>Ga0179593_1370019_pt1 | contig 13362 bp, 13 predicted proteins | sample CZODoug2_1_08_16_FD_185931 | JGI IMG/M metagenome (GOLD analysis project Ga0179593, IMG submission 185931) | Vadose zone soil fungal communities from Angelo Coast Range Reserve, California, USA - CZODoug2_1_08_16fungal (PacBio error correction) | ecosystem: Environmental > Terrestrial > Soil >... | reverse complement strand
CTGTCATTTCTCCTTCCTTCTTATAATCACTAGTGATCAGGGCCATTTTGTGACCGGTCCACCAGCTCTAGCACTGTCTTGTCATAAGGTTTTTTCCGCCAGAACTTCCCCCGTATTGTGAGCTTGATGAAACGTCCTTTTGTACGTTGTTTCTGTCATCTCCCCCTAGGACCTGCTCTTATTCCCTTGTCGCTAGCCGGGAGTTGTCCCGGTTGGCTTTGGTCTTCTTAGATGGTGTCTTTGATCTCAAAGAACCAAAGAAGCTGGTTCTATTAGCATTCATTTCTTCCGCATACCCTGAAACTTTAATCAAGCCCGTATCCCCCCGGTAGGAGAGATTTAATTGCATTGCTCCCTTTGCGCCCTTACACCCCCAACTTCTTCTTGGTGACACTCTCCGCTTTTATCTTGGAGAGTCCTTAAGTCCTCGTTAATGATTTAGGTTCTTTCATCACAACTATAGTCCTTCCCAATGAAAGGACACGAGTATACACAAAGTACTCCACCCACCTGAGCCCCCACTGCCCTTACATCTTTCTGGTCTTGCATGACACCTTTCACGTCAAGTCTTCTGTCCCTCTCTCCGTTCCCTTTAGTCTAGCGCATTCTTTTCGTTGCCGACATGCGCTCACGCCGCTTAGACTTTGCCTACACGATTCGGCATTGATCGTCCCTTGTTGTGTCTTCCACCCTTTGGAGAGGTAAAGTTCAGCTTTACCCCCTCATGTCCAAGGATTGGGGTTTTTTTTTTTGAAGGTTCCTCTCAAACCCAAGAAAAAGGCACTCCTCTTCTATTGCCTACCTCTGAACTGCTTTTCCCACCCCCGCTGCTTTTTTTGCCACTCATGAAATCCCTCCGGTTTTTCTGCTCTTAAGTGCTAGAGAAGTTGTTTCATTGGGATTTTTCACCCAGCCTGACTGCTACGTTGTAATACCTGTCGCCCCGCCCTGACTCGCTTGTTTTTCCACCGCTTTGAATTTTTTGCATTTTTCGACCCTTCCCCCGCTCGTTTCTTTATTCCAAGAACCTTAAGGGTCCCGGCAACAAAGTCCTCGACAGTTGAATTCCCCTTTCCCTCCTCTGGTGACTTTTTAACCCCCCCCCAACACGACTCTTCCCCGTGACTTTTCCCTTGAGTTAACCCCCGTGACAGTCTGCCGACTTTCGGTTCCTCCCTTATCAATCCCCCCTTTTCCCAAACGAGAACGCTGACCAAACCAACCACGCAAGAGATGAGTAGGTTCGATAGTTGTTCCCTTTTATGTTAAGGTTTAGTCCGTCGCAGAATTGCTTACTTCTTTCCGTCGAAGAGAAATGGGTTATGCCCTTATACTAAGCCCTTTTTGATACCATCTTTTTTTTTCGCATTCCCCCAACACTCTACTCAGCTTGATTTCCATACTGTTATTCGGATGGTAAATCACGGCGCTAAATTGAACGTTACTGTTGATTTCTACTAATCTCCCCTTCCCTTGTGCTCGTCACCATGATTTGCTGAGAATTGCGTGCTTTTTGCGGCTACTTCTGTCCCTGGCTCTTGGTCTCCTCCCTTTTCTTTCTCTGTTGGGATCATAAAAAGAGCGCCCCTTGCCTGGTTTTCCCCTCACCTTCCCCTAGCCCAAAGTCTCCTGAATGTTTCTGAACTCGGTGTCTTTCCTCGAGCCGTTCATTCCTTTAAAAGCTGCCACCAGCTGCTTTTCAAAGCGAGATGACCGGGTCGACAATTTGCCCCCCCCCGTGTTTTTCTCCATTTTTTCACTGTAAGTAACTATCTCCACTCTTAAACCGTGGAACCAGTGCTCCGTTAGGTTCTCCCTTCCCTTCGTGCTCTTCCGATAATCGCACCAATCCAGCCCCGATGTTACTCCAGCTCCTCTCGTTACTTTTTATAGAATCACATGGACTTCATTTCTCCGCCGACCCCGATTCCACCTCTTTTTTTTTCACCCGTGTCTCGGGGAAGTTTAAGATGAGGTTCCCCCTCTCTTCCCTTTTGCTGCTTCCCAAGGGTTCTTCTCACCTGAGGTCACTCCTCCGGCTACGCTTCCTTTTTCTAAATCGCAGCCCTTTCTATCCAGTTGCATTCTTTCTCCTTTTATTCCTCCTTTGTGAGCGAGATTTCCAATATTAGCAAAGGTTTCGGTCCCCCTCGGGTCCCCTCTCGCATTGATGCTTCTACGTGCGAACCCTTCTTTCCCCCCGTCACACCCCCAGGCCCCGCGGAACCTATCCTTCTTTTTCCGGGTCCCACTGCCACCATAACATGTTGGTAGGAGTGGAATTTTCGGTGTCGATTTCACCATCCCCCTTGGTTATTCCTCCCCCACTCGCGCTTGGAGTCCGGGTACCACATAGTGGGGTTTTGTATGTTGCCTTGGGTTTGCGGGGCTTGGCCCATCTCATCCCTTGCTGCGTGCTCCTCCTGAACATATACAGTCGTTGCACTCACATTGGATTCCCCTTGAGTGGTCCTCTCTCTATTTTCGATCCTTTACCCACGTTTAGCGTGAAATGACCTACACTGCGGCAGTGGCGACTACCCTCTATGAGAACTTTGGCCCTTATGGGGTACTTTTTTTTTTTAACGACTCCCAAGCACAAAGACCGTCTAGTCCTATTCCCAAAATCTTCGCCTTTCTTTGGACTGTACTCTTTTTTTAGGCACCAGGTACCCCACTACGCCTTTGGTAAGTTCGAACCCCCAAAAATAGACACGACCCACTGTAGGTCTCCCCTGCCGGCTCATCCCCTCGCCGGTAACCCCGCGCCCAAGCTTCAGTCCTACAATCCTCCCCTATGCCCCCCCCTTTCTTCCCCACGGGCCACTTCTTTTTCTATAGGCACTCCCACCGGCCCACAGGAAAGTTTTCTGCAGCAGTTCTTTCACCTTTTCCCCTATAACGCGGTAGCGACTCTTCGAGTTACTTTCAATACTTCATCGCCGCTGGAGTCTTCTCCTCATCCACTCCAACCTTCTCTTCTACTTTTGTATAAGCCTTCTTGCCGCTACACCCGTCCCCCCCTGGGTTAGCTTTGAAACCCTAAATATATTTTCCCTTCTTTGTTCCCCGATTTGATTCTCCCCCCCTGGATGTTGATCCTACTTCCTCCCCCGATAATTTTGATTCCCCCTGTCGTTTCCAAGCAAATGTACCCGGTGAACCTCCCCCCCTTTTTTTTTTTTTTCACTCACCCCCCCTGTTCGGGACCCTCTTTCCTAAAGAGTTTCGAGTCAACTTTTTGCCACCACCCTGACCGTTGGTCCCACCCCCCCCCTCCATATTTCTTTAATTTGCTAACTCCCCCGTTGTCCCAGGAGCTGCGTCCACCCCGCGGATTCCTGTCGTTACCTTTCTTCCCACGGCTTCGGCCATTTCTTGAAGCGTTACCCCAATTTAAGTTTGACTACACGTCCCTCAACTCCTCCTCTCTCTACTCTTTTCTAAGGCAACCCCCGCCTTCCCCGAATTTCTTTACCATCTTTTGAATATTGGCGACGCCCTTTTCGTGTGTGCCGAATCATGGCCACCAAACCCCCCAACCCCTTTCCGTTACCCTTCTTCATCTGTCGGTTCGCTAGCCACAGTGGCCTAACTTCCTATAATTTAGAGACTAGTTGCCCCCTGGATACCCCGCCTGTTTCAGTGCTCGAGAGAGTCCAACTCCGAGTCTCTGACATTTACTCATCCTGACTTTATCCCAAGAACGTGACTTTTTTCTTTGATGAATCCCTCTTTTTCCAGTCCTTCTCCCGCCTTCTTTTTTCTCATGTTTTTGATTTTCCCTTTTCTTTCCCGAGCCTTGCCCCCCCGTGTGTCCCCATCCCCTTCGTTCCTGAACCGGCACACCTTCCCCTCTTCCTGAGCCACCATTTCCTAGCAAGCGTCTCCCCTCTTCTATTTGCACCCTTTTTCGTAAGTTTTGGCTTCCACTGCCCTCCCCCCATGCAGTTGCGCAGTCCATAAGGCTATCGGCCGGAGCCTTCTCCTGCCTTATCCCTTTGGTAAGAGTCGGTAGTAAGGGCTTTACCCCTGATTCCGGTTTTTATTTGGTCCTCTAGCCCCATCTTCTCTGAGCCAAGCTCCCCCCCCCGACCCAATCCACGGCGAGATTTCACATCCCCTTTAGACTCTCGTGCCTCTGTTTTCCCCCCCCGTACACAAAGTGACGTCTCCTCTATTTTTTTCTTTTCGTTCACTTGTGCAGGCAATCTTCCCTGCCCTTACTCTGGGACAGGGCTGATCTCTTTTGCCTTATCCACAATGGTCTCCTTTCCTTTGATAGATAATCCTGCTTTCTCCAATTGTCAATCATGAATTCTCCTCCTCTTTTCTCCCCCCCCCCCTATCTTTTGTTGTAGCGTACTTCTACGTAGCATTGGCCTCCTACTCTTTTCCCCCCACAAGCTTTATACTGTGCCTGTAGGCGCTATGAAATGGCATCCTTGTCCAGCCGTTTAGGATTGGCTTTTCCACTGTTTGAAATAACATTAGTTTTCTTTTGTTCAGCAAGTCACTTTTTTATAAGGTCATCACCCTTTTTTCCCCCACGAGCTGATTAAGTGCTCTCTCTACTTGTGCTGCGCTTTTCTCGTTTCTATTCTCTCTGTGTTCCGATATACCCTTTACCACACCCACGATTGGTAGTGTGAATTCCCCCACCCCCGATGCTCGGTTCCCTAGACCGCACGAACCTTTCGACTCCGTACTCACACCCTTTATGCTCGCGCCCACTTCCGGGAGATCCCTTTCTTGCCGTTGACTTTCTCGCTTGTTTTCCCCCCTCGCACGATCGTTCTCTCTCTTTCGGTAGACGTTCCGCAGTCCTGTATTTTCAGGTTTTAAGCCCCCCACCCTTCTTTGTTTGGACACCAACTGCCCTGAATCTCTGTCGCCCCAACCCCGTCCTCCAACCCCCCCCCCCTGACAAACCGCCCTGCATATGATGTTCTTTCCCTCCTAAAAAGTCCACACCAGACAGTAGTGGAAGCATTCCACATATTATTCGTCTAGCCCTAGAGTGACCCCTCGAGACATCGAATTATACGGTGGAACTGCCCCCCCGCCCGGCAAGACTCTGCAACTGTTGTCGCCCCCCCCTGTGTCGCCTCGTCCCTGAAGACCTTTCATGTCTAATGTACACTGCACCCCTTCTTTTGGGGTTTTTGTGGAGCCTTCGTTCTATTTCAAAAGCAAAAGTTCGTTTTCTTCATCTGACGCGTTAACCGTGCGCTTTTACGGTTTTTCGTTGCATAGTCCATCCTTTCTTTTTCGAGTGCTCGTTCTCGTTTGACCGTGTCGTAGACCTTTAAATGGCACGCTGCACGAACTCCTTCAGCATTTTGTCCTGCCCCTGTTTCGCCGACATGACCGCCGCTGGCTTCTTAATGTTAGAATGAGTACCCCTTAACGATGTAGAGTCCCCAGACCCCTTTCCTTGTCGGAACCCCAATTTTTCGCGTCTTGATTTGGCACTCCTTGTTTTTATGTCCCAAACCATACATTTGTTTCCCTCTTTAACTTTTACCCTCCCCGTCCCGCCGCCCCTCTTGCTAAGACGTCTACAACCCCCGAACAAAGCTCTATTCATTTCCCCTCCAAAACGCCCTCGGCGGTAGTCTTCCATAGGCTTAACCTTTTGTGTTACAGTTTGTCGGCCTTCTTTCATAATCTCTGCCTCTATTCTTTTTCCCCTCGTCCCCTCTTGTCTTCCGGAGTCCAAAGAACAGATTAGATTTCCCCTATTCAGTCCCGCTCTACCTCATCGTTGACCCGAATATAGTTTATATTATGTTCCATCCCCTTCCGCGCCGAAAACCCTCCGTTTTTGTCCGTTGATTTTCAATCATCAGGACCCGTGTAGGCCCTTAACGTCCTGAGCGTCCGTCTTGCGTGTCTTGCGTGCGCGTACTTTTTCTGTCCGGCATTTCTCACACCCTTTGGGCATCTCGATTTTTTTGGCTTCCCCCCTCTTTTCCACCTTTCCGGTTCTTTAGAACCCCCTGACCGAGCACCCGGATCCTCCTACGAACGAGTTGGTTTTTTTTTCTTCCTAGAGAAGTTCTGAGCTTTTCCAATACCCCCAACAGTCCCTTTGATAAAATGCGCATCTGCCCGGAGTCTACCCCCCCCTCCCCCTGTATTTTGCCATCGTGCAGGCCCTGCTTTTAGCGAAAAATCTCCACCCACGTTTCCACTTCTGGTTGGGGATTTCCCTTTCCCCGGCTAAGTGCTTCTCTCAAGCCGCGAGCTTCATATCCTCTTGTCAAGCCCTCTCCTTCCGTTTAAGGACCCCGTCCCTTGTGAACCCTCCCTACCTCCACCACCCGATCCCTCCTTCCCACGGTTATGTTGGGAAGATCTCTTTATCGGTCCCCCTCCTAGATTTTGCCTTTGGAACGGGTCCCCTCAAATTTTAGTTAAACTCATAACGGTCGAGCTTCCGAGGACCGCAAGACCCCATATCCGGCTGAACTTTATTAGCCTCCTCCCTTCGTTTTGTTCGGATCATCTTGCCCGGGTCTTCCCAACGTGCTTGACATGTCCGCGACCTTTGCGGCTCGTGCTGATCCCGAATTTGCGAACCCTCCGAGCCCCACTGACTCTGCGGTTCTCCCCTCTTTTTCTTCCCAGGGACAACGGCCCCCCATGAAAAGTTTGGTAGGATTTTCCTGTTTAGCCTTCCTTTTTAGTACTAGCCTTTATCAAACTGCCCATGTTATTACCTTTCTATCCCCAATTTTCTCCTCTTTAGTCCCCGAGTGATTCTCGTGTCGGGTGGTTCCCTCGCGCTGATGCTCCCTTAATTTTCACAGTCGTTCTTTCCACCCCCTTCCACATTGTATTAACTGGGGACTCGCCTTTTTTCTCTACTTCTACTTCCCCGATCCCTGAAGATCACTAAAGGGTCAAGTGGCGACGACGACTTTCCTTTATCGTACTTCCCCCTCGTTTTTGTCCAAGGTTCCCACCCAGAAATAACTGTCGATGGTCTAGACACCCCCACACTTGTTCTATGCCCTTGATTAAGTTGATCAGGTTATTTTATTTTACACTGAACACCCCGTGAATTGGTGTTACCCGCTTTCTGTGACATGCCGCCCCCCCCCAACAGCGAGATTAACCTGTCGTTTTCTACCTGCTTCCCCTACGCCCCTTTAGCCGTCCCTCCGCTATTCTCCCGTATCACCGTCTTTCCCCAGATCCCCCCAGTTCCACCGTCTGCTGTCCGCAAGCCCTGTCCACCAGTTCCATTGGTCTGCCTCATGTAATTTTCCCCTTCCCGCGACCCGCTTCGCGTTTTACTCGTGTGAGGTTTAATTTGTACTCTAGTGGGCTCTTCCCCTCCGTTCCCTTTCCCACAATAGTTTTCCCCCTAGGTCTTCCTTTCCTCAACAGTATTCTTGCTATTTCCGTACAACACCTGTTTTCGGTGGATCCTTCAAACTACTACCGAGATGTTTGATTGTCTCTGATTCTCTCTTTGTCTTGTGGCTCAGCTTCCGACGAATTTTAGGACCTGTAGTGTTTCCCTAAAATTACTCGTTTGTTCCAGATGTATTTTGGTTTCATAAACGGCGTGAAAGAGTCAGTTCCCCTCTAGTTACCTTTGGTTGTAATCCCCTGACTACTTTCTTTGTTTCACTACATATTCTTTTGTCATTTCGTTGACCCTTCTTTTTTTTTTTTTTCGGAGGAAACATTTATTCCTTTACGCTGCGACAGGTTTTCACAAAAGGCTTCCCCTTTTCCCACCCTTCATCTTTCCCAAACCTGACTACCACGTAAACGACCCTCTCCTAAGTAGTAATGATTTTCTGATTCAAAACCCTCTCCCCTCCTTCTACCCTCAGGCATTCTGCTTTTCTCCTGAACTCCCTTTTCTTGTTGCATCACAGTTGTGCGCCACAAAAACCCAATCCTGTCCAGTGCCCACCATTTCTTACTGGTACGATTCGACCAACCTTTTCCCTCCCCATTAACCCCGATCACCTACTCGCTGAGTTGGCCACCGGGATCCCCTCTACAGTCCCGCTGATATAATTCGTAAACTACCGCTTCGTTACTGATAGGACTCGGACGCTCCCCCAGCCACTTTTCCCCTTTTGCAGTGGGCATTCCTTCCACTACAAATCCAATATTCGATCTCCCCTTTTGGATCGGTTTTTTGTGTGGGTTCTGACTTTTAGACATCTTTCTTTTCAGTGGTCCCCCCAAACTTTTTTTCTCTCTGTCGAAACCCCTGCACTATTCACTGAACGTCGATACTTCTAAGAGTCCACTTTTCCCGCTGTTCACCCTTTTTCCCAGTACTTTCACCATTGAGTTTTCCTCATTCAACCTCCCCCCCTTTGTGACGAGCCATTTCTCTTGCTGCGTCTATCCTCCCCCATTTGTCTCTTCGCTGAGCCTAGAAGATCCTGCTGCCCTTACAACTCTTTCGTTTTTTGGCGCCTCCCCTATGACTCCCTGAGCCTCTTTCTAGACAACTTTCTCTACGCCCTTCGCTTCCTCCCTACCAGACTTTCCAGGGTGCCCCCCCTGTATTTATGTTTTGCACTCCCCCCCACTTAACCCCCCCCCTGAAGTTTCTAAAGTAACCATACTACTTTATTCCTGGCCCCGAACTCCCCAATGACCTGAGTTCCCCTCAGGTTCCTTTTCTTCCTCATTAGTCGGTGGTTATCAAATGACCCCTTCCCCTCTAGTGGTCCCGATCTATCTCCCGGCGCCGCACGCCTCTATATCTCTTTAAGCTCCCTCTAAGTGTTTCGTGGTCTCGTTAGATCATGATCTCTTCCCAATTTCTCACTCCTGCCTCCTCCAGTAACCACTATGCTTCTCGGCACTTGATAATTCCGCTATCGCCCCTGTCCCTGGAACACTCAGTGTTTTCTTGGAATCAAATAGTTCTATTTTTTTTTTCCCGTCACTTTGTAAGTTTTTTCCCGAAATCTTCCACGCGACTTAGGACGTGGTCCTCTCGAAGGTCTTCGTATGTTGTCTCTTTGCTAATGAATCCCTCTTGTCTAGTTCCCCCAGACCCTGCATCTTGTTCGGCAATCTGCGGTGCAGACCGAACCTTGATTCCTACCTAAGCCTCCAGTTCTTAGCGCCGCAACTGACTGCGGGCTCCTTTATTATCGACAGCGGCACCTTTCTTGGCAAATAGAAATCTCATCGACTTCTTATCTCCTTCTCAAGTTCCCCTGCCTTGCGTTCTTTTTTCCGGCCAACTAGAGGCTGTTCCCCACCCTGCCCTCCAATGCGTACCCCCCCCAACGTCATCAACACCATGATCCCCCCCCCACGCCTAATTGCTGTTATTTCTTCGTACCAATCCTCCCCCATTTGTTTTTTCTTTATCCGATCTTAGAGTAATATTAGTTGCCTATCTTAGAGATCACGCCCATTTCGTGTACTCAGCCGTCAAGGATAGTCCGTGTATCAACTTTTGTCTCTCGTACCCTTAATTGCCCTGCCTGATGCCACTGCAAGTCTTGTGTTTTTTTTTTGCAGGCGTTCGCCCAGAACATCCCGTTCCGAATCTTTCCAGATGTTAAAGGCCTTTTCCGAGGTTGTTCCCTTCAGCCCATAAGTTTTCCCTTGAGGTTTCGTGGTTATTAGATTGCCCTTGTGAAACTCCTTTGAAGAAATGGTCTTCATCTGTTTTCCTCACCCCCCCCTAAGCCCTGGAAGAAGATTCAAGGATCATCTCCCTGATTTTGATAATTCCGTTCGCAAATTCCCTATTTATTAGTCCCTCCAACGTTATCCGGGTAGGCCCCCCAATTGGACTCCTCTTTGATTCTCGGGGCCCAAACGGTGCTTCCTTTGCACCCCCCCCAAAACGACTTCCTCTTAAAGAGTCAAGTCTTCAAGTTCCCCACCAATACCTTTCCATCAGATGACCCCTTCGTGGGGGAGACCCCAAGAAAGAAAAAAGCCTTCTCTCATCACGACACGCAACACTTACCCCTTTACCCCTCCTTTCCCCCCGGGATTAACACCCTGCTTATTTTTTACTTTGTTCCGTAAATCCGCCCCCCCATTCTTCTCCGAACTTAGCTGCCATGTCTTCTATATTTTGGCCGACCCTGATTCACGACCCGTCCATCTCTAGACCTGATAACCTTCTTCCCCCCTCGCGCTATCCCGGGAATGCTGTTCCCCCTTTAACCGGCCCCTCCACTTTAAGGTTCACTTTCTGCCTCTCTAATGCATTAGGAAGTTTTATATTTCCTTCTGCATGCCTTTTCTTCAGCCCTGCTTGCGTGAGTTTGCCTTCTTCACTTTTTCCGGCCGGGGCCCCTTTTTAGCGACATTGATTGGTACCACCTTCCCCGATGTTTCGGGAATTCATCCCCTAGCGTTCTACAGTTTCCTCTTTTTCAGAAACATGACCCGCTCCCACCTCTGTTGCATATAACGAATTTTGTTGTAGTGCTCCAGTATCCGTCTTGGTCCGTCCAACCCTTACCAGCGATAAAGGCTCAGAGCGGCTTCTCCAATGAACTTCCTTCTTCCCCCAATCGTTTCAGTTAGCCTAGCCCCCACTCTATCACCCCCCCGTGACTCCAGTGCTTTTCTTGCGACATGGATAAGGCCTTCTCTCCCCCCCCATCCGGCCGCCTTTCAGTCCGATGCCTCAAGAGCGATTACTTTCTATTCCTACCCTTCACTTCCAGCCGCCACGATCCCTTCCTACCAAACGGTCTTTTCTCTTCCCCGTTTCCGGAATTTCGGCACGAAGAGTCTTTTTACTTGAGAACTGTTGCTTCTCACGCTGAGGTTCCCCCACAATCCCCCGGGTAATGCCGACGGCCCTTACGCCCTTTTCCCTCACCGAAACTCTTCTCTTTTTTCTCTCATACCCTTTGTTTTGCCGCTAGACCCTTATAGGCCCCTTTTTTCTCTGTAATCTTTCAGGCGCCTCCCTTGATTATTTCCCCCCCTTGGTCTTCTCCCCCTTCTTGCAACCTCAAAACTGTCGATGTCTGGACCAGATTCGGGGTCCGATTTCAGGCCTGACCCGGTCCCCCCCCATCCCTTGGTCCCCTGGAGGGGATTGTGGGGCTTTTTTTTCGCGTGAAATTCTGGATTCCTAGAAAAGACTCGCTCTTTGAGGTCACACCACCACACCTCTCGGTCTCTCTTTTTCCATCGGTCCGCGCTTTATACACACTCCCCCACCCGTAGTCCTTCCAACCCCGAATGGTCAGGGTTTATAGAGGTTCCCTCTAGCTTTTCTTTATAAATCCCGTCCTGGGAAGAACCTAAACCTTAGGGCGATTAAGAATCTCTCCTTTTGCTCCCAGCTTGCCGTGGTCACGTGTGATTGATGCCCTTGGAACTGCTTTCCTGTGAAACGCAAACGTACCAAGAAACAAGAAAAGAAAAGCAACTTCTCGCTCTACACCCACCTCGTTCTATGCAGGCTACGCTTTGCTCTTTAATTGTTTTGAACGGAACAATTGCCCTCCTTGGTAATCTTAAGAAAAAAAACCCCGTAGACCGTCCCACCTTTCTTCTCCTTCCGGCCAGACCTCAAGTAGCAGGCAATCCCCTCCATAATAGACGCTAAATCCGTCGATTACCGATCCAGTCCCTCTCTGATAGGTCAAGCAAGTCCCCCGTCAAGTTTTTCCTTCTCCGGGTCGGCAAAGAATATCAACCTAGTCCTCGCACGCGGAGCGAGTGTTCCTCTTCCTTCTCTTTTGCGTAGTCTCCGTCCCGCAACTCTCATCGTTCAAGTGCTTTGCCAGAATTCGATATGCCGTACAACTTCCACCCCCCCTTGGGAGCCCTATGACATCCTACTCATCTTGCCTCCTGATTGTCCCTTTGATATTATCGATCTTTATGTATTTTTCCCCTCTAGGCCGCCCCTGAAGTTCTAGATGACCATTTCCTTGGTAACGAACTGTCCTCGTGTTCTCCAGCGTCGTTTTTAGTTTCATCTTCACCAGGCCTGCCACCGTCGTCCCTCCCCAAGGAGCCCACTTTGTTGACATACCCCTTTTCCTCCTTTGATTTCACACATTAACTTGAGCCCTCTTCAGTTTTCCCTGCGAGGACGACAGCAGGCTTTCCCTCTTCGACAGGGGCGGACAACGGAGCATTCCCCTTTCGTCTTGTCTCTTTTCACATTTCCCACGCTCGAAGACCACGTCCAATGCCCCCCATCTACTACGCGCCTGAGTTTATGTATTCCAAACACCTCTTCCCACGCAATATGGTAAAATCGTCACTGCGCTGAACGACCTGTTCTGTTCAGGACATGACCGAAGCCCCACCCCCCCCCCCAATCGGTTTTCAGTTGCATTAAGCCAGGTCTACGTTGACGCTCGCCAAGTTATACCCCCCACTTTTTGTCGCAACGATGACTTCCGGGATCGCTTCCCCCGGTTCCTTCGGGGCGTGACCTATCTCTCCACTACTACATAGCTGAATAATCGTATACGGCCCTGCACCCCCCCCCTCATTGACGTTGCTGTTGACAATGCCCCATAACTCACCTGCGAAGGATTTGTCGCTTTTTTTATCTATGCCGTGTTAAGAAGATTTCTTCCCCCCCATGGGCCCCCTCCTTTTCCCGTGTTTTTTTTCCCCCCCCATCACACTGACGGGATGCTGAAAGTCTTGATCGCAGACCGAGACAATCTGCGATTCTCCACGAGCACCGTACCCGAGCAGGAAAGCCCCCCCGATTAGGCCACCTGCCTTTAGCTCCCGCCTACTACGGGCCTGCGTCCTTTTTCGTAGCCCAATTTTGTTCCCTCTCCCTGCCTCTCAGTCCTTCCCAGGCGCATACACTCTTAGGTCTTTTTTCGCGCGACCATATAATCCTGAGCATTCCGCCAACCCCGGATCTCCTGGAGATATTACGCAAGTCCGCCCCTCTCTTTGTCCTTTTAGTGTTTATTACCAACGTACCCCAGTGAGTTTTTTCTCCCCTCCTTTTTTTCCAAGTCTCAGTATGGCCTTCCGTCCACACGCAATGTGTTACACACTTCTGTCCCCACGACCCTGTAGGCCTCATAACAAGTCACCTCTTCCCCCGTGCTCCCCACACCTGAAGATAATTTTGACATTTGGAGCCCGTGGAATTGGTCCTCCTTCCCCCCCCCTTTTCTCCGCTTTTTTGTATCTGATGGAGTGGCCACTGTGAGGTTTTTTCATGCTGGAATTTTTTGTGTTTTCTGTGTGCTTGTGAGTTTCGGTCGCTTTTCCTGTTTGCTTGATTGCTATTGACTGTCATAGTTCATGTGACAATTTCCATGCCACTCCTCTGCTTTTTCACCCACCTCAACCATTTCTATAGTGTTTTCTGTGTTTCCCTCCATTCTTGCACTCTGACAG
>Ga0179593_1683403_pt1 | contig 13363 bp, 14 predicted proteins | sample CZODoug2_1_08_16_FD_185931 | JGI IMG/M metagenome (GOLD analysis project Ga0179593, IMG submission 185931) | Vadose zone soil fungal communities from Angelo Coast Range Reserve, California, USA - CZODoug2_1_08_16fungal (PacBio error correction) | ecosystem: Environmental > Terrestrial > Soil >... | reverse complement strand
CGCCCTTTCATTAGTTTGCGGGCGAGATTTCAGAAGCTATCCCACTCCTCGGCTCCCTTTGAACTCAGCGCACATTCCCTTCTCTTATAACGGCCCGGCGTCTTTTGCCTTGTCCCGGCTTTCTCCGCCCCTTAGTGAGGGTTCAACTCTTTTTTGCGCAACAGGTCATGCACGGACCGCTCCACCTTCGTTTCCCCGATTTAGCTTCCCACCCTCTCCTTACTGTCTTCTGATAAAGCGCCGAACCCTGCCCGCTGCTTCCAATGACCTGCGTTCTCTCTCCCCCCCCCTATTCCGCCTCCACCTCCCCATGAGCGCCTCCCAACTGTCGCTTTGTTTGCTTCTCCTCCTCTTGCGCACGACTCTCTTCCCCCTTTGGTATCTACGACGTACCTTTGGCTTTACTTGGATTGATCCCCCTAGCCACAGCCCTTCTTCCGAGTGTCCGGTATTTTGCATTGTTTTATTCCTCCGTTTTCAGTAATAATTATTTCGTCCGTTTTTTTGCCCCCTATCAAGTCTCCTTCTTAGGGTCTTACTTGTCATCTTCTTAGTAGCGTTGTTTTCTTCGCCCGCGTAAGGTTTTGCTTTTTTCGTTCTAATACTCAGTTGGTAGGGTCTGTCGCTTGGTATCTTCCCCCTTTGTCTTTTTCTTATTTCGGCTGCGGCTTCCCCCTTCATAAAAGATGTATATTCGACCTCCCTTTCCTCTTAGACTAGTGATGGTTATTTTGTCCCCCGCAATCCCCTCTGGCAGCCAGGAATAGCGTGTGGGTTAATTGCGTCCCTTTTTTCTTTTTTCTTTCTTTTTTTCTCTTTTTTTCTGGATCCGCTTTTTCCAAGTTTAAGATCGCACAAGCATCTTCCTCTCAACACTGGGTCTTTAACGTCTGCTCTATTGTCGCCTACCTACCTACTTGGTCCATTAGCTTAGGATCAGCCGGGCTGTCCTCCTCTTCATTGTTGCCCCCCCATTATGTCAGTTTTTTTTCCTTAGCCTCCTATTTTCGTTCGACGGAAGCCCCTTTTTCCCCCCTTCTGAGACTAGCTAAGCTCATCAGAGTCTACTTCTCACTTCGATTGGCGTTTTCCCCCTTTCTGCTAGATTCTTTACATGTTAAAAGTAGTGAAACTTTGGTCGTACTTTGTGCGATTTCCCCTTCGCTGTGTCTCTTTGTGCATCGCCTCCTTTTCATTTGCCACCTTTAGTTCCGGCATTTTTTTCTGTGGGACCCATTCCTCCTTCATCGGCGTGCTTTTTTCCACTTAAATTCCCCTTCCCCCCTTTTCGCGGCAGTCTCCCGACCACAGTTTTTGCTTTAAGTGATCACGTCCCCCTACCTGCTTTGACATTTCCACGTCCTTGCTTTTTCCTACCTCGCACGTCTCCTTTCCATGTTAATCGGCGTGTTTAACCTCTTTAGTCTTCTCCCCGCCTGATATACAGCCCTTTTTGTTTTCACCTCTTCCTCCTTAAATTTTCTTGGAATGAACTTCTTCACTTTCCTTCCCCTCCGTCTTGATACCACCGCCTTCAGACCTCCGGTGGTAACGAGTCTTTCTGTGCTATTCATTCGTCTGAATTCGGTCAGGAGATCGTTCTTTCAGGTCCCAGCTTCTCTTTCCCCTTTTCTGATTTTGCTCGCGCCATTATAGATCAGCTATGTCAAGATTCCCTCGGGGGTTTGGAGACAGAGTCAGATCCCGTAATCTAGCCCACGAAAGAAAGGTAATTATACTCCGGAACTCTCTAGAGCTTCCTACCATTGGCTCCGATTTTCCTTTCACCGCCGGGCCCCTCCTCTACCTTTACTTCCGAGTTTTAGGGGATAAATCTCCTTCCTGGCTTCCGTCCCCTCCCTATCAATCCTCTCTTTCCGCCTTCACAATCAACAGTTCCATGACCCATTGAGTTAGATCGCTGGAGAATTATCTTCTTCTTTGAAAACCCTCCCCGATCCCCCTGTTTTGTAAGAGAAGTCTTATATGCCTTCTTTGAGTCGCCCAAATTTTTTCTTTCACAAGGCCATACCTCAAGTTCAGCACAGTGAGGATCCCCTTACTTGATTGACTTTCTTCAGTGTCTGAGTTTACACAAACAGGCCTTCGGAAACCGACCTATCAACCTTTATTTCCAATATTACCACCGGGCCCCCCTCCTTAGCATCCCCCCACAAAAGCTTACCCCCTAGTCGACTTGCCGATTACCCTTTTCCTCCTTTTACCAGGCAAGAATCGCCGACTTTCCGTTGACACCAGCCACCTCGGCATTCTTTCGGGAATTTCTCCCTGCATCTTGTAGAATTCTGTTCTGATTCGTTCCCCCCTCGGAAGGTGTTTTAGTGATCGTTCACACCAAAGGCTGGACGTCATCCCCTGTCAGTCTTTCGTTCCCCCCCATTGAGCCCCTCCCGGGGCCCCGACCCTTCTTATACTCCTAGCAGTTCCCACCGTCGGAAGCAGACCAGATCTGACGTACTAACCTGTCCCCTCGCCCGTACTTCGTTATTCGCTATGCTTGGACATTCGAGGTCAGTTTCCCTCTCACCCCCCCAAGGCTCCTAAATTTCCCCCCCCCTTGAAGCGCACTCATGCCGTTAGCCATGCGCTTGGTGGCTTCCTATAATACATTTTCGTCCCTTAATTTCATATGTCACATCCCCCTTGTCAATGTGAGTAATTTTGTTTCTTTAGTGCTCTAAGAAGCCGCTCCCCTTGTTAACTTTCTCCTCTCGGCCTCCCCGCCAGAGAACTGAGTTGAACCTTTATTCCCCTCCCGCGTGCCTTTTCAACCCTCCTCGTCCCTAAATAGGAATCCCCTTTTTAAAGTCCGTTTTTTTTTCTTCTTCCTGCATGTCATTTTTCCCTAGTCCGTAAGGTCCCGGGCCGATCAATCAAGGGCAACTTAGTGAAACCTCTTCGTGGCCCTTTCCCCCTAACGAACGTAAGCACCTGGACCTGCGAATCCGTTCGTCAAACGCATCTCCACCCGCTCTCCCCCCCCATGCGGCTTCCTCTTCCCCCGCGTTCTTGTATTTTTACTCATAGGAGGGCTGGTCGATGGCTTAATTCTTTCACTTTTTCTCCCCTTTTTCATTGCTACGGCTTCACCTTTTCTCTACGGTGATGATCCTTAAACCTGCCGTTGCCGCTCGGGTAGCCGTACGTCCCCCCTTCTCCAACCTTCCTTTTGTGTCGGCCGTCCTGCCTGACTCAGCTGTCTGTGCACCGCAGTATTTGTTTTTTTCATTTTTTGTCCCCTGTCTGAAAGCCCCGAGTCTGAGACTTCGGTTCCCTGATGCTGAATCGTCGAAATGATGATGACATTCTCTTCCCCTCATACTCGCTTTGAGCTTTCGCCCTTCGTGCAAGCCCAGTCGCTCTCGTATCTCTCTTCCTCCCCAGCATTTTTTTGTTTTCTCAGACCCCTCCCTTTCCTGCCTCGTTGAGGATCTCGAGAGCCCGTGCGTTCATACTGTAACGAGAGAATGGTCTCCTTATTCCTTTTACCTATGCGCAGTTACCGCATCCTTCTTTTTTCTCTTGCCCGGGCAGTGACGAAGTCCTCCCTCACTTGCCATCCGCTTCCTTTTCTCCTCATGACGTGTCCGAAGAATCCCCCCCCCCCCGCCTTCCCCCTTTCCGTTTTTTCGATCCGATTTGCTTACCCTTTTATCTGTCCTGCATTTCAGGCCTCCTCTTTCGCTGGAGAGCATCCTAGTCCCTCTTTCCCTCTTACAGCCACCCGACCGGAACCTCCTCTCGGAGCTTAATCAGAAATGTTTAGACTTTTCGTTTCCGTGAGTCAGTCCCCCGTAGTTCAGACGAAGTGATCTCTCGACCGGATTCGTACCCTTTTTCCTCTTCCCCTTGAGGGTCTTATCCTTATCGGCCCCTTAGCTTCTTTCCTTACTTCCCGTCTTGCTGCTCGGCCGAAAGTTTCCGAAATTCTTCCTCTTCGTGTGTCAGTTAGTAATTTGGGTTCAACTTATGACGCTCGAAGTCCCCTCAATGTGCTTTCCTGCCCTTAGTATCTGGGGTTCGATGGAACCTTTACTATCCTTTAGGTCTAAAAGTCATGTTTTTCCCTGGGTATTGTCTAGTCGGCGTATGTCTGCTGATTACTGCTTGCTCCTCCCCTAAAAGAACTCCCACGATGAAGGAGAAGACTTTTTTCGAGAACCAGAATATGATGGCGTTAGAAGGATAACCCGATAATCCTTGTCGCAAGTTTCTGTTTCGGCGGGCGGCAAGGTCAAGTCTTTCAGATCCGTTTTTGAGAGCTTGGTGGGGTCCACCTACAGTTTCTCCTCCGACCATCACGGGAATTCGTCCCCCCCCCATGCTGCTCAAGCGGCCCTCTTATGGGGTCGGCCGACGGCCGCCTTGGCAAACGGAGCTTTTGTCTCCCTCGGCTCCCTACCCCTTTCGACCCTTTTTAACCAGCCCATTCTGGGTGGTAGTTCTCCCTTGGGCATCTACGGGAACGACCGAAGACCCCTTCCTACTCGATCCTTTAAGATGCATCCCTTCCCCCCCGATTCTTATCTTCCAAGGCCATTCTCTAGTAGGAAAGGTCCTCCTATCTCTGCTTTTTTTTTTTTTCCCCTTTTGGCCCGTTAAGCGGTCGAAATGCTGCCTTTTTAAGCGGGGTTTGTTCATCTCCGATTATGGCACTAGTGTTCCGTTTCCATCTTCTCCTTGAAATCCTTTTTTTCCTTCCTTAGTGTTCACTCTATTACACCTTCAGGCGATCCCCCCGCAACTTGTGCCGGCTTTGATTAATGAGCCGATGGAAAATCACCTTCCTGGTCTAGTACTGTCTCCCTTTTTCTCTTTCACTAATAGGGTGGGTCCCGCGTTCTTAGTTTGTCCCCAAGCTATTTTGATCTACGTTCCATTTCAATCTTGCCGTATTTGAAACCTTCCTCCGGTAATGTCCCTTGGCTTTTACCCCATTGGAAGGCCGACTCCCACCTTCCTTCTCTTTTCTGAAGAAGACGTAGGTTCCTCTAGTCAATCCGGTATGCTCCGAAGGCGTTCAGTATCGCCCCTCCGATCTACCAGAGTTCCTTTCCTCTGGAGTTTTCTGGGTTCCCCCCTGGATTCAGGATTCCTACGTTGTGTTGTTTGATCTAGAAGGCATGTCTTTCCATCTTTCCACCTTAGTTTTCTTCCAGGAAGATCTTTTCGCGCATTACTGACCGACCTTTCTTCTTTTCCTGTCCTTCCCGAGATAGACGGAACCCCTTTTACACAGGTTATATGATCGGTTTATCAATGTCCTCTTTCCCCCCCTTTCATTCAATCCCATAGGGTGGCCCTTCGGCTTTCCCATGTGTTTCATAAGCGTCCAAGATTACCAAACTCTTCCCGGTAGTTCAAGCCTCCTTTCTAGCGCTTCTTCTAGACGGCCCCTGATCCTTTCACATGTTTTTAAAGTTTAGTCTGGAGACTACGGGAGACCCAGCGTTTCTTTCCCCCCTCTGTAGATCGTGCACCCCTTCCTTCCAAGCCCCGCTTTCTTTTTTTTAAGGGTTAGATCATTTCACCCGGCCCTTAAAAAAGATCAGACTTTTTTTTTTGCCTCTTTTCCTGTCCCTTTTTCCCTGTAGCTCTGCCCCCTCTTTCCCCACCGAGCATCTTTCGCGACGTCCGCCACATCTGCTTGACGCCCGGGTTTCCCTCCGAATCTCGCGACCTTGCTGCCCTCTACCATCCCCCCTAGGTCTCGTTGCTTTTTTTCATAGTAGAATTTCTATGCCTAGTCTTCTCGTCTCCGGCGTGCTTCTTTTCTCGCAACAAAATCTGTTGCTCTGCTCTCCCCTCAGAGTTTCACACTTGCTGATCGACCTTTAGCCGCCCTTTCAGTACGCCGAAGCGCAGCAGTCGAAGAAGCTTTCTCCCCCTCTTACGCCTCATGCCCTTGCTGTTCGACCCACCTTTCGGGAGTTCAGGATTTGGAAAATCTGTTTTCTCCACTCGCGAAAAAAAAAAAAAGGATTAGAAATCCCCCCCCTACTTTTCGCACATGCCTGTCCTCTTTTTGATTCGGAGCTCCCCAAGATTTTGGCTTTCTTTTAAAGAGTCTTCCTTCAGACTGTGCGTGTAGTGCGATAAGGCACGCCGACAAGGTGCAGATTTCCCACTCTACCTGCACACACCCCCACCGCCCACCAACGAAAGATGCGGAGTTTCCCCCCCGTCCCTCTTCTTTCCATCTTAATACCAGCACCGCCTCCTTCCCCATAAGGACATTCCCTTCAAGATCGTCCTCGGGCTTTGCAATTACTCTAGTTTCAGTTTTGACACCCGGCGCTACAATCAGATCAGTGACATTCGTCTAAGCTGCATTTTTCATCTGCCCCCTCTCCCCCCCAAAGTTATACCCCCGAATCGTGCGCCAACTCTTATGCGTTGGCGCCCTCTTGCAGTGAGAATGAAAACCCTTCCATTCTCATGATGGCGTCCTTCTTCTCGGGTTGTTCTTTGATGGACGGGTTGCTCACGCTTACTGCCCCTGATCTACGCAGTCCCCGTGAGTGAGGTACCTTAGGGCCCCCCCCTTATCATTTTTTAGTCCCTTTAGAAAAAACAAGGGTCCCCATTTGTTTAGGATCGTCGGTCCTCGTCCAACGCCTGGTGCGGCCCGCATCGAGTGCTCTCTTCCCTTTGGGCACGGCCCCTCCCTTTCCGCGTGTAGCGAGCTTTCGTCCTCCCCTTGCTGTCTCAATGCTCGGACCGCGCGCGCGGTTGTGTAAAAATCTCTGCCCGCGGCTGCGATCAGAGATCACTCTTTTCTCCCCTTTCCCCCTACCTTTGTCTGTGTTCTCGGTTCGATTCGCGATTTCCCCGTTGCTGGTCCTCTCTTTTCGACCCCTCTTTTTGCTATACGTCCGAGCGCATTTGGAGCATCATGTAGGCACACTCCCCTTTCTCTCTTTTACCAGAGGATTCTCGTTTTTTTCCAAACGCTCCCCATAGCCCGTCGATGCGGTAAAGAGGTTTCTCTAACTCTCTCCTCCCCTCCCTCACAATGGTCGCTTTTTTCGTTAGAGCTAATGTGAGATAGCGTCTGCTCACGCCTGCATGCCGCTGTCGATTGACCTTTTTTTTTTCCATCATCACTCCCCCCTCCCCCCTGCCGCGAGGAAATTCTTACCAGAAATACCTCGTCAATACGATCATTAACGCCGGCGATGAGATGGGCGCTTGCTTCTCTTTCCCCCCCCTTGAAGTGTTGGCTTTCCCCTCCCTCCTCCGCCCCCAACCGTAGTCGACCCCTCTTTAGACGTAAATTGCCTTTGATTGGCCCTCCTTCGACCACTTCGAGAGAGCCCCCTTCCGTAAATCATGACCCGCTCGCCTTCTCGGTTTTAATTGGCCGCGTCCTGGTCGATGTGGAACCCTCCCTCTTCCGAGGAGGTCATACCTCTTTTCCTTGGTCTGGGGGCCCCCTTTTCCAGTCTGGCGTGCGCTTTTTTTAGTGGACTCTCACCTGAAGGAAGACGATTCTGTGATTCCTCTGATCCTCTTTATGGATTTGCTCTTCGATCACAGACTATTTCTCCCGAAGTTTTTTTCGTCTTGTTCCAATTTCGATCTTTTAGAGAGGGTTTTAGCCCCCTCTTTCCCAGTCCTCCCTCCCGACTTTGGCTCGAACTCGTTTGAAATCTGCTTTTTTTTCGCCCGTCTGGAACTTCGCTTCGGCAAGGGGCGTCTCACGTTTCTCTCCCTCCCAATGTTTCCCCCCCTCCCCTTTTTTTTAGCTCCCTCTTTGTTGATTGCACTGTAGCACCAGTTGCGCATTTCCTTCTACGACGGGGAAGCAACGACCATTCTCCCGGTCCGACGACTTTTTTTTCTTCCCCCCCTGGTCCGCCATGGTTGTCCGTGCCTCCCTTTTTTAGCGATTGACGATGGGGTTTCCATCGCTCAGCTTCTTTTTAATGCCACTCTGCTGGAGACAACCTTGATCGATATTTTTTTTCCTTCCTTTTGTGAAGTCCCCTTTCCTCAATCTAAACTTCTCGGCACTCACTGCAAATTTTGCTTTGATTTCGAGCCTCCACACGTAAATATGGGTTCGAATTACTAAAGGAAGCAAGTTCCCAGCGCGTCTTCCCTGGTGATCCTCCCACGCGGTTTCCACGCCTCTGTACACTACAAATAACACAAAACCAAGAAGCGTATTGTGATGTCTCCGAGAAATGGTTTTTAACATGTATGAGTGCCCCCCCCCCATGTCGCGGAATATGCCCTCTCTCTTACGGCACTTATTCCCTATTCTTTTGTTCAACTACCAAGGAGAGCGTTTTACGGAATGATTGTCTCAGCTCGTTTCCCGATAAGAATGTCGGCAGATCGATCCCCCTTCGTTCCCTCTTGTAATTTCACCGGGAGAGTGTCGCATGCCGTTGAGCTCTCTCTTTTCCTATCTACTCTGTTTTGATTCTCTTCCTACGCATTTCTCTCCTAAACTGCACCTAAGTTCCCCGCAAGCTAGGCCTGTATCCTCTGTTCCCTCCTTCGGTGGACCTCTTGGCTTTCCCAATATGAGCTACGATCATCCTTTTCCATGAGAGCGCCGGAGGCGGTATTTGACTTCCCCCCTTTCTTTATTAAAATCTTCAATATCCCTTATTAAGCATTGGTGTAACATAAGCGTCACCCTCTTTCCCCAAACTTCTCCCCTTCTTGATTCATCTTGATAGATTCTTCGCTTTCCTCATTCCCATGGTGACCGAGACGTGCTCTCCTTTTCTCCGTTTGAGGAACCTTCCTTTCCAAGCAGCCCTCTAGTGACCCTCAATGGAAATCCAACCGTCCGCCCCTCTGAGCTGCCCGAGGGTATAGTGTTCTCTTTTTGCCCCCTCACCTCATTTTCCCCCCTTTCCGATAAATGTTCCTTACTGAAAATTGCTCCCATGGCACTGAGCCCCTGCCAAACCCCCTTCTTTTAACACCCCCAGACCTTGAGCCGGACGTCCTCACCTGGAGGGGCACTCCATTCCCCCCTGTTTTCAGACCCTCCCTTTGACAGAAACTACCATGAATTTTCTTCTTAGCCCCTGAGTAGAAGTCTATGCTCTTTCCGCCTTCATTTGACCTCGGTAGGCTCGTCACCCAATCTGACGATTTCCCCTTTCTGTTGGTTCCCCCCCTTTCTTTTTCTGGAGAAGACAGGAGGACGTCTCCGCGCCCCAGATTGCCACAATCCCCGTCGGCTGCCCAGCTCGCGACGTGATACCGCCTCTTCCTATTGACTCCCTTTTTTCTGGCGATAGTCCCTTTGAACGTTCGGCAAGCCCCACTTAACCGATCGACATTGACAAGAGCGAGCAAGAGGCCTTTTTGCCTTTTGCTGCTGCTTTCCCCACCCATCAAGATGCCTACTCGTAAAGACGTTTTCATATTTTCGTATTGGTTCTGTCTACTCGATCCGCTTCCCCATGTTTTCCCGCCCGTACAGCTCCCCCGACCCCTTGGACCCAGCTAATCTTCCAATCGCCCATCGACACCTTTCCTCTCTTTATCAGTAACCCCTTTTCTCTGGCGAGCTTGCATTTTTTCAATCTATCCGAAGTGTCGGCAGGGCATACCATCAACGGTCCCCCTCCCCTGACCAGGTATTTCTTTTTAGAGATTCTCCCAATTATCACGAAAAGGAGATGCGCAAGCGTTCTATCTCCTATTTCGGATTTAGAATACCCCACGCCTCCTTTGCAGTTTATGCTCGTTTTTTTCGATGGCGGATTCTCTTGACGCCAGTCATGGGCTACGCCGATAGGAGGTTCTTGTTCTGCTTGCTGCTGGCGCTCCTTCCCTCCCTCAAAATGTCGTCATTCTTTTTCGTACGTGATACTGCGATCGGATGGCACCGCTTCCGTGGTCTTCGCCTTTCCCCCTTCCTTTTTGCACGCCCCTTTCTTTAGAGACGACGTCCGTGTTTTCTTTTTTCGCAGTACTTCGCATGAGTTCCCCACAATGAGCAGGACTATTGAGCGCTTTTCTTTTCTTTTCTCTGCAAGCAAACCCCCCTTCTCCTCCTTTATCACCCCCCCCTCCTACGTGTGTTGGTCGTCTTTTCGCGACGAGTAAGTTTGGGGGGGTTTTGATTTCCCAAGATCGTTTCCGATATTCCCAAGCACGGTCCATCAGCTAATGAGAAGCATCCTTTAATTATATCCTTTTTTCCGGTCCAATGTGGTGCACCCTCCCCCTTATGTGACAAGCAGAGTCACGAATTGCGGTGCTCTTCGTTCCGCGCAAGATGAGGACGCCTCATCAACCTTTTCCCCTTTTGATCCCTCTTCCCCCTTGATGAGGACCTGAACGTGCTCTATAAAGTCAAGCACTGCGATGCGTCCCATGCCCTTGGCGTCATTTTAGAAAATATCCCCTCACTCCAACCCCCATCTAAATAAGGACCGTTGGTCAGCTCTTCATTTTGCGCACCCGACGCTTGTTCGCACGGCTTTGTTTCCTTGTTCTGCTTTCTCTAGCCCACCGTTCCTTATGAAGGATGTTACTTTCTCAGGCGAATTTCTATTTCGGAATAGGATTCAATTGGCCCTGCCATTCTTTTGCTCGCCTTCTTTCGTTGTGCCTCTTGATGTTCTTCTCTGCTGGTTCGCCCAACGGCTGGCCTCTTTTTCTGGCTTAAGGCATTGGCTGTAGGTGCATTTGGCGTTTTTTGCTGGCCAAACACGGGTCGTTCCTGTCTCTGCCCCTACCATCCACCATCTTCACTCGAAGGAACTCCCCTGCCCCCTTGGAAGGTTGACCGAATCCTTTTTTTTCCCTTGATGTCCCTCACACTCCTCCTGAAGTCCGGTCATGTCTTGGAGGCTTAGGTCCTGCCCTCCTTTTGCCATCGTGGTTTTTTCCCCGACTTTCCAACTCCATATCATCCTGTCGCCCCACTTGATCCGTCGGGACTTTAGCCGTCTGTTTTTTTTTTTGATCTGCACGCGCTTCGTCGATTTTTTTTTAGGCTTTTCCTGCGCCCCCAACCCCCCGCATATGATAGAATAGCAGCTTCTTGTTCCGCGCCCCCTCCCTCCCCCGAAGCCGTCGCCCGCAGAGTTTTTTTTTTAAGCAGATGCACTCACTATGCACCCGACCATTCGATTGGTTCGTCAAGGTTGCCGTCTCACCTTTCTTCTTTTTGAACCGTTGCTCCCTTTGAGGATCTTCGATGTCTTTCTCTTGTTCCATTCCCTTCAGATTATGGACCTCTTCAGTGCCATATTGCTTTTCAGACTTCCCCCTTCCTTCCTCTTCGGACTGGCGGTTTTCCTTCCGCAATACTACGCACTCCCCTTAGGACTCGCAGTCACCCGTTGCGGCAGTTCTTTTCACTAGCCTTTTTGAACTCAACGTCTTAGGACGTCAGAGCATGTTCGTTCCTTGACTCTGCGTGGGTAAAGAAGCAGCTTCCCGTCTCAAGTTATTTTCTACCGAGCCTTTGGTTTAAATTTGGACTTATTTTCCCCCCCCCAGGGCGATAATGCCCCTTAGGCTCTTTTTGTGAAGGCCGCTTCCCGATGTTACAAGACCTTGCTGGACCGAGACCCTTTTTTTTCCGGGATGACGTCTACTCGTCTCAACTAACTGGTCAGTTCAGATCGCTAATGAGCGGCCGTGATATTTATTGAGGGCTCTTTTGTTTTCGAGTTCCATGTCCCTTTTTTTCTAATATCCTTTTTTTTTGTCGAGAGATTCACTTTGCTGCGACGCTCTTCTGGAGACTCTCGGGCCGCTCGGAGATTCATGACAGAAATAGGAGTCCCTCTTTCTTTTGTAATTCAGACCCCCCCCCCCTCCCTTTAAGTCTTTTCGTCCTTTTTTTGTAGACCTTTTTTTCAACTGACATTCTGGGCATACCCTTCCAATGGTTTTTGCAATACTTGTCCTCTGACCCACTCCCTTATTATCAATAACTCCCGATGATTAGTTGCGTGGACCACCACTGCCTGCTTTTAACATTTGAAGGACGTTCTTTATTATGGCTCCAGTCCCTTGCCCCCCCCTTCTCACAAAGCTCAGATAGTACCATTTTTTTACGCCTTTTGGCTCTGGCTCCCGCACTTGTAGAGTGTAGTACTTGGACAACCCAACCTTTTTCCCCCCCCATTCCGGACAAAGATCGATCCTTTCCTATGAAGAAGATGGCTAATCGGAACTTTTTTTTCACCCCCCCGCTCTTTTCCAGCCACCATCAGGCGGTTCGGTTTTTAAAAGGAGGAATTCCTTTAGCAATCCCTCTCCTGTTTTTTCGCCACTAATTCTTCGTAGCTAGACTCTTACTTTAGTGCTCTTGTACGTTTTGAAACAACTCTTTTTTCTTTTTCTGTTGTTTTTGGGTTTGTTTGTAAGTTGTGGCGGGTTTGGTGTGGGATTTTGTTTCTTTCTTTTGTTCTTTTTGTTTTGGTTTTTCCTTGGTTTAATTACATTTTTTTGTTTTCTTTTTTGGCGATGCCCGTCAGAGCGCACCTTTTTTTTAGATACTTTAGGGTGTATCTCCGACAGTTACCAGCCCCTTTGTCGGCGACCAGTCGCCGAAGGTTCTCCCCTACTTTTTATTCTACTTCCCTTTTTATGGATAGAGATTCCCTTCTTTTTTCTGACAACGCTGAAAAATACATGACACTCCTTTTTTAATTGCGATTAGCCCTGGATGTTCTTCGGTTTCTCCATAATTCCTCTCCTTTCCCCTTACGCGGAGTAATTAATTCTGATCCTATTTTTTTTTTTGAGACTCGCATCCCGTTTTTACCAGCCGTAGACGAACCCACGCCAGTTTCCGTGACCATCGATCCCGTTTTTTTTTTCCAAACCCCCCTTCTCTTTTTCCCAGGAGTAACCACCCTGAAGGAGAGCTTAGGGCCGATTCCTTCCTCCTAGTCCGAACACGGCTCCTTACATCAAGGAACGACCTCCTGTCTCAGTTATTGTGTTCTTCGTTCCTTCCAGTAACGCCCCTTTTAGCCGACAAGCGCAGCGGGAGTACTCTTTTTCGTGACTCGCGTCCGTCCCCAAAGGTTCTCAGGCTAGCGGGCTTGGTTGATTTTCAGTTGTGAATTTGCTTTTCCTCCCCATGGATGGAATTTCCTTTTGAGATTTTTAGGGATTTTCTTAGTTTCCCCGCTCTCCTTTCATGCAATCGAAACGGCTCATGTGCGTCCTCTCTTGCAGGTCTGTTTCCGCCCCGTCGTCTTCCCTTTTGATATTGTCTTAAGGAGTTTAACTTCCACTTTAGGACGGCTTTTAGCCGAGAGCACGTATAAATTGATTTTCCCCCAATGCCTCTCTTCTGAGTTTGCTCATCCTTCATCTCCCTTGACCGCCCACGTGCGCG
>Ga0179593_1558945_pt1 | contig 13363 bp, 8 predicted proteins | sample CZODoug2_1_08_16_FD_185931 | JGI IMG/M metagenome (GOLD analysis project Ga0179593, IMG submission 185931) | Vadose zone soil fungal communities from Angelo Coast Range Reserve, California, USA - CZODoug2_1_08_16fungal (PacBio error correction) | ecosystem: Environmental > Terrestrial > Soil >... | reverse complement strand
CCGAGCGGTTTTTCTGTCGAGGACTGCTGCCCAATGAATATGTGCCCTTTTTCTTAGCCATCCCCTGCGTTCGGCCATGCATCCCACTTTTACGTGTGAGTTATCCAAAGCATTACTCGGGTTTTGATTGGCGGCCGCACGCTGATCCTTGTTACAGATTCTCTCGTAACTCCCTTCTGGACGCCCTACCTCGTCCAATTTTTACGACGAGGTCCCAGTTTTAGGGGTCATCCCTCTTTGCTAAAACGCTCTTCTTTTAAGCTTTCGTTTCGTTCTTGGCTATGCCAGCTGCTGGGATGCTACCACACTTGGGTTTCATTACTCCATGTTACCCCCATTTGTGTTTCGGAAGCCCCAATCAACGCCGGAAGGGCTCATCCGGCTTTGAGGCTTGTCTCTTTCTTCCTGTTTTTCCCAGATAGACTTTTCGCATCGTCGGTTTCGTACGTTTCCTCTGGGCATTTGTTCCGCGCCTTCATTTTCCCTTGGAACCCAACCAAATGCCCCTTCTAATTAAAATTGGCGTTACCTCGGAGGTTCAGTGTTGTAAGATGGGTTCTTTCGGTATCCCGCCAGCCAAGCCAAGAGGACGAATACTTGCGCCCTTCGATCCACTCTTTTTCCGGTGCTGCCGTCCCCTTACTCCCCCTTAAGCCCCTGGAGGGTTGTCCGACGGATAGTATTAGTTAAAGTGTTGTATTATCTACAGACCTGATCGCGGGGGGATTTTCCTATGCTCTGCTACATGCCCTGGACGTGGCCTTAATCAGCTTGGCCCTCTACTTTTAGGGAAGGGTAATGTATGATCACAGGCTTCTGATGGCTCGTCTACTCGAAGGCAACGCTCTTTCAAGCTTGAGGTTAGTCTCACCATCCGCTTTCAACATCGCCTGACACGCATGTGCTTGAGCCTTCGCGCGTCTTTCCATCGTACCCCCGTCTTTCGCCCACGCAGTCTGCGATTTCTTCTTTCTTTCTCGTAAATCTCAAGACTGAGGTCTTGGAAGCGCGGCCCTTCGTTGCTTTTTTTTTTTGAGAAGCCGTTTTGTCGCCAAAGTCCCCGCAAGTTTCGTGTATGGCGCGCATTCTTTGGCTTGGTATCCCCCCCCTTCTCTCCGAATAGAATTCCCTCCTCCATTCCCGCTCCCCCACCCGGGCCCGCTCGTCCTGCTAATGGTCTTCCTTGGCCCTGAGCTGGTCCTTTCACTACCAAGGTCGACTGACCGCTCTTCGAAATCATCCGGGCTCTTCCTTCTCCAAAATATCTTCTGGTGATGAAGTCAACCGAAGTTCTCTGCTCTTCGAATATTGCCCGGTGAACCGCCCCATTCATAGTTATCTCCTCTCTCCCAAACACGATTTCAAATTGGCCCCCCATTTCAGAAATTTTTCGCGTGCATACATTCATGCGGAAGCGGAGATGGTGTGCTCTTGTACAACCCTGGGATAAATCGCCTGGGCAGGATGTCTGATGATTTTCCCATGCGCTACGCGATAGGTACTTCTGGCGAATCCCCTTTCTCAAGGCCATTTTTATAAAGGGCGGCTGCTCCGCTCTCAAAATAAAGCATGTCATGGAGTAGTCATTTTTTTACTTCACACTTTTTCTTGATGGCCAATTGCACAGTCGGCTCTTGGACTGGCGCCCAGACACGTTTTTACCCCCCTGTCAGTCGTCAGCGCCCCATCCCCGTCTCCCAGGACGACAACAGGTGGACAAGGTTTCAAAATTTCGGAACTCTTAACCCCCCGGATCGTTCGTTTTGGTTCAGCAAATCCCTTTTACCCAAAATGATTGCCACTTCCGCTGGCGGCACCTTATTCAACATCATAAACAACTTCTTTTACCGTTCTACCAATGAATCTTTTGTGAGCTTCCTTTTTTACCCAATAATACCTCCCTTGGAACTCATTACGCGCTGTAGGATGGAACCATAATTATTCCCCCAGTGTGATGGTCCGCCTGCTTTTCGTAAAGACCGCTGAATGTAGTCAGATACAACTTGAAGAGTCGTCGCGAAGTTTGGCCTGTAGATGTTATTTGTGTCCGGGAAGAACTGGGGGGAATCCGCCAGACGGCTTTTCGAGGTGAAGTATTATCGTTTTTGCAAGAGCTCGGTGGTTTTCGTCACCGAGTTAACGCCGTGCCGGACCTTTTAGCAACTCCTCTCTTTCCTCTAATACGGGTTTTTGCATTGCTTGCTTAGGCTTCAGGCGCTTCTCGTTCAGGCCCATCGTCAATTTCTCCACCTCAGAGGTCCCCCCGGCGACGCGGATTGGCGCCCCTTTTGCCTTGCGAGACCTAGACGGACCGACGCACTGACCGAGGTCCCGTCTCTTTTGTATTTCCCCCCCCTGCACGTACTCTCTCCACTGATGAAGTTATCCCTCCAATGGGGGCTTCATTTTAGTGTATTAGATCCTCTCTGCTTTTAGGTATTGGGGGGCCCGTGGTCTACGTTCCAAGCTTCCTTGGTACGAGCCGAGTTAGTTGTTTGAGTCTGAGGACCCGCCGGGTTCGCCAATCATGGCATAATCGGTTCGGGTTGTGAAACAAGACATATCCGTCCAAGAGTCCTGATGGAATTTGTTGCCCATCTCACCTGTTGTCGTCCGTGCTGCTCCTTAGTTCCCCCCTTTGAATTCCTACTTTGACAGGCCATCGCCTTTCGCCAGTGACCCACTTCCTGTTGGTTTTTTTCCCCCCCCCCCACCTAACCCCGAGACGGTGAACGGATTCTATCCGATCGAACCCCGACCACGATGGATGTAGTTTTTTCTTTCTTGGGCTCATCCGGGGGATCCATTGCAGTGTTTGGCCCATTACGCGTTCGTTACAAAATCACCAGGTCAGTTTTTTCGAGGGGCGCAGTGGTTTACATCAGCACGACCCCCCTAACTTTGTTGACAGAGGTATTCCGCTGAAATTTTAACGTTGTTTGATTGACCTAAGGTTGTTGGCGATCGCGTCCCCCGATGAGGGGTGGTCGGTTTAATCCCCGATTGCGCCGGTCGATTGGTCTACTTCTGGTCAGGACCTCCCCGGCTGCTTACATTTGGCTTTCCTTCAGCCCACCGGATGATTCTTGACGATCGTCAGTCGTCTCCCCTTGGCTTTGACCCTTATCAAAGGAGACGGTCCCCAGTCTTTCCGGGCAAGGCGTGGTAGTCAGAACCCCGACCCCTGGGCGTTTTGACTCATTTTCTAGTACTTTCCCGTTGACTCTTCCAATCCATCGTAAATGTTGCGAACTACCGCCTTTAGTTACGACCCAACCCCCACCACCTTGCTCACCACCTCAACGAATGGCGCCTCGCCGACCGTCCTTGTAGATGATCCGCTCGTAACCCGCAGAAGAAGTCTTTGTTTTCTTGACCAGGCAATCCGGATCATGATACCAAGATGAAGGGATATGTGACCAGTACCAGGAAGACGGATGGGGTCCGCGATGGCGCTCCCGCAAGCAAGCGCTTTTTTAGTCATAGACGATACCCCCTTGCACTAGGTGATAAGTTCCTCCGGCTGCCGACCCTAGAATTTTTTGGATAAAGGATTGAGGTTTGAAGACATTGACTTCATCTTTCTTGCCGTTCCTGATCCAGCGGAACTTTCCCTGTAGCATGGTCGTCGTTTTGACTTTCGGGAGCCCCCCTGAGTAGAATAGTAATCCTACCCGCGAAGCGGAATGTGCGGCCCTGCGCGGCAGCACTTCAACCTTTCCTTTAGGCTCGTTTATTTCTTCCTTCCGCCGCAGAGTATGTAATCAACCGCGTGTGGGTTTTTTTTGCTTGGCTTCGAAACCTCGCCCAGCAGAACGCCAGTCCAGTTCCGGGTACTCTTTCACAATTAATGCAAACTTTGCGATTTGTTGGTTCGATCATGAATTTTCGGAACCATGCCCTCCTTTATAGGAAAAGTCCCCGTTTCCCCACGACAAACTTTAATGCCCTCAAGAAGTGATATTTGCTCCCTTTAAGATACGAGTCCCTAGGATTCCTCGGCGTTCTTGGCGTTTTTCCGCAAAATAGGCCACCCCCCAACGAAGGTTGAACCAACGAACTTTATCGCGGCCCCCCGGATGGGCTCCATTACTGAGATGCATCAGCAAAATTTAGCTGAGTCTAAAGGTTCACAAGGCCCCGATGAACCGCTTCCCTCAATGCACTTCGGTTGCCCCCTTGGGGAACTATTCGAGAATTCAGAGCCAGTCGAGTGAATAGCCGCTTTGGACCTATGTATTGCTATTGGCGGGTAGGTTGGCTTTTAAGGGAAACAGATCAGCCGTCCTCTTCTTCCGGCAATCCCTCTTTTCCGCGGCGGAGCGCGGTTTTGGAAGACTTGGAGCGCAATCCCAACTCGTACGATGGCTATCTCACAGACCACCCGCACTTCAGCATGGCGGCTCGTCCTGACAGGCCTTGCCGGATCTTTCCTCCTTCCTTTTTTGAGGAGAGATTCCTTGCGGTGTTGTCGCGACGTGGCTAATTCCTTGTTTACCCTGGTCTGATTATTCCTGAACTCGGCGCTTAGTTTTCCCCTTCCGCCACCATGGGACCGGCGCTCGCACTCCTTGATTCTGCGGTCGGACGCTGATCCTTGTTTCACCCGCAATGTCTTTTTCCCCTATAATGAAGCCCTCGCGCTCGAGGGACCCTCGGAACTTCTCTATTCCTTCACAACTCTCTCCGGCAGCCTCCTGTTCCTGTCAAGATCCTTTGGTCCCTCTGCTTTATGTGTTTTCACTCATCCGGGCGCGTCTTGTTTAGTCGGCACAGGACTTTTTCCATGTTGCAGTCTCCAAGCCATCAACGATCCCCATTTTAATCCGGCTTTTGCCCCTTTTCGGAAGGATCAAGATCTATCAACTTATTTCTCATTTAATTGGGTTCGGTTGTGTTTTTTTTTACTTCCCCTATCCTGTCTTTATCTGGTTCCGCGCCTCATGATGAACCCACCCCCTTCGACCCTTTTTTCATTCTTTTGAGCTTCCTCGGCGGTCAGTGGTCATGCTGGGTTCCGGTGAGTTCGTCCCCACGAAGAAAACTCTTCTCATTCCCTGCTATGCGTCTTCCTTCTTCTCTCCTTTAATATTTTTGATTTTAGTGTTTAGTCTCCGCATGGCCGTTAATTGGGCGGTAGAATTAGTCTCCCACTCTTCTTCTTTCTTCGCAGACCATGCCGAGGGGGATCTCATTTCTTGCTATGTACAGTGGCTTCTTTCTGGTTCCTTTTTTTGTCTCACCTCAGCCTATTCCTGGCCATATTATAGTGTTTTAAAGGAGTCTGACTTTTGTCGGAATCGAACAGATCAGCGAATTGGCCGAATTCTCCTTTCCGCCGCCTCCGCCGGGCTGCCCCGATGTCATGGTCGCCCTGAAGTCTTTGGGACTCTTGCCCTCGTATCCACCCTTCACTTCTTCTTATTACCAGCTTTATCCTCCAAGGAGTTTTTTTCTTTTCAGCGAGTTTCCATCGTTGCGTTTGTGGAGAACAAGAGCGTGTTCGTAACCGCGATTGTGTTTATGGTTCCGGATTGTATACTTTCGCACCTAAAAGAAGAACTTACGGCCATTTTCGCTCGCGTCCTACCACCCTTTGCTTAGAATGTAGTGTCGGCTTTTGACTGCATGGGCTAAGTCCTTTCAATCCCAAGGGTCTTTCTTTGCCGATTTTTTGACCACATCCTGTTTATTGAATCTATCTTCCCCATATCCAGCGTGTGCAATGTCAGAAAAAAACGTGGTCACAGACACAGGACTTCGCCGGTTTTACGGAACCGCACCCTCATCGGAACATTCGACGCCGATCTCCAAACACGACCCTTCCATGTGCAGACCCATGGAATCTAATTTACTTTGAATACTTCGAATGGCGGCCACCTCTGAAGTCTGGTGGCTTTGGGATTGTACAACCCTTGGCTCAAGCGCAGCGGACGATTGTATGATTATTTCCCATCAGCCCGCGCTTTCCAGTATGTGTTCGACTCATGCAAACCAGTTCAATGGACCTGCTCCGGCCGTGCTCGACACCCCTCCTCTTCTTTTGGTTTATTTAGATCGATCTGCCACCGATACCCGAGTGCCGTTGCTTTCTAGGCAATTAGGCTCTTTGTTCACCTGCGAACCTTGACGATGGAAACTGCAGATTAAGTCCCGTCCCCACTTACCCTACGGTATCCGCCCGACAAATGGGTGAGGGCAACCCCTTTGTCCACCCTTCCTCCGGATCGTCTCGCTTTTTTTCAATCAATGTCCACCCCTGATTGCCCTTCTCAAGCTGGCGAGATTCATCCTATCAACCCACGGTCGGCTTACAGAATCTGCGAGCTTCAGCCCCAACTCCTCCCGCTTGTCCCCTAACGATACCCCCGTCGAATAGGCTTAATACATACCTGACTCCCCCATTTTGAGTTGTCAGACTCGGTTTGAACTCAAGGAGGAATGTAATTACGGAAGCTATCCACATTCTAGTTTTCCTTCTAAGTTTGCGCAGGTCGATGTATGGTCTCGCCCCCCTTCCAGAAACTTTGGGGCAGTGATATTGTTGAGCGCCAGGGTTGTCCGTATTATGGTGGTCCAGGTCCTCTCGGTTTTGATGAGCGTGGAAGCGCGCAGGAATCTCTCTATTTCCCCCTTCCATTGTTTGTTGTTTGATCCCTGATGCTCCAAGTCCTTCAGTGCTTCACCTGCCGGATTCAGCCCCCTAACGCGAGCGCACCCGAAGTCCCGATCCCACGGCTATCTGGCGGCCCCCAACCCCCCTTGTCTTATGTTGAGAACAAGAACATCCCCTTTCCGCAAACTAGCGACGATCATCTTCCTTTTTTTTTTCCTCTTGCATGGCCCGTCCATTGATCGTACCTCAAGTTTTTTACCACCTCCAATGGTGTCTGATCTACCGGCTAGTCTATCTCCTATCGCCTTAGATCGTAGGGGGACTTTGGATAGCGTTTTCCATTAAGTCGTTCTGGTAGAGCCGTCTTTTGGATTGTATGAGTTATTTTTTTCGCCATGCTGATTGATTTGCTAAATCAGTGTGTATTTTATTGGAAACATCGACCTTGACGATGGCAAGATCCTTATGTCACATTTTTTTCCCCGATCCACAAATGTTGTCGTACGTTTGGCCGTAGTCGTGGTGCTACGGGACTAATACGTTTCCATTTTCCCTATTTTTTTCCGACTTGCAAAGCGCTTGGGCCCCTATTTCCTCCCCGCTCGGGTCGGATCAGACGATCGAATACCCATCTCACCCTTCCTTCTGTCTAGGTTCACGGCTTCCTCTCCCGGGTATCCAATTGTGGTCATTTCTGTCTGCAATTATACAGCTTCTTTAGCGCTGGAAATATCATTTCATATCGGGCGCGTCTTTTAGCCTTTTTGTACATCAGCACTGAAACAGAAGATGGAAACGTCGAGCCTCTAGTAACGTGGCCTTGACCAGTGAAGGCTTTTGGCCCATCTCCTTAGCCATTCCTGAGGGTGGTGTTCATCCACCGGCGGCCGTCGTAGATGTTGGATACTACCTTTTTTGGTCAAACCTCATCACCGGTATATTTGTCCTCTTTGTCCCGCCCCCCCCCTTCTTGATTCGTACGACCGCCTGTCGTTCCCTGGGATGGTGACAAGTGCCAGGCTTGCCCGTGTCACCATTTACTCCATCCACTCGAGGCGGGCCCGTTTGTACTCAGAGAGGAAATGGGAGGGCATTCTTTTTTCTATACGATTCCTTGGATACCCTCACGTACATGTTACGACCAAGGACATTCGTTTTTACGGTACGCACACGTATTCTCAACATCACGAAATGGTCGTCCCCTACTTTCGACACCGTCTTTTATATGACCGTCCCTAAATGACTCGAATCCTCTTTATAGCGAACTCCCCTGTTAAGACCTTATAACCACTGAAGACAGCTCGCTCACTTCCATTCGGGTCTCACCGGCATGGCGTTTTTTCCGCCACCCGATGGCGCCTTTCTCGCAGCAAGGCGCTGATCTGTTCCGTCGATATCATGCCATAAAGTGTTGAGTTTCTACTTTTGCCTAGAATTGCCTACCCTCTGCCTCCCTGGTGCCTCCCCGGCCATGTCACTTCTTGCTGCCGACGTGACGATTTTAGTCGAAATGAGACGAGATAATGGTATGATAGTGAAGAGAAAGCTGGACGTTCAAGAATCAGATTTCCTCCCCCATCGAGGCAGTGCTTTTTAGCGGTCAGCACCACAAAGCGAGTAGGCCTCGTTTTTTCTTCCGGTAAGACGGAGCAGGTCCGTCGTGTGTCCCCTCCCCCCCCTTTTGCCCTGCGACTCCCTACCGACCCCAGCCTTGAACCCCTGCCAGCCCGTTCAGGTACTTCGACCAAAATTAATGCCCTTGTGTTTAAGCAAGGGAACAAATCTGAATTTCACTTCCTTTACCCGCCCCGGAGCCCCCCTTCCACCTTCCTTTCAACCTAAGGTTAATCTTTGCCACGGAATTCCGCTTCCGCGCGCCTCAGACGTTTGATCCTTTGGTCGGCGTCTGGTAGAGAATGTCAAACACTATCAACAAGGAATGCCCACAGACCCCTCCCTTGCTCCGGCTTCCCCCCCCGTTATGGAGGTCGATGCCCAGCGCGCATCCCCAAAACGAGCTGAACTAAACGTGACAGTCCCCTTCTGCGGTTGATGATGAGACGGGTATCCCCGTACGTTACTTCTTCGTGGACGATTTTTCTTACCCGTTTAAGTTTTCTTCTAAAATTGCGGTTGATCACAAGGATCAGAGTAGCGGAGCTCCTCCCCCGGAAGGTGAAGTATGATCGCTGAAACTGCCCCTTCAATTTCCCTTAGGCTATCTCAATCCCCCGACCAAAAGGGCAAGAGACCGGAGTAGTCCGCGACACAATGCCGGCTCTTATCTTTCATCATTCCGGGTTGTGGTATATCCCTTAGTCCTGTTTGCTTTGCCCGAGGCCCGCGCCATTGCCTTGCCCTTTGGTCTGATTGCTTACGATCGACGTTCGGCTTTTCGCCCAAGTCTTCCATTGGTTCCGGCTCCTGCACGCTTCTCTTTGTCTTAGTCGGCCGCCTCGCCCTGATCCTGTATTACGAAATGTTTATGGCGCACCCCACCTATGTCAATATAGTTCAGAGCGAACTCTTCGGCCCCCTCCGGCTCCTTGCCTCCAAACCCTTTTCTCCCGCCGCCTTTTTGTCAGCGCCTTTTGGCTGTGAAGTTTTTCCTGCGTACCCCACCTCCGGGTTGGGCCCTAGATCCATGTTCCGTTAACAGGCCTTTTGCTGGGCCTTTTTTCAGTCCCCCCCAAGCCAACAATAAACGCCTCCCCCTTGTATCCGGCTTTTTTTTTCCTTCGCGCGGAGCTTTCTTACTTCAAAAGAATTTTATGCATCTTTGTGTCGTGTTAAGTCCTATCCTCTGCGTGTCATATTTTCCGCTCTCATGTTCCCTTTTTCCCCCACGCAAAATCTTTGGCATAATTTTGTCTTACCTCGGCTTTATTTCCTTTTTCTTGCTGGGTTAGTCGTATCGTCCAGCCACGAAGCAAAACCTCTCCGCATTACCGATCTGTTTCATCTGCTCTTCGCCTACTCGGCTTTTCGTGCAGCTCGTGCCCGAAACCTGGGCGGGACGCACGAGAAGTACACCTCTTCTCCTCGACAGGACCCTCTCGTGTGAATCATTTCCGCTGCTCTGTCAGGTTCTGCGGATGCCCGGCGGCCTTTTTACACTTGGATTCTGGCAGTTAGGTCTGATAATAATTGATGGAATCCCATTCGACGTCCCATAAGCGTTGATTGCGGAGATAGGCGCACTCCTTCCCCCCCCCTCCGCCCCCGTTGATGACCTTTTCCTTTGTTCCCTCGCCATGCGGGCTTCATCGCTCTTTATCCTGATAGTATTTAAGGCTATCAAGCTTTCTTACATTATTAACTTCGGATCTCTACATAGAGGTCTTGACGAGAATATGTTGCGTTGTGGAACAAGAGGGTAGTCACCCTCCCGAAAGTCGCCCGTGTTTGGCGGCGGCATGTTAACTCTATGTATCCGATATGCTAACGATAGGGTCCCTGATACGCACATTTTAGCCGCATCTACCACACGGTTCCCACTCCGCTCATGCTATTTTCCTTTTGTGACCGGAGCCGGTGGTCAGGTCTTTCACCATTCCCAGGTCTAAAGATGGACTCAGTCGAAATCAAATTATCCTCCCCCTCAAGCCCTTTTGATGATTTCCGACCAACATGAAGGTCCAGATCCCATTAAACTGTCGGTGTGAACCGCCCCCCCATAGGTACCTTCCCTTGCCCTTTACCCCCAAACACGGTCCCCCCCATCGGCCAACGTGACTTCCATAATACCGGACTTAACCAGACTAGCCTCTGGTGAGGGTCTTAGTTAAACCCACAAAAGGGGGCCAATCGATTCTCTCAAGCTCGACAAGGAGGAATTTAACTCCACTCCTCCGAGTACGTAATGGTCGCGTAATGAGCGCCCACTGCACTTGTCTACCTGTGGCCTGGCCGTGCGAACCTCCCGTCCTTTGTATTCGATCGCCTCCCCCCCGTCTCCACCGAGGCGCCTTTTGCGAAATTTGAAAAAGTAGGCTGGAATGGAGTGAAGAACGATTTCCCTGCAAAGTAATTAAGTACACTCCCCAAACTCCCTCGATCCTCCCTGACCGCCATTGGTGAGGATGGAACACATAAGGTTACTATTGACCCGACAGTCCATGTTGCATAATGACATGTACACCACCAGCTTTTCCGAACCGATTCATAGACTAAACATTACTGTTCTCCTTCTCCATTCAATCTTGTGTCGGCTTCTTTTTTTTTTTTTTTTTTTTTATGGCCAACTCCTCCCGCTGTCTCTCGCAAGGCGGAAGCGGAATAAACGCCCGAAGCCCCCCCATTGGAGATGAGGTATCTTTTTTTTTTTGACATCAATGCTTGACATGCCCTTTGAGCGATACCCCCCTTCCTCCCTATATCGTCGTCATTGCTTGCCATTGGCGATGTTCTGGTTCCGCAAGGCCGGTCAATTGAGGCGCAATCACATCTCGGCTGTGAGATGTTTCCGTCTCGTTTTCCCTGAGCTTTTTCTGTTTGACCAGATTCATGTGAAGCGCCTGACCTGAGTCTCTTAATCCTCCATTTTTGTTTGAGAGAGCCCAGGTCGTCAGGCGCCTTCCACCTTCCCCCCCCCCCCGGTTTCCCGCCCCCCCGAGTCCTTACCCCATGACTAGTCACCTCGCTATAAGATGATGGAGGATTAATGGGCTGTCTTGAGTTCGACCAGACATAGACATCCGCAAATTGGATTCTTTTCAGTTCCTTATCGCCCTTGCCCTCCCAGTTATCCTTGATGTCCAAAGTACTCCATTCGGACCTAACAATGGGGCTGATCCGGTATCTCCTATCTCGACGTAGTGGACAGCGGAGTTCCCCTTTTAAGCTCGTCCCCCCGTATTCCCGGTATCTTCTCTAACGGAATTTTTTGAGTCGAATACGTTCAAAGCATCACTTTCAGTGTTTCTGGTGCCCCCCGCTACGCTCATTTGGCACTCTCCTGATGGACTTCTGTCCATTCCTAACCCCTTGGTAGTCCCCGTGAAGAGTAGTTTGTACGGGTCCCTTATTAATACTTTGCCAGAAGTTACTTTGCAGCCAAAGAGGCAATAATTTACTCCCCCCAGCGCTCGTTTTCTTTCTTCTTCTCGATCTAATTACCCATGAACCTAGATGCTGTAGTTTCTAAGTAAGTAGCCTCGGTTTCACTCCCCTTTGATCATTTGGCTGGCGCCTTACGTAGCTCGCGTGGTCATGGGTCCACCCCTATTTTTTCCTCTTTGCTCCCTATGGGCCGTGGACATCGCCTCACCGCTGCATGGATTGCCGCACGTCTTTCCATCTTTCGTTTTTCACGTTGCGGTTTTAAAATTGACTTCTTGTTTGTCCGATCGGTCGAATTCCAGATTAGGTTTTTCCCACCGGGGCCGTCGTCAATGGACCCTTTTCGTGTGGTCATCCTTCATCACCTTCTCTTTTTTTCCTCTGATTCAGATAACGTATCTTCACGATCTTCAGTTCGAACTGGGATGTTGAACTGCAAAGGCCCAGGCTACCCCATGAGCACTTCTTGGTGTAGAGCGCGAGCGCATGCGGATCAGTGTCCTTTTCCTTCCTTCAGATGCCGGCCTAACCCCCCCCACACTTTCGTTACATGCGCCCTCATACACGACCGCCTTCGTGTGTTAAGCCGCTTTGTTCTCCACACCTTACGATGGCACCCTCGGACCTCGTCTTTAGCTTACCCTTTCCTTTTCCTTTGACCTAACGAACTCCTCCCCTTTATAGCAAAGGACTTGTCCCGATCAATAAGGCCACCGCAAGTCGCTATTGCGCCATGACAGTCCGGTCGAGGGGCGATGCCTATCGGCAAACCCACCTTCCTGACCCCTGCTTTTTTTCCTCCGTCGGATTTTAGCTTCCCATCAAGATGAGCCTGTTCTCCTACCGGCTGCCGATCCCCATAAGAATGACGGCTCCCAGGGAAGCCGACTTTCCACGGGTCTTCCTGCCTTCTCTCCCCCGCGATTCATCTGCCGCGAATGGAAAGAGGTGACGTCATGCTAAGTTCTTCCCAATGGAAGAGGCCGGCTAGCTTCCACTCCCACGAACCTCCGAGTTGCCATGAAGAATGACTTAGAAGCTCTTGTTGCAGACGCTGTTGCTGGCGACCCATCCCTACTCCAAAATCCTCATGACCACTTCCCCGCCGTTCGTGCGTCCCAAATTAATGACCCCGCTTGCGATTTGGTTTTTTTTTTCCTCTCATGAAGGTCTTCCCCATATGACCTCATCTTTTCGGGGAAAGTAAAAGGTCCAAGAAAACTCCTGCGAAAAGAGTCATTTTTGCCTAACGCAGCAAGCTTCCCCTCACCCCCTGCCTGATCGTCCCCTCTTGTCGCGTTGCTTGTCTTCGAATCACCCCATAGGGCAAAGCCCTGGTTTTGAACTGGCGGCCGCCACCCTAGGATTCCTCCCCATTCCCCCAGCCTTTCCCTCCATCCAACGGGGCGAACCCGCGGTGGCCGATGCGTTGATGCAAGTACGTACTATGGATGACTCCTCGGCGCGCTGTAGGTATGGCTCCGGATGTATGTTTTGTCGCCCAAAAAACATTTTCCCCGGGAATGTACAAGATCTGCGGTCGTCCCCCCCTGCCGCCCTCCACTACCCACTGAAGATGAACTTGCTCGACGTTGGCAATGGAGGAAGACTTGGTAGTACCTTCCCTCAATCTTCTTATCTATCCAAATAAGCACCAAGGCAAGTTGCTTTCGCTTTGCAGCAGCC
>Ga0179593_1642854_pt1 | contig 13364 bp, 15 predicted proteins | sample CZODoug2_1_08_16_FD_185931 | JGI IMG/M metagenome (GOLD analysis project Ga0179593, IMG submission 185931) | Vadose zone soil fungal communities from Angelo Coast Range Reserve, California, USA - CZODoug2_1_08_16fungal (PacBio error correction) | ecosystem: Environmental > Terrestrial > Soil >... | reverse complement strand
CTTGGAGCCCTGACACTCCTTACTTCTCTCTTACTTTTGTTGCGGCAGATTTCCCTTATTCCATCGCCTACTCCAGGCCGCTGACTGCAAGGACTGTCTTTTGACATGTGCGCCCCACGGCCGCCTTCTAATTATATCTGCTACCTTCCTTTCCAGTTCTTTTTGCGATTCCAGCACCAGTGTCTTCCTTCTCCCTTCTCCTTACGAATAGCCCCCAAACGGCGTCTTCCAGAAGAATAAGGAGAAAGTTCCCCTTTTGACTCGAGAGTCCCCTTGTTTAGCGCCATTATTTTAAGCCAAACTTCCGCGGGGACTTCCTGTCCGTTTTTCCTTCTATGGCCCAGTTCAGGCTCCCCTGCATCTCCGTCGTACTTCTCCTCGCAGCCCCCCCGCCTTCTGAGAGAATTGTTTTTGTCCCTTCGCAGAAGAGGCTTCTAGTGAACCTGGAAACCCTGAAATGAGTCGGTCCCATTTTTTTCTTCAGTTTTCCTTTCTATTGATGTTTGCGCGCTTCGTATACAGGTCGTTCAGCAACCATGGACTTGTTGGAGGAGATGCGGAAATCAAGTCGCTATTTCACTTTGATGCTGTCGCCAAATACCACTGCACCCTACTGTTCTCCTCTTTCTCTGCCCCCCCTGCCTATACCTCTCGTTGCCGCGCGAGAGTGCCCCCGTTCTTGAGGCGACCTTTGGATGCCAGACACGGGTCTCGTGTCTCCTCACCTTTTTGAGATGGGTTTTTTGCAGCGTAACATGCGCACCAGAGAAGGGGTTAAATTTTCGTTGAGACGACCTACACGTTATAATATCCCCTTCCTTTAGTGGTGATCATCCTGTCTCCTACGCTCTCTTTCCCCCTTTCGGTCTCCCTTGGTGTTTCCTGCTGGGTTTGTTTGAGTTCGTTCGGCCGAGACCAGATTTCTGCTTTCCGTCTCTTGGTGACTACTGTCAATGTCCCGCTTTTTTGGCCCCTTCGATCTGCGGCAAGTCTCCGCGGAACTTAGATACTTGGGTCCGGCAGGGTGTTTAAACGAAAGAGGTTCCTCATTTACTTGTGATATTGCTGGCCGGCCTTGATTTCTTTGGCGATTGCCCGCCCTGGCGGAGATTGAGTCCCTTTAAGGGTGTATGAGTTTTTTTGCCCCCTTCATTACTATCGCTCACGTACCCCACGCGGGTCTCCCTTAGGCCCCTCTTGGTTTTTCCCCTTTGAGGAGGTTCCCTGGCGAGACTTTCCCGGCGAGGACCCTTTCGCAATGAGAGTTGAAGTCATCCCACGCCCCCTTTCTTTTGCCGTAGTCTGCACTTCCCTGTTTTTTTTATCGGCCTTTGCCTTCTCACCGGTCCGCAGTCAAAGCTCCATGTGTAGGGGCGTTAGAACTTTCTTCTCTTTGTTGTCCCCCGATCAATTCGTGTCGCCGATTGTGCGAAAGAGCCGAACTGACTGTTATTTCCCTCTGCTCAGTTTGTCATGGAAGTTCTTTCTGGACCCCCTTTATAGCGCCCCGCAGGTGAGACTCAAGGACCATGGAGGTCAGTGCCCTAGAACCTCTAGTATTTCTCTATGGTTGTCACCAACTTCCAGCCTTTTCATTGGGTCCCTCCGGGTCCTTAAAAGGACGCGAGAGGAATTGTTTTCATCATCCCTACAATAAAGTTACTGCCAGAGTGCCTCTATCTGAACTTTTTCTTTGGGTTTTCCTGTAGGCTAGAAGATATTTCAGATACCCCGCAAAACGCGCTGTCCCCGTCCACCCTTGCCTCTACAGTGACGCGAACCGGTCCTGGATCCACTTGACTTTAGGCGGAGCGGTTAAGCTGGGACGATTGTTCGCCCTACCTTCTTACTAGCGTCTTTTTGGCCCCCCTTGTATTCACTCCGAATCACTCCCGGCAGCAGGGAAGTCTGACGTCCATGTTCACTTTTCCGGGAGAAGAAATACCTATCTGCTGCTTTTCCTCTTGGACAGGATTTTCCCTTAGTTTCACGTGCCCCCCCAGAGATTTCTAGTTCGATGGTCGGCATGAGGGAACCCTGACGGGCAGAATTTTTTGAACGGGTGTGTTTTTCTTCCTCTCCCCCCTTCCTTTCAATGATTTCCAGCCGCCAATCCCCTCGTTCCTTTTTTTCTTCCCCTGGCTCTTGATTAGACCGTTTCAGGCCGCGATTTTCCCTGGGTAACGCTCAGGTGTGCCCCCTGACCAGCCGAGCTCCCCTTTTTGTTTCTCTCGGCGCTGTTTTTGGAGGCTGCTCTTCCGCCCGCTACCTGTGAGTGGTTTCTTCCAGTTTTTTTTCCCAGTTTTTTGACGGTGTGTGTTGTTAGGGGGTCCGTCCTCTCCGGGTGTAGCGATGCCTTCCCGGGCTAAGGTGTGCCCCATACAGATGGAGATCTCTCTCCCTCCCCACAGTCTCCCCCTCGGTATTGTTCGCCCCTTGTCTCTAGACGTTCTTCTACGGTTTCTTCTTCCTTTTTACGCTTTCAGTACCCGGTTATTCGCGGGCATGGCGCCAACGTCGGACATTCTTTCCCAGGTCTCCATGACCCAAATCCCTGGAATCGATTTTTCCTCTTTTGTGAGGGTCTTCTTTTGTCTGGCGGATTTTTTTTGGCGGTTGGTGGTGTCCGGATGATGCCGCTGTTCCGCGCAGCTAAAAAGTGTTAATCGTTAGTGCCCCCCCTATTCCCTACTACACTCACCTTTTTTTCCTTCTTTATAGTTCACAACCCTTTCTCCGATGACGGACGAAGGGGTGTTATATGAAGTACTCATCGTCCATCATAGTTTTCTCAATTTCTCTTGCCTGTGATTAACTGTACTCTGGACCTCCTCCCCAGAGCCGGAGTCCCTGTCGCTGCCAGCTTACCTTTTCTACGATCCGGCCTTTTGCCTTCCTTTCCCTTTTCTATGTTGCCCCGAGCAGACAAGCGTGCAAATCATAGATAGAGTTTCTGCCTGTTCGTGTCACTTTTACCCGTTTATTTGTGACCCGATCAGGTCCCTTTTCAGTTCTTTTTCTTCAGCCCCACCCCTCGACGGGTGGAGTTCGGTAGTGAGTAGTAGCTTCTTTGATTCCCATAAGTTGTTTTTGTTCAGCTCCCCCCATAAGCCTCCCTTCTTAGTTTGTGTTGGATGCTTAGAACCTTTTCCCCCCTTCTTTGCTCCTCCCTAAGAGTTCCCCTCTCCCCTCCAACAATTCCCCCATGCCGAACAGGCTCCGCGTAGGATTAGTGGCCTATTGACGCGTCTGGTTCCACCCTCCTTGGATCCTGTGTGTTTGAACATGTCCGATCCCTCGATGTATAGGCACTTCCTTCTCCTTTACGACAGTTCGCCAGACGCCTGACATGGCAGCGATAATGTCCTATCTTCGTTCCCCGGTCCCCGTTGACTGCCGGTTTGCGGGGGATCCAGTGGCCGATTGGTAGTTGCATATCTAGACCAAACCGCTTTCGCACTTCATTCCCTCGTCCCCCCCTTGGTGTATGTTGTTATGCCCTTCCATCCACAGAGTCGGAATTTACCTGCACATGCCCGGTATTTTCTGGATCCCCTTCTTCCCCCCCAGGTTTCATCCCATTTTTTTCTTAATTTCCCGTCTAAACCCCTTCCTTTTCCATCGGCACGATCACCGCCTCCAAGATCACGACTTCACCCCCCCCCTCCCCCCCCCCCCACCTAGGCTCTTTGTTGTATAAATCGTTCTTTTCGTACTTTCCCCCTGGAGCTTTTTTTCTCAAGTGCCATGGGGTCGTCTCTCCCTGGTGTCCATTAGGTAAGATTGGCCTTAGTCGTTTAGGCCAACAGCCTCCCTCCGTCTGCCTTGAGTGTTCCCATCAGCTCGTCGCCCCCTTGTGTTCCTTTCAGTTTTTCCCCTGTCCGGGTGCCGGATGGTAAAAGACTTCTCCCCGTGCAGGCACGCTTTCCGAGCTGCGTGGTGAGCCTTTCGTCTCCGTTCTTCCGGTCGCTCCCAACCCCCCTAGTTAAGCTCTTTTCCTTGGTTGGTTTATGGTTCAGGTCCTATCAGCGGTCTTGACACAACTGCGTCTTCCTGTGTTACGTGCACTCGCATCTACGCGGGCCTTCAGTCCTGCCTTCCCCCAGGCTGGTGTAAAGGCCAACTTTTTTACCCCTTCTTCTTGACTTCTGTTTCTGAGCTGGACTTGCCACCATCCCGTGAAAGACCACTCCTGCCTCTAGTCTTTTTGAAATATGTTCCCCTCTTTTTTTTTTCTGTCTTTTTTGTGGAGTCTTCTGGCGGCGTGTATGTCGAGGCGGTGGCTCGGTGGGGTGGACTGGTTTTCTACGGCTGTGTGCCGCGAGATGGTCTGCGAGGGCCTTTTTTTTTTGGGTCTTCTCCCGTAAACTAACTTCAGATTGACCTCCGTAGGGCTTCGTGAATATCGGGATTGTTCCTGCCACTGGGTCTCCTCTCAGATACAACTCCTACACCTTTCGACCCGTACTCCCCAACGTGAAAGACCGGAATCAAGGGGAAATTTTTGACCTACGCCTTTTCCCCTTTCCCTGTCTTCCCTGAGTTTTTTTTTTTTCTGGAGGTTTATCCTTCCTCGGCAGTCCTTGCGATTGTCGACTGTGAGTAGCCCCCTCCGAAGGAAGTCGTGGTGATACTGTTCCTGCGGGCTCCTTTTGGCTTTTGTTCTGCCCCTACTCGCCGTCGTTTAACTCCATCCCTTTCTTGTCGCAATAGTTTTTCCCTTTCGCTTTACTTTTTCTTCTCGCTGTTTCTCGGTTCCCCCTTCGATGGTAGGGATTTTGTTTGTAGTTATTTTTCCTCCTCGGTGAGAAGCTCCCCGGTCGCCCTTTTGATACTTTCTCCCCTGTTCGGCTTGTCTTTTGAGTTTTCTTCCCCGGATCAGCATGAGAAGAGATCGTAGGTAGTTCCGGGCTGATTTCTGGCCCTTGGGTTGCCCTACCTCCCTCCCCCATCGCCTCGAATCACCAGAAGGTTGAGCTGCATGAAGAATGCGCTGGTCGGTTTCTCTCTTTTTTTTGTGCTAGACGGTCTCTGTGGCGCCGACACCGGCCGGCCCTGATCGCAAAGAGTGCATCGTCTTCCTACGAGTCGCTGGTTTGTCCTTATTTTTCCCCCTTTGGCTTCCTGGCCTTTCTCTCCTTTCCTTCTGCGTGTATCGAAACCCTGCAGCCTCAATTTTCCCGCAGGGTCCTTCATCGTCTTCAGGACCCGTTTTTTCTTCCTTGGGTGTAGGGGGTTATGGGGATCCCCTTTTTCCCCCCACCTATCCTTTCGTTCGCCCCGGGCCGGAGTCGAACCTCACAGCCGTCACAAGCACTTCATTTCTCTTGCCAAAGAGCCTTCCATCATCTCTCGCGCCTCTCTTTTTTGATTCTTTTCCTTTCCCCCGTACCCCTCTCCTCAACCCCTCCACCCCACCGAACCCCGACTCGGGAGTCCTGTGCTGATCCCAAGATACCACCCCCCACGGTTCCCTCCTTTCTTGTTTTTGGTGTCCGTTCCGAGCATATTGGTTTTTCTTTTTTTTTTCGGGTTGGCACCGACGGGAGGCAGCAGTCTGAGGGAGCTGTCGCCCGGAACGTGGTATTCGGCTCCTGGGCTCCGCGGAACAGAACTGGCCCCTTCTTGCCCCGGTCTTCCCCTCGGAGCCCCCCTTTTTGACACCTTTCTTTTTTGTGATCCTCTTTGTTCGCGTAGTTTTTCGAGTCGCGACTTTACGGCGCCATCGGCCGCGCCCACAGGCCGATGGTGCTAGGTCCGTCCTTTATTCGACCGCCGTCTGTCATTCCCCAAAGGCTTCTCCCCCACCTTTGTGTGAATTTTTTTCCCTTGTGGTCCTCTTACCGCGCGGACTCGATGTACTCCGGGTCTATAAATTACTCTCTGGATGCCGTAATGAGTCCTCACTGTGGATTCCTTAGCTTTTTCCAGTTCGGCCGTGTTGTTGGCGCTTTTTTTTTCTGATTTCCCTCACCCTGGTTCCGAGTTTAAGTCGGAGTCCGCCTTAGGAAGGGGGGGTGTCTTTCAAAACTAATGGCCTCTTCCGTGATGCTGACCTCCCCAGACGCATTTTCTCTCTGAGAGATGACTTTTCTCTTCTTCTTACCGCATTTCCCCGGGGTTGTCCTCCCCCATTGAGAAGTTCATGGGGTGTAGACTGTCCGGCTTTCCTGACCCTTCTTTGCTTCCTTTTTACAGATTCTTTCGTTTCCGATTTTTTGGCAAATGTCCGCAGAGGACTTTCTTGCAGCAGGCTTGCTGGTCTGCTGGGACGAACAGAACTCACGACCCCTCCCCTTCCTTTACCTCCAGGCACCCTGTCTATATCTGCCCTCCCCCTTGTCTGCTGCTCCTGCTTTTTGCTCTCGTTCTTTTGCAGAAGCGTTTTCTTTTGTCATTACCAGATACTTTCGAGTGCGGGATGCGTTAGTATTGGTTAGTTTGTCCACTTTCCCCTCGTCCAGTGACTTGCTAATTTTTTTTCAGAATTTTTTTTTTTGTTTCCCTGTCTTTCCTCCCTGATATCCCTCTCCCCCCCCCCGACGCCCCCCACTTTGGCCCTTCGCAATTTGTAAGAGGTGTCGCCGGCGACTCGGCCTGCCCGCCTTCCCCTTGAGCTCCATTCCCAACCCAATTCCAGTCGCAGGAGGAATCGGCGAACTCCGTTGCCTCGCCCCCCACAGTTGTCTCCCTCCTTTTTAACGCTTTTTCTTGAATGTGTACGGACGGGGCCTTATCTGGAAGGAAGGAAAAACCCTTCAGGCTCCCCCCCCTCACCCTCTTTTTTCGTGTCCGGATCTATCTCTCCTCCACAGGACGACGCAGAACTTTTCCCCCTCCTTCGTACTTTTCCCTTTAGAAGCCCATCCCTCTTCTTGTTTTGTTCTCGACCTTCCCACATCCAGAGTCTCCGAGACTTCGCAACATTGGAGACTCCGCCTTTATAATTCTGTCCCACTGCGATGGCTCTCCTTTCTCTCCCCTCTCTTCCAATTTTCTTTTTTTCTTCCCTTATCCTGCATGAGATAGGCGACGTCCCCGAGAGCGACTCCTTCCAGGGCCATGTCTTCCCCCGGGTCAAATAGTCCTCTGGTGTAGCATCCTTTCTGTGGGGCCTCTTGTGTACCCCCCGGTAGCCTCCTGTCGTTGGAGCATCCCCCTCCTGTCGGCTCCTGGTAACCACCCCCGCCACGCGTAGGCGAGTTAATCCTTCTATGTCCCTCCATTTGGGTCCAAGTCCTTGTCCATCCTCGTTCCCATCATCATTTTGTCCCCGCGATCCTCTCCCGTCTAATACCTTCCTTCGTGTGCAGTTTTTGTAGCTGGGGGATCCTATACTCAGATTCGTAGACGGGAGTTACTTGCTGATTTTCTTCTTTGCGGCTGTCATGGCCTGCCCCCCGCTTCGTTGGGGGTTGGCGTCCGCGGAGAGGGTTGTCTCTTGAATTAGGAGGTGTCCCCAGTCTCGGATGAACTTCTTCTTAACCTTTGTTGTGACCCAGCCCGGCCCAGGAGCACCTCTTTTTCTAGCATTTTTTGCCCTCCCGGTTCCCCCCCCTTGTAAGGTTTCAGGTCTCGCCGATGATTGGACTATCCTGGGACTTTAGAGCTCTTGAGAACTTAAAATGAATCCCGTTTGGGCTGGATGACTTGTAGTCTGGTTTTCTTGTGACGTACCGGCCTTCGATCCTCCCAGGGACCCCCCAGTTTGGCCGTCTTGTAAGATACTAGTGCGCCCCTTTCTGTTAATATGCAGAGTTTTTTCCCGCTGGGAAGGAAAGGCGAGACGGGCAGAACTTTAGTATTGAACCAGTTCTTGACATCCCTTTCTTTCTCTTGACACCCCCCTGAAGATTTTTTCTGAGGATGGAGCTTTCAGGTCGGTCCATTTGCCGGGTCACATCTCTCAGAGGAGTCGAGAGAGCCATAACCATTCCCGTTCCCTCTCCCTCCTTCAGGACCTATGCCTACCTTAACGCCTCTACGCTCCTGCCTTTTTCCGTCTGTTTGGCAAATTACAGCTTTTCTGATTATCCCCAGCGCATCGGGATTTTAACCCTCGCTATTTGAAACCGTCTCCCCTTCTCTTCGACCCTTTCTCCCTTCCCCAAGCTTTTGCAGGGTTCTCCCCCTTCCCTTCAAAGACGTCTCTGAGGATGGCTGATCAGCCTGCAATAAAGCTCCCCTCCCACGTAGCCACGACCTTCCGTGGGATTCCTTTTCCAGTCCGCCCGCCGCCCGATCCCCTGGTCCCCCTAGGTTCCCTGATTCCCCTCTCTACAGGGGACCGCGAGTACCTGTGTTAAGGGTAGGGAACCTTCGGCGGTAGTTGTGTTGGCGTATTGTTTTAGTCTTTTTGTAGCTTGGTGGGCGAACAGGGTCCTTGTCAACATCCCGAGATCCCCCCCAGGAAGAACTGGAAGGTTCCTCCGTCCCTTTCTTCCCGGAAACCCTCCGCGCAGAGAGTCTTTTGCTATCCCTTGACTCTCCGCGTTGAGTCTGAATTTCACTTCCCTTGCGTCCGAGCTCCCAACATGCAAATCCCTGATCCCTAGCTGTTTTTCTTAGGTCAGGATTCCAGATCCCTCTTTGTCCTTCCTTCTTTTTTCCAATCTGGGACGGTGGAAGGGTCTTTGCCTTCCCTTAGTGGTTTTTGTTGAACAGTTGCCCCTGATGTGTCTGTGCCCCTTTTTCCGTGTGCGCCCCTGTGGTTATACCTCTTTGGTCCGGCTCCCATTAGTCCTGACCTCTTTGGCACACCTTTTTCCGACTAAAGACGATTCCTTTCTTCCGGAGCGTGATTGTTCGAGAGAAGTGAGAATCCCCCTTATGAGGGTTTGGCGAGCGACCCCTCCGCCAATTGTGTGAGGCTTTTTTCTCCTTTTACCCCCATCTGCGGGTCCCCCGCTGTCCCCCCCCCCCTCTTCCTCGAAACCTATCGAGAAGAAGATGCGAATGAAGTATCGTCGTCTCTTTTTAGTGTCTCATTTCCGCATGATACAGTTGCTTCTTTCTGCCGCTTTTTTAAGCCTCGCTTGCAGGCCAGCGGATTCGTGATTACTAACTGTAACTCTCTTCTTCCCCCCTCTGAAAGCCCCTTTTGTGTTCTGTCGCTGGAGTTTTGTCGACGTTTTTTCTTTGGTTTTCCCCCCTTCTGCGCTGTTACTTTTCCCTCCCCCCACATTTTTTCTTCCGTCCGAGTTCTTTCCACCACTTGGTAGAACCTTCAAATCCTTCTTCTTTACCTTTTCTGGAGTGTGCGCCATCTTTTTTTTGTCGTTTCCTTGTTCGAGCTGTATGAGTAAATGGACCCAGCGGACTCCTCGTCTCTCCTTGGTCCTCCCGCCTGGCTTCGACGCTTTTCCAGGCCCTCCTTATCTATGTTTCCCCCCCTCTGTTGAAAATTCGATAGCGGCTCTGTGAAGGAGTATAGACCCCTTCTTTTCTCATTATTCCGGCTCGATTTTTGATAAACTTTCCCTTTTCCCCCCACTCCCCCCTTCTCGTTCAGAATGTCGGTGGCAATTTGAAGTTTTAGGTATGGTTCCGATTCGAGTCGCGGCGCAGGTAGATTTACTTTCTCTCCAGCCTCCCACCCCCCCAGCCGCTTGCGTGCGTAGTTCCCTTTTTTTCCCCCCCCTCTTCTTTTTTTTTTTCGATAAGTCCCCCGACTGGCGGATTTTTGGATGCATTTGATAAGGAAAGAGATCCCCTCTTTTCGACCGGCCGTCCCGCCCAGACCCTCCTCCTTCACCGCCCCGCCCTTTTACCCTCCTCTATTTCTTTTTTTTTTTTCCCGATTCCCTGATAAGTTTTTTTTAATTACGTCCCAAGATAAACCTTTTCTACGACTCCCCCTCAGATCCTTCTTCAGTTTTACTAGGCGATCTTTTTCTTTCCTGCAGTTTTTGAGTCCGCCGCGCTCCCTCGGAGCTTAAGCTTGGAGTAAGATGGACCCCCTCTCGTCCCTTCCACCCGCCTCCCCACCTCCTCGATCCCTGTTTGATTTCTACAACTTCACCGAATACGGAGCCCGCAGCAATTTTCTTTCGCGGTTCCCTTCTTCCCTGACGGCCCATCACTGTTTATCCTTTCACTCCCTCTCCCTGACCCCCCCCTCTACCAGTCCACAGACTCCCAGACACGCTTCCCCTCAACCACACACTCCGATCTTCTGGGTCACCCCCTCCGGTTAGCCTCCCTCCCCCCTTACTTTTCCTTTCTTCTTTGAGCTCTCTCGGGTTCTCCCTGATCCTGAGGATAGCGTCGTTCGTCTTGACCCTCATCCCCTTAAATGCCTCTTACCGTCTTTTTTTTAGTTGTCTTTCGGTGAAAGGAGGGTTGGTTGCCATCTCTAGCCGGAGAATTCCCGCTCGACCCCCCCCCCGGCTCCTCCCTGGCGTAACCTTTGCACTTTCTTCCCTGACAGGCCCCTCCCTCTCCCCCGCTCCGCGCTTTTCTTTTGGGAGATCGGCTTTTTTGGTTCTGGCTTTCAGGACGCTCGTAGCTGAAACAACTAAAGTCTATTCCCTTCCGTATGCATCTTTTTTCCTCCCCTCCTTGAGGTTTCCCCTTACAAGGAGGGATCCCTTTTTCCCGGTTTCCCCTCTTACGTTTTTTTTTTTGCCCCCCTTGCCACTCCCACGCAGTGCGTCCTTTCCTTTCGACACAGGCCGCCAGTAGAAATCGGTCATCTTTATGTGTGCGACTCTCTGCATTCCTAGTAAACTTATGACTTCTTTGCTGCCCTTTAACGATCTTAAATTTCACACGAGCCTCCTTCAGCCCCCGAAACTTTGGGGGGGGGTGACCCCAAAAAAAAACCTGGTAGTCAAGGAAATGCTGGCTTCCCCGGTCTTTTTCTTTTCGACACTTCGCCACAGCTCTCCTTCGTACCCTTCTTTCGACCCCAACTAACGCCCCCCAAAGCAGAACCGCCCGGAACTTTCTCCAACGTGCCTTTCTATCCGGTTTATTCCCTGTTCTTCCTTGCTTCTCCTACATCTTTTTCTCCAGCTCGCCCTCCGAGACATAAAAAGAAGCCGGGCAAAAGTCGTGGTCTTCTTCAGCCTTTCCTTCGGGTCTTTTTGTCCTAGACATTTCCCCTAGCGTCTTTTTCACCTTCTTAAAATGCATTCTCAGTGATACTCTTTTGGAACAAATCTTTGCTGAAAACCAGTTGTTTCTCGAGTTTACCTTTTTATTATCGTGTCTTGTTTTCGTTTTTTTTTCTTATTTAGACTTTTGGTGCACTGTGATTTTCCCGGTTCGCAGCAAAGGCGTAGTCTTCCGTTTTTTCTTCTTTGCCCCGTTCCCGCCGACGTTCTTTGAATCTTCCCCGCAGTTCCCTTAGGGTAGCTACTCCCCCCGACGCTACTGCGGCGTTGGGACCCCCCAGGTGAAATATTTCAATTAGAATCCTCCTTTTCCCGATATGCCCTCCATTAATTCTTTTTCCCACCCCCTGCTTTTGTTTGTGTATTACTCAAGTTAATCTTGAATACCTGTGTTACGTGATCAGGACGCCCTTCCAGTTTGTTTCCACTCGCGCAGTTCAATTAAGAGTCAGTTGACTACCTCTTTCCCCGTCCCCGCTTTTTCCCCGGTCCTCTTGTACGTGCTCTTACACCGAGGGGAAGCAGACAGGTCACGGATTCCCCGTCCCCCGTCTTTCCCTATTTCCCGTTCAGGTCTACGCAGAGCCTCTTCCAGGACTTCAGTGCTATTGGTTTGACCGGTATCCAAGGGTACTGTTTTAAGGGCTGCCGGCCCCCCCCCGTTCGGTGCAAACTTTGGAGCCGTATCGGATTTTTCCTTTGCGGCTTCTTCTCCGCCTGATACACTGGACGCCCGCCTTATAGGTAGTTTCTTTCCCCGCTGCTTCTCGTTGAGTACTTCGCTTTTCCCTTTCTCCCTCTCGGTGTTTGCAGCCCCCTCGACCTACGACGGAAACCATGTTATCCATAATCTTTCCCCTCCTCCTCCCTCTCCGTCTTTGTGTCTCTGACCATCTCTTTTCCAACCGGGACGAAGGGTCTAGTCGAAGTTCGTGGACCTGCGTCCTGTCCACCCGTTGGTTCCTTTTGTTTGGACTTCCCCTCCTTTTTCAGGGCCTTTTCTGATAGCCTTCGACGGACAAATTTATTCGAATAAAATTAAATAATTTCACTCGGTTTTAACCCAGAGGAGGAGGTTCCCTGTCATTAGACTCTGCCACCCCCGCCGTAATTCCCGAGGAATACGATTTGGAAAGGAATACCGCTCGCATCCGTTCCCAAGTTTCGTATTGGTTTTCAACCCCCCTTGTTTCTCTCCCTGTTTACTTCTTTGCCGAGCTTTTCCCGATTGCAATTGGAGAAAAGGGAGTCCCTCTCCCCTTTGTTTTTCCTCTCTATCCGTTGCCCCCCGGCCCGGAGCCCCCTCTCTTTTCCTCCTTGTTCCCCTGGACGCTTCTTCTTTTCTCCTTCTATAGATCTTTGATGGGCGCTTCTGATTTCCGCTAGACCCGGCCTCCGGTCGCGCTTGAGTTTTGGTCCCCCCCTCACCTTCCCTGCCTGTCCCCTCATTGAGCTTCTTCATGTTCCTTTGGGGCGCTATGGTTCGCTGATCCCTGATGAACTTTTTTTTCCTGTTCTGTCCTTCTTGCCATTCCTCCTTCTGGGTTTCTCTCGGCCCCCTTGCTTTTGACAAGGGGCATTTGTTTTGTTGCACCCTTCGCCATGGAGACGGCCCTTTCTTTTTCTTATTTTTTTCATGATCTCGGATTTGCCGTGGTTGGCACTCCGCGTGTAGGACTTTTCAGAGGCCTTGCCTGTCCTCTTGATCGTCTGGTTACTTTCTACCCTGCCTTCTCTTGCTTTATCTTCTTTGGCTTCCCTTGATAAATTCGGTCGTCCATCCCTTTTTCTTTTCGCACTCCTCCGTTGTTTGTCGTCTGTTCTCTTTTTTTCTCCTTTGCGCATTTTCGGGAATAGAGAAGTAATTTGTGATATTTAGTCATATCTATTACTTTGCCATTAGGTTCCCCCAATCGCCTTTCCTCCTCACTGCTTCCAATGACCTCTCTCGGATCGTGTGGAAGAACGGTGGAAGAGTGTATGGTACTAGGAATGGTGTGTTATGTACCTTTCCCGCCGTATATCGACCCCCGTTTTTCTTGTAGCATTCCATGACCTTGTCGATGAATGGGGTGGTATGATCTTACACCCCCCTAGCTCAGCGGACCCTTTTTTTCTCTCCTTCTCTCCCCCTTTTTTTCGGACCTTTTTAGTGCGTGTACTACAGGCGAAGAATGGTGGCATCTAGGGTCACCGCCCTTCCTTCTGCTCTTCCCTGAGTACCCCCCTTTTTCTTCCTGATAGTAA
>Ga0179593_1443250_pt1 | contig 13364 bp, 12 predicted proteins | sample CZODoug2_1_08_16_FD_185931 | JGI IMG/M metagenome (GOLD analysis project Ga0179593, IMG submission 185931) | Vadose zone soil fungal communities from Angelo Coast Range Reserve, California, USA - CZODoug2_1_08_16fungal (PacBio error correction) | ecosystem: Environmental > Terrestrial > Soil >... | reverse complement strand
TCTTTTTGCACCATGTCTCCTGTCATGAGTGCTTTCCGCGTTTTTGGTCCTTTTTTTTTCCCTATTTTCTATCCCCGTCCCCACGGGCCCGCGGGTCGCCCTCCCCGTGGTGCAAAGCATTCCGCACTTTTCCACTTCCCTCCGGGCTGCACCAGGCCAAAACCCCCCCCCCTCTTTTTCTCCGCCGGTCGCTTTTGAAAGTATGTGGCCTCCCCACATCTTTTGTCACTTTTCCCCCCGAGCTTGCGGCCTTTTCGACCAGTAGTTTATTTCTGGGGTCCCATGTCCCCCCTTTCTCCGAGGCCTCCTTCCCCACCTTCTTTATAAGTTTCCGATTCGATGCTTTCCACCACCCAGCGCGCTCCTGTTCTTCCACTTCTGGATATACTTAATTTTGGTTTAGGCGTCGGTTCGTGCACCAGCCAAGCTTCCCCGGGCAAGACGGATCCCCCTAGTAGTTTCCTCCACGCATACCTATCCTATACGTGACCATTGCCGCCTCTGACCTCTCCTTCGTGATACAGTTCCTCGTTCCCTTTCTTCGGAGGGGCTTCCTGCCGCTCTTTTCCTCCTTCCCAGGGTTTCTGCACACCTTTTGTGTTTTTCCTCGGGGCTTTCGCCCCCGCTCCGCCGGTGCTCTTTCCCCTGCTCACGACTCTCCTGTCTTCAGTGGCCTCGCAGGCTTGGCCCAAGATTTCTTGGGAACTTTTAGAAGCTTTTTTACCCACCTTTTCCTCTTCACGATTGCCCTGCAAATCTCGTACATTTGGCGGAGTGGCTCACCGCCAGTGCGGACTTTCCATTCCACCTTTGCTCCCGCATCTCTCTTGCGTTTCTTGAATAAACCCACCTTCCCATACCTTTTGAGTGGGCGGCCTTCATTCGAGCTCGTGTGTATTTTTTTCCTTGCGATCTTCAGGCGATTTTGGCGGCTGTGATCCCGGGCTGTTCTGTCCTCCCTAAGGAGGGCCCTGTTGCCGGGCGATGCAGCGTGGCAGGCCTGGGATTAACTTCCCACTATTTTCCAACGCCTTTTGCCTTGTAGACCCTTACCCTCACTTGGGCCCAGGGGTGTGTGTTTGCCGAGTTCTTTTCCCTCCGATCAGTTACTGGTTTCCCTTGCTCACGGGGCGCCGAGGACGCGATTGCCCGCCACCCCCTTTCTTTCCTGTTTGCCCTTTCTTGAGGGCCTAGAATTTCACTTTTTTCCTAGCCACACAAAACCCGCGTCATTCTTCACGGATTCCCCCCCTGCTTGAAAGGGGTTTTTTTACTGTTTTTTTCCTGGGCTTCATTTGTCCGTGAACTTTCCCTCCGGCCTGTATCCTGCCGGCGGCGGTTTGCATGATAGTTGCCCCGCGGCACATTTGGCGACACACAACACGCGGACCCCCCTTTTGTTTGCCCCATCTTCCCCCCCTGTTTTCCATGGTTCCTCCTTTCTGTGCCCCGACCCCATGCCCAGACACTTTCACCCATTTGTTTTCCTTCCTCCGGTGGTCTTATCTCTTTTTCCCTCCTTCCACGCTTCCTCCTATCTCGGGGCTTCGTTCATATGCACTATCCGTAGGCTTGCACGTTCTGTTTTCTCCTGTTCGACGCGCCCCTCTTCCCCCCCCCCCCTTCATGTGACCGTTACCGATTTTAACTTTGTCGACCAGCCCTTGATGGGTGCACTAGTCGTGTGCTGGGAATCGTCGATCTTTTCTGAAGTAGTAGTACCCTTTTTCCGCTCGGAGCTTTTCCACCTTTCCGCCTCGTCCCCCCCTCTCCTTTCCCAGGGCGCGACTGGTGTTTTCGCAATCCTTGACCAGCTTAGACACCCCTCCACGAGATGACACTTCTTACTTTGCCGTTTTTCCCCGTCGGACTCCCCCCACCCCCTCCCCCTACCTTCCCAGTACACGGAAATCATGGTGTGCTAGTTAGTGGCCTTCGGGAGCCCAGCGTGCCAGGAACTATTTCTCTTTCCCCTCCTCCTTTTTTTTTTTTTGAGCGCTGAGGAGCCACCTTTTTGTCTCCCGAAGGCTTCTTGCCGATTTTGAACGGAGCTGGTTTTCGTACTGGGCCTTGGTGGCAGGCCCCGACTGGGACCCACTTGGCAGTCGCCCGTTTTGCTGGTCGGCTGTTTGCCTTGTCCCTTTTCTTTTTTCGCCTTCCGAACGGTCATCGACTGCTGTAGTGCTAGGTTAATTGGTTTCAGCTTTTTTTTTGCTGCCGTCTTGATGCCTCAGCCTCTCCCCCCCTCTTATGAATCGCCCTTTGTGCCTTGGCAGTCGTGCACTTCCCCTTTGGTCACAAGTCCTTTTGTGCATTTTTGCATGCAACGAGCGTTCTTCGTCCCTGGCTGGTCGTTCCTCCTCTATTTTGAGCCTTTCTTGTTCGGACCGAATCCCTCTTTATGCCCCAGTCTTCCCTCCCTTTTTTCGTCTGGGCCCCTCGACCGCTTTAAGCCATTTTTGTTTTTTTGTGGTGGGCATTCGGGTCGGCGTTACGGCCCAAACCGTTGTTCCTCTCTGTGAAACCCCCCCCTTTTTTTGCGTTTTTGGGCGTAACATTTTCTTCGTTGCAAACGCGGGGCCCTTGAAGACTCCTGTTTTGTTCTCCGGCTGCCTTTTTGCGGCCCTGAGCCTTCCCTCCCATTCAAGGGGCGATATGGCACTCCTCGGTTTTTTTTTGCGAGCCGAGGTCTTTCCCACGGGGCGCGTCGCCCACAGGTCCCTTTCCCATTTGACGAATTTTGTCCCTCATTTTGGTCGTTGCTCGCGGGGCCTTCTGGGGGCCGTGCCAGCCAGGGACCGTCTCGAGTGCTTTTTTCCCCCCCCCTCCTGCGCCGTTCCCCTTGCTTGGCTTGACAGTACTGCCTTTTGGCCAAAACGGGTGAACCTGTTTGCCATTTGGGCGCCTTCCCGTTGCTATGTTTCTTGTCCTCTGTCTTCTTCAACTTCCCTTGGAGCGCTCGGACATCCTTTTTTTTGCCGCGCGATACGCGGGTGTATCTAGAATGTTCCTCCCGCCCCCACGGTCTTTCCCCTTTTTTCCTTCGAGGCTGGACGCTTTGGTTTTTGTCTCAGTGTGCCTTCGAATCCTCCTTTGAGTTTGTCTGCGCGCTCTTTTTTCCGCCCCTTCCGTTTGTGAGGGGCATTGGTCGAATGTCATGCTCCAATCTGGCATGGGCCGCGGGCGCGTGAGTTCCTTTTTTTCCGTTTTTAGTCCTTTTCCTATTCGCCCGCCCCTCGTTTTTTTTGTTGATCGCCAAGCACGCTGCAACGGTTTTTTGCACCCCCCGGGGTATGATGAAACATCTTCAAAGAAGTTTCAGGCCTGGAACGCTCGCGGTCTCCTCGTGCTGGTCATTTCCTTCTCCGGTCTTTTTTTGCGGGGCTTGGACTTGCGCGGACTGGATGTTGCGTGCAATTGCATGGTTGCACCGGTACTCCCCCCTCCCATTTGTCCTCGCGTCCCCTGTCTGGTCCTTTTCCTCATTTTTTTTCGATGGTTTTTTGGCGTTTTTAGGTGGCGATATTCCCTACCTTTTTGAGGGCAGGTCTCGGCTACTTCTTGACCCACGTCCCCTCCCGTCTGTTTCGCCGGCGCCCTGTCTGGGTCCTTTCCCCCTCTCTTTTTTTTTTTGGCTCTGTTACTTTTCCACCTGGTTCCTTCTTCTGACTTCGGGTTTGTTTTTTTTTTTTCCCCCAGCAGCGCCTTATCTCCCCGGATTGCAGGGGTTCTTCCGGTTCTTCCGCCCGCCCTTGCGGTCACGTTGCTGCCTTTTTCAGCCGCAAGTCCGCGCATCTCCTCCCCTCTTGCTCCCTCTTTCTCCTCCTTTTTTTTTTTGTTTTGTTGGTTTTAGATCCGAGTCGCCCTGCGCCGGCCTCTTGCCCCCCACCCCCGTTTCCGATCTTTTTGCGCCGGCCGTACGGGGCCTTGCCCGGTTTTCCTGCCTCCCCCGTGCAAGATTCCTCGTTGTTTTTTTGCACAACCCCCCCCCCACGAGGGATCAGACTTTTTCGCCCAATGATTGAAAGTAGCCTGTCCTGCCCCCACGAGAGAGTCCCCAATTTTTGCGGGCCGTGCGACGGCTCCTTTTTCAGTGGGTCGGGCCCCAGGTAAGCCGTTGTTGAACTTCCCCCGTCTTCTTTTTCTCTTTCGATGGATTTCGCACCCACCAGCCCTTCTTCTCTTTTCCTCCTGCCGCGATTTCCCCGAAAAAGATGTAGGTCTTCTCCCCCAGTCCCCGGTTGCACAGCACGTTGAATCAGTCTTTCGTACCTCCCCAGTCTCCGGCGCGCCCCTCCAAGGTCTTTTTCTACAACGGGCTTGGCGGCGTAGTCAGATTTTTCCTTGCAGCTACCCCCTTGTCCAAAACCGGTTGCCCCCTTTTTTTTCTTTTTTTTTTTTTTTTCCGTTTGGCTTAGAACCCAGCTCGGCTGCGAATTCTCTTTTTTTAATTCTGCAACATTGCGTCCCCTAGTAATGCTTGGTGTCCAAATCTGTCGTTAGAGCCGTGACCCCCCATTTTTTAGAAGCATGATGCACCCCCCCCCCTTCCCCCCCCAACCCCCCCCCCCCCCCCCCCCCCCCCCCCCCTCCCTCCCGCCCAACCTGCCTGGTCAGACCTCTCCGCGCCAGTCCCAACGGTTCGGATTCGAAGTGTCCCCTTGTCCTTGAGTTTACGTACGATTGTACTTTCGATTCCAACGTACCCCCGGACGTTTTGAGGGTCCTTCGCATTCTGGTTTCCCTTCCTGCGAGGATTCTTTTTTCTGTCGCGCTCGCGTGGCTCAACGGGGCTTTTCGCAGCATCGTCGTTTTTTGGCTGTGAGTTTTTGAGCGTTGGACTTACTTTTACCGTCCACGGGCCACGAGAGTTCTTTCCCCTGTCCCCGCCGCCCACCCACTTTTACCGAAGGGTAGGCGCCCTAGTAGTATTTTCTTTCTCCAGTTGCTTGCCCCTGCTCTTTTTTTTTTTTCATCCCCCCGAGGCAGCGTTGAGCCTAGACAAAATGTTTGCCTGGGGCACGGGCTTGGTGGTGCAGCTGCACCTCCGTCTTTCCACAACCGCTGGCGGCCAGATCCGATTCCCACCCTGGCTTTTAAGGTTGTCCGTGCCGGCTCAGTGGCTGCCCCTTTTGGTTTTTTTTGTGAGCGCCGGTTTTTTCTTAATTCTGGCGTTTGCCCGTGTTTCCATGTTGCGCCACCACGCCTTGCCAACAGTGGGTTGTTTTTTCTCCGGCCAACAACCCCAAGGTTTTCAATTGGCCCCCACGCCGCGGCCCTTACCGTTGACACCATCCCCCCTGCTGGCGCTGGTCGCTGTCGAAGGTTCCCCCCTCGGGCCACCGGCTTGGCCTCGGTCGGGGCACGGCCTTCTTGTTTTTTTTTTTTTTCAGATCCCGCTATGGCTTCCCCTGCTGCCCCCTTTGCCCTTTTCTAAAGCGGCTCGGGGGCCTCCCTGGACGTCCGAAGGGCCTTTTCTTATCTATTACTGACTTCCACGGGGTCGTCGAGATGAGCATCCCCTCTTTTCCCGCTTCGGTGGTCTCCCCCCTTTTCCCGCGCGTTGCCAAAGCGGTCTTCGAACAACCTTTTCCCAGGCCGGCGAGCCGTTCGGGGGAGCAAGTTTTTTTAACAGATCCCCGACAGTCTTTTGGAACCGCCTTGTTGCCCCCCGTAGACCCTCGTGCCTTTGCTTCCTACGCCATTTACAGGCTCTATGCGATTTTTACTTAAGTTCCGGTTTATCCCCCCGGGCGGTTTCGGCATTTTTTTTCTCTCTCTCGTTCCTCCTCTGTTTGAATTTTTTTTTATCCCCCGCTGGCTCCCCGGATTTGCTTCCTCCTCCTGACCGAGTTCTTCCGTACTGGCGCGCGTTTTGGCGTCCTTTCCGGGCCCGGCAGTCGACGTTTTGCGCTCGTGCGTTCGACTGTCATTTGGGATGCTTGCGGGTTTATCTAAACTGTTCCTCCTCGCGGCTCCGTGCTCTTTCCGAAAAGTCTGCTTCGCGTGTTTTAACTGCTGTACCTAGACTTTTCTCAATTCAATTCCGAACGATCCGCCTGGCCTGGTGTTTGACTTTTCTTTTCCTCCCTCTTTTCGACAAGTCCTTCCGTCCTGCGGGCAATTTTTTCTCTTCGACTTGCGTCAGCGTGCCTGCGACTTTGCTTGTTTTGCATCTTCAAGCCCGTGCCCCGCCCTCTCTTTTTTCGGGCAGTTTTTTTGTCTCGTCCCTCGAAAAGCTGCGGTTCGCCCGGTGATTGGTTCTTTTTTGGGCAATTTTTCCTCTTGAGTGCCATGTCAACAGTTTGTTTTCCTTGAACCAAAACAACCGGTTTTTGCCCGCTTGTCGAACAAATTTCTTTTTGGTCCAAAACGGAGCCTTCCCATGAAGATGCTCAGGTCGCCTGGGGCGTGCACTGGGCGGGTCACTTCCTTGCGGGGATCTCTTCGGCCGCGGTTTGTCACGATGCTCCCAGCTGCAATTTTCGCGGCGCAGGGCCGTGCCCAGGTCCCCCTCCTTTTTTGTTAGTGCTTCGTTTCATATTGTCAGCCCCCCAACGGAGGCACCCACCCTGGCCTTTTTTTTCTCGTAGTATTCTCGCCCTACCCTCTTGTTCGACCTGCGCTTGCTGGCCTGGACTGTAGTCCCTTCCCCATGCTCATCGCGCCGCCGGCTTTTGATTTGAGGCCCTCCTGAGCCGGAGCACTCCTCGTCGTCCATTGCGCTCACGGCCGCGGCCCTATATAATGCAGCCGGCTCCAAACCGGGTAGGGGCTTTTTGGCATTGGTTTGGACTCTTTTTTGCGAGGTGCTGAATCCGGAATGTTTTTTCGCGCGCCGCCACTGGACGACCGTTTTGGTCTGGTTCATCATGCTACCTTCTTTTCTTTCCTTCTTGGGCGCAGGGGGTGTGTTTTGAATTCTTTGAGATTAGTCGGCTTGGCTGAATCGCCCCGGTTCCTTTTTTTTTCCTCCTCCGCCAGCCACTCTTGAAATTTTTTTTTGAACCTGTGATGTTTTTTATTCCCCTAGTCTGCACCAAAGTCAGGCCCCCCTTCCTCCAGTATAGCGTTTTGTTAAGCGGGTTTTTTTGTCGGCCTTTGCCGTCGCGCAGTGAGGCCGGCGCGCTACTTGTTTTCTCCGGGCTTTCTGCACAAACCTGGTCCCCCCCTGTTTTTTTTTTTCCCACCGACCGTGCGCACCACTCTTTCTTTTTCCCAGTTGAGTAAGGATTTTTTTTTTGGCTCAGGCGCGCCTCGTTCTTTTCCCCTTTTTCGTTTAAAGCTTGTCCATTTTACCCTGGTGATGACCCATTGCTAGCCTCATTTTTTACTCCTGTGGCGGCACCTGCGCAGTGTTCCCGATCCTGGGGCAGGTCCTTTCTACCTTGGGTTTTTCCCCTTGCTGAGCCCGGTTTTTTTTTTTTTGTGTTCAGTGCCCGCCGAGTTCCCTTTTCCCCTTTTCGGGTGATGTTCCCATTTGCCTCCCGTGCTTGCGCGCCAACGTGGCTCGTGTCCCCCCGCAGTCTGTTGCCGTGTGCCGATCGAAATCTCTTCCTTTTCTTCCTGTTTTTTTTTTTTCGAGATTAACTTCCTCCTTAGTCGGCCCCCTGTCGTTTTTGACTTCGCTTGCAAACAATGGCGTTGGCCGTCTTTGTTGGAGGCGCCCACGTTTCGGGCTTTTTTTATTTGCCCCATCCCATTTCGGGACTCGTCGTTTTTGCTGTGAACAGCCCCCCCACAACCCTTGCGCACGTCGTGGTTATTGCCCAGTTGCCCCGGTGCCCCCAGTTATGCAGGGTGCCCAGTCCGTCCTCCACTTGCCTTTTTTTGGTCGGAGTCACCTTCGGCAGGGAGCGTGTTTTCTTACATTTGGTAGGCTTGAGGGACTTCCTCTTTTCGTTGTAGTCTTCGTGTGTACTGGCCACCCCCACCAGGTCGCGCTTCGTAGTGGCCTTTCCTGTCCTCCGTGGGGTTAATTCTTTTGAGTCGGCGTTTTTTTCCTGTCCCCCTGACGACCCACTCCCCAATTTTTTCGCGTATCCTTTCTTTTTTCCATCCGTTTTTTTCCCGGGCACATTTGCAGTCCCTTGATACAACACGCGTCGTAGAAGTTACTTTTCCCCCTCTTTTTCATATCCGGGGTTGACAACTGTTGCCTTCCTTTTCTTGGCGTTTTCGCCACTTTTCTCTCCTTTCGATCAGCAGGATCCTTCGAAAAAGTTTTTGTGGCTGCTCGTCCAGGCAAATGATTGGCGGGCGTAGCGTTAACCGTTTCCCGAAGGTCCCCTTTGATGCCTGTCCCCCCGCCAGTGGATGTGTGCTTTTTCTTTCCCAGTTCGTTTTTTTTTCCCCTTTTGCCCCATGCCTCCCCCGGTCGGATGCGTCCCCTTTTGCCACTCGACTTTCCCCCCTGAGTTTAGGTTGCGGTCGCATTCTCTCTCTCGCGCTATCTTCTGAGGCTTTTTTTCCCTATTCCCGCACTTCTTTCTCCCTGTTCTTGATTTCCCCCCCGTGGGGGCCCGGAGCTGTGATCCGTGCCTGCCGGGGGGGTTTTGCGAGACTGCATATTCGTGGCCATGTCTTTTTTCCTGCTGGCCACGCCGTCTCCCGGTTTCGCCCTTCTCTCACTTCCGGTTCTCGATTCTCGTTTTTTTTCTTTTTGGATGCGAAGTGTTTCCCTGAGGCGGCCCCCAGTTGCTGCATTCCCTTGAGAGGTTCCTTTTTGGCTTCCCCGGCCTTGTGCAGTTTTCGGACCATTCCCCTCCAAAACCGCCGGTTTTTTCCCCCTCTCCCGATAAACCCGACTTTTTTTTCACTTTTTGGCCCCTTTTCCCCCCCAGTTGCCCAGGCGGCATGTCGAAGGCGATTCCCTGAGGTCTTTTTTTTTTTTTCACTTTAGCGTTTTTTTTCCCCCGGGCACTTTGCGCCACAACGCGTTTTTTTTTTTCCCCCCCCCCAACCCCCCCCCCTTTTTTTTTTCCGTTTGTCCCGCACACCACCTTTTTAATTTTCCCTGTCCCTGTGTTGCCCGAAACCCCCGAACCCCCCTCACACTGGCTTGCCGCCCCGTTCTTTGCCTCTCGAGGCCCTCGGCACCTTTTTTTTTTTTCTGGGCTTTTATCCTTCCTTCGGTCCTTCTGCTCCACCCCCCCCCCCCCTTTTTGGCTGTTGGTTTCCTTTTTTTTTTTTTTTTTTTTTTCCAGCAGGTTCCTAAGCCCTCTTTTTTCATAATTACACGAAGGACAATTGCTGTGTTCCACAGCGTCTGCATTTTCCACTTTTTTTTCCCCGGGCGTGGATTCCTCTCTTTCTCCTAGATTGATGACGAAAGTCTTCTTCTCTTTCGGCTTCGGTTCGTGTAAGCCTCATTCGTTGAACACCTAGCACTGCTCCGCCTCGTGCTTCCCCGTCGTTGATTTTTACCTCTATCCCTTTTTCCCCCGAAGCTCCTCTCCCACGTCTGATGACGGTCCCGGTCGGGGCCGCCACTCGTTTTTCCCCTCCCCGTTCCCCTGCTTTTCCCTTTTCGTTTTTTTTTTTTTTTTCAATCCAGGGCCCCCCTCCGTGTTTTCGTCCCCCAGCTTCGCATCTCTCCTCCTCCGGTGTTGTTTGTCTTTCGAATGCGGTCACGCTTGGTGGCTCCCTTTTTTCTTCTTTTTTGAGCATTCCCGAGTCTGTTTCCCCCCTTTTATGGCTGTCCCTCTGTTTCTTCTTATTGACCGGCAGTCGACGTGCGCTTTTTTTCTGACTTTTCCCCATTTGATATTTGGCGCCCGCGAACGGATTTTTTTATTTTTTTTACACTTTTTGTGTAGGAACTCTTCTTCCGCTCGAGGTCTGCCCGAAAGGTTTTTCCTCGGACTTTTTTCCCTTCATCAACGACGATCCGGGGCCTTTTCTTTTTACGTCTTTTTCCTTCCCCGGTTTTTTCTTTTTTTTTTTTTTTTTCCCCCAACTCTGTACGTCCATTGTCGGCCCCACACTACGACCTTGCTGGTCCGCGTGTTGACAGCTACGCGATGCCGGACTCCTTTGTTGACGATTTCTGTCCGTCTTTTGGAAGCGTTTTTCCATCTTGCCTCCGAAGCCGCGGCGGTTGTCTCCTGCCCTTTTTTGGTTTGGGTTGGAGAGTGTGTTTTTTTCCTTCACCCGTTCTGAGTATCCCTTGACCCCACTTTTTTTTTTCCGACTTTTTTTCACAAACACTTTTTTTCGATGGCGCAGCTCGGGCCCACACTTGGTCGCATGCCCGAGCGGGGCGCTTCTCTATTGGGGCGACCATTTCTGACCCCAATGTTTTCCCCCCACCTTTCAAAGGCGTGATGTCTCTTTTTTTTCCCTTCCGCGGTTGTTGCCGCTGAATTCCCTCCCGGGTACCTTGTTTTTTTTCATTGTTCCAGGGCAGAATTTGGCGTCCTTCGTTCGTCCCCTCGGCCCCCCTGAGAAAGCCCCTGAACAGTTGGTCGTTTTTTTTCTTCCAATTCCTGAGGCGTTGCCCCCCCCTGACGTTCTTTCGTGGCCGTGCATTCCTGGCCTCTGGGCCACGCTGTCATGATTCTCTTTTTTTTTCCTTGCCTTTCTTTGCGTCCTTTTTTTTCTTTTGGCGGAGCCTCTCCTCGCTGCTTCCCCGAAAACTTGCGCGCGTACCTTTCCGGTCTTCCCCTCTCAATGCGCTTTCTCCCCCCGTTTTTTCTCGGTGCTTCTTGGCCTTTGACTCATCGCGGCGAGCCGTTTTTCCATTTTCCTGACACCCCCCTACTGTTTTTTCGGTCGCCCCTTTCCGACCCGGCTTGCAGGGCTCCTGCTCGTCAACTTGTTCCCCACGTTCCACCGCCAATCTTGGCTCATTGTTCCTCCGCTAGGTTGCCTTTTTTTCGTTATTCCTGCTACTCGAGCTTTGAGATCTGCCATCCGCGTTTACCCTTTTTGCCCCCCTGGGGATGGATTTGGGGAAATATTGCACCCCTGGGAAGGGTTTCCGGCCTCTTTCTTTTTACGGGTCGCCCCCCGGCCGTCGCCCTTCTTTATGCTTTGAAATACGCGTCACTGGAAGTGGCGGGTTCACGTTGTCCACCTTTGGATGGTCCCTCGACCTCCCAGATTAGGTTTCCCGTTTTTTTTTTTTCTTCTTACTCCCTCGTGCTTTTTTTTGGTGCGCGTCTCCACCTCAAGGGACCCGTACCGAGTGGCGTTCCTCCTACTGGGGATTCCCCTTCTTCCGTTTTTTTTCGGGTTTACCTAGCCGCTTGCAGTGCCTCTACCTTTTTTCCCTCTTCCACCTGGGCGTTCCTTCTTCCTGACTCGGTTGCGTGCAGTTTTTCGTCCTCAACTTTTTTGACGTTTGCCTTGTTTTCCTGTCCCTTCCCTTCGCCTCAATCTTTCCCCCATCAATAGCGTCCGGTTTCCTGGTGCGACCTTCCCGGAATCTCTCTTTTCCTCTCCTTTGAGAATCATCCTTTCCTTTCCCTTTTTTGGCCCTGGACCTGCAGGTCACTTCCTTTTCTGCCCATGGCCTCTCGTTTTCTTTGATTTTTTGGTTTCGTTCTCTCCCCGTGCCAAGCCCTTTTCCTTCTTTTCCTGGTTTCTGACCTCAAAACCCCCTGGCTCAGCCGGTCGCCCTGACGTCGCCAGGGCTTCCCCCTCCCCTCTTCACCGGTGCCCGCGCTTGCGGGTGCCCGCTCCCTTTTTTTCGCTTTGTGGTCCCAAATTTTGGCCTTCGCTCTTCCTTGACACCTTTCGTTTTTGTGTCTGATGGCTCTCCCCCCTGGTCTTTTTAGTAGGTGTCCTGTTCTTACCGACTTCGTGAGTCCCGTGGAGTCTTTTTTCCCTTTAGGTTTTGCACAGGTCCCCCCTTACGCTCCCTTCTCGTGCGTTATCCGCTCCCCTGCTCTTTCCAAGGGCCCTCCTCTGTTTTTTCACCCAACGCGGAGCGTCTTCTTCTGCCTCTTTTTGTTTTTTTGTTCAGTCTTTCAGTTTCTCCCTTGTTTTGCCCCCCAACTTTTCCTAGTTTTGGGGCAGATCCATGTTCGCGTGGCCCGGCTTCAGCAGCTCCATCTCCTCCCCTCCGCGCCTGGCGTGCCCCAATCTTGTTTGCGTATTACGCTGTCCACAGTTTTCCGTCGGATGCGCCCCAACGCTTTTTTCCCTACCAGTGGCTCGTTGCTTTGACCTGAACCCAATTTGCGTTATTTTCAGACATTGACCGGACCGATTCCCCGTGCATTGCGTTTTTCATGGCCTATCACAAACGGTACCCAGGTTTCGGGCTGCGGCCATTCGATCTCACCAGTTTTTTCGTTTCTGTCCTTTGTCTGCACGCGCGTGATTTCCTTGGATTTAAGGGCTTTTTTCTCCGCACACCTTTTCATTTTCGATACGCCGTAATTTCCCCCCTTTCTTCCGGGGGCGTTGCATGCAGGTCCTTCTTACCGTAACCGCTGGTCACGGCAAGGAGGTCGAACAATTTTGATTCCACAGGGGTCACGGTCGTTTGCTATTCTAGAGAAGTTTTTTGTGTCTTGCGCCGGGGGGCTAACGCTGGACTTTTTTTTCTCGGCTATCCAAAGCTGAATGTTGGTCGATTCCATCCCTTTGCAGCCTTCTTAATCATTGTTTCCCCCCCCCCGAGTCGGCCCAGCGATTCCCCCGCTGAATTTTTCCCTTTTTCAGTTCCTTAGTGCCGTTTTCTTCCATGAGACGCTCTTTTAGGTTTTATTTTGCTCGTGGGCCCCCTTGGGCCTTTTTTGTTGCGCCAACCACGCTTGCCAACCCTTTTTTCGATCGGCCCCCCACCCAAAGGTTTCCCCCCTTGCCGTCCGGCAACCCCTCCCCCCCCCCTTCCAACCTTTCTTGCCTCCCCGCTGTTCTTGTTGCACTTCCCCCAGTTTTTATGCAGCGATCGTTGGGGGCGGCCTTCGGGTTGCCAACTGTCTTTTTTTCCCCCTTTTTTTTTTCCCCCCTGACCAGTGCCTTTTCCCCCCGAGCTTTTTTTTTCTTGTCTCCATGTCAGTGACCCTCAGGAAGTTGTTTTTCGAGCCAAGGTCCCCCTACCCTTTCCCCTTGCCCAGGGCGGATCCTGTCTGCTTGATGGAGAATCCTCTTTCTTCTTCCCTTCCGAGGCGTGTCAGCTTCTTTTTAGTGACACCAGTGCGCCAGGGGGGCGATTTGATTTTCCTTTTTTTTCCCCTTCGGTTCCCTTGCCAAGCAGATCCCATGACCGTTCCTCCCCCCCCTTTTGTTCCGCCCAAACGGAGCCGGCAGGAATTTTTTTTGCCACCGACTAAACCCAGTCCCCTTGCCCGCGTGCTCTTTTCATGGCGCCTTTTCCTTAGCATTTTTTTGAGCCTGGCGTGTCTGGGCAT
>Ga0179593_1406377_pt1 | contig 13365 bp, 16 predicted proteins | sample CZODoug2_1_08_16_FD_185931 | JGI IMG/M metagenome (GOLD analysis project Ga0179593, IMG submission 185931) | Vadose zone soil fungal communities from Angelo Coast Range Reserve, California, USA - CZODoug2_1_08_16fungal (PacBio error correction) | ecosystem: Environmental > Terrestrial > Soil >... | reverse complement strand
CGGTTGCAGGCACAGCCGGTTTTGTTTTGCCTTTTTTGTATGGGGTTACAGGCCTTCTTAATTAACACTTTTAGCACGATTTCTCACAAGGCTCTCCCTTCCCTTTATTTTGAGTGCTCCTGGGGGATGGTGGACGAAGTTGAGTCTTCACTTCACTGCATTTGCTGCCCTGCATCCCCCCCACTCCCCAACCCAAGATGATGCAGCACCATCTTTTCCCGAACGCACCCATAACAGACCACTGCTGCAGAGTCAAGCCTGTCACATTATGCGCCCTCCCCTTCACTCCGCCCCCAGTTTTGTTTTTCTTTCACAGCATAAAGCTTTTTCGGTCCCACCCTTTTTCTGTCCGGTTCTTTCCCCCTTCCTCCCTGATGCAGGTGAAAACAGTTGTTGAAAAGAACCATCAGCTATCTTTCGCTTTCCGCTTTCCCAAATTCCTTCTGCCCCCTCCCAAGTCCAGTTCTTACCGCCCTTGCTCTAAGATCCCCCACGCCCCCTTCCCGAACCATCCAGTCTTTTAGGTTCGTAGGGGAAAGCCGGTTCCACCCCTACCCCCGCCTTCATCTCCATTTCTGTGACCTCATTCATCCCCATCAATTCACAGCCACATTTAAACCGGTTAGCACCAACCCATAGAAGGCGGCAAAATCGGCACTTCCCACTTCGGTTCTCCCCTCCCTTAAGTTCCTCCCCATTCTGCTGCTCTTGCAGCCGGGCATCCCCCCTCTTCACCCCATTATCGCTCGGCGTACCCTCCAGAACTCATAGAAATGATCAAAATCTCTTTCACGCTACATTACTCGATCTTTGTCCTCACGATCCCTCAATTCATCCCAGTAATAGGGGAGACAATTCCTCTCACCTCTTTACCTTCCCACGGGTGTCACTTTCTTCCTTTCATGACCTGCGCAGAAAAAGAGAGATGCCCAAACACCACCTTCCATTCTCGATTTTCCCTCAATTCCTTTACCTTCCCCCCGATCCGACTTTTGACGAACTTCGGCCCTCTCCCCCATTCAGGTCGATATTCCTGGCTGCGGATGAAGACCGGTTTTGTTTCTCAAGGAAAATTAAGTATCATCGCCCGCGCTTCGCTGTCTCCGCCCAGCACACTCTCCGTTGTAACGGCCATCACCTTTTTCACTCCCGGACAGTTCTTGACCCTGATTTCCCTCCTCTTTCTTATGAGGTGATCACCTCGTTCAGCCCGCCAAATATCCGCCACCTCGCACCAATCCCCACAATTCTTTCCTTTGTCCACGCGCATTTTTCCCCGCATCCCTTCCCCCTTAATCTTGCGTTTAATCTTATGTCCTTACCTTTTTCCCAAATGTTCCCTCCTCATTGAATTCCGGTGTAATGGTCCGTTCCCCGAGCTTCGCCCATGTCCCCTTTCTCCCATAATTGAAGGTCTCATGCACAGTTGATCTTAAACGCGGACGAACCATATTACCATCTGTTCTTGAAGCTCCGCTCGACTTGTATCGTTTAAATTCTCTTCGAGTCTGCCCCTGCCCCCTACTCAAATGCCCTTTTTTCGTGATTTTGTTTGGGCGTACCCGATTCCGGAAATGTTACACGCCACCCTCAACAAATTTTAGGGGTCCTCCCCAGTTTCTTTGCTCTCTTCAAACCGAAAGCCTTTCGGCTCTGAAATACGGCTTTACCATGAATCTTGTGATTCCTTCTTCTTTAAGCAGCCACTCTTGCCGAGAACGCCTTTTTTTTTTTATTAACATGAGTGCTCCCCCGGCTCTTCAAGACCCTTTGTCTGTTCCACACATTTCTCCGCCACAGGAACAACTTTTCAACCTTTGACCCTTTTTCGCGTTGGAGCTTTCTCCCCGCTATTACCCGCCACTTTTTCCATTTTTTCGTTTGAGCGCTTATTTTAATGTTTACCTTTTGCGCTTCTCTTTTGCATAAGGCAGGACTCTACTTTCTCTCCCCAACTTCCCTGAAACCCTCACTCCCTCAATGGTCTCTTGTTCGTCTCCTCTGCCACCTTGGCCGTTCCACTTTATCTGTACCGTTTTCTCAACGCTTGCCCTGCTGTTTGACCCCCCGGACCCGTCCCATTTTCTTCTTTTCTTCCTCCAAATAGTCAATTTGTTAGCGAACGCCGCTTTCAGCCTCTTCCCCCTAATTCTTCTCACTCGTAGCTCGCGAGGCCACACCCCCAATTCATTTCCGAATTTTGCAGTCCCAGCAGCCGTTTCCCTGCGCCCCCAATGATGTATGTTGAGCTTCGGGTTTATTTCTCCCAGACCATGAATGACAGACTGCTTCCAAAGTCACACGACGCCCCCTTGATCCCCCCCAGTGAATTTCTGAATGTAACAATCCGCTAGGCCCCGCCCCCGCCCCTCCAATAGTTTTCCTCCTGCAACACCTCCCAGCGCCTACTCCAGGCTTTCCCCCCTCCCCAGTCTAAAGGAAAAGATGAGCGATCCGCGCCTACTTTCTAAATCCAGTTTTCCGCCTTTAGTTTCCCCCCCTCCAATACCATGACCGCCTGTCACTGCTTTTCCATCAAATCGTCATGGAAGTATTTTTTGTTGGTTTTGAGCTGGCTTTTCCTTTCCCCCGTTTTTTTCGCGAAAGTGACCTTTCGATATCCAAGCTGAAACACGTGTTTTCTCTTTTTTCCTGTTCATGCTTCTCTCCCTTTTTTTGGTGGTGTTTGAGTTTTTAGGAGTGGCCCAGGTCCATTCTTGTCGACCCGGTCGTTTTTTTTCTTCACCCCTTCGATCCCCCCCCTTACACCGACATATTCTTCTGAGTTTTTACCAAAGTTCTAAGCGTCTCTCCCCCCCTTCCTGGACCCTTGGTCCGCCACGTCAGATTGTCACCCCCCGCATCGAATTTCCCGCTTCCCTCTGTTTCTAACTCATTTTATTTTGTCCTCCCCGATTGGGTTCGGATTCACTGCCGTCTCTGCGGACGGACGTTGACTTCTTCATAAATCTTTCTTCCTTTTCCTTTTTTTCCTTACACCTTTGCAAACAGTTTTTTACGGACGGTTCTTCTCTTTTCTCCTCGCCCTCTTTGTCATCTTTTATGACTTTCGGGACTATCTCTTCAACGTCAATCGTTGGTTGTTTCTATCTCTATAAGTCTCACGGCACCTGCCAACATCCCTTCCCTGATTTTCGTCCCTTCCTCCCTTCCTCCTACGTTACCACCATGATCTTTGCAGAACCAATGACGGAAGAACGATTCTCTTGCAAACCCCTCTTCCCTGCGCGTCTATGTCACAGTGACCCAGGAACCCCTAGGTAGTTCACCCCTCTCTCCCTTACTTCGATTCTTTTCTTCAGAACGATGGCGTCCCTTCTTACGGCTTTGTCTGTCTATTGCGCGCCTCCCAGTCTCCGCCGCTGGTTATCCTTTGCTCGTCACTCCTCTTAATCCCTAACGAGTCAGCCTATGGCCGTTCCACCCCCCTTCTCGTTCCACACTGCCACCGAAACGACCCCCCCACAATGATCATCATTAGGATTAACCCTCTTCCACGTGTTCGATTATACTTCTCACGATGTATCATTTTTTAACCTGGATGACCGGGACCTCCATCCCTCCAACGCCCACCCAATATCTCCTTCGGGTGCTGGTCTGAAGCATTTCCTCTGTCGGGGAGTGTTTTAGTTGAACTTTCCTGGAGTTATAAGTATATCGCTATGCGCTCCTTCGATTGTTTTTTTTTCATCTCACTGTTACTGATGCTGCAGGCTGTGTTTTCGCTTTCGGGCGGGAGGCGACGCCTCTACTGGGGAAATGTGCCAAGTGCAATGTTGTGGCCCTTTCGTTTACGTTGACGCAATTTTGCCTGAAGTGGGCCACCCTCGCCGACTACTTACGACTCTCTAAACATGGCGAAGGCCCGTTTTTCCTTCCTTTTTTGGTGAACTGGCCCCCTTCAGGCAGATGAAATGTTTCTGTTTCCTTTTCTGATTTAGATACGACCCCCGGTCCCGTCTGGGTTTACCTTTTCGTCTTGTTTTTCTCTCCAACTTCCTGTTAAGGATTGACAGTTTGCCTCTCGTGCTACAGCGATTTCTCCGTTTGTCATTTTCCCCCCCCTTGGCCGAAGTTTTCGAACCCACTAGCTTCGGTCTCCCTTGCGCGTCGGATTCCCCCAGACTCTTGTCTTCTGCAGTTGAAGGAAGAATCTTCCCCTCTCTTCCGAGACCTTTCGTTGATTTCACCTTATCAGGTCCCCTTCCACCCCCTTCGCCCCGACCGACCTAAAAACTTTTCACCGTTTCCTTCCTCTCCCTGCGACGCGGAAGGCCCCCTCGCTGTAACCATTTGCTTTTTTCTGGTTTTCCCTTGATGGACCCCCCGAGCTCCCCAACCTTTGTTTAAAGCGGCATTTGATAAGAAGTGAGTACGGCTGGGCTCTTCCCTTTTCTGCGCCATCCCTTTTCTGGAAACAACAATTTTTTTTCATCTTTCTGAATGCTTATTTATTCGGGAGAGACCTCCCGGAATCTGGCCTTTTTTTTTTCTCGAGCACAGTTTCATTTTGCGCCAAATTCATGGTTGTGCGTCCAAAATTTATTTGAAGATTGACTTAACCAAGAACGTCAAAAGAGTAGTTTAGATTACAGAGCCCCCCCCCCTCCCGAGCCTTTAAAAGATTTCCCTGCAACCCTCCTTGTTACCATCACTGTCCTTTCTTGCATCTTTTTGCTCTTTGTTAATCCCCAAGTTGGTTCAGCTTAATTATTGGTACCTCTCGCTTGGCCCATCTCCGCCCTCTCCTGAGTGGATCTACTCCGTCTACCTCCCTTATTCGGATTAAATTTGGAAGGCCTTATTTCATATTCCTCGACCGATGTCTATTGACCCGCCCTTTTTTCCCGGGTCGCGTTCCCGTGTCTCTGTGGTCCCCCGGTTATTGAGAGCGGACATTTTGATTTGCTTCCCCAGGTTCTCACCTCCCCTCGCGTCTTGAACCGATTTTCGGCATTTCGGTGATTCTTTCTGTCCTGCCGTCCCTGCGCTGCTTTTTGGATTTTTCCCCTTGCTACAGACGATGATCCGGTAACAGTTCCTGGAGCACCAAATTCTTTTCAACCTCATTGTACCAAACCGGTGGAATTTTCGTCGTGTAACTACGTCGGTAAATCTGCGAGTGGTGTTTAGAAATTTCCCTGAGTCTGAGCATCCCTTTTTCTTTTTGATTCTAAATTGCGCGGTGGCCCTGAGTCGTGATGGCCCTTTTCTTTGAATTGTCGATTTGCGTCATTGCGACTATGACTGGTATTGTTCTTTTCCTCCTCTGTGAAAACTAATTCAGGCTTTCAGTTTTTGGACACGCCGGCTCTCTGTTTTTTTTTTTTTTAAGGCGTGACGTGATTGTGTGTGTTTTGTTTCCTCTTTCTCTCTGTAAGACAACATTTTAAACACTACACAGCACCGTCATCTCTATGAAAACTTTTTGTACTCCTCTTGGATTAGACGGTGCGGCTCTCCCGAGGCCTCTGATTTTCTAATTTATGAGGGATATCGGTTTTTTGTTTCCCCCCCCCCCCCTTTTACCTCTTCGTTTCCGCCGTCTGCCTATTTTTTTGTGAACTTCTTTTTTTCGTAAGTTGCTGGGATTACTCTGTCCTGTTCTTTTCTGAATCGAACGTCTTTGTGCTTGGTCCTCGATTTTCCTTTTTTTGCATTTTGCACGAAGCTTAAAAACGAACCTAGGCACTTTTTCGGGCCGTTAGGCTGTCCTTCTATTTCCCGATAGTCCTTCTTTTTCGGGAGGGTAATTCCTTCTTCATAGCCTCCTGAATCTCGCCTTTGCTCGTTTCTTTAACCCTGTTTTTTCTCATTTTTTTGTGTATGGAGCACAACTCTTCCTTCACCATTCAGAAAAAGATCTTCGGATCACAAACCCTCAGATGTCGGAGTGGAGTTTTTTGTCTACTCTTTACCATGGATTTGTCCCTTCTGCTGTTTTGTTTATGGCTGGTAATTTTGCTGCGGTGGCAAGTTTTCTTTCCAATAATTTTTTTGTGTATTTTGATGACGCTTCTCCCCCCTGCAGGACAGTGAAGAATCCCTCTCCATTTGCACGATAGTCCCTAAAACGCCACGGCGGCTTTCTACCCTTAGATTATTTCTTTTTAACCACTGTTTCCTTCCCGGTTTAAACATTCCCAACAAACCTTTCCCCCCCTCAAGCCTGCCCCTGACCCATAGATCATTTTTCTTCCAGGCGTTGTTTGACCCAATCTCTTTGATCTTTCTCCCTGGCACAATATTCGTAACTGGTACTGTGTGGTCATCCGGGATTTACCCACGTGACGCACGAATCTCACACGGCCTACAGCCCGCTTTTTCATGTTTTCTCGTTACCCGTGAATTTGGCGACCCTGAGTTTCACTTCACATTGGCGAACTATTTCAAGCTATCCCCAATGCTACAGCCAAATCCCTTTTTTCTCCCCCCACAGTTCCATCCACAGCTCGGCACCAGCGTCAGGTCAGGTTTTTCAAAGTGTCAGTTTCTTAGCGCACATTTCTACCAGATTTTTTGTTTTTCTTTCCCTAATCCTTTTTTGAGCTCCCACACCGTTTCGTTCGATGCCATGGTCCGGTTCAGTGATAAGATTATGTGCCCAAGCTGTTTTCTTTCCTACACCCTTCCTCAATCTTATGTCTCTGGACCAGCATATGCAAACCATTCCGCCCGGCATAAATACAGTTGATCCTTTTTTTCTTGATGATCTAAGATAATATACTGCTCAATGCCCTCAACCGTTCCCTCCTTTTCTCCCGGGGCCCCCGGCAGGGCACCCCAGTAAGGACGGCCCTCCACTCTGGACCCAGGTTGCCCCTCCTCTCACCCCAGTCAGACTTTTCATAAGAACCTCCTCGATGCAACCCCAATATAAGCTGCACCCAAATTTCGTGCCCCTTATTCCCCCCCACTTGTTCTTCTTCAGACTTCACGTTCTCTCTCGACCGCCGCCCCTTGATCCCCCTCGAAAAGCCCTTCTTGTCGATTTTCTTGCCAAATTACGCTCCATCGCCTCAACCTCTTTTTCGTACGCGCACCTGGCCTAGGTTTCCGTAGATATCCAGTTTTCCTTCTTGGCGACATGAGTTTTCCACCTTCCTCCTTACCCTCTCCCCCTGCAACTGTCCCGCCCGACTCCCGACCCCGCACCGTCTTTTGATTCTTGCTACCCCCCCGCCTTCCCACCGCGCCCGCTTTGACCTCAAGTTTAACTTTCCGGGCTTCTTCTAATTTGTGCGGTTTACAAAGTTTGCTTTCCTCCCCCATGACTGCTCTTCGTACCCTCTGTACGCAAAAGCTCGCCCATAGAAGTCCATTTTTTTTTTCGCAAACTTCAACTTCCCCTTCACAGCGTGCGTTTCCCCCCCCCTCGATTCAGCGCTGGTTCTAACATACTCCCAATATCCGCCACTCTCAATCAACCAGTTTGTAACTTGAACCCGCCCTTCCGAACGCCACCGCCATCAAGTCACCCCCCATTGAATATGTTCAATCCTACCTCGTGAAATGTTCATATACTTGCATTGCTTACGGTTACTGTCCTCCCGACCTGCGCGTTTCCATTCCCCCCCTTCACTGACCCCCATCCTACTGCTAGCTTACTAAACACACGCGCAGAACACTGCAGTACCGGCACTCGTTGCTTTTGAAGCCGCCTCCTTTTTCACCCTCTTTTCTTCTCGTCTTTTCTCACCCGCCCCCCGCAACCTCCTCTCACATAATATGATGTTTTTTTTCTGACCATCTCTCACTTCAGCCCCCCTTCTTGGTGGTTTTTTTCCGCGCTTTTTTACTTTCGGTGTCTCTTGAGGAAGGCCGCTGCATTCTTCCTCGAAATCCGGCTTTGGAACCCCTATCTGGCTATCCCGCTTGAAACCTCCACTCCTTCCCATGCTCTTCTTTGATTAAGGTAAATGGCTTCTAACGCTCACTTTCTGTTTATTTTCCCACCCCATCGATAAAAAGCCCCCTACTTTGAAAATTGATCGCTGTTTGGAGCTTATCCAGAGATTAAGCTTGGTACCTTTTTTCGTAGTTTGAGTGTTGCCTTTCCTTTCTCTATGGTGTCTTCCCTCATTTGAACCCCTTCAGCTAAGGCCCTCGTCGTAGCCCTGCAACTTCCTCCCGGGCGTTATTCGTCTTTCCCCCATCGGATCCCCGTTTTCTCCCTTACTCCCAACCAGTTCGGGCCCGTGGTACGTCTGTACCAGCTTTTCTCCACCATCTTCAGCCCGATTTTCCACTCCACTGCCGTACCCCTCTTATCAGTTAGACTAAATCTTAAAGACCTCGGCCCCTTTTGTTCCCGAGTCCCCAATTCCGCAGCTCAAGTCTTTTTCCACCATTCTTTTATCTACCATATCCCGGACACCCACTACTGCCCTGTTTTTTTTCCGTTCGACACCTGCTGCCAGCTTTCTTGGCATTGCCCTTTTCCTCGCTCTGTCAAGTAATGTCGCTTCATTTGCCAACCCACTGGAATGCTTTCTGGTAAAACCGAAGAATCTCACAACCTTGCTTTTCCTGTCCCCGTTGCGAAGTCATGACCCTTCTCCCGACGGACTGCCTAAAGACAGCCAACCAAATCTGCAGCAGCCCCCATACCTTGTTTTTTTTTTCAAATAGTAGGCCCCAGTCGAGTCGTATCCTGTCACTTCCATGTCCCCTTTTGGCTTCCCCAGACGCTGTGCGCGCTCCTCTTCCTGCTTTTACCAGCACGAACAATCGGGCCTTCGGGTTTGCGTTTTGCGTTGAGTGCGATTCCAGGTGCATCATCCTGTTCCGCGAAGCCATCGTTCCGCCCTAATGTTCCCCCCCAAAGGTGTCCGATTTGTTACTCTCAGCTTTCCCTTCCTTTTTTGGTCGAGTTGTGGCCTGTTTGACCCGTTGTTGACGTGCCCTCTGACCCGTTGTTGCTGGTTTCAGCTCTTCTACCCCCCCCTTCCCCCCCCAATATTAGTCTTTCCCGCAACACTTTTTTTTTTTTCCGAGGATCAAAAATTCCTCCAATTTGGACTACTGCATTCGGCGCGGCTAATCCACGTTGAATTTTCGAAATTTTCCCTATGTTGAATAGCTTTTCCTTCAACGCTTGGGGTTCCAGATAAAGGTGTGCACGGCTCGGCCTGAATTTTTTCAGCAATCGTTCTTTTTCTTCATTTTGTCGTCCCTTTAAAATCCCCAACTCTAGTTTCCTCGTCGGCGCGTCGTCTTTAGCCATGCCCATCTTTTTTTGACGGGAATTTTACCCTCTCTCGCTCTTTTTCCTTCTTTTGGTTTTTTGACAAGACTCAACGTTAGCACGTCCCCCCCCCTTTCAAACCCAAGAAGCGTTTGTTCAGAAGTTTGCTAGCTCCGCCCGTCCCTTCCCCCTCTCTTTGCGGTGGCGTTTTACTCCATCTAATTTGAACGCCTTTTCCCCCATTCGTCTTTTTTTTTCCGTTCTCGTCCCCCCCCCCCATCCTGTTTGCCGTACCCTTCGCTTGCCTTTTTTCACACAGCTTACCGCCTCACTTCGCTTTCGTTGGACTCTCTTGACGTACCTTCCACATTGGATTTTTGCCCTCGCCTCGCAGCGTTTTTTTCTTCAAACCGAGAATATTCGTTTCCTTTGTTCTCTTCCTCCCCCCTGCGGCGAACCCCCTCCCCCCCTTTGACCGTGGAATATGTCCTGAAACCTGTCACCTGCCAGCCCTGACCCCCCCCCCACATTTAAGCATGCGGATTCAACCCCGTCCCTGTTTGCTTTTTTTCCTATCCCGCTTTTTTAGCCTAACAACTGTCTGACTGGTCCTCCCAGTTTTCTCAAACCCACCCCCCACCATTCTCACGATTTTTGCTTTGATGGCTGCAGAATTTCACCGTTTTCATGGTGCTTCTTTCTTGGCCGGAGCTGAATGATGCTCCCTCCTATATACCGAAGCCTGTTGCGCGCTGGATTTGACGCACATGATCTGATGTCCTTTGGTTGGCGGCCGATAATTATTTCGTTTTTTGGCACTGCCTCATCCGAACCTTGTTCCTTCACTTATTTGAGCAATTGCCTGTAAGCTGCGTCTTTCCCGTTAAGGTATGTTCTCTTGTCCGCGAACTTATATACTCCTTCGATCCTCCACTCCTGACTACCGTTCTCTGGGCTGAACTGGCCCAATGGGCCTGAACCCTTTTCAGTTTCCTCTTTTTCCCAGCTTTCGCTTACTCTCCGGCCGAATCTGGGTCCTACGAGGACAAGAGTCGTGCGCCCCCACTCCGTGATGTACCTCGTTCGCTTTTAATGATTTTCTTTTCTTTTTTCCCCCTTGAAGTGCCCCCCACCGTAGTCTTTCGCCACTAGAGTTCCTGCTACGTTGCGACTTATTCCCTCATCCGATTGGAGTTACTCCGTTTGTACGGAAGCCAATCTTGGCCTCTAACCCCTCCTGCTGGCCGGGCGATTCCCGCATGAACTCCATCTTCCAATTCGCTCGCAGTGCACGTGAAACTTTACCCCCTTGCTTTTTCGCTCCAGAGTGGAAGCGCCAATCTACCTTGTCCCAAAATGCGTTTTCCTGTGAGGAGACACGTGCTGGACCATTTTTCAACCCCAAACTGATTCGGTTAGAATCTACTTGTTTCTACACTCTCCTTTTCCTTTGTTGCTGGCTGCCTTATCCTCCTCCTTTGAATCCCTTCTTTTCGAATTGTTCTACTTCCTGTTTTTCCCTCTTCCCCGCAGTTTCCTTTGACTCTTTTTAACACCAGCTTTACCTTTTTCGCCCCCCCCCGACCAGTGATCTTGCTTTCCTGAAGAGATGGCGTCCCCCCTCCTTCCCCGGTATTGGCGAGGATTTTTCCCTCAGCCAGAATCGACGAGACTTCACCACTGGTACAAAGTCAAAGGCTTTTTTCAGCAACTTTCCTGCTCCCCCTTCAATATTGGTTCGTCCCTTTTGTTTTACTTTTGTATGAGATTCCAATCTTGCTTCTCTGGCATTTTTTTCCGCGCGGTCTGAAGCCTCACCGGTCAAATTCCCCTCGATTACATTTGTCTTCTCTGATGCGCTTGCGCGCCTTGTTCCGTTCAAGGTGTGCGTCGCCTGCTCCTTTCCCAGTGCCCGATGGTTTTTGGTTTTGCGAGTGGCGGATCATTCGGGCGGAGTTAGAGACCAGACCAGAGCGGCTCATTCCTTTTTCCACTATTTCTTGGCTTTGTTTTTTTTTTTTCCGTCCACGGGGTATTCTTTTTGCCTTTTCTTTGCCCCCCGCGTACGTGAGCTTTCATCCTCCCATGTTGGAGCACCCCCCATTTTACCCATCTAAATCTCTCCTTCCCTCTCCCCCCACCCTCCAACCTCCCCCCCCCTTTCCCCTCTCATCACCCGCCCCACCCCCCCCTGTGTCCATCAGTCCCCTTCTCTCTCCTTTCCGCTACTCCACCCACCCTCCACACCCCCCTCGGCCTTTCGTCCCACTTCCACTTAATCTCCCCCTCACCCACCCACTCCCTCCTCCCCTACCCCCACTTCTACCAACCCTCACCCCCCCCCCCCCCTTCTCGTCACCTCCTGCCCCCCCCCCATCTTATCCACGCCCCCCCCCCCCCTACCCCACCCCTCCTCCCCACACTCCTCTTTTACGCTCCCCTTCTCCCCCCACCGTCCTCCTCCGTCCCCCCCCTCTAACCGTATCCCCCCTCCACCGCCCTCTCTCATACACCCCTCCCCCCGTAACTCACCTCTTCCCGACATCCGCTCCCATTCCCCCCCCCCCCCCCATCCCCCCACAACCCCCCCTTTACTCCCCCCCCCCCCTACCCTTTCCCTACGTATCCAACCCCAACGGCAGCGTACACACCGGGGATGACTATCCTTGACAGGATTTTTTTTCCGATGGTTTTAAAATATTCGTTTTCCTTTTAGAAGTTCCGGATGTTCTCAGAATAAACTCCTGTTATTTTGTTTCCCCCGCGCGGACGGTGAGGCGGTTCCCCTTCATCGGTGAGGGTCTTCGTGTAGCTTTCATCCCCCTTGATACTTTGTAGCTGACTTTTCTGGATTCTTCCGCTAGTTGGTACCTGAATATTTCAGTAGTTTCGTACGAATATTCCCCGATGTGGCTATGAGAGTTTACCACTTTTCTTAGTCTAGATCCACTGTTGAGATCTATGCGTCGGTGCTCTGGACGCGGCGATGGTCTCCTCTGCTTTTCTCATCCGCTTTTGGAAGAGCAGTCTTTGCCTCCGTAGGGATATTGTGTTGCAGCGTTATATTTGTTCTACTCTTGCCTGACTTGATTTGCTGGTAATCGAACGCCCCGCTTTGGGAGGTCGCTTGGGGTATGCTTTTTTCCCATGATGATCCCCTCTGAGACGAATCTTTCCCCCCCCACTTTTTCGGTCGGCTATTTTTTTATCAGATTCGTTATCCGCTTTTTCGAAGGTCATTGAATTTGCCCCAACTTGCCCTTCCTATAGAGGTTTTTCCGAGGTTTCTGATACAACTGTGGCCACAGCATCGCGCCCGTTCATCACCCTTAAATGCCACCTGGTTTTCGAAAACAAAGCTGCGTTCCAGCCCACCCCCACTCCTTTTTGCGTTCGTCGCGCGGTTCTGGCTTCTTTTCCATGTCAGTGACCGTTGCGAGTAATTGTCTGTGTGGCTTGCTTTCTTTTCAACGGTCCATTTTGCTGGTATCATTTTGTGGCTCTTTCTTCCGCTTTTCATCTGTGGTCTTCTAACTGCCCGCCCACGCAGTCCCTTTTAAAGAAACCCGCGGATTTTCTTGTGAGAGTCGGTTGAGCACTTCGGTTTAAAAATAAACAAACGGTCAACCGGCAGCTTCGGCACAAATTTTCTCCCTTCTTTACACTCAGTGTGTTGTGCTGATTACTGTGTCCCCTGCCCAGTCATGCGTTCCCATTTTCAGGGTAAGTCGTTCTTCTTAACAACCGGGTGCGCACCCCTGACTATAACCTTCTCCAGCCAGTGTTGTGCGTTCGCTCCCTTTTCTGAGTGTTCGCGCGTTTGCTTCTTCACTTCCCACTTGACATTGGCTCAACAGCGTCTCACGATCCACAACAATGATGTACGCACCATGACCGTTCCTGCCCAGACACCCCTCCCCCTCCCAAAGTACGAAAAACACGAGTAAAGATGTCAATACTCGACCAGACCCGTCTCCCAATAAGCCCTTCTTCTGTTTCATGTTCCTCATAATCTTTTTCTTCCCCCCCCCCCCGTGGTTGATCAACTTACTTTTATAATTTATTCTTATTTTTCCCACCTTCGTTCTTCTAAAACCCGACACCATACCGCATACTTTCTGGCCGATATGACCCTCCTGCCCCCGGCCTACCTCACA
>Ga0179593_1343331_pt1 | contig 13365 bp, 21 predicted proteins | sample CZODoug2_1_08_16_FD_185931 | JGI IMG/M metagenome (GOLD analysis project Ga0179593, IMG submission 185931) | Vadose zone soil fungal communities from Angelo Coast Range Reserve, California, USA - CZODoug2_1_08_16fungal (PacBio error correction) | ecosystem: Environmental > Terrestrial > Soil >... | reverse complement strand
TCAACCCTCTTCTTGCCTTCTGCCTTACGTGGCAGACCCCCTGCGGATTCCGTTAACTTTCGCCCTTTCCCCTTTCCCGAGTTGTGGGTCACCCTTCACTTCCCCCCCATGGTTTTACGGCCCCCCTCCCTCAATACGGGTCTTTGTCGTTCCACCGCCTTCCCTTCATACACAATTGTCCTGCTTTGTACCCTCGGCCGGCGAAACTGCCCATCATGTTTTGGCTTGGGCAGAAAACCCTTTTTGACTCGTTTTTTTATGGCCGCTAAGGTTTCTCCTATCACTTTCCAAACCTTTTTCCTTGACTTACTTCCCCCTTTATTGCCGATTCCCCCCCTTTTTTGCCCCCTGCCGCCGAACCCCCCCTTAATTGCTTCCGTTCCCCATCCGGCCCCCCCAGCACCTCCCACAACCGCACTCCCCATCCTGCTCCCCGTCACGACGCTCGGATCCTCGCCACGAACTCGTTTCCCCAACTCCAAATTATTTTTTTCTCCCCGATTTATTGGCGTTCCCCCCCTTGCTTTTTTCCCGCCGTTTTGCCCTCCCCTCCCACCACCTCCCTCTGTCTCCCCACATTCCGGTCTTTCCTGTCTGGCAACACTATAGTTGTAACCCACCCTTTCTTCCGGTTCCGTTTCAGTTCGCGTTTTCTTCCTTACATCCCCGTTCGCCCGTTCGCCTTGCATCCCCTTGTTACGCCATGCTCTTCTCCGAGAACTGGTTTTTCTCCCACAGCCCCCCGCCTCACCGGTCCCCCCACTACGCGTACATTCGCACCGCTCCATTCCTTCCCCCCTGCCCCCCAACCGCCGGCCCTGCCATATCCCTTTGTCAAAAACCACTTCCGCGTACTCCAGTTTTTTTTCTGACCCCCCCCCCACTTTTTTTTCAAGCCCCCATACACCCTTCGGCGTTCCGTTTTTTCCCCTAACATGAGTTTCCACCCAACCCTTAACATGGACGTGTTATTCTTTCCCTCTTTCCCCGAATTTGTGGGGGATGACTTTCTTACGGTCTCTTTCGGCTGTATTAATCTTCCTTCCCCTTCCTCCTTTTTTGGCGATTCAATTGTCTTTAAACCCAACGACTCTCCCATTGCCAGCTTTCCCGCCACCACCCCACAAACTCATTTCTTCCCCTTTTTTTTTTTTTTTGGTTCTCTCTTTCCTTTTTTCCCTTTCCCCCAACATTATTGTAGGATTCCCCGTTCCCGGGCCCCCACCCCCATTAACTTTCCCCCCTCCCCCCCAACACCCACCGATCGCCCCTCCCCACCCCAGGCACCCAACTCCATGCTGTTTTTCTTCCCGCCCTGAGGTTCCCCCTTTCTCTGGTCCTTCCCTCCCTCTCGTTCTGTGGAATTCAAAACTTTTTGGTGCTCCCTCTTCATTGCGTTCCTTACAACCTCATGCTTCTGAAAAACATTGTCTCCACTTTTCCCCCCCTCTCTCCCCCTCCCTTGTCGCCCGGGCGCGTTTTTTCATCCAACCGTCCCCCCCCCCCATACAGGTTTTTTTTTTTCCGCCTTGGCCAACCCTCCCCCGCACCCCGCGCCTGCATTCCTTTTCCGTCCAAATTAACCCGTTCCCCTACCCCCGCGATCCTGTGCAGGGTTTTTTTTTTTAAATACACCCTCTGCCCGCCCCACCCCTCGTATCACTGCCACCTTTTTTTTGGACCTCGTCCAAGTTCCCTCCTTTTTTGCGAATCGCCGCCTGGTTCTTCCTTTCCGGCGTCCCCCCCTCGCTTGCGAAAAATTCCTTTCCCCAACGGCCCCCCCCCACAGGGTGCCACCTCACAAACCGTCTCTTCTCCCAAAAAAATTTTCCGTTTCTTTTTTTCATTGATCTCCGTTCTCTGTCTCTTTTTCATTTGTTTGCGTTTACCTTTTTTTTTCCCTTACCCTCTTCCCTCCCCCATTGCCACTCCCACAACCTAAACGCACCTTTTGCTGGTCCTTTTCCCCACTGACTGCTGTTGGCGAACCCCTTCGCACAAATTAACCCGTCAGGTCAACTTCTGTTTTTTAACCCTCCGGTCCCTGCGAAATAATTTTTAGGTGTGCCCATGATCCCGTGTCGTAACCCTTGTTCTCGGTCTTTGACGTTTTGCTGTCCGTTGTTTTGTCTCACCCAGCCGTCCAGACCCCCTGCCCGGGAATCGTGTCCCTTTTCCCCCCGCCCTTTGTTAGTGAACGCCTTCCGGTTTTTTTTTCGTTCCACTTTCCCCTTCCCCCGGCGTTTGTGCACCCAGTTGCCCCAAAAATCAACCGCCGTTCGCCAGGCCCGCGTCCCAATTACAAATTTTTACGTCTTCCCTCTCCTTCCTAATTCCCCCGCCCTTCTGTAATATTCCTCCCCCCCACAAGAGGTGGAGTTGCCCTTTGTCCCAAACACAACTAAGTCTTTTTCACCACCCATCCGCGGTAAGTCGTTTTCGGTCCCCTTTTTGCCCTTGGTATCTCCCCCCCGTTGTTTCGGCGTTCCAGATCCACCCTTGTGGCACGACTGCCCCAAAAAGTTTTCTGTTCCTGCGTGAACAAATCGCCGACCGCTTCCGCCGTGCACGGCTCTTTGCCTCCCCTTCCCTCCCCCCCCCCTGTTCTCTGCATTCTTCCTTCCCTTCTTCCCTCTGAACCGTTTGGCCATCTCACAGCCGGAAAAATTTCTTTGTTGGCGCTCGCTGCGAGTAGCTACTTTCCCACCTTCCGATTGTCAACATATGTCGCTTCATACTTTAGCTATCCTCTCTTTCCCGCCTCTTTTTTTTACCTTCGCCCTCCCATCTTTCTTTTGCGCATTTCTTTCCCCCCCCCGACTTCTTCGCCTTTGTTTCACGGTAGGGCCCCACCCCCCATTCTGTCCGTCGTTTTGCCCGCCGAAATTTTAGCCTATTTTTTTTCCCTCCCACCACTCGGTCGAACCACCTTCCCCTTCCCGCCCTTTCCCCCTTTTTTTCCTTCCATACCCATACAGCGTCTTTTTTATGCTTAACCTTCACACTTAATCTCTATATTTCCTACTCCGTTTTTTTTCTGATACCCTGGAGATTTTTCCTAGCCGCGGTCTTCGCTTTCTGATGAGCTTCCCCTGGCTTGAGAGTTGCTGCTTGGCCCCTTTACGTCACGTTGTTTTTCTTTTTTTTTGGTTTGAAAATTGCCTTCCCGATTTGAGGGTTCTGGCGATTCCCGGGATTGGTGTCATTACAGGGTTTTTTTTACCCTTTGGACTTGAAGAACAACACCGATAACCCCGTATCCGGGTTTGTTTATGCGTGTGACACAGCCTTTCCTCCTCTGGCCGTACCAGATGTTGACTTGGCTTCTTTCGTTGACTTAGTCCCTGTTTGGGGAAGACCAAAGTCAAGGGCCCGGGATGAATCCTCCTTTCATTCGTGGATTACTTCCCTTAGGTTCCCCACACCCCCCACGCACGTCCCCCGTTCTTTTCCTTCGTTTATTCTTCGATCCGGGAATATTTAGTTTGCTAGGGTGGCGGCCGAATTTTAAACTTCCCCCCCAACTTCCCCCCTCTGGTTTGGAGAATGACCTGACGGGGCTGTTTTTTTTGGATTTTTTTTCTTTATTGTTTGCCCCCAGACTGCCGTCCTTTGTACATGGGGAACCACTATGTGTTTTCGCCCGTTTAACGGCTATGTGGCTCCTTTGCCCTGCTATTTTTTTCTACCCCACCTTTCGACTTAAACCCTGGCTTCCCAGTGAGTGTAAGTCCCCCTTAATGTTATTTTGTGTTTTTTTTCCCCTTTGCCCCCAAAGGAACCATTGCTTGGTGGACTAGATCCCTTGAAGTTTCTTGTTATTGGTTTCTGTTCCTCGTTGCGACCTTGACGGCAGAGTCGTTCTTTCCTTGGTCCCCCAATTTCGGCGTGCTAGTTATTTTCCCAGTGTTGAACCCGCCTTATGGGCGTTTGTGGAGAGCAGTTTTCCACGTTGTGCTTTAACGTTGCGGCTTTTGTTGTGATGTCTCCACTTGCAGTTGGGTTGGGCTGTGATTCAAACCGTCTTTTCTTTTTTTTTTGTTTTTTCCACTTACCGATGTTTTTTTTTTCAGATACCCAACTGGTGACACGGTCTTTTGGTGGTCTCCGGGTGGAATCAAAATGATTTCCTCTTTGTCTTTTTTACATTCACTGGTTTCATGTTTTTTGCTTCTTTTTGTTTGAGAATTTTGTCGACGGTTCTTCTCCCCCGCCCTTTTCTCTTCTTTTGAACTTTTGATGACGTCACTTTGAGGGTTAGCTTCCCGCGTGGCACATGGTTGATCCTCGTCACGGGTTTCCTTGAATGCTTTCCCCCATCGGGTCGATTTTTAGCTTTCCTCCTTTTCCCCCCCCCCCCCCTAGTCACTGGAACTTGAACGTTCTTTGTGGCTAGCCTGTTTCATTCGCTGTCTTTTGTGTGTTTTCGTACATGGATTTTCCCGTGGCTTTTTTTCTTGGGGCGACTGAACCCCCATGTCCCCCTCCCCATTGATTTTTAGCCCCCAACCCCCACGGATGCTTATGTGCTCCTTCCCCTTTATGTTTGTCCCGGGGGGTCCGTCTGTTTTTTTGAGGATATTTATGTCTTTTGATCGTTTCCGGCCGTTCTCCCCTTGCTGGACACGTAATTCCCCCCTTTTTTCCAGGATGTCTCTTAGTTTTGTTTTGATTTTTTTTTTTGCCCACTGGCGGGAAAACCACAGCTCTTTCTGTTTTTCTCCACCGGTATCTCTCTTTCGCCCGAGTGGTTTTTGACCCTCTTTTTCTTGGACATGGTTTTTTTCCTGAGTGTCGTTTCGTCCCAGGGACGGAATTAATCTTGCGCCATTGGACCCACCCATTTCCTTCCATACGAGTCGAGTTTCTACTTGAAAGCCGGTTCACCCCTATCGTCTTCTGCTTTCCTTTTTTTTCCCACCCCCGTTCTGGTCGATTTTTTTTTTTGGCGAGGCGGTGTTTGGTGGGTTGAACATTTTTTTCTTTCCGAGGTTGGCTTGGCTTTTCTCCTCCCCTTGGGGTCAGTATTTGGTTGATCGTACAAAAGTCAGTAGATCAAACAACCAAAAGTTTGTGAATTTTCATGCTTAATGTTGCGGGTTTTTTTTTGGCACCTTGTGCCAGTCCTGGTAGTCTGGTCCGTTTTTTTAGTTCTTCCATCGCAATTGTTCGCACAACCCCTTGTGTTTGAGGTATTCCCACTTTTCTGGTGGGGGAAAACCGGGACTGCTCCTGTTTGTCCCCCCCTTACCTGAGTTTTTTTTCAATTCCACTTCCCCTGGCTGATTCTGGGGTTTTAGCTTGGTTAGGGCATTTAGAAGCACGGTCTCCCGCTTTTTTTTATTGGTTGGCGGTTGTGAAAGAGTTGGGTTTTGGCTTGGCGCTGGCCTTTGTTCGGGTGCTGATTTTTTGGCTTCCCCCCCTTGGTTTTGGTTGCTGTCCAGTTGAAATTAGCCGTCGCGGGCAAGAGTCAGTGGTACGTCTCCCCTGCGTAGTGTTTGTTTTTTTGCCCCTTCCTTGTCTTTAACGTTTTCCCTCGAGGTCTCTCCTTTGTTCCCCATGTTTTTGTGGATTCGCGAACTTTCTCGGGTCTCTTTTGTCTTCAGTGACGTTTGCCCCAACGTCCCCTTGGACGTCCCGTCCTAATTCTTTTGACAGTTACTCTTTTTTCTGGTCACAGTCTCTGATTCTCGGTAATCCTTGTTTTTCTTCTTGTATGGCTTTCGAGCGGTTGTCTCCGTGTCGTTTGCTAATCTTAGCCTTTCGTTTTCGACGACTCCTTGGCCTTCAGCTCAATGCCACGAGCGTCCGTTCCCCTTTGTTCGGATTTTTTTTTGTTGCTTGTCCTTTTGCTTTTTCCCGTTCGCCCCTGCCAAAAAGTAGTTTTTGGCGGGAAAGTCTTCCTTTAACCCAGGTTCCCCTTCCGCCCCCTCTTTGTGGTTTGCTTGTCTTATTCCTTCTCTGCCCCCTTTCCCCGTCTTCCCTGACTGGGTGGGTTCGTCGGGCCCATCCTCCATGCTGGTTTCAGTTTTTTTTGGCATTTTTCAATAGTGGCCTTCACCTTTTCCCGTCCTTCAGGGCTTTTTTGGAAACGGCCGTCCGTTTTTATGCAAGTTTGTCCTTCCTCCCCCCTTAAAGGGTGATCCCTGTCTTTGAAACTGTGGGCCCTGGTTTTTTTTTTTGGAGATTTCAACCGGAAACCCCAATTTTTTAATCTTTGCGTGGTACGCTCGCGGCGGAATAGGGTTTCTCTTTTTTCTTCCTCCTTCCCCCTTTTTTTTTTTTTATTCTCTATTTTTCCCTTCCTGACTTTTTGGTTACACCTCCAGAAAGGAGGTTTTTTTTTCCCCCTTTTTTAATCCTTCCCATTCCACAGTTCCCCCGTGATGGTGCTGAGTCTTTCCCCCCTTTTTGTTGTTAGTCTTGACACCACTTTTCATACGCCGGGTTTTGTCCGTTTCCACGACTGCCCCATCTTTTCCCCTGGAACCTTTTTTCCCCAGGCAATCCCGCACTGAAGCATGGTTGCCAAAATAACCCGCTATCGGTTCTTCCCTCGGTTCCGTTCCTACGTCCTCATCTACCCTCCCCGGCAAACCCAGTCCTTTTCGTACGTTTTCATACTGACGTCCTCATGAAAAGAGTTGCTCTGCCGGCCACCACCTCCCTTCTTTCCGCTTTTCAAACCTTTTTTCTGCACCTTGCCCCCCCCCCCCTTTCCCCGACAGCCTCAATCCGCCTACCCAACATTTGACTTCTAGGGCTTTTGCTCCTGGTTTCGCCCACCACTTTTCGCCCACAACGTCCCCGTCGTTCGCCCCTATTTCTTTTCTCCTGCCACTTTTGTCCTTCCTTCCACAGCCCAGTTGCCTCCCAACTAACGCTGGATTTTTTCCACCTCAAGCGCTTTTTCCTATGTTATTCCCTCCCACTTTTCTTTCTTCCGCCGTTTTTGTTCTGTCTTCCCTTCCCTCCAAACCATCTTCCCCCTCCCCCCTCCGTTTTCGGGGGCAAAAAACCCTTACCCAGTTTTTGTGTTAGCAGGAGCCTCCGGTTCTTTCCCCTTGGTTTTTAGAACCAGGACTCGTAAGCCCCCCTACCGCTTTTCCTTCCAGGCTTCGGCTTTTCCTTTCCCCCCAAGCCACCCCATCCCTTGCCTGCCCCTTTCCTCATTCCCCGTCCCCCCCCAGACACGCCTCTTTTTTTTTACAGCCCTCCGCCAACCAACAATCTTTTCCCCGCACCATTGATTGAATTTCTTCCTTTCCCTACCCCCCCCAACCCGGTCACGTTGTTCTGTCCCTTTGAATCCCGTCTTTTTGTTTCGCCTCCCTTCTTCCCCGTTTTCTTCCCCAAGGGCGTATTGAAATTGCGGCTCCTTTTTTTGCTCAGGCTTTCTTTCTCCCCTTTCAAACAACACGGACTGATCAATTCGGTCCCCGCCGTCCCTTTCCTTTACCCCCGCCCTTCACTCTTCTTTTTTGTCTCTATTTTTTTTTCGCAGACCCATTTTTCACTTCTTTTTTTTTACCTTTCCTGGCCGTTCTCCTTCCCCACTTTAGAACTCCACGCACCCCACCGTCCCCCCAATCCTGCCAAAAATCCCCCCTTTCTTTTTTTTCTTTTTTCCCCCCCGCATCGAATTCTTTTTCTTTTTTCGGCTCTTCCTGTTTTCCTACATTGTTTGGTCGTCGCCCTCATGTTGAATGGTTCTTTTTTCACTTCAAATCATGGTGCTTTCGTTCCCCCTCTTCCTTTGTTTTCCCCCGAACCTCTTTTCCCCATTTTTTCCGACTCAACCCGGTTTCTTTCCCCCTCCCGGAATTGTGGCCGCCCCCCCCCCGCACCGCAATTAGTCCGTCGCATTCTCCCCTTTTTTTTTTTTTTTGTTGAAACCCCCCAGTGAAGTTTACCCCCCGGTCTGCGTCCCTGCGGTGGCGTTCAATCTTCATTACAACTCCCTGTGAACAGTTTCTTCTCCCCCATTCCTTTGCACCTACCCGGGATTCGCAACTTCGCGTTTTTTCTGTTTCCTCGGCTCCCCTGGGCGTCTTTCTTTTTTGCTCCTCCCTTTTCCGCTGGCACAAGTCACCTTGCCACACCCCCAAGCCTCAGCCGTTTCCCCCCCCCACCCCCTTACTACACCAAACCCCTTCGGCGTTCCTTTCCCCCCGGGATTTTTTCGGATTTCTTGATTCTCCATCTCTTCCCTCAGGTTGTGACCCCCGTACCTTTTCCCTCCGCCGCTTCCCTTGCCTCACTTCCTCAATTTTAAGCAATTGACGTTATCCCCGTCAACCCAAAGTAGTTGGTTTTTGATTCCCTTCCGCCAAACCCAAATCTCACACCGTTCCCCCCCACTATTTCCGTGTACCCCTCCGGTCACCCGCGTCATTTTTCCCGTAGCCACCCCTTTTAGTGTCTAACCCTTTTTTTTGGGTATTCCCTCCCCTTCAGACCCCTCTTGCTTTAAATGGTTTTTTTGCGATCACCCAGCTTCCATCTCCCGTTTCTGTAACCTTTTTCTCCCAAAAGGACGACGTGGGCAAGCTTCCGTTGTTCCCGCCACGCCCGTTTTGCCCCTTTTTCCCCCCCCCGCTTGAACCCCGTTTCCACTCCCCTTTTCCTTTTGGTCCTCACACACCTTTCTGTACTTCACCAATTTTCCCCCCGCGTCCAAGCTCCTATTTTTTCCTTCCCCACCCCCACAAGCTTTCCTTTTTGGGGGCCGTGGGCGGTTCCCCCCCCAACCCCAAACCAACGAAGTTCTTCCACATCTCGGTTGAACCCCCCCCCCGCCGGTTTTGTCAGCAATGCCTCCCCTTCCCTGTTTCAAAATTCCTTAGCGCTGATTTTCCAATAGCCCTTTTTTTTAACGTCCTTTGCCCCCCACCCCCCCAATCTTTTACATGTTACCCCCAAAGCTTTCCCCCCCTGGGTCCGTTGAAACCCCCTCCCGCCCCCCACCCCCGCGTCCCCTGGAGGCTGCTGGCAGACCCCTGCTATTGCAAATTTTTCCGGTTGTCCTCACCAAGAGTACCACTTCAAATTTGGATTAAGAAAAAGCGTGCCCCTCCCCCCTGGTGTCTCCCCCCTCGGAGAACCCCGAAACTAATCCCCAACTCCCCTTTTCCCAACACAACCCCCGCGCGCATTGTGGTAACGTTGTTTTTTCGTCTAATTCCCCCCAATTTTATTTTCCCCCCCCGAGGTTTCCACACATTTTTGCGTCTTCCCATACCCTTTCGCCTTTTTTTTGAGAGTCCCCAGACTGGTAAATTTTTTTTCCCGTCCCCATCCTGGTTTTCTCGTCTCACCCCCTTTTTTTCGTATTTAAGTCGGTGAACTGTTCGTTCTTGGGCCCCTTGTGTGCCTGTTCCTTCCCAAGCTCCAGCGTAGAGGCCCAAACTCATCTATCCCTGCCTCCACCCGCGGGGGTCCCATCCCTTCCGAACGACTGCCAGTAGCGACCCCCCCCCCCCTCTCCGCCATTTCCCCCCCCCAGATTCATAGCGTGCTGCTTAGAGCCCATACCCCCTCCCCCCCCACGAAACAGGGCGTTTAATTGCTTCAGTACCTAGGGTCGAAACCCCCACAGTTGTAAAACTTCTACGAGGGAAGTCATTCCGACCCTTTGTTTTTTTGATTAGCTTATTTTGAGACTTCTTTTTACGAGCCGAAATTTTCTCCGTTCTTGGGGGGGATGGAATTGAGAGTGACGAGAGTAATTGAGTTTGAGATTGGGACTTATTTGGAGGCCTCGGTTTCTGAGGGGTAGTTCTTCTGCTCTGGGGAATGCTCGCAGTGCTCAGTTCGACCCCCCCGTCTAACCCCCTTCCGGCCAACCCCTCACCACAATTGCGTCTCCCCATATTCCTGTCCAAGGACGATTGATTACTCTTCCTAACCGTCTTAAGCGGGGGTGTACGGGAATGAGTTTTTTATCTGCGTCAATCAGCAATTTTTTTTTATTGAAGCCTATTTGATGTGAAATAGGTGTCCCTCAATGTTAACTCTAGTTTTGGGACCGCCAAATCGACCCCCCAAGCGTCCTTTTGCCTTTTTTTTTTTTGTGGATAGCTTGCGTTTTCGATCATGTGGGAAAGTGCAACCCACCATTTTTATGTGTTCGGTTCGGAGTTGATTCAATTCCCTCGGTTTTTCCGGCCATCAGCCGGAACGGCATTCCTCGCCGTTCCCTTGGGACCGCGGCACCCCCCTGACATGGTAAATGGACCTCTGTTTTTTGGGGTTTGCCCAGGCGCTTTGGCTGGGCGTTTAGTTTTAAAGTTTGGAGGCTCCTTTTTTAATGGTATTTTCCAACTTTGGACCGGCTAATAGTGCCGAACGACCTTAGTGGTAATTGTTTGCCCACCCCTCTCCCCCACTGTTGGAGCCCCCCCCCCCCCCAAATTAACTTTGACTCGTCAACAGACCCCCCGAGGCCCAGTTTTTTGGCGTTTGATAGGGCGTTGTTTTTTGGGCCCGTCTAGGTGGTCCTTTAAGCCAAGGGAAGATTGCTCACAGGTTTCTAGTTCTGAGAGATGTTTTTTGAGGTTTTTTACCGTGTTTTATCGGCGTAATTGTGTCCTAACCTGTCGGCCGCTACAACCTTTCCGCGCCTTTCCTCCCGCCACACCGGTTACCACTTACCGTGGTGCACCAATACAGTTGTCGGCCCCAGCTGGTACAAGGGGTTTGTTGTTGTAGCGGCTCAATGGTTTAAGGTCTAAAACTTGAGTTCCCTGCGATTTGTCTTTCATAAACGGTGCCTCTTTTTTTGTATTTTTCTGGTGTATTTTTTCCCCCAACAAGACGGTGGGAAACGATCTACGCTCACTTAGGTTGAGAAAATGATTCGATTTCGTTGTGTGTGTGACCACTTTAGACCACGGTATTACTCCCCCCCCCCCACTGTGTGGTTTTTTTTTTGTTTTTTTCCTCCAGAGGTGATCGGCTCCCCCGGTTTTTTTCAATTTGCCAAGTTTTTTTTCCCCAGCCCAAGAAACCCGTTTACCGAAACCTCTTCGCTGTCCCGGCGGTGCAGTGCTTTTTGAATTTTTTTTTTTCGGGGTTTTGAGGATTTTTTGTTCCTGTTTGTTCGCCACTATTCGCTCATTTTTGGACTTTTTGCTGGACCCGGCATTTGGTTTTTTTCTTTTAATTCTTTACTTTTTTGTGTAGGCGGGCCGGACATTGAAGGTCCGGTTCAACTGAGGGAATGATTGAGATGAGCTTGCTCCCCCTCTGACCCCCCCCGATTTTTTTCACTTGTCCAAGTGCCACTCTCAGTTGCCCGAATTTTTCTCTTTTCCCCCTGTTTTAGTGGTAAAGTCTTATGGGCGTTTTTTGTTGTCAATGGGCTTCTTTTTCCGTTTAATGGGTTTTTGAGCCTCCGCCAAAACCCTTTTTACCCCCCTGCCAGGACCGCCCCCTTTTTGCGTACCCACACCCCCCACCCCCCCCCCACCACCCCCCCCCCCCACCCCATCCCCCCCCCCCCGCCCACATTTTCTCCACAACACAATTGTCACGATTAGGTTGGCTTAAATCAGGTAGTTTTTTTTTAGGTTTTTTTTTTTTGTTAAAATATGGTGTCTTGCTATCTCCTGATTTTTTTTTCCATGTGAGGGGTACCGCCCTGCTTGACCCCATCTCGTGGCCCTTTCAAAGGCTCACATTCACCTTTTTTTTTGAGTTATTTTGCTGTCTTTGCTTTTTTTTTTCCGTTCTTGTACCAAGGGAACTTTTGCGGGCACCAGGTCCCTCTGTGGATTGACACCCTTGTGCTGTTGGTGTCCCCTAGGGGGTTCATTCCAAACTATTTCTGGCACCCCTGCTTTTTTTTTCCCTGTTCCCTGCAGCTTTGTAGTTCAGATTCATTTATCTGTTTTGCGGCCACGCAACAACATTTATTTCCCCCCTACCGAGAGGCGCTTGAGGATAGATGGGACCCCTGATTCCGATTTTTTCTTTAGGGCCTCACAGTCATGTGGCTGTTTTTCACTTTGCATTTCTTCTCTTTGGTGTGTTTGGCAACCTTTATTTTTCTGCCTCTGTTCTTAAATCCGCTTCCCTTGGATCATCTTCTTTTTGGTTCTCGGACCCAAGAACTCCCTCACCCAACCGTACCTTTATTTTTCCTTGGGTTGGAATGAGGGCGCTTTTTTCAGGTTCCTTTTAGTTCCGACCACCACATGTATTTTCGCCCCCCCGGGCCGTCTTTTTTGATTTCCCCCTTCCCCCCCCGCTTGGAAAAAAAGATGTGACTTCCGTGCTGCGGCCTTTTTTTCAGCAAACGTGGCCCCCTTTTTGGCTTCCATTTTTTTTTTTTTGGTCGCTGGGTGTGGTCCTCTCACCCTGTCATCGGATTTTTCTGGTGCGGGTGACGAGGGTGGTTTTTTTGCTCTTTTTTCTTTTGCGATGGTTTCGTTTTGTTTTTTGTTCTTGTCATTATGGCGCCAGGGGCCTGCTGGGTTTTTTTTTTCTTTTCTGGACATTTCGTCTGTCGCCCTTGGACCGAGGTGAGTTCCACGTTCTGTGTTTTGGTTCGTTTTGTGTTGTGCTTCCCAACCCAGTAAGTTTTTCGGAAGATTTCTTGGCCGTACCAACCACTGTTGGTATTTGCCCGTCTTCCGGGGTTCTTTTTTTCTGGCAGTCAGTGACCTTTTTAAAAGACCCCACTCTGACCCCTCCGGAAAACGCCCTGCCCGTCACCTTCTTGTCGTTTTATGGAAACCCCTTTTTTTGGGTGCCGTTGTCCAAGTTAAATCCGGGCTCTCCTTTTTGTTCAAGGCACCGCGTTTAGTTGGCGTTTTTCCCCATGGGCTCGCCTGGTGCCCCGTGTTCGCTTCCACACTCTTTTCCCGACCCTGGTGCGTTTTTTTCGACGTCCCCTTAGGGTGCCAAATGCCCCCCTCCTCTTCAGAGGGTCGTCGTGGATGTAGTTTTCTTTTTTTTCCTTTTGTGAATGGTGTCCTTCTTTTTCCTGCGTTTTTTTTTTCCCCCCCTTTTTTTTTGGTTTGTCACCTGCAAATTTCTGGGGTGTGGCGGGCTTGAAAAACCATCTTTTTCTTGCCCGGTACGAACTTAAGACACCCTCTGTTTTGGTTGTGGTACCGTTTGCGTGGGAGCATACTTTCAAGACGAGTATGCTGACCTTCCGTGGTCGAGAGCGGGGTTTTTCTTCCTTGTAAGCAGGCAATGGTTACTTTCTGTTTGTGTGGCCTGTCATGTTTCCCCTCCCAACTTTTTTTTTTGCATTCACTTTGGTTCAATTTTTTTTTGGAGGTTCTGTTGTTTTGTTTTTTAAACCGGCCCCAAAGATTCTTAAACTAGGTTATCTTCGTGGAAAGCCTCCCTCCC
>Ga0179593_1334563_pt1 | contig 13365 bp, 12 predicted proteins | sample CZODoug2_1_08_16_FD_185931 | JGI IMG/M metagenome (GOLD analysis project Ga0179593, IMG submission 185931) | Vadose zone soil fungal communities from Angelo Coast Range Reserve, California, USA - CZODoug2_1_08_16fungal (PacBio error correction) | ecosystem: Environmental > Terrestrial > Soil >... | reverse complement strand
CCCCCCGCCGCAGCTCTGGATCCCTTCCTGCCAACGCCGGCCATCTTCGATGACCTCCTTTCCCCCTAACAAACCACTTTTATTCTTCACCCCACTGCCAAGCCGGGTCTTTTTTGGGAATCGGTTTTTAAAAGCAGGCCCCCTTCCACCTTTACCTTTTTCAGATTCTGGTTCCCCGACAAAACCCTCTCCCCCCCCGCATCGAAGTCCAAATCTTTTCCCAATTTGCTGATTTCCTCCCCCCCCCCTGCCCACGATTTTTTTCGAGCCGAAGACTAATCTCCTTCGACTTTAACTCTAGCTCCTTCTTCTTCCCCTCCCCCCCGTTGGACATTGTCTGAACCTCCTGGCCTCGTGACGATCGGATCGACACCCCCCTTACGTTCTGGTCCCGACCCCCTCCTTTGCTATCGCTTCTCCCCTATTGCAACCGCCACCTTTCTCAACCAATGGGACTTGGATTCTTGGAGCCGCTCCTTCCCTTTGGCTTTGCTCCAGACCCTCCTCCCCAAAATGAACACCAGCTCCCCCCCCCCTTCTCCCCCTTTTGCGACGCTTTCTTTCTTTTTTTCCGTTTTTTCACCTGAATGATGTAATTCGATCTTCTACCTTTTTATAGTTTCAGCATCATCTATCACAGCAGCGAACCCTTTTCGGGAAAAACCCCCCAGTTTCCGGACCCCACTCCCGATTTGGACCTCTACCCCCCCCCGACCACCCCCCCCAAAAATTTGCCTGGATCCCCCCCCCCCCCCAAACCCCTTACTCCCCAGAGCACACTCATTGAAAGCTTCCCTTCGCTTGAGGATTTTCAAACTCTATGGCTTTGTACAACTCGCCTCCACGTACGATGCCTATTTGCAGCGATTCTTTTCCCCCTTCTTCCGCGATCTTGGCTCGACACCACAATCCCCACCTTCCCCCCATAAGCGAGTCCGAGGAGTTTACCCCCTGCGCACTCTCAGACTTTTCCCACATCCAAAGTATTTGGGCGATGGATGTGGCCTCCCTCTTGTCCTGGTATTGATATTGTTTCCCCTCCCTTAGGACTCGATTTGACGGCAGTAGACCCCTTTCTTTACACGACCCACTTGCCCTGGTTGAAACTCCCTTCTTTCCTTCCTTCCCCGTGTCGCATTTATTACCGACTTCCTTTACAGCAAGCCTCTAATATGCCTGGTTGTTTTGAGAATTTTTTTCGTTGTCCTTTTTTTCTTTTTTATACATTCCGTTCTTCCGTACAATTACCCCAAGTCCCCCGTAGGCTCGTTTAAGCCCTTTTTGCGTCCTCAGACTGAGGACGCCCCAATTTTTCCACCTCCCCCTCCGAGTTTCTTTGAGTTCCCCGTGCGTCTTGCCCTTTTCCTCGTGAAGGATCCTCTCTTAGACCGTGTCTTTTGTACAGAACCTTCCCCCACGCCGACTTTTTTTTCCCTTCGTCCCCTCATCCCTAGGAGCTCATAAATTCAGAAGAAGGCCGTCTTGTAGACTGTTTTTCCATTCCTCTTCCCCCCCAATTGATCCGCTCGTGCTGCCGCTCCCATCAAAGACACCCCCTTCCACACTTCGATAACCTTCCTTGCAGAGGTCAGACGTAGCTCTCTATACCCTTTTCTTTTCCAACGGCAATAAAGACTTTCCCCCCCTTGATATACTTGTTAGTCCGTTCTTTCTCCAGATGCTTCCCCTCCTCTCAATGACGCAACTGTCCGCAAATTTTTCCTTTTCCTTTGAACGCTTTTGAGTGTTTTGGTCAAGGTAGTCCACCCCTGTCAAGGTCGCTCCCATTCCCTTCCAATGCTTTTGTTCCAGGGTATCCCAGCCACTTTCCTCCCAAGACGCCCCCTTTTGGTTAAAGCCAGCTACTGATCAAGCGGTATTCCTCCCACTCATTCTCCTAGTTGATTCCTCTTCTTTCTACTCTCCGCCATTTAGGGCTTAGTAGATTTGTTTGGAAAGCTTCCCCCCTCCCGGCTACGCCTTTGTTTTTACACCGCGTCACCCCCCCCTCCACTATGTCGCCTTTTGTTTTGACTTTTTGTCTGTCCTTTTTTCCTTTTCTCTAACCCCTTTCAAGGTTTTTCTTCATGTGGGTCTTTTCGGCCCCTTGAAAACTTAGGGGTAGAACGAGCCCTTCGAGGCCGCATCGGCTGTTCGGCCCCCCTTTTGGATTCCTTCCTTTTAGACCGAATTCCACCCCCCCCCCCCCCAACACCCCCCCCAGGGTATGATCGGAACTCTATCCTCTCTCCTCCTCCCGTTGTTGTTTCTTGATACTCTCCGATCATAAAAGGTTTAATTTCTAATTCAGTAGATTTCATCCAAATTTGGTCTCCCTCCCCTCTGTCGTAATCAGCGACATGAAACCTCCTTTGACAAGTCAGTGTGCAGTCCGTCCTCCCCCTCTCCCACTTCCTAGAAGGATTGGGTTCCAAACCCCCGCCTTTTTTATCAGCAGCAAGACGGACCCCCAGCTCTCCCAGGCCCGTCTGACATTGAAGTCTTTCCCGGATGTAAAAAAGGGTCCTGATTCCCCTTTTGCACTTCCCCCCCCCACATCATCCCTCCTCGCCCACTCCTTCAACCTGCCTTTTTTCTCCCCCGGCTTCCTCCACCCCAGAAGACCCGAGTACATGCCTACCGATACCGACTTACTCCCTTCCCCGCGTTCTTTGAACAAACCGTTTGTTGTCCACCGGGATTTGCTGATTTGATTACCACATACCCTTGCACATCAACTCGTGCATCCCCTAAGTGGCTTAGAACTTCCCAACCTTTACGACCTTCGCAAAACCCCTCTCTTCAGTTCCGTCCCGGCCACCCCTTTAGGAAAGGTTACTCCGTCGATGAGATTTCCTCCCTCTTCCTCTACCCTTCTCACACGCGGGCCCCTTTTCTACCCCACTTGTTTTGTGGCTTTCAGAAGCCGGGGAGCGCCTATAGTAAACGCCATTTTACAAGAGTTATCGCCCTTTTCCTTTTTTTCTTGACTTCCGCCCCTACATTCTCCCCATGCTAGAGGATGAGCCGTTGCAGGCGGTTGCCCTTTATGAATTATTAGTAGTTATATTTTTCTTACTCGTTTTTGGCCTTTGCTAACGGGCCCCGCGTTGGGTCCCCTTTTCCGCTCACCCAAGTTTCCACTCATATGAGTGGATCCTTTCCGATTACGCGTCAAAGACTGAGACAACCCCAGACTGCTTCTCTCTTTTTGTCCCTTCTTTCCTCTTCGATGTCCCTAAGCAACGTTTGACTCGACCAGTATCCTCAATTTTCTTGGGCGAAACTTCTTTTTTCCTTCCCCCCCCGCTTCTTACCGTCTCTACCCCCCCCCCCAAGGTTTTCTACATTATCCCCTCCACCAAGACCCTTCCGCTTCTTAGCTTTCTGTACTCCCCTTCTTCCCACCCCCCTGCGCCTTACCCCTTTTCTTTTTTCCCCCTCAAGTTTATAGTGTAAGCAAATGCAACGTCCGGCAGCCAAATAGAGGACCACCCTCCGAGAAGCCTCTCTCACGGCATAGAGCTGCCCCCCTTCCCTTCCCCCTCTTTTTATGTGGGTTTGCAATGTCTTCCTTCCCCCGCTCTTGATCCCAAGTGGCCCAAACTTGCCCTCCTCTCTTATGTTGAGGATTATTTTGTTTTTGGTGGCTTCGAGAACGACTCTTTTGTTTCATTTAGCTAAACCTCCAATCGTCGGCGCCTCGTCCATTTTTCCTTTCTTGGCTTTCCCCTTGTTTGAACAAGCCGAAGCGGGCCTTTATGTGTTCCCTGTTCCTCAGTTGCCAGTCCCTTTTTATCGCCGACCTCTTGGGTCCTGTTTTTGCCTTCTTTCCAATCTTTTTTTCCCCCCCGCTCTAGGGGGCCCCCCGGGGAGTACTGCTTTTTATGGCTCTTGTTCCTCTTTTAAAACTTTTGGAGAGTTTACATCATTTCACTCCCCCCCACCCCTTTTCCGAAGACTTTCGATGGATGATGCCTCTCAGGTTTTGTCTGTTTGTTTAATGTGGTTTGCTTCTCTTGCGCAAAAATCCAAAGCTTCTCTTCTCAAAGAATCATCCCCTCTTGGTTAGGACACTGTTTTCCTTTCATAGCCCACTCAAGTGACTGCGCTTCCCCTGATCACTTCGGTCTCTTTCCTTTCTCCGGATGTTATTGTCCGGCATTCCCCCAGCTTTCCCGAGGCCACGCTGGCTTGCATAGCCACCCGAAATGGATTTTTTTCCGAAGCTCCGTGTGAGTCCCCCCCTTATCCAACAGGCTTCGTCCGCCCCTCTCTTTCTTTGCAGTTGGGCCTTTTAATAACTCACCTTTTTTCCAGATCGGTTTTTATTCGCAGTCTGCTGGCGAGTATTTTGTGATGGTGTTTCTCCCACAGCCACCTTTTCGTCTCTTTCTTTGGAGACTTTTGAGCTCCGATCCCCTCCCCTCCCTCCTTTTTGGGTGACATCCCCCCCAGCCCTTTTTTTTGGTGTCGCTACTTTTTCCCTTTCTTTTTCTTCCTCCCTAGTCTTGAAAGGCGTTCCCAATTTCATTCCATCGTTCCTTTTTTCTGTTCTGCTCTTTTCCCCCCCTTTTTGTTGTGGATCTCATCCCAGCACTCCGCTCTGGGATTTTCGTGGGACAAGTCCCCCTCTAAATCTTTCTAGAAAGATCCCCCTGTCTCCCCCCCCCCCCCACCTTTCTGTAGTCCCCCCCCCCCCTTCCCTCCGGTGCTTTAATACGCAATGACAAATTCTTTCCAACGATTGCCCTGAAAGAGTGCTTGGTTCGCACCCCCCTTAAACTCCTCCTTTCTCCACGGAAATTTTGCGATTGCCCACTGCCCTCCGCCTTGGCCGCGTTCGTAGCGAACCTTCCCGTACTGGATTCTCCTTCTCCCGGATCTTCTCGGCCCCCCGGCGATGCATTTCCAACCTTAGGGCTCATTCCTGGAAGCCCCCGACAAGACACCGGATGCCGACCCCACTTCCCATAAGCCGACCCTCCCTTTACTTCTCTTCCCCCAACCAGTTTTAACCACGGGCCTCTTCTTTTACGCCGCTACTGAGTTGGATTTGCCTGAATTTAGAAGCAAAAAACATTTTTTCCACACCAGCTCCCCCCAAAACTAGAGGTCATCATCCCATCGGCTATGTCTCGTCCTTTGGTCCCCCCAAAGTAATGATGTCCTTTTTACTCTTTTTCCCACTTTACTTCTAGCCCTTTTCCCCCCCTTATTTTTTTCCCCCAAAGCCCAGATCGGTACACCCTGCCCCGAGGGGCAGTGTCACCAGAAAACCCCCAAATATTTTCAGGCTCTCACACTTCCCTCACTCCCGATGCAGTCCCCGACTTCCCCCCATTTCGATCACCCTCTTCTTCTTTTTTTCCCATATGGATAGGACATAGCTCACGTACTCTTCTAGGGCCTCCCTTCTGTCGATAAGGTCCCATTGCAACGCCTATCTTGCCATCGAAACCACCATCTTTTCCCCCCCCCAACAGCGTGAGTCGTGACGATTTTTGCCCCCCCACCCTTTCTCAGATATACCTTTGGTCCACCCCCCCCTTATTTTGATGTTTTTTTTCACGCTGCCTTCGCGAAAGAGTCCAGTGATTCAGAGATTTGCTTGCCTTCTCCTTCTTTTCACTGCATGCCTTGGGACCCTTCTTTCCCGCTCCGCGAGAAGCTACCTTACCCCCGCCTCGTCCTTGCTGCCGGTTCTTGGGGTTAGCTAATGTTGTCACTCTTAGGGTTTATCCCTCTCCCGATGTTCTTCTTTTCCAACCCAAGGCCCCCTCAAGGTTTCTCTGGTCCGGAGAGATCGGCACCTGTGAGAGTCCCCGAGGGACGCAAGTTGTTAACCCCCTCATTCTTCCTGGTGTTTTCCCCGTCGTCTTTCGTCCCCTTTCCTCAGACCGTTCCTTATACTTGTGCTCACTCACTTTGACCCACCATCCCTCCAAGTTTACCGCGCCCCTGCACGACTTTCCTTATCCTTTTTCTACTAATTCGGGGTCAACCCTGGCGCCGTGACCCCCACTGAGTTCCCATTTCGATTTTCCTTGCCAGATGAAAAGCCAACGGACCCTGGCTGACCTTTTTTCCGTTCCTGTATATTCTTCCCTTCCCAAGGAGTATTAAACCCCGCCCCCTACCGAATTTTACAACTTTACGACTTGTCGTCGATTTATAGTCTACGTTTTGCCTCTCTGCCTTTTTTATTCCTCCTCCTCCCCCTTTCCTTTACCCCTGGACGTTCCCCCCTTTTCAAGAAGCTAGGTTTTCCGGTTCGCCAACTTGGCCAATTGAGTCCCCTTTCATTTTCCCGTTGTGTTGACAGTTTATGCCCCTCCGGTCCACCCATAGAATTTGTTCCCCAACTTTGATTACATCCCTCTGCCTTATTCAAGTCTGGATATGTATGGAATAGATGTCTTCTATTATGAGTGTGCTTCCCTGAGGTCCCCCATACCTTGACATTTTGCGCGGATCGAGCGGATTTCTTTTATTTTTCATAACTGCCTCGCCCACATTTTGGAAATTTTCATGTCTCAATTTTATGTTCTTTGGATGTCCCCCACTTCTTTTCCTAACTTAGGTTTTTCACCCTTCTCTAGGCCTTGTCCTAGTTCCTTTAGTTTCTCGGGTTCACCCCCATCTTGACTGAGAGTAGGCTCATAAGGAGTGAGCCCACCATGGGTTACCCCTAGAACTGAAAGTCTCAGAATTCACAGGTCTCCGAAATCTTTTCCTTTCCCCTCCCCTCATTGTGAGAGATTTCGACTCCCCCTTTTTTCTTTTTTTACGTGCGTGCTTTTTCCCCCCAATTGGGTTCTCAACGCTTTATCCGGACCAGAGCATACCGCGAGTCTACCTCCTTTCAGGCATCAATTACTTAGAAATTCACTTTCTTTTCCCCCTTTTTTCTGGCAAATATAGTCCGAATCCACTTTCCTTTTCCGCCGCCTTAAATGTCCCAAAGCTCTCCCTTAGTCTTTCCCTCATGTTTTTTCACACCCGTGATCGATTCCTTTTATGAAGAACCAAATCCGCATACATCTCCCGCTCCACCATTCGCTTCAGGTCGACCCTGCGGTCCCCTTCCTCGAAGTCTATTGTCCCCCCCCCGACAGCCCTTGCTCTTCGCCTCTTGAACAAAACGTTTTTAAAAAGCCAGTTTTCCGTTCCCTTCAAGTGGCCCTACCTTTCCACTTTCCGCAATTCCTTTCTCTCCCTTGGAACAGTTTTTCCGCTTCGACCCCCCCAACCCACACGCTTCCTCGTTCCCGTCCCGGACAATGCGGACAGGCATTCTGTCGCTGATGATGCTATTGCTTGAACTGATCTCTCCGAATCCTTCCACTTTTTGTAAATTTTTTGCACGTGGTAGACGCGTTGATCCCTCTCCGTGGCTTCCCCAAGAAAAGTCCAATTTTCAGATCGACAGTTTTATTTTTCTTCTTCCCGGCGCCTTTTTTTTTTTTTTTTTTTTTTTTTTGGTTCGCACAAGATACGCGTTTGCCTTTTCTTCCGGCATTCCGGGTGCCCGGTGCTTCCTTATTTTCGTTTATTTTAGAGGGATTTGTCCTTTGCACTTCAAAAGGCAGCGTTGTTTCCCCTTTATATACCCCCCCCTTACCTTCTTTATGGATAACTTCCTCTTTTCCCTTCATACGTCCCTTCCAAAAACGCCCCTTCCTCTATGGCTTTACCACCATGGAGTCCCATGTGTATGACTAAGAATACACGTTCTTTCGTACCCCCTCTCGCCTTTCTTTTCTGACCTTTTTTTTTTTCCTTGCCTCCTCCCATCTCATCTACCCCCTCCACAAGTTTTTCCCCCCTCGCTCCACAAAGACCCCTTTAATCTGACTTTTCTGATTTGTAAGTAAAGTATAAAACAGTCTAATCGCCCTCGTGTATGTTCCCGCCCCCCTTTTCTTTCTTTAACCCCAGAACACTTCTCCTTCCCCCGCCCCCCTCTGCACCCCTATACTCCTGCCATTTTTTTTTCCCCCTCATCTCCCCCCCCCGTTTTAGGGGTTTGGATGGATATTTAAGATTTCTTCTCCCGGTTTCCCACTCACTCCCTTTATTTGGGTATTTATGTCTCCCCTCCGCGTTGCCTCAGTCGTTTGCCCTAATAGTCTGCCCTGTCTCGTCCGGGAGATGATTTGATAAATTTGTCCCCTCCCTCCTCTTGCTTAGTATTGCCTATGTTAACCCATTTGCCCCCTTCGGCTTTCTCGACTCAAATATTTTGTGTCTTTTTGACCCCTTTTCCCACTAGGTTGTGTTACCGATCTGGATTTTCACCCCCCGCAAGGGGTCCTGATTTTTTCTATATGCTTCCAAGATTTTGGTAGCCGTCCACAGCCTAATTTTTCCCCCATTTTTCCCCCTCCGAAATCGTTGATATGGATTGATGGCCCCCCGCTACATTTTTCTTTGTATATTGTTTACGTTTTTTCCTTTTAGCCCGGGACCCAACAAATCCCCATTCTCTTCCCTTCCCTCGGCCTCCCCTTTTTTTTTTAGGCATGTGGTCTTTCCCCTCTACTTACCTTTTGTGCCAGATCATTCGTGTGTTCTACTCGTCTTTACTTTAGTTTCCGATCTGACATATTCCCTCTTTTTTCCCTTCGAATTACGTGGCGCGCAGTTCAGTTAGCCCCCGTATATATCCGGATCTTCTTTTGTCCCCCGCGCCTCTTTCAGTGGGTCTCCTTTTTTCAAAACGCCAATTTTCCAGTCTAGTGTCTTCGCAGTCTGCTTTTCTCAGTACTTTTTTTTCGGACCCCTCCCCCATCTTTTCCGTAGATCATCCCGTGTACGCTTTGAGGTTTTTAACTACGTCGCGCTGCATTTGTGCGTGACTCCTGACAAGGTGTTTTTTTTTCTTTTACACAAGATTCCGAACTTTTTTTATCCTTCAGCGCTTCTGAGGGGAGAATTCTTTTTCATAAATCCCTCCGTTGTTTGTTTTTGTCTCTCGATCCCCCTCACCCAGCCTTGGAATGAATTGTCCCAGTTCCGGAATCTATAGACTCCCTTCTTGTAACCGTAACCAAAAACTTCGTCTTTTCTCCCCCCCCCAACCCAACCCACTCAATCTTGCGTCTTGGTCATCGCTTGCCTCCAAGCCTTATTCAAAGATTTCTACGTGTTCCCCTCTTCTGGTTCTGCACCAGCAAAAATTCCTCCTTTTTCCTACTTCTCCTTCAACCCCGGAGGCCAATGCCTTATGAGCCCACCTGTAAGAGCGTCGGGGTCCGAAGCGCCTTTCTCTCTTTTGATCGCAGCATCTGCGCCCAAGGTCCTTTAGTCTGCACCCCACCCAGCGTGGCTGGCATCTCTTCTTACGCCAAATCCGGCTGTCTTCCCCCTTCCCCCACCTTACACCTAATTTCCAGCTTTTTCACCTCCCCACCAGGTGTGCCTTCCACCCCAAACCTAATGGCTTTCTTTCGTTTTTGACTAATTTTTGCTTTGCGCCCCTGAGAAGGAAGCCAACTGAACACCAGCTCCCACACATCTCTTCATCCTACATCGTTGTCCCTCGTATTCGCACTGTGGCCCCCCCCCCTTCGATTTGTTCCTCGTTTGCCTACCCCCTAGGGACCTTCAGCATTCTAGCATCCCCCCTCCGGGAAAAGTGCTGCTTTTTTTGTTTCCCCAAACCAGCCGCGGTACACAAGCCCCTGATTTAACCTCAGAAAAATAACCCCCACCCAAAATATTCGGCTCTTTCACCCAAAATCCTTTGCTACTATTTCAATTGGGAACAGCATGGCCCCCTTCGCTCCCTCTTCTCCCTTTCAAATGGATATGGAAATCAGCTTCACCCTTCTCGGGCAGCTTTTTTGAGAGTTCATTCTTTCAGTTTCAACGCTTATCTGTATCCGTGACACCCAATCACTCCCCCCCTCTCGCTGTTTCTTTCCTTTTTGCCCCCCCCCTTTTGCTAGCCACAGAGCAGTTGCCCCAAATACCCAATTATGTTGTTCGGTTTTTAAAGCCCCGATGCCGTCTCCTCCAAGTTTTTCGTCTGCCGTCTTTGTTTCTGCCGCCCCTCCCCTGTTGCGTTTCTGTCCCCAGAGAAACTTGTCTTTGTTTCACATAAACTCTGCCCCCTCCCTCGCCCGGGGTTTTCTTTTCTCCGAGTACGCCCAAGCCTACTAATCTTCTGTTTCTTTTTTTCTCTTCATTTCGTGCGGGTCTTGCTCCCGCTGGCGGCCTTTCCCCCCTTTCCCAACGAAAAGGGGTCTTCCTTTTCGATAGCGCACCCCGGTGAGCGGCTTTTACAGACATTTTTACGTCTTGTCCCCAGTCCCCCCTCTCATGTCTTTGTTTTTTTTTGTCAGTCTTTTCCCGGCCTCTTATCGCTGACTCATCCACTCACTCTCCGTTTTTTATTTGTATTTTTTGACCCTTTTCCACCCCCCTCCGACTTTCCCGTGGGCCCATGCCACCCGAATACCTCATTCACTTATCTTAGCACTTCCCCTTCATTGGCCGTAAAATCGCGTAAAACTTTTTATTATCCTTGCTGCAGTTGACCTCTTCAAGCCGTCACCCTTCCAACTTTTTTCCGAACCTCTTTTTCCTTTCTTTTGACTACTCGCGCTCCACTTTTTCCTCCCCCCGCCCCGACCGCCTTCCCCCCTTCAGCTTTCGTCGATCGTCGTCTCCTGCTGAGAGTAATTCAGAGAACTCCCCCCTACGCCGCCCCCCCCACTTTTGGACGTGGCGGGATTCATAAGATTTTTTCCGGTCGCTTCCATTTTCTGTCGTCACCACCCCTTATGAAAGTTATGTTGACGGGTTTCCCCCCCCAGCTTTTTCCGAAACAGTTCCCCCCACCCTTTGTTGTCCCCCCAGCCCTCTTGAATCCAGTAGGTATTTTTCTTTTATATGGCATCAGTCTCTCTTTCTGATGTTTCTTCCCGCCGTTTTGATCCCCCTCCATTGAGCGGTCTCTCTTTCTGATTTGTCCAGGGACAGAAATTCCCTCCTCAATTTTTTGAACATTGCTTTTTCCTAAGTAAATGTACTCCTATTTGATGTGTTAGAGATGGCTTTCCTCTTTCCTTCCGCTCATCTTTCAAGGATCCATTTTCGAGTTTCGGCCTTTTTCCCCCCCCTCTTTTAGAACCGCTTCCTGCGCCGTTGATTCCCTCCCGGAGTTGAGACAAACCACCTTTTTTATTCCAGCGCCACCTGATTTACACTGGTATGATCCCCCATCTCCTTTTATTGTAAGACCGCTATTTTTTTTTCTCGAGATTTCCTCTCCAGCCCTGGGGTTGAATTCCCTCTTCAGTCTTCTCGGACATACAACCTTTGGGTCGTCCCCCTCCTCTCTCATTCTCTCCTACCGCTGGGTTCCCCCCGACGTGGGCAGCCTCCACTAGTCACCTAAGTTGGCCCCACTCTTGAGAGTATAAGAAGGTTCCCGCATCTTGACATGCCAGCTCTCCCTTTTTCAGGCGTGTCCCGCATTTTACCCCCCCTCGTGCTCCCTTCTCGTTCGGCCCTGCCCCACAATCAGCCGCACATACAATTCCGCTGCCTTTTTTCCCATCACTCTGCGGCCTCCCCCCCCCCTTCACATTTTTTTGGGGGAAGCTTTCTTCTTTCATACATACCGACTTGATCTTAATGTGTCTTTTCTTTGACCCCAAGTTTGTGATTATGCTCTTTGAATGCACGCCATCCCGGTCCCCATCCCCAGTTCATTAAAAGTGGAGTGCCCCCACCTTGGCCACTTTTTCCTCCCTTTCGACAACAACGCTATAGTTAACTTTTCCTTCCCCACTTTTTTTTTAAGGAATCGACGGAGATATTTCGTCGACTATTTCCTTCTCAATGAAAAAGAGGCCACTTTGTACAAGGGTTTCCCCACCCGCGGAAGTTGTCTCGTGAAGATCTTTTGAGGGAGATGACGCTTTCCCCTCCAATTTTCCCCCCTCTCTAGTTGTAATTTGCTTTGCATCTTCCGCACGATTTCCGTTTCACACTTGTAAGAGCCTGAAGTTCCGCACCCTCGTGCCCTGCTCCCTATTCGTAGTTTATCCTCTTCGTTGCACTTTTCCGAAAACGGAGTGACAATTTCCCTTTGGTTTTTCCCCCCCCCAAAAGTTCGTCCCCCCAAGTACTCCATGCTTTTATAACTTCCGTTTTAGCCGTTTTCCCCAACCCAGAAATTTTCCTCGCATGGCTTGTACCCCCCTTTCTTCGTTTTACCTTTTATTAAGCCGTCTCCCCTTTTTGGCTTTTTCTCACCTAGAAGCATTTTTTTTCTAACTTTTTTTCAGGACTACAGAGCCCTCCACCCTCCCCCCCACCAAGGGAGGCCAACATTGCTCCCCCAAGCACACCCCCAGATTCGTAGGTTTCAGTACTCGTCTCAATTACCGGAGACCTGAAAATAGTGGATTTTCCAGCAATTTTTTAGAAACAACTGCGCGGCCCGCCCCCCTAGCGGACTACTTCGCATTCTCGCCGGCTCGCGTTTTCCCCCCTCATCTCCCACATTTTCTTGGGTTGCCCGGTTGTACGGATCTTCCACCGGGGGTAAACAAGACGGAACTAACTTTTGGATTTTTGGCGTCTGTTGCGAGAGGTGGAAGCATTCCCTCCCCTTTCTTCCAATAGCCTGTACGGGTCTTGACTTCACCCTATTGTGCCCTCCTTCATCTTTCCTTCGCTGTTGCCATGTGTTCCTCCCTGCATAGCCTGCCGGTATCGGACCTATTTTGTTTGCTCTTACTTTTCTTGTGATTTTCCTGTCCTTCCATGGGGCGTCATGTGATTGCTCCTATCTTCACCCTTGTGGTAGAGCTTCAAATAATTAATTGTTCCCAGCCGAGCTCTCCGATGGCATGCCGCTAAGGTTTTTTGGCTCTTTGTGTTCATGTTTTTTTTCTTCTTCCTTTCTCAACCATCCAAAGCCATTATGCTTTCATCGGTATTGCACACTTTTTTTTTCCCTAGACAAAACAGTCGCTAGATAATTCGGATGGGGCCCCCTTCCCCCGGATTGTTTCTTGTCGTTTTCCTCTCTGCGAGGAAGCGTGTTCATCGCAAATCTTTGGCTCAGATCTTCGACTATTTATCCGATCCGGATTTTCTCTTAGGCTCGGTACTCTTTTTTTGCCGTGGGCTTTTTATCAGCCTTACTGACTTCGCAGGTCTGCTGTGATCTTCTTTTGCTGGTGCGACCCCACCATCTTTTTTCTTCGCATCGTTGAACCTTCTTCTGCCGCGATTCCCAGAACGCCCCTTTCCAGTGGGGTGACTCCCTCCCCCAGGTTTGTTTGCCCACCCAGTCTTCTCGACCTTTCTTGTCCACTTCTTCAAGAGATGTCTGTGCGGGGT
>Ga0179593_1586796_pt1 | contig 13366 bp, 18 predicted proteins | sample CZODoug2_1_08_16_FD_185931 | JGI IMG/M metagenome (GOLD analysis project Ga0179593, IMG submission 185931) | Vadose zone soil fungal communities from Angelo Coast Range Reserve, California, USA - CZODoug2_1_08_16fungal (PacBio error correction) | ecosystem: Environmental > Terrestrial > Soil >... | reverse complement strand
GGGGTGTGTCCCTTGTACCGAGGGAATAGGAGGTTGAGACCTAAGAGCGCGGGATCGCCTTAGGACCCTTAGATTTTACTCTTTTCTTTAACCCTTCAAAAGCGGATAGAGTCCTAGGCGTCTCCGTTTTCTCTTGAGTGCCGTCCCACCGGCCCGTTCTCTGTCTCCTTTCCACTGTCTTGCTTTCACGCCCTGCGTTCCTCTTCCTCTCGCGGAACCTCCAAGACCCTCCTTTTGATTTATGCGTAGATCTGTACCCCCTTCTTTGTACTCGGCCGGAAGGAGTGCAGCCACCTGCATGCTCGCCCCCTCACACGCACCCCCGTTCTCCTGAAGGGCTGCTTTCCCTTCGACACATCCCTTCTCTGCTTCTTTATCCGGAAGCCCTCTGAGCAGACCCGAGGACTGAAGTTTTGCTCTCCTAGATCAGCCCACCCTTTCTCTCCAGTCCTCTCCACGCCGCTAAAAGCTAGGCCGCTCCTTTCCCGCGAAATCGTTTCACGTGGGGTTTCGATCTCGTCTTGCCATGGAATAAGATTCCGGTCGTTTGAGGAACGATATCCGGCTTGTTTCTGGCCTAATGGTAGACTTCCTGAGTGTCCCCGCAGGCCCGCCCCCTCATTCTTCTCAAGCTCCCCCTCTCCAGGCACGCACTTTTGCAGAAGCGATCGACGGCTTGAGACTTCCTCCTGATGTAAACCGGTGCTCATGATCGCCTTCACGTTTTCCCTTGTTTTCCTGTTTTTGCCTGTTGCTTTCCTTTCGTGAATCAGCACCCCGAGCCTCCTTCTCCTGAGTTGCACGCCGAAATTTTCAACATCGAGGGTCAACATGGAAAACAAACCTGTCGATTCCTTTCATCCGTCATTCTTCTTATCATTCGGCTTTAGTGCAATACCGCTTGGTGGTTATCTATATGAGAGTTTCTGCCCCGTCTTCTACCCTCCTCACCCCTTTCTCAAAATATGCCCCACGGGGGGGGTTTTTTGTTTTTTTTGTTGTTTGTGAGTCGGTCAGTAAAGGTTCAATCACTGCGCGTTGTTTTTCCTGCTTTCTTCTTTCTCCATCGTGTCTCCATTCCCTTTTTTCCTTTCCCTCACCTGGCACAATTTTCCCTATACGGTACATGAGAGCGGCCGAAATGACTTCACATCATTTCAATTAGACGTTTCCGGTCTTTAAGATAAACCCCCCTTCTTTTCCTGTAAGCGGCGGGATGAGCAAGTGACCCCCTTCCCCCCCGAACTGGGCAGCTGGATCTTTGCCTCCCCCGACAGAAAGCCTTGCCGGTCTGGGACACGCCGCGTAATTCCCGATCTCCTCTCCCCTCCCCTGCCCCGCGGTCGGACCCTTCCTGACTTTCCGGCAGGCCGAAGTACTCCACTGTTCGCAAACAAAGGTAGTGATCCGCTGCCTCTATATGACAATCGCGAGAGTCTGTTCCGGGCGACTGCTCCTTGTGTGTGTCTGCAATAGTCTCTCCCGCATTTGATTCGGGCGTGGCCTCAGCAGCTTTTCTTGGCCTTTTTTCCGACCACTCGTCATTCACGCGGACCCTCCCCCCCCCCCCCCGGTGGCGACCCTTGGCTCCTGCCTCGGCCGGTCTCGCCGCCCTAAAGTCAAAGTACTCCTTGCACGAGGCCCCATGTGCGTCTTTCCGCTGTAGGAATTTTGTTTTTCTTTTGACACTTTCCCGAATCCTTTTTTTTTTATTATGTAAAGTTCCGGTCGGCTAGGTAAGCAACTCAGCGAATCCTGACGTCTGTCTGCGGTTTGTTGCTTGAGGTGTTCCCCCGACCCTCCGCACCCCCTGTCAGTGTCGTCTCATTCGCCTTTGTTCCACCCGCCTTGCCTGATTCAAGCCCCCCTTGGAGGCGTGGAAACAAGCTGTTCCCAATCAGAGAAGTGCCATGCGGCTTTACCGTTCCACTTCCCTTAGGCTTTAGGGAGTGTATTCTTCCTCCCTTTCCCTTGGTAGGGGGTCGTCTGATGTCCTCTTCATCTGTCCAGGCGGCGAAAACCTTTCACGCGGGAGGCCCGCGAATTGAAAAGGACAGAGCTGATTCAAAAGGGTTGTTATCTTTCACCGTGACAATGTCCTTCACGTGCCCCCCCTTGCAGCCTGAAGGCGTTTCGCCCCCCCATCTCCTTGTTGGTTGACGTCTTTTTCCCTCTCTTTTCTCCGCGATATATACCCAGTCCGCCGTCAATAAAACGATCTTAGCTCCCCATAGGAAAACCAGGTTTGTACAATCTACTTAGGGCTTTTTCTTCCTCGTGTCCCCCATCCCAAAGTTCCCCCTCGGTAGCTCGCGGCCCTTGTTAGTAAGGGCTTCGAGAAAACTTCATCAGTAGGAAGTTATGATGCTTTTCCATCTAATCCTTTTCAACACCTCCTTCACCTCCTTTCCTTCCTCAGTGAGCCCAAGGAGAGATGCCGATGGAGATATATGGCCCTTAGACTCGGTGATCCTAGACAAGTCCACAGAACATTTCCATTGCTCGCAGCCCTGAGCGGTCAATGCATTTTTGTTGCAGGAGCTAGGGACCATTCTGTCAAAAGATCTTGCCGATTTCTCTCTTCGGTTCACCAAGTTGGGGGTTTGTGGCCTCGGCAACTCTCGGATTTCATCTTCATTTTCTCTGCTCTGCCCCAACATTCCTTTGGGGATTTCAACCTTATTTCTTAAGGGTTTTTTCCTCAAGGGTCCTTCGACGATGTTGCTTCCCCCCTTCAGCTCTGATCATATCATTTCCTTATCGCGAGGATTTTTCGACTGGTGCAGGTCTTGGCTATGTACTCATTACCGAATTAAACTTGTTTTCTTTCCCAGGCCCTTCTTCGCTGGCAAGAGCATCCACTTCTCCCCTTTTTTCCACCTATGATTGATTTCGGGAGGCCTTACCCTGTAAGAGACAATCCTCGGTTTGACCTTTCTGCATTGGGAACTTTTTCTCCTTCCCACCTTCCCCCTCATATCGATTTTCCCTTTTTAACGAAGGGTCCATATGAGCGTGTTACACTTGGAGTCCGGGGAGTATAGCGCGGCGCCCTCGTGTCTGTCACACTTCCAACGCGGAGTTTGGTTTTTCCCTCTTTCCGATGCTGGACTTTTCTCCCTTTCCCCGGTTCTCCCAGATTCCCAGATACCATGTGTTTTAAAATTCGTGATCTGTTTTACCAAAATCGGGCACGCTGTTTTCGTCGCCTCCCTGTGCTTAAGAGCGAATTAATCCCCCCATCCAAAAGCCGATTTGTCGTACACGACTACACGCCCCGTCCCCCCCATGGTGGTAACTTGAACCTTTATCCACTGCCGCATTTTGTGCCTACCGTTTCCCTATTTTCCTTCTAAGCTTTTTTTCCCCGTCCCCCCCCTTGCTGAAGTCACTCTTTCCCCTTCTGGAGTTTTTTCACCCACCCGGCGCGGCGCTAACACTTCGTAGCGGGGGTTCGTTTTCTTGAAAAATAGCGGCTTCAACGAACCTCTCTCCGGCTGGTTTACGTCGTCCTTTTTTTCAGGTTATCCCAGGTGCCGCCGGAAAACTGTGTTAAGGATACACAAATAGTGATTCTGGCGCCAACTTCATTTTTTCAACTCCCTTTGCCCCAGGCTTCTGGGCCAAGTCAGGCATGGCATCGGATGTTATGGGACTTTCTTCTAGAGGCGTGGCGCTCATTCAGGAAGCCGGGGCTCCTTTTCTTCCCGAGTTGCTGATGGTTCTCGACTGTGTCCCAAGGAATAAGAGTTGGCATTCGACGGCATGTTTTTTCCGTTTTTGTCAGCATATTTCCTTCCCTCGTAGAAGTCTCCTCCGAAACAGATGATCGGAGTGTCCCTATAGAGGGACATCTACCTAAATTTGTTTTGTGCTCACCTTTCGGCGGCATTCCCGGGTTTTCCAGATTACTGAATTCATCCTGCTGCTGCTCCGTGCTGCCTTTCTCTTTTTCCACACAGACCGGGCGTCCTCTTCTGCTTTTTTCTCATCGTTGCAGGGGAGGAACCAATCGGGGATTTTTTGTGACCTTCGTCGAAAGACGGGTTTTCTCTTACGGGAAACCTGTGAGGGCCTGAGTGAATTCCCTTTTTAGAAGCTCCATGTACTCCCTACATTTTTTTTATTGTTCCCGTTGTATGACTGTTGCCCCGCAGACCTTCATTTCATCCCTCTTTTTTTGCGCCTCCTCCCGCATTCCCCCACCCCCCCCGCGCCGTTCTTGACCATTTACGGAACTTTATCTCTTGTGCCTATTTTTTATATTAGTTGAGGATTTGAGTTAGATTGCCCTGTTTCCTTCCACACTCTCAGAGATCCTCCCCCCCCCCCCGCTGTACTACCAGCCTAACTCCGATTTTTCAAGTCCTTCTTCCGTCTCAGAATAACAGTGTTTATTGGGGGATGCCCGCGCTGTTGAACACAATGTCTTTTTTTTTCGACTTGAGCCGTTTTCTCTTTTTTTGACACTCCCTTAATCCCCCTCAATCGAGAAATAGCACGGCGACCCAGCCTGTCCCGCCGGCGAGCTTTCCCCTTGGGTAAAGCAATGAGTTCCAGTCTCCGCCTCTGATAGAGTATGGAGGAATTACGAGGCGCTTGGCGATATGATGGATCGGGACTCTTCGTTTCTTCCTTTCCTTCTTTCTGAGCGGCACTCGTGCCGAAACACGCAGCGTTATCGCTGGTTTTTTCCTGAATGAAGGGCAGACTCCATGGCGGCAAGCCGCATTCGACCCTTCCAATTTTCCGCCTATTTCTCCGTTTCGGTAGCTGGATGATCCGAGCTTGGTATGTCCGGGAGGACTGAGCAATGCTCAGGACCTTTGGACCGATGAATCTAATGTCCTCATTCTTCTACGCCGGCCTTTCTCCCGCCTGGTGCGTCGTCCTGATTTTCCTTTTTTCCGCGGCGGGTCTTGGGGTAGAAGTATTGTTTTCTCCGGCATTTGTTGATGTCGGGTGATAGACTTCGGTTAGTTTTTCGCAGGACATTTACGTCTGACATCTTTTTTTGATCCTGCCGTCATTCACATCACTATGGTCTTTTTCTTTTTTTCTCTTCCTTCGGATCCGACGCTCATTTTTTGCAATCCGCTAGCCCTTTTTTGCGAAGGTTTGACCTTCTGACCGCGGCCGTTTTTCCAAGAAGAGCAATATCTACCCAACGCTGGTCTCTATCCCCGGCTTTGCCGGCTGCTTTTCTTTATTCTCCTTCCCCCTCGGGCTTTTTGTCCCCTTTTCTCTCTTTTGCCTCCTTTAGGGAGAAACAAAGAAGTCAGTTTGTAAGATTCCAATGCTCATATATATCTTTTAATCCTTTGTTTTTGGAGGAGATTTTGTCATGTGAATATGACCCCCGTGTATCGGGTTGGCTTTTTCGCCGTCTCCTCCTGGACCCTCTCCCGTTCCTCTGTTCTTACAATCCTCCTTTACCACCTCAGTATCGAGACTTTCTGTAAGGTCGTAGATGAGTCATGGCCAACGTACAGTGTATACCTTCGACCTGCTTAGATTATGTGTTTCCCGCCCTGCGTGAGATCTTCTCTACCCAGCACCATTTTCCCCCCCCGTTTCTTTATTTTGCCGTCGGATCCCTCCAGAGGTCGAGGCCGGAAAGGCACGTAGAAGACACCATAAGAGAATCGACCAAGAGCAACGAATGCCTGTGGTCGACCGCCGACTTCCTCCCCACCTCCAAGGTCATCTGCGGAACTTCTCCTCTTTTTCAGTACTCCGATGCCGGAACTTCCGTTCGAGATTTGCTCAGCATTTATTTCATCCAAAACTTTTTCCATGTCTCGGCCACCTCCAGTCTCTAGGAGCGCTCCTCCCCCCCTCACCCTTCCTTCGCGCACTTGGCCGTTCATCTCGGTCTTGCCGCCATTCCCCATCCGATCTTGACTTTTTCTGACCAGCGATATACGTGCGTGGTTTGAAGCGCTGGTTGCGGACTGCCCGGGCTCCCTGCCTCGTCAACCCGTCCCACTTATCCCAAGGCCCCTGCCTGACCTTTCCGCCAGGCAGAAGCGCTCCTGAGGCTGAGTACCTCATGGCTCACAATTTTCTATGCTTCTACTGCTTCCCCCAGCGGTCGCAGTTTTTATTCTGTCTTTTTTCGTTGTCTTTTTTTTTTTCCCCCCCCCCTTTTTTCCGTGGACCCTTCCCCCGAGCATACAGGTCTCCCCTTCCAGGCAACGCCGCCACCTTTAAACACGAGGTCCGGGTCAAAGTAAAAAATGTTATCTTCTCTCCCTTCCTTGATCTCTCTACTTTTTGGTTCCTCCCACCAGCGTTTTTTTTTTTGTCTTCTTCTGGTCTGGATGACAACCTTCTAATTACAAACCCCCACTAAATAGACCAAATATGCCCTAGTCGGTGGTTCTTCATGTTTCCCCCTTCACACGGCGCGGTTTTTGCATGTCCGTATTAGGCGCCATCTCTTCCCTTCCCCTTTATGCGGGCACATTCCACTGGCACCATCCCTCTTTACGGGATTAAATGAGATCGGCCGAATGTTTCAGATTTCTCTCAGGTTCCCAGGATTAGAATCACCCCCGGCTTCCTTGTAAAGCTGGTTGTTCCCCCCTCTCCCTCCTCCTCCCCCTTGGTACGCAGCCGGCTTTTTCCACTCAAAAAAGTCCCGAAGCCGTTCGCTGTCTTTACCTGGCACTTATGAGATCTATTCAAGCCCTCCCTCTTGCCACGGCCATTCATTCTTTCCCCCTTTCTGACGCCGGGACTTTCTCACCACTTTTTCTAATGCTGACCTCTGATTGCATCTTAGATCATTGGTTTGGGCTCTGTTCCGGACTCTCGCATAGGTGTCTCCTCCCCCTTTCCTCTTTAGACGAAGCCTTCTGGCCTTTCCGTAAAATCTCCGAAGAGCAATGATTGCCTCCCCATGTTGTCCTTTCCCTTACCCGGTCCTCTCCCCCGCCTCGCCCACCGTCCAGCCCCCCCAGAAATTGCCGCGAATTGCCGTATTGACTTGGCAGGCCTTTTGACATGACTTTTGTATGATTTGTTTCCGCCTCATCTGGGGATTTAATGCCCACATCTTTTTAAGGCTGCCTGGGTATCCCTTCCAGCCATACTCTCCTCCGCACAGATGCTGGTTGCAGCGAAGAGTTTTAATGCCTTGAACGTTGTTCGCGCCTCCTGCGGTTGTCAACACTTCTCCTTGCCCTTCTTTCCGGCCTTTTGTGCCGGGTGGCACCCAGCTTTTCTTCTTTCCAAACATGAGAGAAGTCTTTCCCAATGCGGCGGTGATAGTGGCAAGTACATTTTTCTTGGATGTGTATTCGTGTTTAAATAGGATTGTTTTATGGTGTGCCTTTCTGCTGCCTGCTAAGCCCCCCTTTTCCTGGTGCGCCCCACCGAATCTATTTTGTTCCAGAGTTAGCGGACCCTCTTCCAGTTCACCTGATTTTAAAGTAATTGCTGATCTGGAGACTGACAACCTTACGTCCCAAGATCGGACAATAAGGGTACCCACAGCTCCTGACGTTCCGCTTTTCCTGAGACGCGGAACCGATATATCAGGCACGCCTTGAACACGCGCATGTAACATTTTTCCCCACCCAAACACCCCCCCCCCCCCCCCCCCCCCCCCCCCCCCCCCCCCACCCCACCCCCCCCCCCCCCCCCACCCCACACCCACACACCCCCCAAACAACCCCCCCCCCCCCCTTTGAACCGGCCAATCTGATTGGTCCGTTTTTTCCTGAGTATCCATTCCTCACTTTTCCCGTCTTTGAGAGGTAACCCTCGTCTGCATACAGTAGCACCGGCACGCAGAATTTAGATGATGCGCTTGCCGCGAATCGGGAATGGTTCCCCCCCCCCGCGTTCTAAGCCGGACATATTCCCTCTCTTCTCAAAAAGCATAATTTCATGCGATGTGAGATATGCGGCCATTTGAGTTTCTCTTCTCCTTTTACCACCTCCCTTGAACAAGGATGACTCTTACTGCTTTGAGCTGCCTCGTCATGTGGGGTCCTTCTCTTTCTTCGTGCGTAGGTAAACTTCCTATAGTTGACGATATATATCTTTTCCTCCTCCTCCTGTTTGAGATCTCTATAGTTCATCCATGGGTTAAATTTTTAGCTTCATTGCCGTGCATTCCTGCACCACCTTTCACTGCTTGCGAAAGGAATTTCTCTCGCCTTGACTTGAAGCTTGGTTAATTGCCCGATGAAGCAAACGGCAGTACCAGGGCGGTTTCCTTAGAAGCGGTCGCGCTGCTTGGGCTGACCCGCGGGACCTCATGTCCTTTTCCACGCCCAACGTGTTGTTACAGTTTAGTAGTCCTGTCTAGCGCATCCAATCCTCATTCATATTCGGCCTTGGCTTTTGGAGCCTGACCTCCCCCCTGTTCCCTCTCTCCCTCTTTTTGATTCTTAGGACAGTGGTGCCCTGCATGACAATTCCTCGAGGGACGGTTTTCACGATTTGTAAAAGCGGTTTTCGACCGGCGCGGTCCGGCATCGGCTTCGCCTCTCTTTTTCCCACCTCTTCAACTCAAGGCGTCGGTGTGCTCCCTTACTTTACGCTTTCAAAGGTCCGAATTACGGTGTTAAGCCCCTAACCCATGTAAACAGGTGAATTTTCATTCTGGCCCCAACTCGGCCCCTCCCAGTCCTATGTCCCTCTTTGGCTCCTTTCTAAAGGGTTCTTTTGACCTCAGACGCCCCCCCCCCCCACCAAAAGATTGATTTTAGTACCGAATACAACGAGGTACCTGTACTTGAGCCTTTAGTCACCCTAAGCAATTTTGTCGACTTCGTCTCATTTTATCTCTGTTTTTCCCCTCCCCCCTCTTGAAGTAGGTTGATCTTTTGCCCCCCAGCGATCCCCCTTTGACACATTCGGTTGGTTTAGGGATGAACACTCTTGGCGCCGGCCAATTACCAGCATTGCTCGGGCTGCATAGCGGATTTAAGAGTCAAGGCGACTGAAAACTTGTGGTTCATTCATCCCCCCGATTAGTCTTCTTTTCCCTCTTTTTTCCCACAATTTTTTTCAAAGGACTTGCCCGCGGAAGGACGGCCCAGGCCTGGAAATGTCTGGAATGGTGGTTGGCTAGGCGAGGAGGGAATGTAGGCGTTGTGCCAACCTGGGCTTGACTGTTTTATGTTTCTGCGCTGTTCGTCCACCCCTTTTTCCCCAGAGTGATTCCATTGACCGAGCCATTGCGTTTATAATCTGGAAGTCACCCGTCGACGTCTCCTTCCCCCACCTCTCTCTCATGTTGGAAATATCTCTGGCCTTGCAGGATCAAGAAATTTTTTTCCTTTCTTAAGGACGGCTGTTTTAGGGGTTGAAGACTTAATGGTTTCTCGGAAACGCGCTGGCTGCTGCTCACTTTCTGCCTTGCACTCCCTTTTTTTCCAACATACCGGTCCTTCCTTTTTGCTTTTTGATTTTTTTCTTCATATGACTTTTGGACCAAGTGCATTGTCTTGCTCTCCCTTTCCCGGCGCTCCCCTTCCCTACCTTTACTGTCAAGCGGGAAACTGGCCGCGACAATGCTGGAGGCATTTTCGCCTCTCCTCCGAAAGGACCCCTGTTTGCCAGTGGGAGGTTTGCCGCCTCCCCTGTAAATTTGTCTCCAGCTGGAGCTTCCTTTCCCCCCACGCGCCCGTGCTTTCCTTTAAGGAACAAACGTCCCTCGCTATTTATGTGCTAGATTGTTGTTGTGTCTCCCACTGTTGTACTGAAAAACTTCAGACGAAGCCCCCCCCGTGTATCTTCTCCCCCCCCCCCCAAGTCACTAAATCTAGATAACTTTTTTTTCGTGAGTATTCAGCTACCCATGTTTCCGGTGGAGCCCTGGCCCCGATGTTGTCTTTAAAAAGGAGTGGTCAGGTGCTAAATTTGACTGTAGTTTTTTTTTCTTCTTCCACCCTACCCGGAAAGCACACGCCACTCCTTCTCCCCCTACCACTCTACCCAGTTTCGCGCCTTTTCCGTCCTGAGCCCTGGGTTCCGGGTGGACGTCTAAGATTATGATAGCTACTGGCGGCCTTGCTCGTGGAGGCTTGGGGCATGTCTTTTCTTTTCCGCGGCGGAGGCCTGCTGTACGCGGACATCTTTCCGTAAACACTACGGTGATATCGTAGTTGTCCGAACGCTTTCCCCTTCTAGGAGTCTGGAGTCCAGACCTTCCCTCCCGGCCAGTTTTTCGATTTCCTATTTGTGGTCTTTCCCCTGAGGCCGACTTGTAGGCGTGGCGGTGGCCGAGATTTGCTCTAAGTGGGAGCTGAATCTCTGATTCTAAGTCTCGACGCGGAAGTTCCGGGCACGCTTACGGATTCGGAGGGAACGTTCCTGGCCGCGTCAGGCGGATGGTTTGTGTTAGTCGTATTTCCTTCCCTTCTCCTTTTTCTTTTCTCTTTTGGTTGCTCGCCTGCTTCAGTTTTTTATGCGACGGACCTTTGCGGACTCCTGGTGGGCGATCGGTCACATCACGTCGTGTTTCTGCCTCTTCGCGTTCTCGGACGCTGCATTCGTTTTTGGATGGAAACTCTGATATCAGTGGCGAAGTTGCCTACCTTGATCCCACGAGGATTGTCCAGGCACTAAGGACCATCGAAAGAGTGTCTCGTGGTTTGCGTCTTTCATATCGACGTTCTCGAAGGCGCTTCCACTTCCCTCTACCTTTCCTTCTTTGTTTTTTCCTATCAGCGTTGTCAGATTCCAAAGAAAATATCTATATCTCTATCAGTTGTGTTGGAGAGATTGGGCATTTTCCATATACCAAGCTGGCTCAGGCTTTGTGCTGCCCCGAATCTGCGCCTTTATTCTTCCTTGGACAGCGTCACTGAGACCCCTCCCCCTTGTCTCCAAGCCGCGTCATGCTTTTCCGAGCCCCCTTTTTTCGATGGTCGTGATTGTCTGAAAAACGGAAGTTGTGTCACCGGCATCGACGAGGCTTTTCCCTCCCTTCGCGTCGTCCCTACGTTTTAGCACAAGACCCCCGTTTCTTTTTTTGTCCCTGCTGCACCACCCAGTAGTTTTTCATAAAGGTCAAGTCTCTCCCAACTACGAAGATCCCCCTACCGATCAAAGAAGAGTGCCTTACTTTACCCACCTGCTTGCCGCTGCCGGCCCTCCCTCCCCCCTTTACTTCTCAAGCGTGCCGGCACTCTTTTGTTCGATGCCGTTGATTTTTAATCCACGTTTTCTAGAAATTGAAGAGACAGTCACCGAAAGATAACCATCGAAATTGCTCCCGCAGCGAACTCGCTCCCTTTTCTTCTCTTTTTTGTGTCCCTCCCTTTCCTATATTCATCTGTGCGTGCGGCCCAGCGATTCTTTTTTGTTTTCGGCACTGACTCATGGAGAGATCAGCAGGTAGCGCGTCCCGTGGATTATAGAAAAAGCTCGATGCTGCGCCTTCCTTCCCCGCGATCGACAAGTTCTCTCTTTCCCCCCCGGCTTTTCCCCAGTGCTCCTTTTTTGCGCAGGACACCTCCCGGTCCGTGCTATTGTCTTGGCGTGTAGTGTGAATTCAAGCCACGATCCCGTGGTTTTTTGTCTTCCCCTTTAGCAACGCCCCCCCCCCCCCCCATTTGGGTGCCCTTCCTTTTCAAAATTCAGGAAGGGGAATCCCCTTTAAAAACCCACTTTCTCTGAATACGGTCTTCCTTATAATTTCTTTTCTGTTGCAGAAAGTTGGCTATCTATCTGATTATTGTTTGCAGGCAAAACCTTTTCTACTACAACTTTTCTCCCCCCAATAATATAGTGACCCATTCTTAACTCTATAACGGTGGTCCTTTCTCTGTACCTTTCCAGCGATGTGGGACTCGGGAGGCGCCATCGATTTCTTCCCCCCTTACTGTTTTATGTGGCATCACCCCACTTTCACCATCAATGATTTTATTTTTTTTTACATGAGAGCTCCCCAAGTCCCTCAGCATGCGATCTTTCCGTGCTCCTACCCAGGATTTCAGTTCCCCCGGTTCTGGCCAGAGACACCAAAGAATTTTGTTCAGAAGACTTATTCACTAACACAGAGAATCCCTCCCCCCCCCCCCCCCATTAAGAAAGGTAGTTTTCCCCTCAGAGGGTAAAGGACTCGAGCAGCATACGAGGATAAGTACCGGCAGTACTTTCACCCCGTTGCACCGCCTGCAATCCCTTTTCCTCCCCCCCCATCTTATCCTTTTCCTCGATCTGCCGCCTAGATAACTGGGGTCCCTTTGCTACGAGCCTCTTCTCATAGGCTTTTCGCAAAAGCCTTTCCTTGTCTCTCCTCCTTGATGCGAATCTATTTTTCTAGGGCCTTTCATTCAAAGACATAATTCAGCCCCGCCCCCGCCGCCCAGGTTGGCGCCCCTTCCCTTCTAAGTTTCCCGCCGCGCCCTCCCCAGGCCCCCCTCAATTTCGAGGCAATGGCTCCTTTTGAGCAGGCAATTGGGGAAAGTATGCTGATTTTGCCCGCCTCACTTTGGGGATGAATTCCAACCCCCTTTACTGCGTCGGGGATCAGCTGCAAAGCATGTTGCAGGCCCTGCAGATGATGGAAGTTGCCTTCCCGATTTTTTTTCATCCCTCCCTGTCCGCTCTTTAATTTTCTCTCTTTTTTTTTCCCCCATTTTGCGCCCTTCCGCAAATTTGGACGGGCCCCCATTAGGTCTCCCACCCATGCTTACGACACACACCCGCTGTATAGTGGTTCAACTCCCTTTTCCTAGGTGCGTGTTCTTCGTGTATCATACATCGTTTTGTTTTCTTGTTTTCTGATGTACGTAGGCCTGGAGGAGGCAGACCCCAATCGGGACATCGCGGTAGGAAAGATTTGCTTAAATTAAAGATGAATATTCAAACCGGGCAAGTGTCTGCTCTGTTGACGGACATGTCGGCCTTTTTTTTCCCCCCCCTCTTTTGTCCAGGTCCAGGGGATGAACCGCTCCGAGGCCTAGTTGAAATAACATAACACACACGACTAGCCCCTACGATATATGCGCCGCCTTTTTGACAAAGTCTCAGTTCGCTCCCCTTCTGTGGAAACGGAAAATCTATTATGGTCCTTTGTCCTGCGACTGTCCCACTTCCTCCCAGGTCACACCTCAGGATTTTTGACGGGAACAAGTGAGTTTCATACTAGCAAGGACTAGATTAGATGTACAGAGTTTTGCCGGATTTCATTCTTTTCACACACCGCGTTATCTCATCTGACATAGGTGCCAGTTTCGATGCCAGCTTTCTCTCTTACGCTTCGATTCTCGCTATGAGCACTGTTGCTGTGACGTTGAGTCATTTTTAAGGAAATGCAACTTCTTCTCTCTGAATTCTTTTGGATCTTCCCTGTGGTGGTGATCTCGGCAACTTTCTTCAAATCCTAATCGTTGACATA
>Ga0179593_1456320_pt1 | contig 13366 bp, 16 predicted proteins | sample CZODoug2_1_08_16_FD_185931 | JGI IMG/M metagenome (GOLD analysis project Ga0179593, IMG submission 185931) | Vadose zone soil fungal communities from Angelo Coast Range Reserve, California, USA - CZODoug2_1_08_16fungal (PacBio error correction) | ecosystem: Environmental > Terrestrial > Soil >... | reverse complement strand
GGCACCAGACGGCTTGACCTTTGCTTGATCACCCCCGGGCCCCTCCCATCTTCTCTCCACCGCATTTTTCTTCCTTCCCTTCCTGCGCGGTGCCAACTTTTCCCCCTCCTTTAATTTTTTCGCGTCCCGCCTAATTGGTATTGTTAATTGGACAAATCCCCCCCTACCGTCTTTATTTTAGAGCGTGCTCGGGATGCACTATCTGTCCCTCAGGTTTCTTGTTGCACCCAGTTCTCTTTCCCGTGCCCTTCTTAAGGCCTTTATGGTAACCTCGGGTATACTCTCCACGTTCACTGGCCCGTTCCCTGCCTCCTCTCTCTTTGGGGACTGTTCTTTGATCCCTTTTCCCTTCGTCTCTTGAGCCTTGGCTAGTTTCACGAGCTTAGACTCTACCGACCGTGAGCTTTTTTTTTTTTCTCGCTCCGCCTCTCTTGCATCCTACCTGACTTTTTTTTTCCTCACCAGCCGAATGAAGGTCCTCAGCAGCCAGACTTTCAATTCGTCACCCCTTGCCTCTCCTCCCTTCCCGATTTGGTAATCTTCCGTATCCCCCTTCTTTTGTCTTTTCCGGTCCGGGAAAAAGGGCCTGCCTATGCGTACTTGACCCGCCTCCCTTGTTCTCTCCTTTTGTGCTGACTAGCCTTTTCCCTCCTCTCGTCCCTGTTATACTACTGTGGAGGCACGGCTGAGATGCTCTTTTTCCTCTCTCCTTTTTTGTGGCTTCTGATTCCTTACAACCCAGTTTCTGGTAGCCTGCGTTTAAGGGAGCAATACCTGCCCGTTCCTACACGTTGTCCTCATTGGTCCCGGCCTCCCCTCTTCTTGTCTAACTGGAGCCTCCATGTTGGCTTGCGTTCAAGCGAAAGCGGTTTCTTTCCTCAACTGCGGCTCGACATTTCCCCTCCTCTTTGGTTTTCCTCGTTCTATTGTGAAAATAACCCTCGTCTGCCAACATCGGCTTGTTTTTTTCGCTGACCTATTTTCCCTCAAATTCGGGGCCTTCGTCCATCTTTCCTACTCTTAAACGACGGAATTGAAGCACGCTTCTTACTAGGCGCTAAACCCCTCCAGTGACCCCCCCTGCTGCATATTCGCCCCCTCCTGACTTTCTTTTCATTCTCCAATAGTTTGTAGTCGCCTCGCCAGGGAAGATTGTCGTACGCCAGCATCCCGGCCCATCCGGCTTCTAACTGCCTCTCCGATTTTTCCCCGAGATTCCCGACGCACCTCATGTCACTGGTAATGCCCCTTTTTGATAGGGCCCATGCAACTTAACTCAGTCTCTTGCGTTTTGACCTGGTCGCTTCCCCCAGCGTCCCCCTTCCGGGCGCTTGCCGGGGCCCACCCCATATTTTTCTCTCAGTTTCCTCCCCTACTACACTGGAAGATTGCGAACTCTCGGTCCGAAACGAATACCCCCCAGTGCGCCGCGACCTAACTCCCCTTGCGAAGGGTCCCCTCCTGAGACGGTGATTTCTTACGCTGTGTGTGCCCTTCCTCCCCCTGTCTTTGCTCCCGTTTGAGAGGCTTGTAGGTGCAGGCATTACTGGTTTCTTTTCAGGCCGATTAACATTTTGTGCCTTTCGGACTGCTTTGCAGATAGGATACGAAAGTGGACTGCGGATTCCTATCTCTCCCCTTCCACTCCTCTTTTTTTGTTCGTTCTCTGAGCTTAGGTGAAAGAAGAAGCAGGACGTTAGCTAAAATCGCTTGCCCAGTCATGCGGCCCCGCTTTTCCGGTTTCCTCCTACCCCGAAGTCGCAGTCCACGCGCCTTAAAGTTTCCCCTTACTCGATGTCAAGCGTAAAGGGCTCACGCCCCAGTTTTCTTTTTTTGGCCAACTGGTGGTTGCTTCGACAAACCCTCGGGCCCGCCTTCGCGTGCTTTCTTTTCTTGTCTCCCTGGCTCGGGTCTCTGGGATTGCTTTTCTTTCCCTGCCCCACTGTAGAGTTTTTCAAAATCTTTCTTATCAGGTTGGACGCCCGCGCTCGTCGATACTTTTTTGCCTCCCCTCCATCTGCACTCCCATGGGATGTTTTTCCTTTTTTTTCCTTCGCTAAGGTAACTCCTTCTGAGGGGTTCCCCCTTTCCAGCCCAGTACCATCATCTTTGCGTTTATTTCTTTGCACAAGCTCTTTGACACAGGCTAGATCGGACCGGACGCGCATTGTGCCGGGTCTGGCTTACTCCCCTGCATTCATTGTGATGCACTTTAGACCCCCAATCCCTGGCTCCCTAATTATGGCTATCAATGAGGCGGTGCACAATGGTTTGGAATATTTGCTATTCGTTAGCTATTCTCAGTTCCCGTTTCTTCTTTTTAGCTTGCTTTTTTTTTTCTTTTTCTGGAGAGGCGAGGACCATCCGGTCTGAAACGCTTCCTCGCTTCCCCCCCTTCCGCCTATTGTTCCCTTCTTGCTGTTTCGTGAAGATAAAACGCGCTTTTTACCTCGACTTATGGCTCTGGAATATTTGGCTTCACAGCCATTTTTCTTTTTTCTCCGATCCCCATGTCGGGCAAAGAACGTATCTCTCCTTTCACAGAATGTGCCCTTTTTCATCCGGGTTTGATTATTGCCTCGAGTGACTCATGGTATGAACGACACTGGGTTGGATAGCGAGGACACCCCCCCCCTCCCTTTTATCGAGTGAAGAGCGCTCATCCTTCCCCCCTCCTGACTCCATTCTATGCCCCCCCGTGCAACTCCCCCCATTCCTTTTTTTTTTCTCACCTAGTGTTAACTAAGGATTATGTCTGTCGTTCTCCTCGTAGTCCTGAACACCTTCGCCGGTTACCGTGATCCATTTTTTTCCTCTTGCCGTTTTGCACCTTTGGCTCTTGAAGTCCGGTGAAGTTAATGTTTTCTCCTTTCCCTCTTTTTGCGTTTTCCCTGTTCATTCCCCCCCTTTCTGTTGCCGCTATTTCCCGATTCCGTTCCCCTCTTTTCTATGATGGCGTGTCACATCCAACAAGAACTTCGTTCTTTCAGTCAAAATTTCGCCTTTTTCCGCCTGCGGTTTTCTCGGACCTCCCCTGCATAAAAAATTCCACCACGTACTTGACACCCACCAGAGCGAGAGGGAAATGCCACGTTGGCTTGATGGCCCCTGAGTGATTTTGTTCCCCCTTTCACTTACGCCTTGCCGGTCCCTTGAGAGGTGTCAACTTAGGGGCCCGGTTACTCTTTCCCCTCCCGCACACTCGCCTTCTCCTAACGAATTCCTGTCTTTTTTTTTCATTTCAATGACACATTCACGAATTAATTAGGTGGGCCGAGACTGACCCCTTCCGCGGGTGCACCGTCCCCTCGCCCTTCCTTCAGATTCTTTTTGAAATTTTCTTGGTTCCTTTTTTTCTCCCCAGTCCTTTCCTTCGTGCCCCCTGACGTTTTCCAGGACGTCCAAACAGCGGAAAGGTCTTGGTTCTTCGTCCCCAATCTCGTTTCGCTTGCGACTCGGCGTGCAAGGCCTTTCTTCCTGTTCCCCCAGTCTTCACCACTCTACCCCTTGAACCCCATTGGAAGAGTGTGTCCAAGATCAGGTCCTGTAGGCAGAATCCTTGCCAGTTTCCCCTTCATTTTTGGCCCTGGATAGCTCTCTTGTCATTGATGGCCTTTTCCGGACCCGTTTTTTTTTCTTGAGATCCCCTCTTCAGTTGACGGAGCTGTACTGATTAATCAAGGAAGGGTCCCCCGATCTTCTCGGCATGCTCCCCCTGCGCGTCCTTTTTCCTCCCTGTTTTATTCCACGGCCGTCCCCCCCTCTCGCCTTGGTGGGAAAGACAGTCTAATGGCAGCCTTCTTTCTGGGTATTCCTTGGGACAATTTGATTCTTTTCTTTTCCATCAATACCTTGTTTTTTCTCCTCAGGGCCTCGGGTGCGGCTCTCCCTTGCCCTTTGATACCCTACTTTTCTCCCCCCCGACCCCATTGAAAGGTTGCGCGTTTTCCATTCTGGAACTTCCTCGCCCTTACAGCGCTTTTTCTTCATCCTTTTTACGGTTTCCCAACCTTTTGACTGTCCCCTTCTCCTTGCCCTCTTCCTTTTTCCTCATCGTTTTTTTTGTTTGAGGATTATGCCCAGAGCAGTTTACAGGAGGTTGCTCGTAAGCCTTTGAAGCACTCCCCGCTGGCCCTGGCGCGGCCTTTTTGGGTCCCTTCCCCCCCCCCTCTCTGTTCTTAGCCTTTCCCTTCTTTATTTTCGCGTCTGGCCTAGTCATTTTTTTCCCTCTCTGCCAGCACTAGACCCTTAGTAAAAAAAGGGATTGATCCGAAAGTATGCCTTGTCCCGGAAGACCCTGGCCCTTTTGAGTCCCCTTCTTTCTTTTCTGTGGAGAGTTCTCCTTCCTTTCCCCCGGTCCTCTCCCTCAGCCGCTGGCTTTTTATCAGGCAGGCGTAGGATCAGCGCCCATTCAGGATATTATAGGGATTGAGTCCTGACGCCACTTTCACCTGATCCCCCAGACCTCCTCCCGACATCAACTAACTGGCCTCCTCTTTCCTCGGCTATCGACCCCCTATGCAGAGTTACAATCGAGAGCGATGTGTGAAGCCCTCCTGTTGTCCCCCGGATCTGGAAAACCCCGGCTTCAGCCGGTTGGCTTGTTTTTACGACTGCGTTTTACTTCCTCCCCAGCCTTCCCTTTTCAAGCAATCTTCGAGCGCCAACCCTGTGAATGACTGCCGCCCCAAGCCTTGCCTTTTTTCTTTGAGCTTCCTTCCCCCCGGCAGTCCCGGCATTACATGCCGCCAACACCGGTTCACCATCGGTCCAACGCTCTGGGCCTTTTTTTTTCTGTGTCCCCCTGGTGTGCCTCGGTCTGTGTTTGCGCCTTCGTCGGCCAGCCCCCATTTTTTCTGCTTATTTTTCTGATATATTTTAAAGTCCCAACTCTTTAGAGTGAGCTTTGCGCGGTCCAATCCTTCCTTTCATGATCCGGGACCCCCTTCCTCAGCGTTTCCCGACAGATTACTTGCTCTTTCCCCCCCGACCCCTCTCCTCGACCCTTCCTGTCTTAGATTCCGGTAGTGGGTGGACAGGTCCGTACCCGTTCTGAGGAGAATGAGCCCTGCTTTGCAGTCCCCTCTCTGGCTTTTTTCTTCTTCCTGACACGACCGATCCTTTCTCTTTGCGTGATTCCCTTCTCCGCCCCCCAATCTTTATTTTCTGCTTAACCTCCTTCGTAACCCGATTCCCCCCTGTAATGAATTTGGAGTAAAACAGGACTCAGATGAATTCAGAGCCTCAATCTCGTGCTTCTTTCGGGACCTTTCCGGCCTTTCAGCGTCCACGTCCTTCTAAGCTCCCTCCCGCACCTCCATAAGTTATCGGTCCCCGGTTCCGATATTCATTGAACTTTGTCAGTGTTTATCTTTACTGGTCGTCGCCTGTCTTTGTGTTTTACGCTCTCTTTCTCCCTTTATCGACCTTATTTGGGATATAGATCTATTCCCATTTAGCCCTTTTTTTTACACTGAATTGAACGCACTACTTCTCCCCCTTAAGCCCTTTATCCCGTCTTTCACGAATATCTCCTAAGCCTGCTATGGCCTAGCCCCCGTGCCATTTGACCTTTAAGGAGTTTCTCACACCTTCTGTCACTTCTCCATTCCCTTCGGTCGCGCTTTTTGCCTTGTCACTCAACTGACCGATGGTCGGATCCGGCTGGGAAAGTTTCCGCTTTCCTCTTTGGCCTGTCCCCCGATCCTCTACTCCTCCGAACATGTGCCGACTACTCCCTGAATTGAACCTGGCGCAAACCTATAACGCTGCAAACCATGCTTGCCCTGCAGCCTTCTCTTAGTTTTTTCTCCACTCCCCCTGTCAACTGGTATTTGTTCAGACTCTTTGACTTCTGGTTCTTTTCTTTGCAATTAAAGTCCCATGGGCTCCGGCCTTTTTCTTGTCCTTCGGCCTCTGGTCGAGCTTGCCACTAACCAAATCAGGTGTGTTACTGCCCTTGGTGCGCTCGTCACTGTTCCCCCCCCTTTCTCCACCGCTTGCGGACCCTTGGTTCCCGCCCCAGCGTCAATAATGAGGCTTGAGGGCGACCATATCTACGACTGGGCTTCACCTACGCCCTTTTCCCCTTTTTCCTCCCTTTTGTGTCGTCCTAAACTCCTACCATCGCTCTCCAACCCTTCCCCTTCCGCAGTATTGCTTGGTTTGGCGGTAGGTTATTCCTCGAAGAAAACAGGCACGGTTCCCCACGTCACCCCTTTGTCATTGAGCTTTTTCCTCCTTTCTCCGGTATTTTCCCTTTTACGGGTTTCCTTCGACGTACCAGGCCCCCTTAATTTATAATGCTGCGATGCCCTTCTAGTTATCGTGGACCGGCCCGCGTCTGCTTTTTCATACTCTACTCCCTTTTTTTCGAGTAGGATATTCCCGTGCCCTCTTTCCGTTCGCGGACGCTCAGGTCTCCTTAGGAAAGCTTTCCGCATTGACGTCTAGGGACACTCGACCCCCTTAAGCATGCCCTCCTCCCCCCCTTCTGCCTTTCCCGTTTCACTTCCCCCCCATGTTGTTTCGCTTTGTCCCCCCCCTTTTCCCTGTGCTTCGTCACTCACCGTTGAGAGGTTTGGCCACGGAAAGTACTTGATTCTTATTTTTTTTTTGTCGCAGGCGCGTGTATTCTCGTTTTCTTTGGTAGTCTTCTTTTTCAGAACCACGATAGTTTTCGGCAATTTACAGGTGTAGGTTTCTAAGGATACTATTGATGCATACGTAGCTACTGGTCGCCTCCGCGTCCCATTTTCCTGATTGGCTCCGCTTTCCCCTGATTCATGCTTAGGTAAGGGTCTGGGCGCTCCGCGAAACGGGGATACACTTCCTCCTTTATTTCCTGTCGGGGTCACTCTCGTTGACCCATTCATATTTCCGTCTCCGATGGGCCGGGTGGTGCTAAGGCCACTCCGCTCCTGGTCCCGCGGTCTTTTGAAAAACTTTCCCCTCAGGTTCCCCTCCTTTCCCTTCTCCCTTCCCCCTTTCCCCCTGCATGGGTGCAGCTGTCCTTTGTTTCCTGTTGCACTGTCTTTGTTATTGAGAAACGGCCAGTGTGTCTTTCTATTTCTTCTTCTCTGTTTAGTTTCCCTATTCTTGTCACTCTTCCCATGCGTCTCCAACAAGTTGTTTAACGGTGGCCAAGTTCTAGTTATTAGGTTTATTCGCCCAATTCCATCCCCTGCCGACCCTCTCTTGGAATTTGTCTCTTTTAGAAGTTCTTCCCACTACCGCTTCCCTCTGTCCGCAAGGCACGTCTGGCCGAGATGTTTTCCTCTCTCCTTTTTTTTTACCTTCAGTCTCCCGTTAAACATGGGAGAGTATGTTTACTCCTGCGAGGGGTGAAATGTTACAGAAACTGTTTGGAATAGATCCGATCTTCCCCCCCTCCATGTTCGAGGATATTCTCCCTTATACCCCCCGTTCGAATTCCTCTTCCAGTCCTCCCTTAGCCACAGCATGCCGAGCAAAAGGCGGATGTGAGTTCAGTGCGATTTTCATTGTACACCCTTTGAGGTAACCTGCTCCCCATTCTTCCCTTTCCTGCCGGAAGGATATCCTTGAGGTTTTTAAGGGAACTCCTGGCAATTTTTCTTCTTCGTCTGGCCTTTTTCCACCTTCTTTTTTTCCTCCTAGATTACTTCCCTCCCCTCTGCTCTTAGTAGTGCTTTCCTCCCCCCTAAGAGACTGGCCCATCCCCTCCGATTTGTTTCCAAGCGCATTTTTGCGAATAGACGCAGTTGCCCCATCGGTTAGTATTTCCCCCCCTTCCCCCCCCAGCGATGCTTTTTTGAAAGGCGGCCCTTTGCCCCACTTTGTCCTGCTAAACCCCCTGTCTCAGTTGTCGGTGTGAACTTCTTGGTCCGCATGCGACCTGCAAGTAGCTTTCCATTGCCGATCTTTTTTCTTTCACTTTTCCACTCTTCCCCTTCCCTCATTCTTTCTTTTCTAAGGACCTCGAAATGAACCCCCTCACGAACATTTCTCATGGAACCCGGCTTCGACCCAGGCGCCCCCCTTTGATTTGGCTGACCAAATAGCTGAACCTTGGCCAGCTGGCTTTTTTTTTCCTGTCCCTTTTGACCGTTGTGTTCATCCCTGCCCCGTGGCAATGTAGTAGGTTTCTTGCGCTAACGACTCTTGCAGGATTGGTGGCGGCTTCAACCTTCGTTCGCGCGATTACTTTTTGCGGACTTCTCTTCGGTCGTTCCCAGTACCAGCTAGTAACCAACATTCTTGTTCAGGGGCCTGCTTTTTTTTTCAATTATTTTACCAGTGATTCTGCCATTTTCCCTCTTCAGACTGTTTAACTCTTCCAATGGATGGTCCCCGATGGCGATCGGTTTGATTGTCTGTTCTTGTTTCCTCCTTTTTTTATCTCTTTCTATTGGGCTCGTAAGCATCCCAAATAAGGAGGTCGATTGCAGAAGGCCTGGCACTCCATTCTCTTTTGGTCTCCCTTTCTTTTTCACGGCCCGTCACAAGCAACCCTCTCCCGCAGAGTAATGGTTTTTTCTATACAGTTACACCGGACCCCCCAGTCTGGCGGAATAACCTTTTTTTTTCCCTCTTAAGGTCCTTTGTTTGCTGGAGAATTTTCCTCTGAACCCGAGTCTTCTTCCCCTCTCCCCTGGACCTTTTTTTCGCGACTTTTTTTTTTTTGATAGAAGCGGAACTGTCATTCGCGCCCTCCTTTTCTTTATCTTTCTCCCTTGTCCCCTACCCCACAGGTCCTTCTGACTTTTCTCCTCCCCGTTTTTTCTTTCTCTTCCGTCCTTGCAAACGATGTGGCCGTTTGTCAGTGGATGTCACGTGGTTTTGCGCGACTTCCTTGCATTCCTTTCTCCTTCTCGTCGCCCCGCTTCTACGGGATGGAGTTTCCCTTTCGTTATCTCCAGGCATTCTTGTCACTCTCTCGACAGGCACCAGACATTAGGAGTCACCACACCAGGTCAAGGGAACTCATTGTAAAGGAAGACCCTGCATCTCCTTCCCCCTTTCTTTCTGCTGGGATCCTGTCTTCCTTGCCCTCACAGTCCTCTTCTCCTCGCTCCTGTGTCCTAAGTTTCGAGTAAGGACGTTTTTTCCGCTGAATTAGTTTATGGTGATGGAGAGGAACGCCCCCTCTCTCTCCCCACTCCTTTTTCATCACCCTCTCTTCCGCCTCCGCCCCGATCGTCCCCATGCCCTATTTTTCCCTCCGGGTAAAATCTCCGACACCCCCCGCAATGTCGGCCGCCTCATGGCCAAGGATCTTGGACCACCGCTCCCCCTTTCCGTCTGCTTTCCTATAGGGCTTGCCCCCTCGGGGTTCCTCCCTTTGTTTCCCTCGTCTTGCAAGAATTATTGAAAAGCTTTCCGCTGTATTTGAAGCGTCAATGCCCTGCGCCGTCCTTTTGCCTGCCTTTCTTTCCCCCCAAAGTCCTCCCCCTATTTTCCCACAGACCCCTTGTCTGGTTCCTCGGCCTGCGTTTTGAAACCGGTGACCGAGGACTCTTGCGCGGAGGCGTTCCCATCCATTCCCCTTTCTTGTGTAACTCATTGTTCAGACGTCCCACTTATCCCCCTTTCTTTCTCGTCGGCGCGTTTCGCGGGACCAATCTTCTCTTTTTTTCTTTGTCCCCCGTATGCTTTATTTTGCGGTTGGCTTTGGCACCACACTCCCGACAGTTCTCTCCCTTTCCTTCCCCCCCAGTTTCCGCTCGTGGGAATTTTGCCTTTAACGTTTCTGTCCTCTTCGAATCTCCCTTCCTCGCGCAGATTTTTTTAGCGCGTTTTCCACCTTATCTCTTATTTGCCGGTTTACATCATATGCATTCGTCTCAGTACCCGTCATTCTAGCCCCCCGCCCCCGTTTAAAGGTAGCGATTGAAGGATTCAACCATGCCTAAGACCTGAAATTAATGAGCCCCCATCTTCTGTTTTTTCCCCCCCCCTTCGATTTAAATGCTTCCCCTCTGAAGTTCCCCCCACATGTGTATGACTCGGTGACCAATCATATACTTCTTCCGCATCTTTTCCGGATCATGCATCCTGAAATCCTTTTTTCTTCTACCTTTTAGGAGGATTTTCAGAGTTTGATTCCTCCAATGTAGTGTTCTTTTTATCTATTAGATTAACCCCCTTTTCTTCGCATCTAGTACTTCATATGACCAAACGCCCAGTCCCTAAGTGCGCATTATGCCCGCACTCTACTCTCTTGCTCTGTGCCGCCTTTTGACCTCTTTTTTTTTCCAAGCGTAAATCTTCTTTTTCCTCCCCCGGCAGCACTAAAAGTAGACTGTGTATTTGTCTGCTTGTTCACGACAACTACCCTCCCGTCCTTCCACCTCGTCCGGCATTTCGATTTTAACGTCTTACGCCCTTTGTCTCGGCATCTTTCCAAGAAGAAGATACACGCACGGCCGTTGAAATGACTAAAACTCTTTTCTCCCTTTTGGCGCTCCCCTATCAAGATTGCCACCCCCCTCGGCGGCCAAGAATCTCTCCCCCGGAATTCTGGTCCACCGGACATGTCGTTGTTTAACTTGCGCTTTTTCTCCCCCGGGGGCAATTCTTTATTCCTTCCCCTTACCCCCAACTTCTTCCGTCTCTCGCTTGTTTTTGTACGCTCGCCCCTGAACAGCAAATCCATCTTTCCTTTTTTCCTTGCTTTTTGCTGCGTCTTTTTCCCATTGTGTACACCCAGAGTGAGGGACGCTCTGCCCCATTTTACCTTCCCCCCAGTTGTTCAGTTCTCTTCTTAGACTGCCCTATATACTTCAGCTGGTCACAGACTTTCCCGTTTTTTCGCGTGTTGTATCGCATCCCCTCGAATACCTACCCCTCGACCAACCTCCTTCTCCTACCCCCTCTCTTTCCCTCCTTTCTTCTCGAATTCCCATCCCTGGTTCCCCCCCCCCCGACAAACCCATGGTATTGACCCTTTGACTTTTTTTATAGAGGAGGGCTGCTTTTACGGGTTTTTTATTTTGCCGCGACGTCAGGTCTTGCCCTTCCCTTCCTGGATTGACTCCAGGATCTTTAACGGCCAGGTCTTTCCCTAATCTCTTTTTCCTTCTACCCCTTTTTTGTTTTTGATCTCGACTATGACGCAGACTTTTTTTTTGGAGTCGAGAAAGAGCCGTTTGTCTTCCCCTCCTTTTTCCCCATGCCCGTGATTCGGTGCAGCCCGTCTACCACACAGAATTTCTCCCTCTCCGATTGAACGCGGCCCAATTTCCTTTTCCTCCCTTTGTTTCGGTTTTGCACCTTTTGATGTGATTTTCCCTGTTCTCTGCCTTCCCCCTTCCCTCTGTATGTCCGTGTTTCTCTTTTTTCTTGCCGAGGGTTGGAGTGAAGAACACCGAGAGTAGGAGAAAAACACTGTTTTCCAGTTTCTTCCGGTTTCCCCTGGTACCTTATTGGTTGCCCCTGCCTTTTCCCATGGGATGATTCCGAGCTAAATGCTCCCCTTCTCTAGTTACGGTTTGGGTCTTTCCTCTTCCCCCCCCACTTGCAACGTACTCCCTTTTCTGTCGTTTGGATACCATTGTGACCCACTTCTGTTCCGTGCTCCAGAAATTGGAGTTGAATTTGCCGCACTTCCCTCCAATTGGTGATGGACCCTAACCCCACCTTCCTTCCGAAGTGCTACCCGCATACTGTCGCCCAGGATCTGAAGAATGGTTTGCAGCTGATAGTTGTTAGCGCCTTCGTTCTCCCCTCCTTCTTTTCGCACGGTTTGTTGCCTTTCTTCTGACTCGGCAGGATTCTGCGGATCTGGGCATGGTGACACAAGTTCCCCGCGCCCCCCAAAGTTCCGGCTTTTTACGCGTTTTTCTGCTTTTAGAAGCCCTGCGAACAATTTTGGGATGGCGTGGCTTTTCTCCCCCCATTTTTCCCCCTCTTCTCCGCACGGCAAGCCCAGTTTCTTTTTTTTCAATGCCGAGATTAGTCTTTCCCAGACGGGCGATGTTTTTTTTGTATTGCCTTCTCAGAGGGTCAACTTCCCCCGGCCTCCAGACCCGGGTTGGAAATCCTCGATCCCCCCCCCTGACAAGGTCGAGCATTTCCTTGATTTTCTCTTCGTCCCTCCTGTCATTTCCACAGGCTTCTGTACTGAGATTTCTTGGCGCGAACGTCTGTTTGATTCTGTGTCTTATCCGTTGTCTCATTACTTTCCGGCGTCCCGGCGACACTGTTTACCAGGAAGTGGACCCCGGAGATGAGGCTCTTTTTAATGTCTTTTCTGAGGCCTTTTTTCCCTTGACACTTCTCGGGAAGTTTCCCCATTTCATTCTGCTGGTTTACGATCGTTATTCCGAAAGAAGTAGGCCTGCATCCCCCAAATCAAGATACCTTTTCCTTTCTCAAATACTTTCTTCTGGTACGGCGGTTTCTTCATCCCTACGCAAGATGGTACGAATACCCCTGTCACCTGAGAATGAGGACAGCTTGAACTTTTCACCGGGAACCTTTTTCTTCTTAAATGTCTTTCCTGTTCCTTGCTCGCCTTCTTCCCTTGCTGTTAACTCATTACCGATTTTTTTACGGAGCGGTTAATGGATTGGCATCCCCGCTCCCAAGCTCCTCTATAAAAGGGTGGGTTTGGTTTCCACACCCTTTTTGGGCCGGGTTCCTCAAGAACTTGCCCTTACCTTCCTCATACCAGCGTAATGATTGACCTAGTCCTTCCTCGTTCACTTTGTCCCCCCACCTCGCGGCCGAGTTCCCCAGTTTCCTTCTTTTCCCGGAGGTCGGACGGTTTGTGCTAAATCCCCCCCCTGTCCCTTTGGACCTGGCGCCAAGACAGGTCCGGATTGTTTTTCCCCTGGTCCCCACTTTCTTTCTCTCGACAGATCCCCGGGACCCCGATTAGGTCGTTCAAAGTTACCGCTTTTCACCAAACTTTCAGGATCTATCGGGTTCGATCCTAGGAGGCGGCCGACATAGATCCGCAGTCTTTTTTCCTATTTCTTTGTGGTCGGGTTTAGATTGATTCGGATGACCGTTATTTTGTTGAAGCGGAGAGGCCAAGTGTTCGGCCGCCTCCCTTCCTTTCAAGGTGCAACTCTCCGGAGCCTTCCTGTGTCCCTTTCCTTCCTGCGGCCCCCAGATTGCTGTCTAAAGAGACCCAGCTCCCCGGCCCCCTAATCGCTAATGGTCTCCTTTCTTTCCCTAGTCCAGGTTGCTTGGCCGAGACTAACGGGTTTGCCGCCTACTTTCATTTGGTGCTGTGAATTTCTCGATCCCACCCAGATGACCGACGACACCTCTTCCTATCCCAATTTTTCTTTTTCTCCAGCACCCGGGATTGAAAAGGCCCCAGCCGGGGGTTCTCTCATATGCTTGACCGGCAACATCGGTTTCTTTCCACTTAGCT
>Ga0179593_1422727_pt1 | contig 13366 bp, 9 predicted proteins | sample CZODoug2_1_08_16_FD_185931 | JGI IMG/M metagenome (GOLD analysis project Ga0179593, IMG submission 185931) | Vadose zone soil fungal communities from Angelo Coast Range Reserve, California, USA - CZODoug2_1_08_16fungal (PacBio error correction) | ecosystem: Environmental > Terrestrial > Soil >... | reverse complement strand
CTGAACTCTCCCCTTTCTTTTCTCCCAATTCCCACGAGTTTCCTCGAGACAACAAATAGTCTGTTGATTTTGATTATCCCTTCCAGATACTCGGCTGCAAAAATTGACCTGGAAGTCGGTCCTAACACGCATCAGTTGTCTCTCAAATCGTTCCACTTGCCGTCGGCTCGAAAAACTTATTCGTTTCGATAAATTTATACCCCCTTCTCGGGGTATATTAGCCCGATATTCTAGGGCGCGTCCCTGTCTCACGAGCTTCTGGTGGGCATCAATATTATGATTTGGCTTGTCCTTTAGTTGAGCATTTCCAAATTGACTTTCTGGCTTTCCCCCGTCCGCCGAAGTCAAGATTGTTTCAGGGTGTCAGCTGTCTTTCGTTTTGGGAAACATGGTGTGGTCGTTCTCTACGAAGGCCTTATTTTCTTCGTTTCACTCAAGATCGCCCTGACTCTCTCGGTTATGTCTTACTGGTCTGGATTTTACCTTTCTTTTTTCCCCCATCTCTTCTCTTCCCTGTAAATGCGGTGGGTTTGAGTTCTCAGAACCCTTGATGTTTCATCTGTCAGTTGGTAACTCGCCCCTTAAGCCCCCTCCTTCCTCCTTGCGATTTTCGTCTCGAAAAGGTTGTAGATACTTCCCGACGTGAGTCGATGTGAGTACCATTTAGATATAGAATGCCCGACCTCAACTGAGATCCCCGTTCCCTTTTTTTTAAGTCCACATCCCGGCTTTCTTTGTGCCCCGTCAAAGGCATTGCTATGATTTACGCTTGCAGGATTCTATGTCCCTCACCTTTCTACCCCTCCCCAACAAGAAGACTATCACCTTGTCTCTAAGTGAGCTTTGAAGATTTTCTTTTTTAGCCTTCTCTTCTTCTCTTACCCTCTCGTCTTAATTACAGAAGTGATTCGGAAGTGGTCTGATCAGTTGCGCATGAGACTTATTTTTAAACCTGATTTGCCTCCCCCTTCCCCCAACTTCAAGTCATCACCCTATTTCAAGCGCTTCTCTCAAATTAAAGCGGCTTTTTACACTCCCTTCTCTGAATCCTTTTTCCTTTTCACCCTGCTTCTTCTTTCTAATAGGGATCAGGTGACCACCCCCGCTTTTACCTTCGAGGGAGTGTCTTCCTTTGTTGCCTCTGTCCAGCCCCCCTTCCCAAGAGAGAAAACTCTTCAACAGTTTGTTGAACAAATCTCGTGAATTATACCGAGTTGGCCATTGTTCTTATCACTTTTAAGGTTTGCTTCGAACAGCCATTTATAGTTTATAGGACCAACCCGGGTATCTCCTTTTCCCCCGAGCTCCAACCATCGATAATCCTTTTTGATTTAACTCAATCCATTTTTAAGGGATTTCCTCACTGAAACGACATCTTCCGTCAGCTGCATACAGGCACCACTTCCTTCATCCTCCCGTCCTTATAGTGTACAGTTTTTTACCTTTTCCGACGCAAGTCTGAGTTCCGGCCTTCTGCTTAATCATGAGCCCCCAATTCATACAAGACCCTGGACCACAAAAAGAATGTCCCCCCCCTCTTTGTCAAATGATGTTATTTTCTCAATAAGAGCCTTTCCCCTTAAAATCTTGCTTCTCTAAAAGTTTACCCTAGTCGCCCTAACGCAGCCTCCCTTCCACCCCCGACAGAGGAACTTCGTTCTTTATCGTGTATTTTCTGTTATCAGGTTTACTCCGTGGGGTTGACGCTTCGTCCCTTCCCAATACTCACTAACTCCCTTACCCCCCATATGTTTCCAGCTGCCCTGCTTACGATTTTGTCACGACGGAATGCCCACACCTTTTACATGGAAGTGAGACCCCTCTCCGGGTCCTGGAAGGACATCGTGCAATCTATTTACACAGCTTCGGTCTTCCCTGGATTTTCCTATTTTTAGAGTCCATCCTTCTAACGAGGAGAGCCAGGCAAACACCAGCAAAAGAAACGATAATTTTTCCCCCCTTCCTTCGCCGTCGTGCAAACTCGAGCGGTCTCGCAGTGAGCTGCAAGCACCCTCCGAAATTTTTCAATCGCCCTCTCCCTCCATCGTTTCCCCAAGTAAGACCTACCTTAACCTCGTTTCTGCGATCTGATTCCTAGTGGCGATATTTTTATTATCCCGGCGCGTCAAGCGGGGGACTGGCAGAATTAGCAAGCCGTTCCGAGAAGACAGGAGCGCTTTTTGATAGATTCAGGGTATCTCCTCCTACTTCCCTTTTGAGCCCCTTCTATGACTTCCCCCTTTTCCTTCCCCCCCTTAGCATTTGCCCCCGAGCTTTCTTGAGTAGGTCCCTGACCTCTTCCCGGTTTACCCACGCACCACCCCGGACTTCCTCTTTTTACCAACGCCGTAGGCTGACTCTCCCCCCCCTCTAGGCACCCGGGGTGATCCCGGGCCCCATCGATGGGCTAGTCCGTTGTTCTCTCTAAAACGGTACCCCCCCTCTTGCCTTTTTTCTCCAAAGTTAGACGTTGTCTAAATTTTCAGTGATATGATCCTTTTTGCCCTGGGAGGACCTATCGTTAATGTCTCAACCTCCTTGACACTCCGATAGAGGTGGTTTACCCTGTCCTTTTTTTCCCTTATTGGCTCCTCTTATCGGGACGTGGATCAGTCTTCTTTCCTAGAACGCCCCCTTTCCTTCTTTCTGTGGCCAACCCCCAAAGATGATTTCCCCCAGGTGTCTTCGGCTCCCCCAGCGGACCCCCCAATAATGTGATCCCCTTTTTTTACCCTTTGTTCTCCCCAGGTTTTTGTTATTTTTGGCTCCGGAACGAATAGAAGGCCTCCGAATTTATCACCCCTCGGTTCTTTCTCTCTTTTACCCCTCGCCCTTAATCCTAGACTGAGGCCCACTCCCCCCTTAAACTAGCATACTTTTGAAGGGAACTCCCTCCAACTGCGATTGGATGGAATTTCCTTGAGGACCATTCCACCGCCTCTTTCCGTTGAAATATGGATCAGTTCTCCCTCAGCCGCACGGTTCCGCAAGAGTATGTACTACTCGGCGGTTTGATGATTTTCCTGCGTTCCACACTGGTAGCATTTTCTTGCCGGACCTCGCTGCTTTCCTCGGTGTACCCATTGCCTAACGCGGTTGCGTTTATGCGTTGGAAACCTCCTCCTAACATTGGACGCCTACCTCCGCCCCTCTTCATTATCCTTAACGGAATTTACTCCGGATTAACCGCTTACCTTGATCAGGCATTGCTGCATCGTCTAACCGGACCTTTTTTCACCTGAATTCTTCTTTCCAAGTCCCACGTCTTTTCATTTTACTCGCAAATAGGTCCACGCGGACTCGTATTTTCCCTATGTATCTAACAAAGTCCCTTCCGTTTCCCTCTGGTTTCCTTCTCTCCTTTCTTTTTCTCCGGACTCTTAAGGTTAAAAGCCCCCTGGCCTATAAGAAGGTATCCTCACTATTTTCAGAGGTACCTTAGCGGCAGGTTTTGAGTGGTTCCTCTATACTTTTTCTTTCCTTTTTTTTACCACTGATAAAGACATCTTCCGGTTTATTTTTTGCTCACCTTTGTTGAACTTGTCTTGGGCCACGACCACGTGTCCTGAGTCTTGGGCCCTCAGGGTCTCTCCTCACGGGAGTCCTCGTGGAGAAATTAAGATGCTTTCCTTAAGAATTTCATTTTCTCCCTGATTTTTTTCTTGGAGACTTTCGAGCGTTTTTGAATTGTTTCCCCCTCTTCTTTTTCCCTTACCTACTAGTGGTTGTTTTCTCGAGCCCATTTTAACCCCCCTACCGGCTCTCAGATCTCTTCGACCTACAACCAGCTTCCACGTTCAGCTTGTCTTGGAACGATTGCAGCCAAGTTCTCCCCCCCCGACTCCCTCCCCCATTATACGTTAGTGGCTGGACCCATGTACCCCATGTTCCCCAAACGAGCACAAATCCTGTCTTCTTTTCTTTCTTGTGGTTGACGCTACTAATCATCTCAACCACCCAGGTCTTCCCCCCCAATGTCTTTTCTTCCTCCCTTCTGCGATTCCGAGGAGGGTAAAATTTTTTTATCACAACCCATAGATACACTCAACCTCCTGCCCCCTTCGTTTGAGGCGTCGTCCTCCCTTAAGGGCTGGCTACTCTTGCTGACCAAAAACCCCACCTTGGCCTGTCAAGTCCTCTTCTTATCCCTGACCCAAATGTCCTGGTTCCGTTCCCCTGTCACATGATCTTGATAAGTTCCCCTCCTGGTGATGACTATCCCCCCCCCCCAGGTCGTGGACTTTCTCCCTTCCCTTTCTTTTCTATGGCGGTCGACGGGTAATGAGATTTTTCTTCCCTTCCTGAGCTCCCTGTCTTCTAGGCCCCGGGTCACTTTCGCAGGTGCCCTAATGTCTTCCCTTTTTCTCCGCCTTCTCATACCTGCAGAAGAACAGCGGACTAATTTCTCCGAGTGCTTTATCGTGTCCTCTCTGCTTTGGGTAGTTCACTTGGAAGTCCTCTGGTATCTAGTACCCTAAAGGAAGGGAAAGCCTCCCGCTCATTTGCTTTCTGTTCCCTCCCCCCACCTCCCCCTCAGCGGCTGGTCCTATGTCATAGTAGCTCTCTTCCAATAGCTGCGGACCTCGAGTCTACGAACCCTCAGTCTGAGCGTTACGTTAAAGAGATCCGTACGAGCCCCCCCACAGACCCCTGCCTCAGGTCTGTTTTTCCGAACAAGTTACCGTTTGTCGACGTGGCCTCCATCCCCCCCCGGGAAATAGTTTTTCCGCCCATCCTCTTTGTAGAGAGATCAGCCGGACCAGGCTGCCTTTTCTGGGTTGTTCTGTGAGGAAATTTGACCAATCCCTGTTGAACCTAGCCTAACATTTTAATCATTTTTTTCAATGATAACTCCCTCCACGCCAAGACCTGGATAATCTTGAGTGTTGAACACATATCTTTAGTCCCCCTTCCCCTTTGTTCTTTGAATTTTTTTCCGCCTACATAGCCCCGCCTGGCCGGTTGGTCACCCACCGAGGAAGTATTTAGTTGGAGATGCCCCTATACTGAGTTCTCTTCCTTTTGTTTTTTCCTGATTTTCCTGCCCTCGCCTCTTGCCCCCTTCTCTTCAATTTTCGGCTTGTGAAAAAATGGACCCAATCTTCGCCGCACAGTTTCACTTTTCAGTCCCCTCTCCAACTGCCAGTTTTGCCCCTCCTGTAGTAGGATAATCTTCTGCTGAGGCTACTTCACACCATTAGTGAAGGAGAGCTTATACGCAAACTTAGGGCTCATTCCGCCTGAGCGGTTTTTTTTTTCGTGCTTTTTACCCTTGCACGTATGATAGTCCCTTTGACCCCATATTGGCCGAATTCGTTGCCCTTATTTCTCTCTTCAGGTCTATGCCTCCTCGACTTCCTGCGCATCTCTGCCAACTGACCTCAGTATATGTTGTTTCCAGTTGTGTGAATCAGCCTTTTTCTTCTCGATTTACTTCCCCCCCTATGGGCATCCGTCATCTTCGCGAGATGTTGCAATGCCCCCCCTCTTTTTTCTACCCCGCCCCGATCCCGTGTTCGCCGTTTTGTGGGCTGCCCACTGCCAACTTTTCCTTGCTTCCTGGCCGATGATTTACTCCTAGGGTCTGAGGAGGGATGCTTTCTCTTCCTCTTCCCTGAGGGAAACGAGATTTTAGAATACCATCCCCCGCTACTCCACAACCTCCCCGTCCCGGTCTTTTCACACCATCTTGGAGACCGAGCAGTGATTTTTTCTTAAAGTCATGATCGGTACTTTACCTGCTGGAAGGAGGTGGACTGAAAAAGAATTTCTCTCCCACTCCTCCCCCCCCCCTGTGTTTCTTTGTTTCGGTGCGTTTCTACAGTTTTTAAGGCTTCCTCGAATCAGGAAAGACTGTCTTGCGGTGCGCCCAGGCCCGTAGCTTCCCCTCTTTTCTGTCCTTCCTTTGAGGTGACGGACATTGAATTGTTTTGGGCCTGCAAGTAGGTCTTTGTTTTCGCAGTCCCTGGAACGGTTATACAACCAAAAGCATGATTTCTGTGGGGGATACGACGTATATTTCCCCCTTTAGAGAATGGTCGTTCCCCCGCTGGTCGAGAACCTCTCATATTGTGCCTCCTAAACCTTCCACGCTCGGTCCCTTCCCCCCAGATGACATTTTACGTGGTTAGCGCGTTCTTTGCGGAGTTTTTGGATTTCACTGGACGACCATAACCTGCCCAGGTGGTGTGTCCCCTTGATCCGGCTTACCTTGACATTCGTAGAAAATTAGCTGGAAGTCGATCTGTTCTCCTTGGAATTTTGGTCGCCTTCCTACACCGCTCTGAGAGTACTTTGTGTTAGGGATACTCTTTTTAGGCTGATACCCCCTGCTCCCCTTTAACCATCACCTCAGCCCGGCCCCATTCTCGTCTTTAAGGCCTAAGATGTTAACGTTCAAGACTCGTCTCCCCCCCCAAACGCGCTCTTTCATACGACTTCCCTTCTCTCAACGGTGACGGATGGGGGCGTTCTTCACTGTAGTCCCTCCCTCCCCTAACTCCTGCCTTCCCTATCTCCTTTTAACTGCACTCGATGAAATAAGAGATGTTGGAATAAACCCTGGAACTCTTCTCTTCATTTCCTCCTTCTCCTTGACTCCTCAACTTTCCTCACAGTTTTCCACCCAGGCTTTGAGCTACCCCCCGGGTATCTTAAATATGCAGGACGCTCTTGCTGGAAGGATAAGGACCGCCAGTTGCCCTTTCCTCCCCTTTGTTTTTCCCTCATCCCCAGAACCGGTCCCAGATCGAGAGCTGGAACCCAGCCAGTGACAGACCGAATGCATTCTATATACTACCCCTTTTTTTGGCGATCTTGTCCGGGCAAGAAACAAGAATTTACGTATTTAATACCAACAACCCATTCTACCAATCCCCCCTTCCCCAATCCTCTTTCCAGACACCCTTCCGATGTCTCAGTACGGCCGTGAAACCCCATACGTTTACTATCCCCGTAAAAGCAGACCCTTCCCAAGCAGACTTGAGCACCTAGCCCCCCTTCATTACCATGTTTTCTCAACATCTCTCCAATCCTTCTTCAAATAGAACCTGTATAAATTTTTCTTTTCCCCGTTCCCGTGTTGGTATCCTACTTCAGTGGACTATGCAGTGCTGGATCTTCCCCGACTTCCAGAGGTTGTCCCCTCTAGAGTCAGTTCCCGTGCTACTCCTATACCTCCCCCCTCTCTCTCTCTTGGAACCCACACGAGTGGTCAGGTAGGAGAAACATTTCTCCGTGATGGAGCTGCGACTTCTTCTCTTTCAATAATCAGTTGTTGTTGAGCCTCGGACTACTAGGACTCCATCACGCGCTTGTAGTTATCCCCTTAAAAAATTGGGTAATAGAGTCTTCCCCCCCCTGTCTGTTCTTGGGACTAGCCTGGCTTTAACGCTCAGAGGTTGCCAATATTTGAAGTCGGTCTTATCCATGTATCCACTTTCAAAATTTCCCACTTTCCCTTTCCCTGTCCCCGTCGCCCGAGAAATTGATAGGTCTAGGGTTATTCTAGAGGCCTGGGAATACTGTTTCACCCAGTTATCTTCTTTCTGTTTTTCATCCGAGTCTGCATGGATGGTAGTTCGTACTGCAAGCATTCTGGTGTGTTGAGTATATCTCCTTGTCGGTTGTCAGCTCTCCTATGGTTGCTCTGTACCTGGTTGTTGTAGTTTACGGCAAATAACATTCTTTTATTGGGCAGTCCGTAACGGAGTCCTCTGGTTTATAGAGTCAGGCGGTCGTCAGCTCTTCGATGGTTGAAATCCTCTATTGACTTCGTTTTTCCTTCCCTTGTTAGCGCCACGCAAATGATGTAATGATTCCCCCTCCCGGTCCCTTTATCCATTTCCTCCCCCCTCTCTCCTTCTATTTGTAAGAGGACTTCTCTCAGCAGCCCTTGGTAGATGTGCCAATCGATATAGCCTCCTGTGATTCAGGTTATCCTCTCTTTCCTTGTTTTCCGTCACATCCCTGTTCATAGTTTTCCCCATTAAGAGATGAGGTACCTAGAGCTTCGTTTTGATGCCTCACGTGTTAGAAAGCCCATATTCTTTTCCCCTTTCTCTTTTTTCCGTAACTCTGTGTTAAGCTTCTGTTCGTTTGGGCCCCTAGTATTGTCCCCTTGCCAATCCATCGGAGTCTACCCCTCCCGCTCAGGTCCTTTGAAGTGATCATGTAGTTCTACTAGAACTTCCCTATTTCCCAGCCTTTCTCCACCGTAACTTTTCCCACACGACTTGATCGAAGTTCATTCCCTCTTCGCCATGCTAGTGACATTCCGCAAGTTTACGATCGCCCGAGATCCTACCTGTCTCCTTGGCCACCCGACCAGGCTTTTTCGAGGGCTTGTCTTCAAGTGCCCTCTGGAAGCCTATAACCAGCGCGCCTACCCCCATCTTTTCACTGTGTCAGCGGCAGGCAGACGGGGGCAGTGTCTTGTAAAGGCTTGATCGTTCCATGGAGAATGATATACAGTTCCCCCTTTGGCACCCTTGTCCTCTCCTTTCCTATTTCCCCCCTCACTTCCCTATCTTTTTTAGCCCATACGCCGTCAAGTTACGCTCTGCAACGATCCTTTCCCTTCTCACGGCGGCCTTTTCCCGTACTTTCTCCTTTTTCCCGCTGCCGTGTCGAAAGCAATCTCGACGTCTTCTTTATTCCACTTCTTCTCCCACAAATTCACCCCCCCAGGCGATAAACTCCCTACCCGGCACATCGGAACCTGATGTCTTCGCAAGCAAGCCCTCCCAGGACCCCCCCCCTTCTTTTATTAAGAGAAAACGTTTTTGATATGCTTGGCGTCGCCCCTCCTTTCGCTTTTTCTACCCCCCATTGACGATTTATGCGGTGTTCGTTGGGGCGTTATTAGCGTTTGTCCCATTCGTGTTATTTCAGGAGTGTTCCCCTAAGGTGTTTAGCCGGCAATCCCCCTTCTACTTAACCACACTCTTATAAGACGGTCCCTTTCTGCTTTACAGTTTTCACGGACCCTCCCCCCAAGTCCCTGGGGCGCCACCGACTGAGGCGTTTTCATAACATATGTGCCAATATTTTTTTGAAACAGCTGCGACTATTTGACGTCCCCTCTGGCCTACCGGTTCGTTCCTGTCATAAGAATGACTTAAAAACGCCAAACAAGCAAAGTCCTTTCTTTCAGCTCCTCCTGTTCCCCCCTGTGGATATCCGATCTCTAAGGAATTTATCCGATCCTTTCCCCCTTCTCAACTTTCTCCTAATACCTCTTGCAGCTTTCCCGCAATCAGCCCTTCTTAGATTTCACCTGATCCTGAGAACCTTTTTTTCGGCTCTAGGTAGCCGCGTCGTAATTAGTTGCCGTCCTCCGTTCCCCGTTAATCCGCAGACCCTCATTTTTCTCTTAAACTTATTCCTTCGTCTGGTCTGCCTTCCCTCGAAGTTTGATCAGATTCGTGGAAAACTTCCCTTTTTCCTCCTCTTTAACCTATCGTTTGCCCGGAGAGTGGAACTTCCTCGCTCCAAGCACCCCACGGATATCCCTCCCTTATGCATGTCATCTCCCCCCGACTGCTTCCATTTTTTTTGCAGAAAGTTCCAAGCGAGGTCTTTTTTAAGTCGTTCGACATTAAACAGTAACAGGCATTTGCCCCCTTCCCTTCAATAGCCGTTTTTCCCCCCCTAAGTATGACCTGCGAGGATTGTTTGTAGCAGATAACGCATTCTACCCGGCCTTTTTCCTTCGCGGGGGAGATTTTTTGCACACCGGTGACCTTTTTTCCTTGTTTTACTAGTAGGAAGCTGGATTCATCTTCCACCCCCGGCTATCGACAACGAACAACGGCGGCGGTCAACGCAACTTTCTGTAACAGGGAGGTCTGACACCCTCCCTGCCTTACCCCTCCCTGGTTCACTCGCTCCTTTGTCGCCTGTTTCCTTGACTTGTTTCCCGCGGACACTGCTCCTACCGTGTACTCTTCAAGTCAAAAAACAGAGTGTTCTATCTCTCAGTCCTGTTTCCTACTTGCTACGACTCAATAACAATTTCCCGTCTGCCTGTGGTTGAAGGAAGAACACAGCTTTTTTTTCTGTCCCTGTCCTTTTTAGGACATACGATGGTAGAACTGTTTTTTAACTACCCATTTCTTTGGCGCTTCCTTCTCCCGAGCGCAGCGCTTCCCCCTGATTCGGCGGTACTCTCTCTCGGCTACCGGATTGCAATCATCCTTTCTCCCGACTGTGGACGCGGGGTCCCCTGTTGACTAGCGGGTCTTTTCCGAGCTATTCTTTGTTTGGACATGATAAAACGTCCGGACCGTCCACCCTCCGCTTTCCTTCTCAAACTTCAGGGACCGTCATCCTGTCATCACCGCTTGAACTGACTTCTTGATCTATTGGAATATGATTTCAACCTTTAATTTTTCGCCTCCCTTCCTCTTTTTTGGAAAATAACTTTTACTTCCGCACTCTTCCGATCTACCTAGGTGAATCTTTGTCTTTCCAATCCGGAATTTGACCCCCTTTTCTTGTCGATGGATATACCTATGGTTGATTACGTACCTCTTTGATTTACCCGATCGGTTTCCCTCCGACACGGTAGTTTAGACGATTTAATCTTTCATCGAGTTAGAAATTCTTTTTTTTTGTTGTCTCCGTTCCTTCCCTGTTGTAGACAACTTCTCCGCCCCCCATTCGTCATTGTGGATGTTTTGGTTGGACATTGACTCGGCCATTTAAATTGTTCCATTGTATTGTCGATTTGGTTTTCTTAAAGTGGCAGGTAAAGTTGTTGAACGCCCATTCCCGCTTTGTCCTTACGCCCTTGTGTGGCCGATGTTGTCCAATTCCCTGTGATGAATCCGGTCTGGTTTTTCCATACTTTCCCACCGCACTAGGTTGTTTTTTTGGAGTCTTTCCTTGAACCCCCCTACTTCTTTCTGACCCTCGAGGAACTGAAAAGGAAAAGGTTCTGCTTAAGTCCTCCCTCGGACGGGCGTGAAAGCTTCTCCCCTTCGATTAACACCCCCTATCGCCCGACCCAGGGGCAACGTTAGTGCAGTCCTTCCAAGTTCAACCCTCTCCCCCCTCCACCCCTGCGTGCTAGAATTTTTTTTTTTGAAGGCAAGACGTCATCTCGCACCACTCTCTTAAGTCCCCCGATTAACCTCTGCGACGGTTTCGATGTACCGCTCTTTCAAAAGCTGTCGACCCCCTACAGATAACCAACCCAGGACCGGTAGCATGTTCTGTTCGCTACCCGGAATTTTCTCCTTGCTACCCTTTTCTTTCAACTTAAACTTTTTGGAATGCATTTGGATCTCCTTCCTTCGAATCCCGTTTTTTCCTTCTCCTCGACCAGCTTTTTATTTTAAGAGGTTTATGACTACTCGGTTTCATTGGAGGATAATTGCGAGTTTCCTTTCTTGCAGGGTTGTTTCATTAGATCACAATCCCCTAGTCTCTTCCCTCCTCCGTATGTCCCCTTTCACAGTTTACCAGAAGTTTTTCTCCCGCTGCCTCCGTTTATCTAGGCTCATCATGCAGAAGCAGTGAACCTCATCGCGCCGCTTCCGAGTTAGATAGGGCATACGAGTCCCAGGGGCAGTCTTCGAACAGTTTATGGTCATAAGGAAACTTTCACTCAAAGTACGCTGTTAGTTTCTGTTCCGCCCCCCCTAGCGCTAGTGTTATGAGGTCTTATCCCTTTGAAGCCTGCCTTCGGGCGAGTAGAGACCCCTTTCCTAAAGTTTTGTTGAGAGGTATGTAGTCCCCTGTTCGAGTTCCACCTGAACCATACAAGAACAAGGTGACACCATGTCCGAGTGGTCCTCCCATTAGTTTTCTGGGCTATTTGGACCCTCGCCCGTTTTATTCTTTTCCCCCTTTTAACAGACGAATTTCTGTAGATGTTTTTCCAAGATGGATGCCCTCCTCGGGTAAAAACGGGAATCACTGGCACAACTATATCCCTTTCCAGTGCCTGGTTTCCTTATTGCATATTTACCCCGAACGACGCTCAGTCCTCCGGGGCACACCTTATATATACACAGGCCACGCCATTGGTCCTTTGACTTCGCCCTACCTCTTAGGACATCGCCTCTGGACAGGTTTTCCCAAGTTCAGTTATCTTCTTTTCTAGGCGCCTTTTACTTTCGCTCCGTGTTTTTTTGGAAATCGATGCCGCCCTCTCCCACTTTTAATAGCCTTCTTTTAAACCATGTCATTCACGCTCGCAAACAGCTTCAAGGAAGGCCAAGTTTTTAGGACTCCCCCTCTTTTCGGCGGATTCCTGCCGTCTGAGTTCCGGCCAAATTATCAGCTCATCTGCCCCGTAAGGGATTCCTGATCGGCTTACGACTCGGGTTTGAGGATTGAGTTTTTCTAGTATCTTCCCCATTCTCTTTGCGACTTCGTTACAGTGGATTATCCCTCTGGAATAGCCGTTATTTTGCTGGCTAAAGATCTGCCACATTTCTCGTCTTGTTTGGCTGTGCCTATTTTTTTGAAGATTTTCCCCCCACTCGCACCCATATTTGAAAACTCTAAGGGAGTCTAAGCTTCGCAATCGATTTCCTTTATTTTCACCTCGTCCGTTGTCCCTACCGACTTCCTGTTGGTGCTGAAGTTCCCTTGGCCAACTGCCTGTCAGTTTTCGGTTTGATCCTTCTTCAGATTAGGGTTATGAGTGATTGCGGTGATTTCCGCTCGTCCTCCAATTTAGTTTTTCTTAACCGAGATCTTATCCCTCACTCCTCTAATCAAAGTCCTCTTTTCGAACCCTAAGAAACATCCGTTTTACCTCCTCTCAACATTATTACCCTGTATGAATAGACCGATCAGTATTACTGTCCACGGACCTCTCGTGTACAGTTGCAATTTGCCTGTTGAGGGAGGGTATAGTGAGTTCCTTACCATTTTTTTTTCTGAATTCGTACACCGCATCCCTTGCAGCTTTCCTTCTTTCCTTGACTAAACGGCCCGCGCTTTCCAAGAGGTGAGGTTGATTCCTTCGCTGTGACGCCTTTGACCTGCAGTTAGGTCGTGAGAGACTGCTTGCCACTTGAGTCTGCTCAAAACCTCTGCTCGATGGTCTTTTTGGAGACGTTACTTTAGCTAATGGTTGATTAACTTCTATTCATCGCCTGGCCTAGCATCCTACACCTTTCAGTTACGACCACCTCCATTTCTTTATTCTTCTTCTCTACCCCCCTTTACTGTGGTATGCGTGCATCTTTCTGAGGTCTTTTTCACTATGCACTGGAGTACAAGAAATACGTTAACTGGCTTTCACCCGGTCCCGGAGTGAGATCCGGGCTAAGATGTAGAATGCGCTGGAAGCTAGGAGTCCTTTTTCCCTCCGAGTTCTTCCTTCTTTTTCCATATGTGAAGACGTACA
>Ga0179593_1530546_pt1 | contig 13367 bp, 15 predicted proteins | sample CZODoug2_1_08_16_FD_185931 | JGI IMG/M metagenome (GOLD analysis project Ga0179593, IMG submission 185931) | Vadose zone soil fungal communities from Angelo Coast Range Reserve, California, USA - CZODoug2_1_08_16fungal (PacBio error correction) | ecosystem: Environmental > Terrestrial > Soil >... | reverse complement strand
CACTTTTGGGATTATTGCCGCACTCTCTACTGCTGCCCCTCATGCAAGAGATTTGGGGGTTTTGCCGTTGTGGCAGATGTTCTTCCGTGCTTCTCGCCTTTCTCTATGGAGAGATTCTGCTTCGACGGCGGTGGTCTTCTGTAACCATTTTTTTTCGTCGACCCCGAATCTCTAATAATGAGTACACGATTTTCTCTTGTCGACCCTGGTGGGACTCCTCTCCTGAATGGCTTGGACACAATTTGTTGAGGAATCACTGGAGAGAGTATTCTATTCCTCATAACCCTCCAGACATGCAGGCGGGGCGACTTTTTAGGGTGCTTCTTTTGAACCCCTTCTTTTTTTGAGGTCATTTTTCTCCCTCTTCTTCTATATGGTCTCCGTTCTTTATTCAAGTTTCGCCTGCCTCCCATTGACCTTCCCGTGAAGAACCACTTCTTTTTTACTAGATGCTTTCCGAATAGTATCAACCCCCCCGGATCATGTTTTTTCATGTGTGGGTAGTCAGCCGTCCGTGCGACATCACTAAGGGACACCCATTTGATCTTCTCTTTTATCCCCCCAGACGGTGCTCGCCGTTCAGTCGCCAGCTTTTTTTTCTTTTCCATGCGAACCCAGACGGCACCCCTCTATCATGCGGTTAACAGTCGCCCCTCTTTCCCTGTTATCTTCGGCAAGAGCTTCCCGGGTTAAGAGTTGAAATTTCCCGCGCAGGCCTTGGAGTCTTTTTGTCCTTAGGATCAGTTTTACTTTTTTTTACTCTCATTTTCTTTGATTTGTTTTCGAACTCTCTAATTCCAGATTATGAACCCCTCTTAATCCCCTTCCCAGAGCGCGGTGCCCCTTTTGACACTGTACCCGATATCGATTTTGGGTACGGCGACCTCCAACAAGATCTCCTTTCCCGATAATGCGAAAGCTGTTTCTCCAGGATCAGATGGCCCTTAGATATTGGCCCCCCATATTCGAGATAAAAGGAAGTGTCTCGGGTTCGTCGTTTCGAGATTGTCGCTCTCCTTCTATATCTCGGAGGTTTAGAAATTTGTAGGCACTCTCTTCAGGTGTCGACCTTTTCCGGCCCGTTCCGATCTCCGGCGCTTCCCTTTCGATTCGGTCTGGACCGGCACCACAGCGGTAGGGTCCTTTTCTACCCCGAGGCCTGGCCATCCCCAATTTACGAAGCTAAAGCGCCGGGGCTTGATTTCCGATCCGCCGACGATTTGATTTCCTTGTCCTTGTCCCCGGTAGAGGGCAGTATCCCTGAGCACCATCCCCTTTTGACGAATTTTCCTTCCTTCTTTTTTTCGACGTCGTCGAAATCTTTGAGGAATACCGCACCTGCCCGCCTGCCTTGACGGTTCGCGCGGCCCTTCAATTTGAGTTCCTCTACTCGAAGTCGGGCTTTCAATGACTTATTTCCTTTCCTCCACTCGTGTCATCTAAATGGGATTGTTTTTGCAAAGTTGCCTAGCGTCCAATCCCGTGTCAGCTGCGGCTGTCTCAATCCTCTCTACCCACATGTTGCGGTTTTACTCCTGAAAGGGACCCTCAAGGTCTCAGCTATTTGTTCTCCTTCTTTCGAGGGACTGTCTTCTTTTTTGTAGCAGCCGTTGAGCACTTCCCTATGTCAAATGTCACGGTCACTGATTCAGGTATCTTCTTTCGCCCTGCTCAAATAGTATTTTCCTGTTTGTCCGCTCTCTCCCCTTTTAGAAGGGTAGCCCATCTCAACGCAATTTCTTCAGGTGTTTTTTCTAGTCAAATGAGTTGCTTTTCAACTATAGGGTCCCCCCGATACTACCCTTCCTTCCCTCCTCGCGACTCCATCAAACGGCTGCGAGCCTGATCAATGGTTGTCGGCGGGCGGTAAGCCTCTCACTTTATTGTTACAAATTGATTCGATCATTGCCGTCAAAGGACGCTGCGCCAGCTTTTCCCCCTCGCTAACGCCTTGTATTTCCCAGCTTTTACAACATTACGTCCCCCATTCTGGCAAGATTACGGTTCTTTACGGTTACCATCTTTGAATTTGGGACGATTTCGTCTATGAGGGGCGGTATAGTGATCTTCACGAGAGTGTGGCATATCCGTCTTATTTTTCTTTACCTCGGTTATGTGATCTCCCCCTTTAGATCTCTATCAATGTCACATGATATACTCGGAGGATCAGCAAGAACCATGCCTTTCCGTGCTCTGGTTCGAGGCCTGCCTCTGGATGTCTGAACCCTCTCCCTTTCACATGAGCCTGGGAGGGAGAAGATTTGTCTCCTCCATCGCCTCTCGGCCTAGGACGTACCCCTTCAGGTAAGGACCAGGGCTTTCCAAAGTTATCCCCCCCCTCCCTAGCCGCTTCTCCCAGCCCCCGCCTTCATTCCAAAGGAAGACCGAATTATCGCGGACAACTCTTTAAACGCACTCTAATTACTTGCCTTTTTTCCTAGTTTACCCCTCAAGATAACGCATAGGACTGATCCCCGGCGTTCGGCATGATCGGAATTATCGGGCATGCTTGCTTTTCAAGAAACGAGTGTCCGTTCCCTTGTCTCACATCTCTCCTGATGGGCGTTGCAGGCGCGATTTTCCGAAGGTTATAAAGATCTTTTCACTGCCGCTGCCCTTTTTTCGTAGGAAACCAATGCATCCTTTTCGGATCCTAAGGAGCCCTAACACCGAAACAAATTTTCTGAGTAAATTATTTGGGGCCTATCGGCCGGCAGAGAATCTTCCCTTCTTTCTAACCCCGTTCGGGCCTCGTTGAATTTTGAGGGTCCTTCATTGCATTCGAACCCCCCGCGACTCCCCTGCTTGCACGCTTGTGTACATCGCCGATTCATGGTTTGTCCTTGATGGTTCTTCGTGCGTAGCCTCCACACAAAAAGATCGTTCGGTTTCCTCCGATGCTCTTTCTAATGAAGTGTGATATTTTGCTGCTACCCTTTTCTCGTCGCCTGCATACCGCTTGCCTCCCTTCGTTTCCCCTTCTCCGAGGGACTCCACCCCTTTCCGGATGAAAAGTTCTCTCTTCCGCTAACCGGCTCCCTACTTGATGGTCTCTGAATTCGATCTTCCTGTGCGGTAGTCCCTCCTCCTGACATTCCCCTTAACCTCAAGATTGAACATATTGTTCTTTTTTTAGCAGCCCACACCCCTCTTTGACCGATGAGTCGAGGTTCCCCCGCGCCTCCCTATTACCAGACCACCTGCATCGACGCCATCCTTTTTTCCCCTTTCCGTCTAAGTCCTTCAACACGTCCTGCCCCGACGTGCTCTTTGTCTCCTTTAACGCCTTTCCCCCCTTCCCCGATCTCCTCAACGTATTCTATCAAAGTTGTTGTTTGCTGCGCCGTTGAGCTGTCGCTGAAAGCCCTCCACGAGCCGTACATCCCTTTCCTCCCCGACGAAGCCGGTGGGGATCATTTGATAGATTTTGAATTGAGCGTGATTGTGCGTATTTGATGCGGGGTTCTCCCCGTTCCCCCTTCCTTTGGTTGAGAATCGGCGAATTCGAATGCAGATGTCAAACGATTTCCCCCGAGATTTCCTTTTCCCCTTTTTCTTGGTATAATAGAAGACTGATCGTGTAGTGACCTGCACCTCCTCCTCTGCTGCGAAACCGTTCTCTCATTTTCGCCTGAATTAAAAGAAATGTTTGATGTGCTCCTTTTTTTTCGCTGCTTCTGATCCTGGTTCGTTTGTCTATAAGGCTCTTTTTGGTCGACTCCTCTCCCTTACGTTCTTGGGCTGTCTCTCGCTCCGCCTTACCCCTTAGTTTTGGCCATGTAGAATATCCTTTTCACGCGGCGATCTTGACTTGTTTTTTTCCCATTTTTTGGTGGTGAGAACTTGCCTAGGCGAAGTAACATGTCTTCTCATTTCACTCCCCGAAGTGCACCCTCCCAGAAGTTGCGTCGCGATCCCTGATTTGCTTCCCGCCGTCCCGGCCGACCGGAGGCGGGCCCTCTATTTCTGGCAAGATCCCTCTCCCTTTCCATTCCCCGGTGAGGGCTTTTTGAAGTAGAGGACCCGCATTGATGCCGTCGATGATCATAGTTCTATTGGTTTTTCTCGTATTGGGGCAGCTTGTCGGCTGCTTTCTCAAGACCGGTGCGCTCCCAAGCGCTCGGGTCCCTCAGAGTGTATCATGAAGCGCAGCTTCGAGGGGTCGTGCTGTTGGTTTTTACAGAACCTCATCGCTCATGGCGATAATGCCGTGCTCCGGGGAAGTCTCTTTCTATTTTTCTTTTAAAGTCGATGCATCCCGGAAGTTGTTCGGTTTGAGAGGATGGTCCTCGCTGATTCTATACGAGCAGACCCCTTCTCACTTTCTTTTCACTATGCAAAGGGGGGACTTTCCGGCTCGGCCCGGTGATTCTTTCATGCCGTCTTGGTCGGGAATCTCTTCTGTGCTATTTTTCCCAGCACCCATTCGTCTCGACTCCTCCTCTGGTGAAGGTCCTCCCCTTTTTTTCTCGGCGGCATTCAGCCTCACGCCGGCGTGAACGGATCCTTTGCGTCCCTCTCTGAGAGTCTCTCGATGTAATGGCACCTCGGAACGACCGATACCCGTCTTGTTTATTCCCCATCATGGAGAATGCGGATATGCATTCTCTTCTTTCCCCCCTATCTGGTGAGACCCAACTGATCCCCCCCGGATGTATGTCCGTCGAGCTGTCCCATACTTTTAATCTAACGCGACCAACTTCCTTCGCCATCGTAAGGAAGCCTGGCACCCCCATTTTCCCTTTTCTAGAGCTCTTTTTTCAAGGGCCTCCGCCACTTTTTTTCTTGTAGGTGCCGCAGAGGAATGTTCAACCATTTTTTCTTAACCATAATGTTTTTGGCTTACTCCGGGCCAGACAAAGATGAGCCAGGCGTCTCTCCGCGTAGTCTTATTAACTGACTTCTTTGATTTTGACCTCGCCTTCCTTCCCCAGAACAGAGAGGCTTACAATGATTCAACGTTTCACCGATGCGTTTCTTCTTTTCTCTACCCTGATACACTGTCAGCTATCATGTTTTTTTTCTCGAGATCCTGGTCTCTTCGGACGAAGTATCTGCATCTGCGGTGAATTTGAATTACCTTTTCCTCGTGGTCTTTTTCTTCCACTCCGGCGATCGGCCCCACAGCCCCAAGATTGCGCGCCCCCGGGCTCAGGGCAGGAGTCTGCTTATCCGGGGCTGCAGAGTCCTGATCAATCCCTTTAGGCAAAATGATTTGAGGCATGCCGCGCTGCAGATCACCTTCTCCCTTGACCCTCTCTCCCAACCGCCTTGCCGCTCCTGTAGGGAAAACTTTTCTTAACCCTTTACGCGTGCATTAATGGCTTCCTCCGTCTTGTCGCTTTCGCCCCCCCGGATTTCCATTACCCTTTTGCCTGGTCAGTATGCGTTTGGTCGTCCCTTGGATAGGACGATCGCGGGTTCCCTCCGGGCTAGGGTTAGCCCGGTGATTGACCCATTTTTCTTCAGTCTCCTGAAATGCCTTCATCTCGACTTCCTTTCTGTCCCTCCCACCATGTCTTTCCGATCGGTTTCTTGTGCTCGGGGCGTCTTAGCCATCGCTAAAATGTCTCCGTTTTCGTCTGCCGGGGGAAACCTTCTTCCTGAGATAGACCCTGCCAACAGTTCCCTTTGTCCGGGCTTCCCCCTACGATACGTTCTCTCCAGTTTTGCTTTCTGCCTAACCGTCGGGCCCGGCTTCCTCGATCTCATTCATACGCTTAAATCTCCGCCTGACCGGCCCCACTTCCTGCTCCTCTGGCAGATCTTGACCCCTGTTTCCCCTTCGGATTATGGAGACGCGACTTGCCTTGTGCGATTTCCCAACATGCCCGCCCTCGCAGCCCGGTTTTTCCTTTTTCATTTTCTGAGACCCGGCTTGGCGTGCTTAGTGCGGGTGGGCGCGATCTGCATCCGCTCCTCTGTCCCCCTCTGCCACGGCCAGATGTCTCCCCGAAGCGTTGAAACCCTGCCCAGTCTCAGTCATGTTTGATCCCTCTACCCAATTTCCTCCCCTTCGGTTGGCCCTGATGATATCCCTTCTCCGCATCTCCATGCAGCGGTTACCCTTTTTGTAAGGCATTTGGATCTTCGGGGCGGGGACTCGCGCCGCGCGCCGCCCCCAAACCAACCCGCGTTTTCCTCCCCGGGCGGGCGGCACCGGAGGGGTGACTCGCTGTTGATTTTGAGTTTTTCTTTTTCTGGCGTCCGTTCCCCCCGTTTTCCACCAAACCGCACCGCTCGTCCTTGGAGCTCGTGCGTTCGGTTTGCTTGATGTTCGCCCCTTGGCCCTTTTCCCCTTCGCCCTCCCTTGCCCCGCGTCTGAAGAAAGCGTCATACTGCCTTTTCTTGCCTCCGCCACACCCCTTCTTTCCACGGGCTACGAGCGTTTGCCAGAAAACAGTTCGCCCGTTAGGTCCGTTGTACGATTCCCTCTGCCTCGGTTTAGGGTCGATGCAAAGGACCTTTAAATCACCGATCAAGACCAATCTTTTTCTGTAGACCTGCCATTTAATATCTATGGAAGGTAGATTTCCTCTACCCCCGGATCCCCCACATGTTTTCCTCGACATTAACCGTCTTTCGAAGATATCCTTTACCCCCTACTCGTTCCACTTAAACCCCCCCCCCACCAACCACCCCACACCCAACTGAAATTCGCCAGCTACGGATCAACATTGTCCGGCACGGAACGATTTGCAAGTTCTCTCTGTAAGATCCCTCCTCTTATGCGCTCGCCGCCCACGATCCTCTATCTTTAATAAGTTGTTTGTTAGTGTATAGCTCACGGTTTGGGCGCCGGAGAGACCGCGCCCTCGATACCCCTCTCCCCCCCCTTCCACGCCCTTCCAGACAGGTGTGGCGTGTCCTTTTCTTTTGCCTTGAGGTATTCATGGGCCGGCCTGCGGTTTCCCGGGGGGTCCGTAAACTTTTGAGCCGGAGTATCGTCCCACCGATTTTCTCTCTTTGACCTGGCGGTATAAAGTCACAGTTCTAGCCCCCTATTTGGGACGGTTCTGCAGCGACTTGCCGAACACTTAGGCCGGAGCTAATTACCGCTGACGTTTGCCCGTTTTCATCTTCTTGCCTCCATCGGGTAGGGCGGCAGGATCCCGAGATCTTCTCCCCTTTCTTTAAGATTTGGTCCCTCTCCTTAGGCAGTGTCATTAGAAGATGCTTGCCTGTTCAGCGTATCTCCCTTTCCTCGAATCGCTCCCCCCCCGACGACGCTCTTGAGCTTTGTTGCCCCGTGGCTTAAATCTCCTCTCCACCATCTCCCTCTCACACCCCTGGGTGGCTCAAAGACCCCCCCGTGCCCCCCTAAGCACTTTGTCTCGCCTGGACTTGATTAGGCCAGGTATATTTTTTTTTGCTTCCCGCCGTCACCCCCCCCTCCCCCCTTTGCCGGAACTCCTGGCTGAATGTTTTCCTTCCTATAGTTGCACTTTAGCCCCCCTTCCTTTTCACCCTTTTTTTCTTTTTTCGGCGCTTCTCCTTCAGGTTCTTAAGCCTTTGTCCTCTTTGCGATTGTTCTTTTTCGCGCAGTCTTGCCGTTATCTGCGGAACATCCCTTCAGTCCTCCCCACCCCTTTCCCCACAGCAGTGTTCAGCACCCAACTCCGCGCGACCTCTCTTTTTCGCCATGGGACCGAGCTAGAGGGGGGCTTGAACTTCCCTCTTCTCCTGTTACGAGCCTGAACGCCGGGGCCTGTTTCCTTCTTTGATGCCCCCTGAGATCGTCTTGTCGCGTCTCTTTCTATGTTGTCGCTTCTTATTCCAAGATTTAGACCGTTTCATCCTTAGCCCTGAAGTGCCCCTTTTTTTTTTTCAACGGTTTGTCCGGTGTCGACTTCAGTCTTCCGGTTGAGGGACCCTCTTTTGCTATTATTTCCTACCAGGTTCCCGCGAGTGAAAGCCGGTTGTGAAGGAATTTTTCCCTCCTCTCCTCCTGCCCTGCCAGATACGGCGGTTTGAACTTATCTCTTATAACTCGACCGCTTTTCTTCCCTGGTCCTTCTCCCCTGAACAGAAACTGCAGAGAGCACAACCTTTCTTCCAAATTTTCTCTGAGCCCGCGCTTCTTTCATATGACCAATTTTTTTTTCTAATCCTCCAACGTTCTCCCCTTTTTTCTGGACGTTTGCGGTTGCCCCCTTTTTGTGTAACTTTACCCTTCGTGCCATTCTTTTTTTGCGTACTTACAGTCCCCCAAAGTTCACATGACCCATGAGGACCTCTTTTTCCCATCGGGGGTTTATCTCTCTTTCCCTCTGGCCTGGCATATGCACCTCTTACCTCATGGCCAACCTAATCAGTGTCTACTCCCCCCCCCGGATAAAGGCTACGTTTATCCTCTTTTTTTGCGCCGGGTTAGTCCCTTCGGATTAGTCTGCTGAAAGCCAAAGCGATTTTTTCGCCCCCATAACACTCACATCTGTTTGTCTCTGCGCGTTTTATCTCCTCTATTTCAATCCAGCGTTTTTGTTGCTCTCGATAAAGTGCGGGTGGTAGAAGCGTGTGACCGTTTGTCCCCTCTCCGAAGGCCCTCGGGGCTGTGTGCTTCCACTTTGAATGCGCTCTTTACAAAAGATTACTCAGCTCCTCCTCCGCGTGCGCGTCATTCTTCTCTTCGCTGATTCCTTGACGCAGAAGTTGCCAGCCTTCCTCTTGACCATAAGGTTTCCGCCTTCAAATGTTCCCGTGGGAAAAGATTGAAACAAAGACTGTTCTCACATTTTATGTGCCACGCTGTTTACCAATTTACACGCTTCGCAAAGTATGGTTCCCTCTCGCCATCCCCTTTTTTCTTTTGCGTGTGTATGAGTGGAAGGTCTCCAGGGTATTTCTTACTAAGTCTTTAAGTGCAGGTTTTAAAGCTTCATGTGGGTCGGGGCTATGTTTAGGTTAATGAGCGCCCCATTCCCTCCCCTGAGGTTCTCTTTGCAAAAAGCTTCCCTCCTTTTTCCGCTGTTTGGATCTTGCAGGCCCATACGCGAATTCCTCCCCATGATCCCGTTGCTTTCGGAGCCGAAGGTAAACCCTGACAATTTCTCCCTCCCTCGCCGTATCGCCCTCATCAGGCCCCGTAACTGGCCTCTTCCCTTTCCAAGTGCACCTCATCGAAATATCTCAATCCCCGCGACATTCTTCGACTCCCCTCTTACCCATCTTCGTCCTTTTATGCGAGGCAAAAAGATATCCGCGCCCTTCAGGAGACTGGTCTTCTTCCGTTGACATTTCTTTTCAAGCTGGCCTTCATGCGTTTTCTTGTCACCTGGACCGACCTCGAAGATCGGTCCCCCATGGCGAACATCCTGAGTGCTTCCCGCTTCCCCCTTAGCGTCTTTTACGAAACTGTTCCCCCAGATAGAAGAAAGACCATTTCCTCTTTGCTCTACTGGCGTCCCCCAATCGCACCGCGCTAATCGGAACGTTGTCTTAATACTCACCTTCGCTTTTTCCCGGGTCCATCTTGACTCTCTTACGAGGAAGCCGGGCGCCCGCTCTTTTCTATTTTTCCTGTGAACCGGGGGAGCGTAAAGCGCATTTCGAATAACCCAACGCCGGCGGCCGCACACGTGAAGGCCCTTTGTGGTTTTTAACCTGGACCCCCGTTCCTGTTTCTTTATAGTTTTCTGCCGGGCGCTTTTTCCCACTTCACACAACCCCATCAAGATGTTCCGTTTGATACTTTCCTCCCCTCATTCGTCTTGCCCACCTCCTTGCTCACGTTACTTTCTTTCGATCGAGCCTAAGTTTTCAAGACGTAGAAACTTTCTTATTCTGCCTCTCCCACCACGACCCAGGATGACCCTCCGCAGCGCCTGAATGAAGGTGATCGTGACTTTCGCGTCAGCCTCCTCTTCTTTTCCTTCGCTGCAGAATGACCCGGGCCCCTCCCCCCCCCATTTTCTTCAGAAGCAGGGTCTCCCCCATCTCGTATAGGAAAAGTCGTCGATGTCACGACGTCTCCCAACAGACCGCCAACTTCTGACCTCTCTCCCCCAGCAAGGGTTCCGAGATATGATAAAATTCGTTCGTAGTCACTTCTCTTCTCTAGTATTGCCGATCTGCGATCCCCAAACTCCATATTCCCTTCCCCCCGTGTTGTGAGATACGTTGTTCTTGAAACGGTCCAACGCTCCGTCTGCTTACCTCTCAGCCCGAGTCAGCTACCTTGTTCCCCCCTCGTGTCTCGTAGCGGTCTTGCATTTGAGGGGGGTTGCGAGTTTTGTCAGGTGGTCCTTTTTGAGTTTGGAGACAAATCGAGCCCTCCTGCGTCAGTTTGAGCCCCCTTTGTCCTCCTCCTACCATATGCAATATCGGAAGGTCCTTCCTTTTCAACAGACCTAGCGCAGAGCCCTCACAACCCTATGGTGGCCCTCGTTTTTTCTCTCCTTGTCCTATTCCTTTTAGTGGCGGGTTGGCGGAGTGTTAAATCCTCAGGTGCGAGCGCGGGTCTCCCCGTAGGTTCCCCGCAGGATTTGCTCTTTTTGAATTACAGAACAGTAGTACTCTTTTCAGTTCTGACAGATGTGATTTTTTTTTTGAGCCTTTGTGTTTTTTCCCTTTTTTGGCATCAGACGGAGATAAGTGAACTCCATGTACCCCCCTGAGACCTGATCCTGTCAACCTTCCGTTTCCTCGCGTTTTCTGTAGTTATAACTCTTCTTCCCGGATTCATCCCCCTCCTCTTCTGCCGTTTTGTTCCCTCAGGCGAGCTCTAGGAACTTTCCTGAAAATGACTTTTTTTTTTCTTTTCGGATCATCATTCTCAGTCTATCATTTTTTTCCTTTATCGTAGATAAGGAAGATTTCTGGTTCCGGACACCAAGCACTCTCCCCTCCACAGCTTTTAGAAAGCGCGGTCTCTCTCCCTTGACTCTATTAGAGGTTAATTGTTGGCGAACCTTCCAAACATGCTTCCCTCTTCGTCCGCCCTCCCTTGCGCCTTTTATTATTTTCCTCTGTAGAAGATCTTGCTATGCAGGAGTTGTCGCGGTTCGAGATTGTTCTTCTCCTTTCCCTCCGATTTTCTGGCTTGGACTTAGCGAATCCCCTGGGAGGAACCGATTGTGTTTTCTTCCCTTTGCCCCGGCTGACGGGCCTGCTTGGGTATTCCCTTTTGATGCGGTTTTTTCTTTTCTCCACGTTTCGCAGGAAAGCCTGCCCTGGTGGAGGGCGAATTTAGCTTTTTAAATGAAGCTCCTTCTGGTAAAGCTGATAATGTTGGCGTTGCTCGATCCGCCCCCCTATGATGATATGGTCCCGAAACGACCTTTTGCAGACCCACTCCCCCCCCCCACCCCACGTAAAACTCTCACGCTCGTCCTTTTCCATCCCATGGGATCCCACGCATCCGCAGATGATATTGTCTCCTCTCCCTCTTTTGGTCCGCGTACCGTCCCCCCTCGTTCGGTTCATGAAGTCTTAAAGGTACGCATCAGCGGACCCTCCCCATTCTAGGAGCGTTTTTAAGCGGGGGTGCGCCGCCCATTTGGATGGGTGTAAGCCGCATTCTTTTTTTTTTTTTCTTTCAATATTTTTTACCATAATGTGAGTACGCTTAATGCATCTTCTCGATTTGGCCGCCGCCCTCCTTTGCTCGTATTCTGCGATCTTTTTATTTCGCCTTCCACGAACATCTTTGTGACGTCCAGATGGGATGTCTCGCCCGCACTCAAGATTACATCCTTCGTTTTTTTGTCTCTTAGACAGTGTTTCAGATGGAGGCTTAAGCGATTGCTCTGGTGTTTTTGACTGAACCCGGCAAGTTGCCCTGCGCCTTTTTTTCTTAACCCTCTTTTCTACCTTCCCCCCCTCAGGCATAGCCGCGTCCTCTCCAAGGCCGTCGGATCCGTTAGCCGCGGTTTCACGTTTGCACGTTTGAAATTAGCTTTTTTAACCTTTTTTCTTGTTATCCACTTCTTCTCGCATTCCGCGGGTAGCCAAGGGCCGCCCAATGTTTTTTCTTTAACTTCCTGAACAACCGGTTTGCCGCTCGCAATTGTATGCCCCACAGGGTGGATAAAATTTCATGCGCCTTTTCTCCTAACGTAGGTTCTTTTTTCCTCTTCCCCAATGGTTCAAGCGCGTTTCTTGAAGGGGTCCCTTGTTTTGCTGGTTTCCAAAGGGATTCTGACGTCTCGTTTGGCCCCATTCCCTTTGTTGTCCCGTTATTGTTATCATGGTGCTCTATCAAATTTTGCTCTCCTGCCATGATAATATATTGCTTTGCTTTTCTCTGCCAAGTTTTTTTTGAGCTGTTCTCCTCTAGGAGATTCCTTCCATGGCTCCTTTGATTCTTGTTTTGCGCGACCTTTTTCCGGACAATGCCCCCCTATAGATTCTATATCCGCACTCCCGGGACCGTCCGCATTTCCAAATTTCTCCCGAGTTTTCCTTGCCGTTCATCGCAGGAATAGATAAGAAGATCAACTCTCTCTCATTCATAGACTTTCCCCTCTCGTCCGCCCCCGCCCGCGAATCCTGATGTTCTCGTTTTTGGGAACTTCTTACCTTGTTTTTTTTGTTGGCCCTGTCTTTCGCATGTCCTGACGAGGATAGATTGTTCTTCCTATTTCGCCATTCCCACCCTCCACTGTTTCCGGGCTACGGAGACCTGTGTATTCCTGCTATTTTTTTTCAACACCGTTCGCCCCTCGTTCAAGAACTGCACACTGATTCCTCTTCCCCCCTCATAACCTCTGAGCATCGGACTTTGCCCTGAGACCGCGAAAAACTGCGGCAGGCTTCTTCCCTTTTTCGAAGCTCGCGGTGAGATCCCTCCTTTTTCCCGGCCTGAATTGGTGACTGCGTCTGTGGAAAGCAGGTCATGGGGAAACCCGGTTTATCACCTTCCCCCTAGTAGGTTGCTTTTGTGAAATACATATTTTTGATTTATTTATTCGTTCTGGCTTTTTTTCTTTACGACCAAGCTCTAATGATCGTCTTTTCGATGTTTCTCTTCTTCTGCGGCCAAATACTTTCGCATTCCTCTTCGTTTCGAATCCCTTCTTCTTCCCCCTGCTTGGACTCGTTCCCCCTCTTCCTTATCGGAGGATGCTCAGCCCACCCTTACCTTATCGTCGAGTGCGAACGGAGTAAAACGTGAATTGCTCTCTCTTCCCTTATTTGGCGTCAGGTTTTCCCAGCCTGCACCTCCTAATTGTCCACTAAATATGAACCAGCAGTGTCTCCCCATATCCCTCGGTTGACCCTGCTGGCATTGGGTTTGATTTCAACCCCGTCATTACCGCACGCACTGCGCTTGATCCGAAGGCTCGCCAGTTTTCCGAAGCGATACAAATCGTCGTCCCCACTTTGCATTCTATCTGCCCCGGTCGTAACTCGTTATACCAGCCACA
>Ga0179593_1479033_pt1 | contig 13367 bp, 15 predicted proteins | sample CZODoug2_1_08_16_FD_185931 | JGI IMG/M metagenome (GOLD analysis project Ga0179593, IMG submission 185931) | Vadose zone soil fungal communities from Angelo Coast Range Reserve, California, USA - CZODoug2_1_08_16fungal (PacBio error correction) | ecosystem: Environmental > Terrestrial > Soil >... | reverse complement strand
GATCGCGTCTAAACTCCCGCAGACTGGGTCCGTCAGTTTTTGTCCGTCTTCAAGTCCCGTTTTCTATTTTTTAGGAATTCTGTCCCGCCCTCACCAATCCGATCTTTTTTTTTCTTCCCGACCTGCACCGGGTGCTCCTCACCCCTGTTCTCCAGATCGAAGGCAGTCAACGTGTTGCGTCAGTTTAGAGAGTTACCTTTTTTCTCCGTCCATCTCTTTCCCTCCATCTTTTTTTTCTCAGCTCAGGCACCATCCTTCAGCAGGTCCTTTTGTCCTCGTCGATCCCACACCATATAGTCGCATCGCCTTTCACCCGGAATTCCTCTTTCTGCCTTTCCTTTCGACACTTATTTTGATCCTTTAGCTACGGATCACACTGGCGGACATTTTCTTACTGTTAAAGACTTTCTTTCCCCCTCCTCCCTCGCCTTCCTTATCCTCCGATACGTAACCTCTATCCCTTTTTATTTTTCCCCCCTTTCTCCTTCCGACAATTCTTGACTCCTCTTTTTTGAAGGGTCCTTTTGAGCGCCTCTCTTTTTTCCTTAAAGGACTCCGAAGCCAGGTGTCATTGATATTCTCTATTTTTCCTTCATCCGTTTTGAGAATAAATTCCACTCTTGGCTGTGAGGGCTTTTCCGTGATAGCCACCAAGTTTTCTCTCCCTTCCCTGAGTCAAGTTAGGGCCTGAGTCTTCATCTGGTCCCTCTTTCTGCGTCTCATCAGGGGTCGCGCCGGTCGTGTGTGGGGCCTTTTCGAAGCCTTCCTTTCTTGATGATCCGCTGGCCTTATCTTTTTCGCTGCATGTCGGTTTTCTGCTTTTCGTTTTTTTTCCCCTTTTGTTACGCCGTCAAATTTTCACTTTTTCAGGGTGCCGTAGATCGTTCTTCCTTTCTGGCGCTCACCCATGTTCCTGATTTGTTCTAGTTCCCTCGCATCGGACTATGATTGGCTCGGGTCTTCGACCTAACAAATTGGACCTTCATCGGAGCGAAGGTGGACGCACACCCCCAGTGCCCTTCCGGCCCCCTAGTTTAGGAGGACGGAAGTTTGGTTTTCCGTCTTGTATGAGGTTTTGGGCTTTCATGCTTCCTTATACATATTGCACCTTTCTTTCTTTTCCGCGTTTCACTTACGCATTGCCTTCGAATTTGATCACCTCTTTTTTCATCCTTTGAATAGGCGCGGACTTCAGCTCTATTTCTTTCCTAGCGATCCCGCACATGCCCTTCATGCTTGTCTGTTTTTTTCTTTTTTTTCGGTAGTTTCTGTTTATGTATCTTTTATTGAAGGCTGGCGTGTATGATGCGGTACTTCCAGTTTTGACAGAAATTCTCTTACCTTAGGTGAAACCCCATCGCCCCATCCTTTTAAAAAACACCACGACTCTGTCAAAACTGCGCCCCTCGTTCTCCCCCCTCGTAGTACTTTCTCCCTGAGATTGAAGCGTCAACCCCTAACAGTGGTCTTCGATCGCTTAGTCTTGCCCTTGGACCTCTTCACCTTGAAGAAAGCATGTCGACGTCGTTTAATAGAAGGTTTTTTTTGTGAAGGTATGTCCCACCCCTAAAGGAGGTCGCCGTGTTTTTCCTACCTCCCCTCTATCTCTCTTCATGGTTTTCTCGCCTACCCTAGCTCCAGCAGGGAATTTTTTGGGCCTCCTTTGGGGTTTGTAGCTTGCATCCATTTCTCCACCTCTAGTAAGCGCTTTCCTTTTTTGTCCCCTTCCTCTCTATCTTTACAGGCAATGTGTGCCTTAGTTTCTTTGGCCGTGTCTTCTTTCCCCTCACCTTCTCTTCATCTCTCATGCCTGCGGCGAGTTTTTTTTGGCAGGGAGCCGCCAAGGTTTATAAATTGATTTTCCCCCGCTGGTCTTCATCGGCGTCAGTCTGATTGCGACCGATCAAGCCTGGTTGGTGGCCGCACTTCTTCCCTCCCTCCGGTGAGTTCCTTAGAGCCATCCTTGGACATTTGGCGCAAGTTTAAACTCGCGCGTCAAACGTTCCCCCCCCAGTCAAATGCTCTAGTCCTCCACGCCGACGCAAGACTTCGCTTTAGCCTTTCGATCCCTTTTCTTCTTCGAGCGTTTTCTTCAAGAACCCTTCCACCTGACCTCAACTTGAATTATGTAAGCTTTTTTACAGTGTCTTCCCCCACTTCGCCCTCCCACTTTTTCTTTGGCAATTACCGACTTTCTTTTGCCGCATGACGAGGAAACGCGATGCTTTCTTTCGGATTTTGAGTTTTTTGATTTCTTTCTTAGGGTGATGGCCGCGCTCATTGCCCTTGGCGCTCGGAGCGACACCTAATCCCCCCCTGATGGAATCGCTTTCTTCGGCTTCTTCAAAGTGGTCGGTAATTTCTCCGGAGTTGTAAAGCGTCTTGCCCCTTTGCATTATCTTCAACATCGTTCGTTTTTCTTTTTGATGCCGCCATTAGCACGGTTCGTTTCAGCAACGGCAGCCGCACTCCTCGTGCGATAGCCGAAGCAAACGGTCGTCGCCCTTGTAAAACCCTTCCGAATCATTTTCGCGTGACTTTCTCGTGCTCTTCCGACTTCATTGTGATGTCTTCCTTTTTAGTGCATCCTCTCCTGCGCCCCCTTCGACGGCGCCCTCTCGTCTCGAGTTTGAGTCAGCACACCTGAAGCCTGCTATTTGTTTCTCGATAGGTCGTTTTCTAAAATTTGTCTCTTCTCCGAGCTCCTTTGTTGTAAGGAGTTTCTTTCTTGCTTCTCTTTCCCTTTTTTTGAGATTCTCTTCTCGTCCATTTCCATATTCCCTCCTGAGGAATTTTTGAGTAAATCTTTTTGTTTTCTTTTCTGTACACTTTGTTCTCCTATCTTCACAAAAATAGGGGCGTTCTTTGCCTTTCCACCTTCCTTTTTGCTGGTCGCCGATCTCTTTGGATCCCCCCTCGATCTTTATTCCCTCCTCTCCCCGTCGTTCGAGCTAGTTGCTGTTTTTAGGCTAACCGGATTTCCTTCTTTAGAGAAGATTGGCGGAGGATCGGATTTCTTTTTCCGGGACGATGCTTTGCAACGGGGCTGACCCGGTTAAGTCCGGGAGAGCGAGTGTTTTCAATCCTATTTTGGGTGACGCTTTCAGCTTTTGCCGGCCGTTTTACGTCTTTGCCCCACATGAGAATACCCTTCCTTTCTTTTTTTATTGCGTTACTTCTTGTTCCGGCGGCGTATCAACCGGCGTAATCTTCATTTTTTTTTTCACTCGCTCGATAAAGCGCTCGCGTTTTGGTTCTTTTTCTTTCACCTAGACTTTTTAGTAGCGTTGTTTGGCCCTCGCCTCCCCTCTTCCTCTGGTTTTTGGAAGTGTTGGGGTTCAATCCCCCCCGTAATTTTTTCCAGATTCCCGACCGTGATCAGGAAATATTGCCCCTTCTGAGTAGTTTTATGTTCTGCTGCGGTGATACTCTCTTTCTGCTTTCCTCTTTTTCCCCGCTGCCCTTTCTGGGCGTCACGACGTCTCCACTGCCCGGCGGCTGGAAAGTCCTTTTCTTCACTAGGATTCGCGCTCTTAGTTTCCCCTTTTTCATATTGTGACATGGCCCGTTCCCTCTAGCCGCAGGAACTCTTGTACGGCTTTCCTGGAAACTGTGGTGTTCTTCGTTATTTATGTTTCTTCTTTTTCGAGTTTTACCACTAGGGAAATTGACTGAGTTCTCTTTCCCCCACCCAATAAACCAAGCGCTCGCTTTTTCCACCTTTTAAGCTGTCCAGGTGTACCACCAGTTCCCCCACGATTGGTGGACACATTCATATTCTTTCTTTCAGCTCTGGACTTCGACTTTATTCCTGTCTTTCCCCTCCTTCCACTCGTGGACAATCCTTCAATGCCCTACCTTCGAGTTACTCTCTTTGAAGTCGAGGTGCCGATTGCGGGTCTCCTCTGCCACAGGCCGGGATGATACGCCATTCTTGAGACCCATCCGACTCATGTCTTTTCCGCTCCGTTTCTCCTTGTCTTATTCTTTGACGGCTCTGAGTGAATCCGCTCCCTTTGCTAGGTTTCCACGCCCCGTTCGTTTGTGGTGTTCGCTCTCTTTTTATGTTCTGGTCACCTTTCGGGCGATCCGTTTTTTTCGTCTTTCGTCAACCATCTCTGCAAGCAGACTCAGTGTTCCCACGCCGCCTACATAAACCCCACTGAATCACTCCCTAGCCAACATGGAAGCAGTGCTTTTCCTAGTCCGTCGGCCCCGAGGCGAATTTTCGATTTCTCCTATTTTCTCCATTTCTATGTAAGCTCTGAAACTGCATGCAACCCGTTTTTCATAGAGTCCTGAGGTTTTTTTTCGTGCTTGAATCGCGACCTTTTCCCCTCTTCCCGGTACGAATCCCAGCCGCAGAACCTCTCTACGGGCATTAAATTTTGTTTGCTCCCTCTTTTTCCTTTGCTAGGTACAACTCCCGACCTCATTTCCTCTTTGCGAGCGAAAACCCCCAGCGTCCTCAGCCGTCTTCCTCCTGCTGGGACGCGGACTTATTTTAAGTTATACTGAGCCATCCTCCCCCTTCCTATTCTTTAGAGTTGAACACGTTCTCGACACTCAGCTAAGCCTCCCTTCTAACAGCGTCGAGGACTCCACCCCGCCGATCGGACAGCAGGCCGAACTAGACTCCTACTTTTTTCCAGAATCGTTTGCGGCACCTACTTCGAACGCCCCAGTATGTCCTTTCCTCAATGCCCGAATACCTATCAGGGCCGGGATGAGCGCCGATCTATTTTTTGGCGCGTCCTCGTTACTACGTCTCCGGTCTTTCTCTTATACTCTCTCCTCTGTGATCTCGATTCACTCTCCCCTCTGCTCGATGCGCTGTCCAAAAAAGTTTTTTGGTTCCTTTGCGCCCCTCGTTGATTCTTTTCGCCCCGGAAGTTTTCTACTGTGGCTTTTTTTGCGCCCCCGTCTTCTTTTTGCTCCGGATCGCCTCCTTCTTTACGGCGGGTCGGCTGAGACTTTTTCTTACTATCTCTTGAGGGTAGAATCCTCTCGGTTTCTCTTTCTGTATTCGTGTCTTTGTTCTAAGTTCACTTTCCCTTTGCGTCGGGTGCACTTCTTCCCGTGATCGTATGCTGGAATGATGGTTTTCTTTATTAAGAGTCCAGCCTGACATGGCGGCGGTTTTACTCCAGTTACTCTCTGCAGAGGTGGCGTCTTCTTTTGGATGTTCGGCTCAGAAAATTTTTCCGTGTCTTCTCTCCCTACCACCCTCAGTTGCTGCTGGTCTCATTGGTTGCTTAGCCTTTTTCAGGTTGCGGGTTCTCTTTCTTATGCCCTAACTTTCGCAGCTTGTGTGTTCTTCCATCCTGCATTCAATAGAAAATTTTTTTTTCCCTTTGCATGTCCTCTGGTCTCCTCTTTTTCCACGCGCTCAGCACCTAATTAACTTCCTTTTGATGCGTTTTTTTGGTTTTTGTGTTTTTTAGTGTCGGTAATAAGGTCTTTTTCCGGGGCGTCGGGTTTGAATTGAACCTTCTCTTTTATACTCCGAACACGCCTTCAGCGAGGGCCCATAGCTCCTTCCATCTCACACCACGGCCGTACTGTGACAATGCCCGGTTTGGAGCATTCCACTCCCCCCCCTGTACTCCTGACCTCTTAGGTCCAGTGAGAGAGTACCCCCCCAGGTTTTTCGTTTTCTTTCTATTTCTGGATCCCGCCTGTAATTTGCAGGGGACCTTCAACGCAGATGCTTACCCTAGCGCCCTCCCGATGTGTCAGGTTCACTTTCTGCCCCGCCTGAGGTCCGCGGTTTTCTTTCGCACCTAAAGGCGTCATCTTTTCATCGCGAACCCAGTTTCCACTGTCCGCTTGTAACCAGGGGACTCTTTTTTTTTTTTGGTTCCGATCGCTTCCCCAAGGACACAAGGTTTTTTTTTTTCTTTTTGGCACCTGTCAGAGTCGTCTCTCCCCTTGTTACGTTTTTGCCGAATTGGGACCTTTTTTTTGATGCATTTCGGTAATTCGTCTCCCTCAACGCTTCCTTTTGCCGACCTTTTTTGGCCTCACTCTCTGGCCATTTTTCCAGTCCTCCCTCCCGGGCCCTGTGATTGCTCCAGGCGATGTTTAGTGGAAAGCAGAAGATACGTCGTTTGATTTTTTTTTCCCGCTCGCCTGCTCCCTTTCCCCCATCGTCTCTCCGCCCCCCATTTGCCCTCCGGCGCAGTTCAACCTGAGAGATCAAGCAGGCACTCCCTCGGCTCTCAACGACGACGCACGTCCTTCCTGATATTCTTCCGGAACGGTTTTCTTTCCCACTCTCTTCTGCGCGTTTTTTTCAAGAACCCAACATTGGCACCCTCCTTATTTAAGATTTCGAGTGGATTCAGTTTTCCTGGTTGGTTTTAATTGCGTCCAGTTTCCCTAACGTAAGCAGTTCTTTCGATTGATGGCGCCCCGTCTCTTTCCTGTCGTGGATTGGTTAGACACTGTGTGCGGCTCGGAATTCTGTCCTGCGTTTCTTTAACTCCTCAAAGCTGGAATAATGTATTACGAGCGGCGCGTTTCGCCTTTCTTTTTAGGACGAACACTATGACCCTCTCTCCCTTTCTAATACCTCATCTCTGTTGTCGTCGCGCTAGCGATTTAGGTTCTAAAGCCGCTCCGCCCCTTCTCCACGGAAGACCTCCCCTTTCTTTTACGCCGCCGCTTTTTTTTTAGTGCTCCCTCTTTCCTTCTTCGGCTTTTTTCCTCCAATTTCCTCGACGAGGTCCTTTAGACGAGAACCGGTTTGCTCTCTTCCGCTTCGAGCTAGGTAGATTTTCTGTTTGAGCAGATTCTTTTTTTCCTCAAGGTTCTTCACTCGTCCCCCATCTCACGACCGTTGCATTTCCCTGTTGTACGCCGGTCTGGGCGTTTCAATTATTAGAAATGCCTTTTTGCTTGTCTGTTTCGCTCTTATCCACCTTGTTCATTTCTTCAGGATGCGAGCGCCCCTAGCAGTCGCTCCCATTCCCCATTCGTTTCTCTCCCCTTTTCTTCAATCAGAATGGAAAATGGTCTTTCGGCTAGGAAAATAGAGGAGATAGTGTTTCCCCCCCTTTTCTTTTTTTTCAGTGCTATCTGAGCGCCAGGAGTGCTCATCCTTTTTTCCAAGTTCGCTTCCTCCGTTCATTGAGCGGACTCTTCGTCCGCTATCCGTCAGTCACTTGGCGGCGCATCGGCCTGGACTTTTTTGCTGTCATTTTATTCGCCCTGCTGTTGGCCTGCACAGGGGAGCTAGAAGTAATGCTTAGACGACTCGCATTCTTGTCCTCCTCACCTGTCCTCAGCTTGCGCCCCTCTTCTTTTTTCATCGCCGCACGCAGTTCCCGGGTCAGAACTTTTAACTCTCCTCCAAGGATTTACCCCTTTTGTTCTATTACGTTTCGTGCTTTTCCAGCTCTCCCCGTCCAATCCTGGCAAGACTGAAAGTAAAGTCTTCCTGACCGGTTCTCTTCAAGTTTTTTTCCCCCAGGTATCGCGGTAATCCCCCCCCTCGTCCCTTGGTCTCCTCTCTTTTTTCTCCCTGATAGAAAATGTTCTTATTCCGGTCCTTTTTTTTTTTTTGTTTTTTTACATTTTACCAGCTCCAAATTAGCGGGATGTTTCTTTCAAATTCCTCCTGGAACTGCTCGCGGTTTTCAGTTTTCTCTTTTTATTCTTTCGTGCTTTTTCAATTTTCGCTGGTGGCGTCTTTGATGTTTCCCACGCCCCCCACCAACAAAAAACCCCCCCAACCCCCCTCACCCTCCCCTTGCATCCGGGATTCCACAAGACTTCGTTTTCTTTATCTTAGCCTGCCTCTCTCTACTCGTGTTTCTTTTCACACCCGTGCATCTTGCCAATCGCAGCTTCACTTGAAGCCGCTTTTTCGGTGAGTGTTTTTTTGAAGACATACGCTTACTCACTTGCCCCTTCGACCGGTTTTTTCCCACTTTTTTAATGCGACGTATAATCACCCTCTCCTGTATTCTCTCTCTGTGGTATCCTTTTCTGACTTATGGTCCCAACCTTGAAAACCCATCCCCAATTTTGACCTCTCTGGCTGATGATTTTTTAGCCTTTCTTTTTGAGCTGACGGCTTCTTTCCCCCTCTCCCTCGTCTCCTTGTTGCCCGGCACTGGCCTGATATGATGACTAGTAATGTCTCTCGATTTCTCTCTTGGTCTTTATTGAGGCTAACGCTTGGTCTGTACTCGCCCTTTTTCTGCATCTCCTTCACCCTTGATGCTTTGCTACAATTCGGCTCTCATTTTTAGCGGAACTTTCTTTGCTTTTTTTTGGCATCGAGCTTCTGCTCGTTGCAAATTTCTTTGGTGGTTGTGCTTGGCGATTTTTTTCCCCTGGGCTTTCCACTCACTGGTCTTTCTGTTCGTAACTTCTGAAGTTGCAGACTTCCGTTTGCACCCGCCCTGCTCCCTAAAACACAACACCGCACCCCCCGTTCCCACTGAAGTATTTTTTTTGCTCTGCCAAGCTCGGTCAGTATTTGGCGCAGCGTCCAATTACGGATTTTTCCCCCCTCAGCCCGCTTAAGGCATGTTTTCCCTTTTCCCTTCGATGAATTTTAGTATTTTTTTTTTTTTTGTGTGTTTAAACCGCCCCGTCATGCCATCCCGAGAAAGCCCCCAAAAGGTCGCACCGAAATCCTTTCCCCTCCCTTTAGTGCTTTTCCTTTGACCGGTCCACTTTTTTTTCTGTACAACTCCGCCCATCATCCTTTTGCAGCTCATTTCCTCAGACAGAAGGTCATCTTCATTTGACGATCAAACCTTATAACCTCTCTCCCTCCTTTTCCCTGCAGTCGAGGTCCTATTGCCCCGTGATTCGACTCCCTTGCCCCACCCTCCCACCCGCAGACCTCATAAAAAGCTAGTTCCCTCCCTCCAGTTAAGAAGGCTTCCTGCCTACTTTTCTAGTCTAAGCCGGGCTCTTTCTTTCTAAGTGATGTAAATCTGGTGGGGGGCTGTGACCCGACCTTTCCCCTATTACAAGTCCTCTGCACTCCTTCTCGGCTTGAGCTCACTCAGAACCCCTCCTTTCAGCCGCGGATCTGTACATTTTTATTTTCTTTTTTATCTTCTCTTGTTCTGTTGTTTCCCTCTCCCGACCACTCAGACCTGGCAGCCGGTCCGGCTACGCCCCCCTGTCGGCGGCCGTCCCTCTTTTCTTTCTTTTCAGGCATTGATTAGTTAATTTGGGTATTTTCGTTTTTTTCCTGAGAACATGGGCGACACCTTATTCGTTTTCCATCCTTATCTCCGAAGGCGGCGGAGATCCCCCCTCTTCTGCTATCTTCCTGGCGGGAGAAATGTAATTCCCGACGGTTTGATCTTTCTTCTTTCTTTATAGTTTCATTTAAATACGCTCACGTGTTCACCTTGCTGGTTCTCTTATCTTTTGCACGATTTTAGAGTCCACTATGGATTCGGTGTACTGTCTGTTTGAACCGCCTTTTCCTCGATTTCGACCTGCGGCTGTTACTTATTTTCCAAACTGACTGTTCTCTTGCCTTCAGCAACACCGACGCTGCGTCCTTCTTTCGGAGACCTTGGTTGTATTTTCTGTTTTTTGCATTGTGGTCGGGCTTAGCACTAATCGAACTCGGCCGAGTCGTATGCGTTAGAACTCCATTCCTCTGTTCCCCCTAATTTTCTTGCCACTCACTCTTTGAAGCTGACTTTTCTCTGGAGCTTTTCTCCAGCAAAACTGTCTTTTTCTTTGAGTGTATGCGTTTGAGTTGTTTTTCTTTGAAGGAGGATACTTTGTGTGCCAGAGAGGGGTTTCCTGACAACTCGTTTTCCCTTTCAACACCTGCTTTCGCAATCGGCACAAAAGATCCCCCCGCCCTTGGCCAGCCTCCCCCCCCGACGGGCTAGTTTTGCCCCCCCATGCTGACGTTTTTTCAATCTTCCCACCTTGATTCAAGTTTTGAGACTCGTCACCCCCTGCTGCTTTATTTATTTTTTTTGCCCGCCTTTTAAACCCCTCCCTCCTGCGTGCAAGCAGTTTTGCACGCCTTTGATTCGACGTTTTTGGGCCCTTTTTTGCCCAAACGCCGTCTTGATCTTTCCTCCATGATTTTTATCTGTCATCTTTTTCATTTTTCGATGCCAAGCTGAATCGCCTTTTCATCCCGTTGTGGGAGTCCTTGGGCCTCAGTCGACCTTTCCGATGTTTCCAGGCGGAGCGACTCTTTTTCGTTGCTGTATCATTTCTTGTTAGACAATGGTTTTTTTTACTACGAGTCATTGTTAGCAGATTCGTGCTTTCCGTGACCACTCCACTTTTTTCCCTGTAAAAGTTTTCGCGGAGGCGAGTGGGCAGAAGTTTTTCAAGTGTCCATTTTTATGCAACCTAGTCAGCGCCTTTTTCTGCTCTTTCATGTATTCCTTCGAAGATCGAGGTCCCTTTTTCCCCCCTCCTTTTTTTCGCCGAATGTTTTTTGCACACATTTAACATCGAGACCCCCTTTTGGCTCCCCTCACAATCTGATCTTTTCACCCTATCGAGGGACATCCCGTCGCGGACGCATTGCAATGATCCTTCTAATCAGTGTCATTCGAAGCTTTCGGTTCCTCCCAACCATGTCATGCCTTGAAAAGCATTCTTCATCTTTTAGATAATTGGCTTGCTCACGCGTCCGCCACGTGTAGAGGTTTTATTTGCGATACCTCCCTTTTTTCTCAACGATAAAGAGAGCTCTTGGTTTCCCGATCTTTCCCTTGTATGGTTTTTAGAATGGCTTTCTCTTTTTCGGACCCTCTCTTGCCTCTGAGTCCTTCCTCATTTTTTCCTTTGAAACCTTGTCGTCACTTTCCTTGCGGTTCGGGAAGTGATCCCTATCCTTTACTTCGTCTTCCACCATTAATTTTTCCCCATCTCCAATGATCTTTCCTCATCGCTTGTCGGAGCCCTTTACTGGTTGAGGGCCACTAGAAAAATCTCCCTCCCCCTCGATTCGATGCAGCCCCTGGTCCGATCTCATCCCGAAGACATTTTCCTTCATAGATTTAACCCTCCCCCTTTCGCATCACTAGAATTTTTTTCGAGTGCTTTCGAGAGTTCCCAGTCGCTAGCGTGCTTGAATTTTGCTGCCGCTTCTGGCTTTTCCTTCAGAAGACACCCGAAGGCGTCTGGTGTAGCAGTCACTCCCTTTTCTTATTTTTTCATCGTCGGTTTTTTCTTTTTACCATTTCGGGCTTTTGAGATCCCTCTTTTCCCTGCTAGGTCCTCTCTTTTCTTTCTAATGATATCTCTCTTTTCCTATGTGTTGACGAGTTTTTTTTCTTCCCTTTGAAGAATTGACCGCCCTTGACTCTGTCCTTTTCGAGCGGAAGTCTTGAATTCCCCCTGGCTGTGCTTTCTCACATTAACCCCACTTTTCCCTGAAAGTGCGCCTTTCACCTCGTCCTGCATTCGGCGGCCTTCTCTCTCCCTGCGCCAGGAGCTGATCACACACCCCGCGTTTTATAAGTATCCGATCGAATAGCCTATCCTTTCGGAGTCTTCTGTAAGCTTTTTCGTGACTCGACGCCCTTGCCCCCCCTGATTGCGATTCTTCCGAGGTCGTCTTTGCGGATTCGAGATGGAGTCTTTTCTTTGTTCCATTGGTTTGTCGCTCTAGAACTCCTGTGGTTAGTAGGACTGGGCCCTGAATGTTGAAGTCCTGACCGTTCCCACGGGTCTCCCTTTTTCGCTCCAGTGGATTAAACTTCTTTCTCGTCGCGGCACTTTTTCTCCTTCTCCTCCCAACATGTTGAGACTTGGCCATCACCTCTCTCGTCTTGCAGATTTTTGCCTGATCTGTAATTCGCCCACTCACCCCCTGACCCGTGGCGCGCGGTTGTGTGCTTTTTATCCTTTCTTTCACCTCATACGGCTTTTTTTCTTTTCCCTTGGTTGGGTTTCTTTGCACCTCTAACTCATCTCTCTTGGCGTTGGTGATAAACGTTTCTCATGCAATATCGGAAGCTCTGTCCCCCTTTGTTGATGTTAGCCTCGATCATTTCGTTTTTCGTTTTGTCGAGGAGACCCTCTTATTGATTGTGACGGGTGTCGAGGTGTGTTTGCAAAGTACGTCCAGGTTAAGTGGACGGAATCGTGCTTCTCATTCCTGGCCTTCCCTACTTGCCTCGCTCGTCATAGCGCTGACTGGAGTATTTTTTTCCGCCCTGGGTCCCTCGTGTCTCTTCTTCTATTACCTTTTGAAACGGGAGTGTTTCTTCCTCCTCTTTTTTTTTCTTTTCTCCGCAACATTTTTGCCTTACTGCTGACGGTCTGTGCCCCCCCATACCTCGACGATCTCCGCGTGTATCCATTTCTTTTTTTTACGTGTACCCATAGACCACACCTCTCTTTTGGTGAAAATGCTCGCTGTATTGTCGCCTTCGTTCTTTTTCGCTACCACGTTTGCCATTCCTCGTGGAGTTGGAAAGTCCTTTACGACACTGTACCTTTCATTCCAGGATATGGCCAGCCCTTCTTTCCCCGTTTTTCCCCCCTGTTCTCCTTATTTCCGCGTCGCCCCCTCCCTGCTCTTTCTACCTCTTCTCTTGATGACGCGTCTCACCTGTCCTTCATGTGTGTTCTTGCTTGTTTTCCTGACGTATATTGTCGGTTATAAGACTTCCGTTGGTGTGTTGGCTTTCCTCTTTTGGCTTGCCGACGCGGTTTTTTGCTTTCGTCCTTTTCGGGGCAGAAGTCCTTTCTTCCACTTCATGATCACCAACTCCCCACCCATGCCCTTCATCCCCAAAGGGAACCCACCTTCTTCTTTCGGGAGCGCGTCTCCCCCTTTTCTGCAGACTTTCGAAAGTTCCACTTCTTCTTTGCCCCTACATTCTATTGGTTGGCCTTGCGTTGCCACCCGTCTCCTGAACTTCGAAGTTTGCCTTCCTTTTCCTTGCCCGCAACTGCAGCACTTCTCTACCCTTGTCGCAGAAAATTATCGTGGCCGCAACTGTTGTGTGTGTTTCCTCTATCCCCCTCACTTTTGCGTCTCCTTTCAACATCCGGTTTTCATTGCTCGTTCGATCTATCCTCCACAGCCTCCTCCAGGCGGTTCCATAGTTTTGGATTTAAAACCTCAACGATCAGCTGAAATTTCCCCCCCGAAGTAGGTTTTCCTTTCGCCCTCCTCTCCTGACCTAAGACGAACCAAGGCGAGGTCCATTTCTAGTTCCAGGAAGATCAGTTCATTTTTTCCGCCGCCTCTATCCTGCCGGTCTGCGATTTCGTCTCGCGACGATCCTGTTTTTGCGACCCTTTGCGCCCGACCTTCTTCGCTTACGCTGCACCAGGTTACTTTTAGTTTTTTGAGAGGAACAGCTTTTCATTCTCCTGGTACTTGAAAAGGTCTCGTGTTT
>Ga0179593_1462281_pt1 | contig 13367 bp, 11 predicted proteins | sample CZODoug2_1_08_16_FD_185931 | JGI IMG/M metagenome (GOLD analysis project Ga0179593, IMG submission 185931) | Vadose zone soil fungal communities from Angelo Coast Range Reserve, California, USA - CZODoug2_1_08_16fungal (PacBio error correction) | ecosystem: Environmental > Terrestrial > Soil >... | reverse complement strand
AACGTCCAACCCCCAACCGATATACGCATGCAGCTTAGGATTTTTTTCGCTATCAGTTCAATGAAGTCTTCAAACCCAACCAAACGGGCCCCCGCCCGAAGAATTTTCCCCGTATCGGGTTTCGTTCGCTGCCTTAGCGTCACATATTGTCTGCTTCCTGAACCTGCCCTGCAACGCGGACAGTTCCTCGCTCTCCAAGCTGACGACAGAAAGAAACTAGGCGTGCTCCGGTCGGGCACAAGTTCCTTGCCAAGAATCAAGGGACCATAGACTTTCCTCACATTAGCAACTTCCTTTTCGCCCAAAATAGTCCGCCTCTTTCAATCTCGGCAACTCGCTAATGTGGGGCTTCGGCATGTCTGCGAGAAGAGGATTAGCAGGTTTGTTTTGGCGCTCTGCCCGAAGGAAAATTCCCGGATTTATTAGTCTTGCGTAGCGCCCCACTGCGCTTTCTGTCACCACACAGCATGTTTTTCTTTTTTCGGGTCCTTGCCCCTACCAATCGAGCCTTTTACCCCCGCGTCCGGCGGAACGCATTTGCTGTTTCCTTCCTGCCGCCCCGAAACGGATAACCCTCTGCTCCCTGCAGCGTCCTACCCATACCTCTTTCAACCCGGCAGACCGAGGAAGAGACGCCAGTTTTCCCCCTTTTAGCCTTACCATGCGGCGATTTTCTTTCACATGCAAATGGATGCTCCCCCATCGTGACACTACAAATTCCCTGAACCTCCGGCACCCCCTTTTCTGGGACACCTCTGCTTACGATTTCCCTTTATAACGCTACACGTGGGGGCACTTCCCCGTTGGCTCTGATCAGTGGCGTCCCTTCCGCAATGCCCGCTGGCGCGCCAGCCAAGTGATTCCCTTCCCGCACAGCACTATTCCTCGCAACACCCCGAGTGTTCCGAGGCGTGGGGGCGTCCCGCTCATATGGCAGTAGACCCCCTTCCGTTCCCTGCAACAGTCTACCATTAATTCCTCCGCCTGGTCTGGAAACTCGCACGCTTGGCTGTTTGAAGCACCCCTACCTTCCAGTACCTGCAGATCCAGGTCCCCTTTTTTCCCTTGTCAATGGGCTGCGTGGCTGCTTCACTTTGGAATCCCACCATGTGGACGGTCCCTCCCGTAACCTATGCCCCCATAAATTCAAACTTCCCTCTATTCTTTGCCCACCTCTGACATGGTGGGACAGAATGGTTATGCCTGGAAGTTTATGACCCGGCGGATCGGGTTAACAATGGAAAAAGCTGACCTAAACGCTTAATCCCCCTACACCCCTGCCCTCGCGCGTGGGAAGGTAGACCTGGCTAGCCACCTTCTTTGTGGCGCTCGTTGACGATGGAATGGCTCACGATCGCAGCACCGTCCCTTTTTCTGGGCTTCAGGCTCTCTCTAATTTTTTTTTTATGGGCCAACAAGCCAACAGGATCCCCCACTCCCCCATACATATCTCTCACGTCTGAACGTGGTCAGAGCTACCCTGCCAGGCCGCTGTTTGGCGACAAATTCTATATTCCCGAACTGTACCCGACTCGGCTTGGCCAACCGATCCCTCCTTTCAGCCGGAAAGGCCCTGGACTGACATACGTGCATTCTTCAAGCCCCTGCTGCGCACACCCCCACTCATTTCTCTTCGCCCTCGCCCGCAGAGAGTGATGGCCTATCAGGACTCTAGACACAGGCCGAGGGAATCCCCCGGTACTGATTTTTTGTACTCTGCCCGGCCTCCTTTGCGGTTGACAGGACTAAGGCGAGCTCAGGCGCAGCCGGATCCTGTTTTTCCCCTTCCCTTTCCCCTCAGACGCGTTTCCCGCGGCAGAGCTTTCTTTTCCTCTTGCCCTTTGGGGCGCTCTCACGGTTCGTGCACTCCTGCCGCTCCCCTGACGCAGCCTTTTTAGGCCCGGAGATACCTTCTGTCTTTGAGGAAAGGCCTCGACCCCCCCCCAAACCCAATCAGTCCTTTTTCGCCTTCTGGCCCTTGCGTGCCGTCTCGGCTAGCTGGAGACGCTTTTCAAGCATAGTCCCTCGCAATGCGAAATCGCGCGCCGGCTGTGTCATAGGAGCCTGGTCGCGCGAGCGCCCAAAGCAGTTACTTAACCACCGGCGTATCGACATCGCTTTGTAAGAGTGCCTCCATCGCCCCCCCGTGAGCCCTACCAGGACTCTGCTCACGCGCCGAGTATCCTCTCCCCCAATCTATTGGTCGTTCTTTTATACAAGAATGTTCCTCCCCGTAATTCTCGCGGCCTCGTTTTTTCTTACTCGAGGTACGTTTATCCTCGTTTAGTGGCCCCCCTCCGCTAGAGCGCTTCGAGATTTTTTCCGCCTCTGGTGATCAAAGGAAAAACTAAAAAGGTGGAGATCAGAACACCCACAACCCCCCCCCCCCCTTTTACCGACCCTTACCGCGTTCTCACTATCCTATTTTTTACTAATCAAGCGTGTTGTTGGTTGCTTGAGATGATGCCGCGCTATTATTTAACCCCCTTTTTTAATTGCTGTTCTCTCCCACCAGTAGTTTCCGTGGTTATGCTCCCTTCACCTCGGGCCGAGCGCGAGTTCCCGCGCCTACTCTCGAGGTTCTGGCCCCTCCTTCAAACCCCTTCTCCTTCTCGAAGGACATCGCGCAACTCTTTTTCTGACGCGCTCAATCCTCGCACTCAGTTGGGGCTTCCCCCAACCCCCAAAGCGCCGATACCTCTTTTTTATCACGACGATCCTTTTTGTAGGAAATGAGTGGATGCCCCTCTTAGACTTCTGTAGACCTCTCTTTAAGTAAATCTTTCTCTCGAGAACCGCGTGGACCACGGTCATCGACACCCTGCCCGCGGCTGCTGCTTGCTTTTGCTCGAGTTGACGGTTCATGCTCCCTGATTCTCCGGCGCCCTGGCCCGGAAGTCCCCTTTTTTAAGAAGTCCCTCAGTTTTGTGTAGAAGGAATTCTCCCTCGTCGGATCGCCCTGTGTCGGCTTCGTCCGTTATCCAGGTTTGACGAACCTTGCGAGCCTGCCCAAACATCCATAACCTGCGTTGTCCTTTCACGAACGCTTTCCTCCAGGAATCGCTTTTCACCGTAGTCCCAGTCTTTTAGTATGCGTCCTCCCACTTCCTCGCAGCACGAGGCCGCAATTAGCTGACAACGTACGTCCCTCTGCCAGCGCGCTCGTTTGACTCCTTACGAGATACGTTTCAGCATTTTGGCTCATTCCAACGGTAGTGGCTCTAGTGGTGTGACTCAGATTTGTACAGGATCCCCCCTGCCGGCTTCAAAGATCGCTGTCGTTTTAAAACTGGCTTTCCACAATCCCCTCCCGTTCTATCCCGGATTTTTCTAGCCCCTCTTCCTGCGGTTCAAGCGCTCACTTGAATGTCCTTATGAGATAGATGGTTCCTTTGTGCCCTCACCATTGCGTGTGCAAACCAGTTTGGGATATTCGTCGGCATGACTCCAGAACCTGGGACTTCGTCCATCCTGCGATGCCCACCTTGTTCCCCCAGCACTCCGCCCCTGCCTTCCGTCCGATCAGTGATTTATCCGATTATTCTTGCCAATGGCTTCTACCGCCGAGAGACTCCTCAAAACCAGCTGTCTTTTCCCCCAAAAGGTGTTTCCTGTCCACGATCTTCCTGTCTTCAGGAGGGGCAGAATGCCCGGCGGGTCCTCACCCCGCACCAGGCAAATTACTTTTTTTTCTCCCCTTCCTTGTTGCCCCACATGCGCACGCGAGCCCCACGGATATGGCCTGACTTAGTTGCCTTCCCCAACCTTCCGACAGACACAATTGCATTTTCTCCCTGCACGGTCGCACGGTCTTCCACCTTCTCTTTGATTCGCCATAGGCGCGTGAGAACCCACGCGTTCTAGCCCCCACGCTTGACGTGGGTCTTCGACTATGTGGTCTGGGATTCTTCGTGGTTCGCTTTTTCATTGCATTTCTCCGTCGGACTGACTTCGCCTGTTTCTTCCTTTCGAAGGTTCACTCGAGTTACCAGCCGTGACCTTTTTTTTTTTCCGACATTATTTCGTTTTATGGCTAGGGGGCAACTACCCTTTCCCCGCCAATTCTCCTCCCCCTCCCCCCCACCCCTTTCTGCTTTGATGTCCGGACTCGTCTCGACCCGTGGACAGGTTTCCAGACTGTCTTTGGTTAGTCCTTTTTTTTCTACGGGTATTCCAGTTGTATTCGTTCTGCATGAGACGTCGACTTTCTTCCCCTTGCCAGTGAATCGTTTCTGCGAACGCCCGCAAAAACGGAAAGTTGTTCCCCCCTACCCGAACTCCCGCAACATACCCGACGAGTGCGCTTCCGCATTTCCCCCCCGGTTCCGAAACCAGAGCCGGCATCCCCCGGACAACTCCCGACTCCCGGACTCGATATTTCGGACTTAAAACGTTGCTACTTTTCGCACGGAATTGCATAGATTTTTTTCCCCTTTCCTGAGAGATAGGTTTAACCTTGCCGCCTGACTTCGAGCAAGCATTTGACTTCTCACTCATCCTCCGGCAGCCTCCTCGGAACGTTGAACTCCCTCTCGTCGGACTTGATTGCAATCCACCACCAGATACCTCTGAATCGGCGCGGAACGTTTTTTGCGCGCCGACTCCGAGTCTGTCGTGATGATCTTCTCCTTCCTTGCGCTTTCTACGATTCTCCCCCACCTCCTAAGGGGTTTTTCTCACCCCACCTACAACTACTCTAGCAGGCCAGAATCGCCTCTCTTTCACGATGCGTAGCGTTATTGCCAGATCCTTTCAGCTTCAGAGTCCCTCTACCTTGCCCAGTAAGCAGGGGGTTCTGACGAGGCTTCCTAGCCTTTCTTAGCTCCCCTTCTACTAACTATCTCTACCGCACACCGGGTTCCCTTTTAACGCGACCACAGTCTTCCATTTCTCCCCATTAGACACTGGAGCCAATTTTCCCAAATCGGCAACTAGATTGGATAGTCTTTATTCTCTTTCCCTGCCGGACGCCCTGTTTTCCGTTCCGCGACAGAGCGAACATTTCTCCTTATTTTTTTGGTCGACGCCTTTTGTCTGGTCCCACGTTTTGCTTTTGGAGGTTTTGCCTCTGATGTTTTCAACCTACGGCGAAAGCCGTTTTTCCTAATGCAAGAAACTTCTAAAAACGAAGCGACCGTGACCGCTTAACTTCCCAATACTCCTGGTCACACCCCCCCCAGACAGACGGCGGACGACAGTCTTTCCTTCGACCGAGACCTTCCTCGAGGGAGTCGTACTTCTCGCTAAACCCCTCCTTTCCCCCCCAGTCCTTGCCAAGGATTGAAAACCGCTTTCTGCGATGACAGGTTCGCAACGACAGTCCAACTGTTTCATGAAGTCTGATCTTTCACCTTATTTCTAAGGGCACCCTTCCTTTTTTGAGACAATCTCCGTCAATACAGTGCTAAATTTCCCCTCTTCGCCACGTACCCATCGGTGGCAATGCGGTGTTATACTAAAGCCCGTATTTCTTCGCCTTTCGACGGTTTTTCGGAGAATTTTCCTCCTAAATGTCTTTTCGTCCTTCCCCTTGAGGATGGGTCTGAGGCCCCCACCCTCTCCCCTCCCCCAAGTATTGTACTCAGCACCCCGGTGCGAGCATATTCACCAATCTGCTGCGTCGGCCTCTGCCTTTTCTTCACCACCTTCTCTTAGGCATCCGTGACGTCCCTTGACCTCATCCCATAGCAAGGACCCCCTCATGCTTCCTCCCCTCTCCATGGTTGATCGCATGGTTTGGAAGCCCGCTCGGCGTTTAATTGGAAAATTGCCCCAGGAATTCACTCGACCTACCCCCCACACCATGAGTGGACTCTGTCACGTCGTCAGTCTGGGGCTTTTTTACTGTGTTGAACAATGTCTCATTCTCACCTCCACGATTTTCCAGCCAGGCACGTGCTTTTTTCGTGGTCGTGCGACGCATATCAGGGAGTAGCCAAGTTTTCCTTTCTTGCCAACAGACCCCCCATATAGAACTCATCTTGGCATATGGAACCGCCTTCCCCGCGGTTTTTTCCTTCAATCGCGTTCACCCGACCTTCTATGTGGTCTGTTCCCCCACCGATCCCTTTTCACTGAACACAGGCCATGATTCTTCGACCGTTTCTTTCCACGACCTCTCTCACGAACACGCCTCGCCATCATAGCGGTCTTGTCGATCATCCCCTGACTGCTTTTTCGCGGCCGCCTGCCTTCCCTTGCCTCTTACGTCCCCCACATGCTTTGTTTTGCTGTTGGAAGGGCGAAGTAGCAATTCTCCCACTCATCCACCGCTACTGTCGTTTCAAATTTTCGGCAGTTCAGTCTTTTCCGTTCTTCCTTGCCCCCCAACCGAAGTGATTGACTTTTCCCCTTTTACTGTTCGTCAAGAGCCTATAACTGAACTGCCCCCCCCTCTCCGTTGCCCGATCTTAGTCTTGGCGGAAAGGACTGACCCACCCCCCACCACTCGAATTGACTTTAGAATTATTCCTCCGCAGTCCACTTGCAGGCTAGCTCACTTTCCATTCCAGTGCTAAGAGACCCCCTTTTCCCAATCCGGACCCCCGCCCTTAACAGAATCTAGATCGGGACATGGAGAGACTTCCTTCGCAAAAGTATTCGCTTTTTAGCTTCAGCCCCCATTTTACCCGCACCGGAATCCCCCCTGGTTTTCCAACCAGGATCGGCTCTAACCGCTCTTTCATCGATCCTCTTGGAGGTCCATTGAGCCCCCGGAATGTTTCCTGTCCGACTCATCGACTATCGCTGTTTTTCCCCTTATAGGAATTTTGTGTAAGAGTTGGTAGCAGGCAAATCCCAGAACCCAGTAGATTCAATCTATTTAGTACAGAACGCAGCTAGGCAAAAGGGCACCCCGTTCCCCCCTTTGAGACTCACTTGACCCCCTCCAACCCACCCCGCCCAACGTATTCTCGCGGCCATCATTACTCTTTTTAATCATCATCTTTTGTTTTTTAGCTGACATGAGGCCAGTCTATCCTCGTTCACCCCTGGGTTTTTGATCTACGTTGATCACACTCCAAATGTAGGACCTTTTCCCTTTTTGACCCTCGAGCCGCCCCAAACCGAGCCTTCCCCCCGCTCCTTTAGTTCTGGCCCCGCCAAGCGGTCGAACGTCATAGACGCTCCAGTCCTCCCCCCCCCTACTCGTTGCCAGCCCGTTTTTTTCCTCCGCCCATTTCCTGAGGGTCCTAAATACCATTAAGCGATTCGTTATTTGTCAAACAGAGCTGAGTCCGAGGGAATCACCTTTCGTCCCCAAAGTAGGATTTTGAGACAATCTCGAATTTATATTAGCTTCGCTCGTTGCACCTCTTTTGAGCCCCCTTCACTCTCGCAACAGGGTCCTTCCTACCCAACCCCTCCTTTTAGCCACGTGCCTTTTGCTAGTTCTATATGAATTCTGATAGAGGACACTTGCATTCCCACCCCAGCGAGAACTTTCTCTGGCCCGGCCCTTCAGGCGACCCGTCCCGCGTTCTTGGTAGTACACTTCCTTTTAAGCCTAGTTCTTTCCCCTTCCCCGGCGGATCCTATACGACATTTTGTCCACCGGAGCACGAGTACCCCCCTACACGCAGCTCGGACCAGCACTTTCTTTTCCTCGCGCCTCTTCCCGACGCCCCGTCCCTATAGCCGGCCCCCTTGCTGCCTTCTCACCTGCGCGACCGTTTCATTGGCCGCACACTCGTTCCGCTGCCATTCCCCGCGCTCGATGATCTCACCTCCGCCCGTTTGGTCGCGCCGCCTTCAAGGTTTCCTTTTTCGCTATTTTTTTGCTTCCTCCCGTTTGCACTATCCTTTGGCCTTCCTTCCAGGAGCTCGTCAGTCCCCACACCTGACCTCTCCCCCCCTACCTCGCCGATGATTGAGCAGTCCGCCCAAGGCTGCGCTGTCGCGCTCCTCCAAATGACTTCTCACACCAGAAGCCCCTTTTTGTTTTTTTGTGGAGCGTGTCGGCCTCCTGTGGCCCCCCACACACTCCCCGGTGATTCGCCTGCCCAAACTCCACCCCCCGGTCACCCGCGCTGTTTTTCGGGCGATGCCATTATAACTGTAAGAAGCCTCCATCGACCCCTGACTTTCGCGTTCCCTCTACTGTTTCGATCCTCTTTATTAATTGCCCATGCTTCCTCACTGAAGAGCGCCTCTTTTCAACCCCCCAGGACACCACATCCTTTTCCAAACCCCAAGGTTCTAGTCACCGATCTTCTTGTAGACGGTTTTCTTCTTGCGGCGGTTTTTTGTTCCCGCAACGACCTCTCATCGACGAAGTCCATGTTGAACATTGAGACCGGTCACGTCGCAAGAGGTGTGCCTTTTTTCTCCCAACCACCATCCTGCGTTTGACAGTTCCCCCTTCTCTTCAGCTTTGGGTTTGCCCGCGTTTGTAACCTCGTCATCGAAGTTTTTCCATAGGCCCCTTGAGCACCCCAACCAGGCGCCTCAAGAGCTTTGGCGCGGCTGATCCTTTTCCCTCCCGGATTCCCCCCCGGCGACTGGGCGCCATCTTTCCTTAGAAGTTCTTCACCTATTCACTTTACCGACCTTCTACTCCTATTCCCCATTTGCATACGAGAAACTAGTTTACTCCCTTTTACCTGACAATTTGTGTTTTTCTTTTTCGCAGCCCTTTACGCATTCGCTTCCCATAGGATCCTTAGACCTTCTTGATTAGGTTCTTCGACTAGCAGGCCGGTTCCCAGGGATTGGGTGATTTCCCCCTGTCGCATTTTTTGTTTGTAGCCCTCTTTTTCTTCTCCAAAAGCGCACTTCCACGTGTGAACTAGGAGGCCGACGACCTACAACCTTCCGTTGTGCTCAACTCCCGTCGACCTCCTCATGGTGAGCTTTCTACCCCTTGCGTCCCACCCCGCGCTGAGTCAGTGAACTTTTTCCCCTGAAGCCCCCGGGGTTCTTTGCCCTCGCTTGCACCGGCAAGGGTTGCGAAGGCCTGGCATCCGGCCTTTTCCTTCATCGCATAACCCCCCTTTTCCGACACCTTATATTACTATCATCCTGTTCGCTCGCCCAGCCCGTGCGCTTTTAATCCGACTCAGAATCCGGCGGCCAGCTGGCAGCCTTAACCCACCCCTTCTGTTCTTCGCTAGTTTTCCTCCTCTTTCCCCTTTGCTCGCGGGGGTCCCTGAGACGAGATTGTTGGCGGTATCTCTCTCTTTTAATTCCACGTTTTTTCTGTTGTTGTTCCTCCTGATTCCCCGCCCAAGAACTACGACTCGCGCCCCTCGCAAGACCGCGCTTATACTTTGCGTAGCGCGCCGGATTCGAAAGCTGCAGATTCTCTGTTGGTTCGACTGTCCAAGTGCTCAGCAGGCTTCCACTTATGCGTCATGAGCAACTGAGGACTTCTGGCCTCCTGCCTCTTCAGGTTCCCATACGCCGAGGAGGCCCTTGTTAATATCTCTTAAATGATTTTTTTCATGACATAGCTGAAACTTGCACCATTTGAGGCTTTTTCCCCTTTCTTCCGATTGGGAACCCTTCCCTTCGATGGCCTTTTTCAAGGCTAAACTGGAACAACCCAGCCCACAGCCCCACCGTTTCGGCGTTTTCATGCGCTCGCCCAAATCTTCGGAGGTCATGATCCTTCTTCATGGCAACCCTTGTTATTTTTTTGTCGGGACCCGCGGTCAGACCTACGCTGTTAACTCGGACTTACCTGCGTTTCTTTTTACATATTGTTCCCTAAACTCACACCCCTTTCCCTTCGAAACCACAGTTATCCCCCCCAACATACCTCTTAAATTTCGCGAAGGTCGTTTCTTCCATCGGCTAGAACCCTTTTTCACGTCGCTGGTTTCGTGACTGTCTGCTTCTGCTGACCCATCGATGCCGCACCCTCTTTTTCACAACCATGTACGGCCATGCTGCCCCCCTAGCTTCGACCCCTGATCAGACGACCAAGGGCTGAAGGTCTCTCGTTGTCAACGTCCGGAGAATTTTTTTTCTTTCGGCACGCCGTCTTCACGCATCTCGCCGCACCCGCATCTTTCCTTCTCGTGTGAGTTCACGATGATATCTTACACCTTTACGGCACGCGAAACGTATCTACCCCCATTTCTTTTCATTTCACGGGATCTCGTATTTTATGTTATCCATTTCAACAGTCCCGATGCTCTCCCACCGGGTGTCTTACAATGGCTGACTTCCCTTGAGGGAAGTGCGAGGAGGTGGCGGTAAGCGACGTAATACCCTAATTGCACTGACCTATCATATTGCAGAACTACATGTTTTTCTTATCGCCTTGGTTTTGGCCCCTCTTTCCCCCCTTTGTGCGGGGCCCTTGGCAAGTGCTAACGATCAACATCCCGAGCCTTTCCCAGCTTGGCGGCCTCTTCCGTTTCTTGCTGTTCGCACCCCCACTTTTTTTTCACTCGAGCCCACGGCCTTTTTGTTGAAGGAGAATCCCCTCCCATTCCTCTTTGGAACATTCCACCGTTTGCAGCAACGAAAATACTTTTCCATTATTGCCTTTTACAGCGCTTTACGAGGCCGCACCGTATGGATTCTCACCTCTCCCGGCCCTGATCAGGCCTTGATTGGTAGTGGTTTGCTGGCAACCGCCTTTACATTTTCCCCGCCGGCCTGATTTGATCCGTCCCCTCTCTTCCACCCCAAGACTATTCACGACCCCTTGATCGCATTCCTTTCTCGCGTCTGTTTTAAATACGAGCTGCTGTCCTTCCGCCGGCAGTGATGTAGGAAGATGACTGCCCCTCAGTGAATTGGCGCAGAAAGGACAGTCTTTTCGACCCTTTTTTCCCCCCTGGCCTTTTCGAGGACAAGCAGGGGCCGTCCCCCCCTCCGTTCGCTTGCTGGGGGTTCCAGCTACTGCAGTCTCTGGTCCCCGACTGATCAACGTGCATCCCTTTTGCGGAGCACGCTTCTGATCCCACACCTTTTTACCACCAACTCCTTCTTCCCTTTCGAAGCCGGCCCATGTGCGGCGGGCAGGCTCCTTTTTTCGCACCTTTTTAGGGCCTCCCGTTTGGCTCGTGTTTGAGAGGACTTTTTTCTTTTCGCGAGAGTTTTCACCACAGACCTTCACGCGCACGGCGCTTTACCCTTGGTGAATTTCTCTTTTGGTCTACACCAGGATCAGGTCCCGAACCTCCTCTTCCTGGGAGGTTGCTCCCAGATGTTAGTCGCGGGTTCCTCTTGTTTTCCCCAATCTCGCAACTTGCGCATGCGACCGTGAAATCTTCAGTTTTTTTTTTTGGGGGCCTGGCCCCCCACTAGCGAGCGTGCGCGTGGCGAGGTTGAGGCGCCAAATGTCCCAACAGTGGAGATCCTCTTGCTTTCCCCCCCCTTAACGAATATATCTCCGCCTCAGCTCCTTTTCTCTAATGTGCGAGATATATGGACTCGACGTCTATTCGTACTGGGTTTGAAGTGCTCTCTTCCACTTTCTCTTTTGCTTAAATACTCAGGCGGCAGATTTTTGCCGGTTTTCTCCCTAAGTGTTGCCTGCGCCCCCCTGGCTCTTTCTTTGACATGGTTCCCAGAGTTCTTGCGCATCGCGTTTCCACAGTCTCCCGGGGCCACACACCCAATCGACCTGCTGCCCCCCTATGGTGCGCGTAGAGTCCCGATATTTTAGTCCCTGGTGGAGCCTTATTTTCTCACGAGTCCAGAGAGACCCCGGACGGATACCGCGCTCCGCCCGAAAATAAAAGTTAAGAGTCACCCTGCTGCACGAGCCTGCTTTCTCTGCTAGATTCCCGGATTCCCCCCCGCCCGATCGTTGCATGTCAGCCTTTTACCTAAGCGCGAAAGCAGCCTTTTTTAGTTTCGCCTTTCTTCAAACTACCGCGGAATCCGCTATCTTTCCGCTGTTAGGAATTCCTGGGCATCGCCGACTTTTTCTCCGAGCCAAAGTCAGCACTGAGTTTCCTACGCCGATTGACCGTTCCTGGCCCATGTCGAACACAGGTCCTGCTGACCCTTGTGATCCCTTCCCCGCCGAGTTCAGTCAGCTTTCGGTCCACATTCCCCGATGCTTATGCCATCGATGCCTGCTCGCTTATATTCTCCACCTCTGAGTCGTGGTCCCGACAAATTTGTGACGTGTGGCAGTTCCCTCAGACGTCCGACTCTTCTTCCCTCGTTCCTGGCTCCCCCTTTGTGGCCTGCCAATCGTCTTCACCCTTCTCCTTATCGCCGCGCATTTTTTGATTCCGCACCCGAACACCAGGCCTGACGTTTCCCGCGCGACGGCATGACTTCTTGGTCGTGGTCCCTTTTTTTAGCGTCGCCTGAACCTTTTTGTTCTGCGTCGCCGACGCCGCCCGCTCCCGTGCGCCGCGGCGCTATAACGTGTCCACGCCTCCCACCCCTTCCGCGCCCTCATGATCAGCGTGATGTGACCGACGCATTTTACCCCTGCCATTGGCCCTGATCACGTGAGAGACCGCTGCCACCCCAGGCCCCCTTCGTCTCTTCTAATTCTTGGGACTTGTAGTAGTCCGGGGCTCCACAGACTTCTTGGCCAGCCACACCCGCGCCTCCGATGGCCGACGAAGCACCTTGTTTTCTCACCGGTTTAGTGGGGTTTGCCTTTCCTTTGCTTCTCTTTACGGTTTTTTCCCCCCCAGCCTCGGACCTTCCTTCCAGTTCTTATGCCGGCAATGTCCCCTTTGAAGCCGTCATTTTTCACCGTATCTCGTGCGCCCAGCTCCGCCACTCCTTTTATTGCCGTGTTTCGGTCTCCTCAGAACGTGGCATTCGCCGTCGTTAGATCACTTCATCCCCGGTTTCCTAACTGCCTCCTTGCACTGCATTAGCTTTTCTTTACCTGTAGGTTTGTTTGCGCATCATTTCCATCCTTCAGGGTTCGGATCGACGTCTCTAGCCTCGCGAAGTCTTTTTCCCGTGACCTTGTACTTTGGCGTAACTGTGTCGGTTATCTGTGTAGCGGTATTTTTTTTCCCGCACCCCCCAGTTCACTCCTTTCCGCCAGGTTGCCCTTCGATTGCGTTTAATTACCTCAACCCCGTGTGCAACTCAACCGCCGCCCCAATCAATCGATGTTTCTTCTTGATGTGTGCCACCCGAGCCGGTCCAGCACAGGCGGACATGCTTCACCCTATCGATTGGGGCGACCCTTATTCAATTTGGGTCCCTGACTTGTTCAGACACCGAGTCTATCTTTCGATCTTGCCCCACCTTTGACGACCTCGCGTTCGAGATTTCCTTTCTACCCCCGGCACTCTAGGGGCAGTGAAGTGTCCGCCCTTCTATCCCAGCGGACTTTTCCCCCCAAAACCCTGACGATCGCTTCAGCGACCTTTCTTTCCCGCGCCTCTTTATCGAGCTTTCCTGTTGACTTCGCCTTGTTTTTTCGT
>Ga0179593_1456686_pt1 | contig 13367 bp, 8 predicted proteins | sample CZODoug2_1_08_16_FD_185931 | JGI IMG/M metagenome (GOLD analysis project Ga0179593, IMG submission 185931) | Vadose zone soil fungal communities from Angelo Coast Range Reserve, California, USA - CZODoug2_1_08_16fungal (PacBio error correction) | ecosystem: Environmental > Terrestrial > Soil >... | reverse complement strand
TTTCTGACCTTATTCGTCCTACGTCCAACGATATAAGCTTTACTCTGGGGTGCCGTAGTTTTTCCAGAAATTTTCCTTTTTCCACATGTCACTATTGTTTTGCAGATGCTTTGGAACCATTTTTTTCATTGTCCCGACTTGCGCGGGGGGCTTTTTCAAATGGACCAATTGTCAACCCCTTAAATTGCCCGAGCTTGTTCGGCCAGTTGCGACTTGCCTCTGACCCTGCGCTCTTCGGCCCTGGCCGAGGTTCCCGTTTAAATCCAACCCCCCAGTGACGTCGACTAGTCTTCCATACACTGATCTCCGCACGAATTGAGGTAGTTGTCTAGAGATGATTCACAGTCCCAAAGAGCATCCTCCTCCTTTTTTTGAAGAGACCAAACATCAGTGCTTGTTATCGAGTTTGACCCAACCTTTCTTAGAAGCTTGATGGGACTTCCCCTAAATGGGATGATCCTGTGGCCAGGCCTGTGAGGTTTGCTTTTCTCGGAAGATTATGATATTTCCATCTCTGTTGATTCAGCGCTCACTCCCCCATCCCTGCCATCGTGCTTTGTTTCGCAACTTTCCTTTTTTTCTAGTGTTACATCCCCTCCCCGGCGATGTAAAGAGGTTGTTTTACCGCCTCATTTCACACAGTCCTTCCAATGTGTACTATCCAAAGGCTGGTATTCTTCTCATCGCACCATGTACCATCCCACCTTCTTGGAATTCGACTTTCCCCTTCCGATTGCTTGTGCGACTGTTTTTTTATCATCCGCCTAGGGAACTATTTGACCCCCTACCGGTTGGATGTGTGGGCTCCCCTTTTATTTTTTCTTTAACTCGCCTACCCCATCCTTACTTTTTCCCCACCCGATTTTTTCCCATTGGCCGCGGGACCGGACCTCCCTAAACTTCCTCCATCTCGCTTCGCTGAACCACTCCTCCTGCGCGGTTTTTTGATAGACAATCTTTTCGTGGCGTCCTTTCCGTTCTTTCATAGGCTCCGTCACCTCACCCCCCCCCAATATTTTGTATTTTTTAAAGGAAAGATTCCCGAACTCTTGTGCGTCTTTCTCTGCTTTTGGGGCCATCTTTCCCTGATATCTGAATGACCACTCCGATGTTGCGTGGTGGTCAGAGTATCTGAAAGCCTTGGCTTATATTCTCTTAGCGAAAACTTGGAGCTGATCTCTTGGCTGGATCCATCTATAGCTGGTTCTGCCCGGAGAATTCCTCTTCTGCCCGTTGGACTCAACTGATTTCACGGGGGCGGCTGGAGCCCCACAAAAACACCCAGGATGGGAAAGTTTGTTATCTTGGGCCTTTTTTTTCCGTATTAACAAGGCAACTGACGCGGATTGGCTTAGCCACCGCCCTGTATGATACGGAAATGGTGTGTTTCCCAAGCGGTTTTCTCTTTCCTTGTCCGTTCTTTCCATAACTCTGCCTGCTTAGTCCTGTTAGAACGCGTCCATTTTTTCGGCAGAGAAGGAATGGCAGCCTGTGGAGGAGTCTTCCCCACTAAATTTCCGCAAGTTTTTGCACAGTCAGAATCCTCTGTTTACGTTGTCTTATGTGTTAAGGCTCCCCCTGCCCCCGCTTACAAACCCACAAAAGCCTTCAGACAAGTGATCTCCAGTCCAAGAAGACCCTCCCGGTCGTTTCACTGCCCGTCCATTACTGATCCCTCTGGTCACCTTTTCGTCTTCGCGCCCAAATCTTAAAGAGGTCTGTTTTTCCTCTTAGAGTCCACCCGGTCGCTTTGACAGAATTCTGGTGCGTTGGATTCCACTTATCGATTGCACATGCCTCTCCCTTTAATGCGTTTATCGTCGACGCGTTGGCGGTTTGATCCCTTTTTCCACAGGCAGGACAATCCTTTGTCTTTAATTTGATTATGTGAGACTGCATTATTCTGCTCCTATGCCTCCCCGACCGGTGGGAAATCGGATTTGCCTTGAGTCCTCCCCTCTCGAAATGTTGATGTTGGTTCTTTATCTTCGTTTATATAATTTCACGATCTTTTTTTTTCCGAACAATCCTATCCTTTTCCTCTATTGCCCCACTGCTCCTCGACGCTTCATGCGACCCTTTTTTCTCTTTGATTTTGTTCATTTTTCCTCGCTAACATTGATCCGGACCCCGCAAAAGCCCCGAGATGTGATTGCTAAGCGGCTACTTTTTCCAATCCTTCTCTCGCGCCTGCTCCTTTAGTTTTTTCTACTTTTTCCAATTTTTCTTTATTTTTCCTCGAGGCCTTGGGTATTTTGAAGAGAGATCCGTGGCGGAGCGGGTTCACTCCTCCTCGCCCATCGCCGGCTCCCCCCTGGGTCCCCCTTTTTTCCTTTCTGCAGTACCCCCCATGAACTCTTTGCTTTTCTTCGTTCTTTCAGCTCAGGCCCGGTCTTCTTTTTTCAACAAGTTGGAACTTTGGCCTCCAATACCCACTCGCAGTGCGATGTGTTGATTTGCGTTTGCTTTTTTTTCCCCGCAGGCGAATACCCTAGACGTTTTTCCCGCAGATGGTGCTCGCCTCCCAAAGCCTTTTACATCACTGTCCCGCTTCTCCCTGGCCAACCCCTTTCCTCATACCGGTTTTTTTCGCTATTGCCCCCTGGCGTATCCCCCTTGATCTTTGATGAATTGCTTTTGGGGCCATCCCCCCTTCTTCTGATTTAGTGCATCATGACAAAGAACACCACCCAACCTAGCAACCTTCCTTGGTATTGGTCGTCCAGATTGGAACCTCTTATTTTTCCCCTTTGAGTGTCGCTTTTTTTCTTTTTGAAGCGTCCTAATAAACTTTCCCCCCCAATCTCCTCAGAATGTTCTATTCCGGCTCCTCCCTCGAGAGGCCGGCTCGATGGCGCGTTTTCCTTGTTTCCCGACCAGTAGATATAGACCTGGTTATCCCAAGTCCTTCCGAGGACTAGCTTCCTCAATTTTCCCCTCTTAGTTAAGGGTCCTCTGGAACTGAAGCCGTTTTTCCCCCCTGTTTTTTCGCGACCCGTGAGAGGCTCCCTGATGGCTTTTCTTCCCTCCTTTTAACAGAGGTCGCTGCCCCCCCCACGGCTGTTCCCCCATACTCTTGTTTTGTTTGTATCAATTTTTCCGTTGATTGCTTCCCCTCGGCGGTATACGAGCTCCGCTGTTCTACCAAAACCCCTTTTCATCGACCCTATGAGTTTTTTTAAACATTTTCTGACTTCGCAACTTTTTACCTCAACACTCTGTTTGGGAGAGTAGAAGGACCTTTTTCCCAGGAGAAACCACTTCCCACCTACCCTTGCGTCCACGCGTTTGCTTGTAGAGTTGTTCTAAGGATCACAAAATGGCCCGCCCTAGACGATAACCTGGCCATACCGTTGTTTTGCCCGCGACGTGTTGCAGCCCAACTCTCGTTTCTATCAGAAAGTTTTTCCTTGTCCTTGATTGTCCCCCTTTTCCGGCCGCGCCGAGAAGTTTTCCCCAGCTGATAGAAGTGTTCCCCTCAGTTCAAACGACATTGTCAGGGCTGTCTTTTTCCTGTCTTTTGTTTTTAGTTGGGCTTTTTATATTTACAAGCATTTTTTTTTTGAAGCACGCCAGCCCCCTTTCCCAGGATTCGTTCATTTTCCACATTGTTCATTTTTTCTTTGGTCTCCGTCCTTCTTACACCGTTGTTCTTTCTACCCTAATTACGTACCATGTCCTGCTTTCCGCTCTTATTTCCTTTTAAACGGAGCTCACTCAACTGTCTTTTTTAAACCGTGGCCACCAGGTTCTTTCCTTCCGGGAGATGCTTTTTAAAAAGTATCGGCAGATTATTCCTACGGTGAGGAAGAGTTCAAAGCCCCCTGCCATCCACCACTTTTCTCCCCCATCCCTGTTGTTTTGTGGCCCCCCCTCAGACTCCGCTTCTCCAACGTTTACCCATGCCCCTTAAAGACCCCTTGCCCTTTTTTTTTTTCTTCATCCCCCAGTTTTCAATATCTTCGACCAAGAAGAGTCCACCCTCTTCCTCAAATTGTCAGCGCCCCCATGGACGACCCACAGTATTCATATTGTATAGTCGCTCAAGAAAATAGCACCCGACCAATTGCCCTTACCCGTGATTTACCCGCTGCGATAAGTACCAAACAGTTTTTCCTCTCCTTTTTGTTGTGTTCTTTTCCGTTATATGAAGGCGGCCACCCTGTGGCGGCTAGAATTGGGTTCTTCCCAGTTTCCACTTTTTTTTTTTTTGGCTGCAGCGCCGCAGATCTCTTCTGAGTTTTTCTCGAGTAGATGCCAATCTTTCGCCCCCCCTCTTTTCCTCATCGGGGGAGGATTCCTCACCTAACCGACGCCCCAAAACCCCCCGGACACAAACCGACGGTGTTAACGAAACATTTTCGCGATTCCCTGATCCCGGCCCCTCCGCCTGTGCCATTATAATTAATTTCTCATTCGAGCTAAATGCCCATCAATATGGGGCTTAAGAGAGGTTTTTTCGCATTTTTTGCGGCCTGAGAACGCCCACCTACCCTTACCGACCCCAACTTATTACCTTCCCGCAACAAAACTGTCAGCTGAATGGGGTGCTACGCCACGATACTGACCCTGGTCTTCTGACCACTCTCCCGCCATCGGCTCGACAAAAGGACCCGGTTTTCTCCAGCCTTGGATCAATCATCACGCTGTATTCTTCCCCACCCCTCTCTTATTTTGAAGGAGGCACAATACCCTACGTTCTCCACCGGCGAAACAAACTGCGAGCTTAGAACAACCCGCCAGGTATTGACGACCGGGCCACCCACATCCCCAGGGACGTTTCCCCCCGAAACAAAACAAACATGACAAACCCCCGAGACTGTCCTGCTGCCCTGTGTGCTGTCCAGGAGCCGGGGCACCCTATGGAGACCCCCTTCACTCACATCTAAAGTCTTCTAGTAGAGGGCGAGGACAAAACCACCATCCCTCAAGCACCCCCCACGAAGCGTAGCCCAGGCTTTATAGCCCAACTAATCACGACCGGACGGGTAAGGCCGGAACGTTATAGGGCCGAATTTTTGAACATCCGGGTGTCTCCAGATAACATAAAAACGCACGACAGGACCCCCAGGAAGCCCGTTGACCCACTAGGAACAAACGCCCCTTGAAGGCCGGATGGCTGCAGGTCGAGACGCACGGCTCCCTAGAGATGACTCTCACCCAAGGCCAAGTGTCGATTGGGTGAGTCTGTTGGTCCGTCGGAGAGGACAGGACCGAGAGTCATCCCCCATCGCAGCCAAGGGAACTTAGTCTCCAAGGCAAGAGCCCTAGAACCCCACAGCACGAAATGTTTTTCCCGTGATATTCGCCCCATTGACGTCAATGCACGACCGGCAGAAGCGGAAGGAGCACCCCTTGTGAAACAATTTAGACCGTGGATAAGGTCAACCTGGTCTTGTCGGGACGTGTTTGGTTGTTAAGACAACGCGCATCGTTTCAGTCCGGCACTTGCCCACTTTTCTTTCAAAAGCGAGGCAAACCCCCACGATGGAACTCCCTTTGGTTTCGCCTTTCTTCTCCGGCTTTCCCTTGGCTGAAGGCCCCTTATCGGCTTTGGCCCTTCCATACCATTGCCTGAATTGATATTTTTTCATCTATCTTGTGGTGTGTTTGATCTCGATCTCACTGCCCTTACGTCCCTAGTTCTAAGCGGGGAGCTAAGTCAGTTGGTCCGGTTCGGTGGTGCAGAAAGGCCTCCCCCATCAGGTTTTTGATGATTGGAATAGTTTTACATTGCAATCTGCTCTCCTGCGCGTTTTTCGGGCCGTTTTGTTTTGACAAATTTCCCTCTCCACAAGGTTAAGAGGACCCAGGAGGGTCGGCCAGTTTGCGAGGCCCCCGGAGATTCTTTCGTGTAGGTACGGAAATTACAAAAGTGCTTCGTAATAGTCTTTCTCAACTGAGACGCTTTTTTTTTTGCAGTAGGTCCTGTGGAATTATTGAAACCCTTCCAACTTGATTCCTCAAGATTGTGTGTGGATCAGACCCTCTTTCTCCCATGACAGAGAAGCTGATGTGGATTTCGTTTCCCCCCGACCTTAACTTAGATTTTTAGCCCCCCATTGGGGTGGGCAGCAACGAAGTGATCCCTTACGGAAGCTTCTGGTTCTAGCCCCCCCCGTGTTTAGTTTTGATCCCGAACTTCAGCCCCCCCCCCCCCAAAGACATAGTGTTTTTGAGGTTTTTGCCCTCCCTTCCATAGGTCCCCCCATTTCCACTTTCGTTTTTCCCGTCCCAATTCCTGGGGATCCCAGATAACCCGACAATCACGCCCTTTCCTTCCAAGGCCTGGTCGAGAACAGAAGATTCACATGGTTTCTTTTTTCTACTCCCCCTCTATCTTTCTTCCTTGGCGAGCCTTTCTTTTTCCCCTTCGATGAGACCATTTACCCTTCGGTTTGTATATTTTGATCCGTGTTGTATGCGAATACACCTAAGCTTAGAAACTATTGCGCTGTCCCCCCACCGCGAGGGTTCCTGCCCTTCTGGCCCCCGAAGCGCCCTTCGGCGTTGCGAAACATCCTGCGTCTTTTCTCACCGATTCCTCTTTTCCTCCACGGAAACCGTTCAGGTAAGGGACATCTTCTTCGACTTTTCCATCGCACAAAAACACCCTAGCTTTTCCCACCCTTTGTAACTTTATCTCTTCATCATCCTTCGTAGTCCAAGCTGGTGGTGTTGGTACGGTCTATAAATGAAAGGGAGTGAGGGCTTCGTGCCAGTTACCCCTTTTGCTCACCTCCCCCCGCAAGCAATGAGTGTTTTCTCTTTCTTAGTAAGTTGGTTTTGTCCTTTATTCCCCCTTTTTCTTTGCTCGGGGACTCCCATCAGATAGAGGGGGGGTTTTTGGTTGGTTGGCTCTGTGAGGTTATTTTCACTTTCCTAGGTGTTGACCGACAAAAGCTGTTAAGGATTTTTCCCCCCAAACACAATGGGTCTTCCCCGATTCCAGCAGACACCCAGTTATTTTAACCCCCCGAATCATCCCGTTTTTTTTGTCGGATTGGCTCTTTTTCCAAACGGCCCCCAATATCTCTCTGATGTCTCTTCCCCCTTGACGATCCTCCCCCTTATCTATAAGTCACGGACCATAAGAGCTTTTTTCACTACTGAAACACAGCTTCTGTACACTTCTTCTTGCAAAGGCGTAGACTCCAATTTTTACTGGGAGGAGTCTCGAAATTTCCCCAGCAATGGTCTCAACACCTCCAAGATCCTTCTTTGGGTTTTTTTTTGATCAGGAATCCCATCCTTGCTCACACCGCCCCCCCCTCTACCCCCCCCCCCCCCCCCCCAAAGAACACGAGCGCCCCGCCCGCCTGTCCGTTTCAACCGATTCACATGCCCTTCCCGGTCCCCTGTTTTTCGCCAAATAGTCCGATGGCTTAGACGAGTCTTCTTAAACATTTATTATGACCTTTGAAAGACGGGAAATATCTGAGGGCGTTCGATTTGGAGCCTTCCACAATATTGACTGATCTTCTGGTCCCTCCCTTTCCTCATTCGACAATGTTGTCCTAGACCAAGCCCTTTAATGACCAGGCCCCCCACCTTTCCTTTTTCGGGCTTCTTCATGTTTTTGTCGTCCCTTTTCCTGGCGCAATGGCCCCTTGTCTTTCCGGCGAAGTTCAGACCTCTTCGAAAGTGGGAAATGAGTAATTTCGTTTTCCCCCGCTTGTCTACGATCCTTGTTGACCCCTATGTTCCCGGATAGACAGTGCGTGACAGCGTGGGTCCGCGATTTGTATACCTGAAAGCACTGAAAATCCGATTTTCTTTTTCTCGTGATGCCTTGCCTTGGCTCGGCGCCCGGTTCCCCGCTGTCCTGTTTTCTTTTTACAGACAGTTTTTCCCCCTCAGCGCAATTTCACGCTTCCTTTGTTTTCACTGCTACCCCCCTTGGTGGAACTTTTGCGTATCTCGTGATTTTCTTGGCCGGGACTCTTTGCTCCTCGCTCATCGCGAGTTTCAGGCGAATCAGCTTCCCCCCATTTTACCGAACATTTTAGGCTTGGATCGGGGCGTTCTCATGCCGTGATCATCGGCCTTCTCCTTTGAGGTTTCCCACCATGTGAATCCCCCATGCGCAATTGATTTTTTTTGTTGATTGCTTGTTTGACTGATGATCTGAGTAACTTTCCCTCCCTTTCCGTTGCGGAGCTGGATCGCCCTTATCCATTGATTTCGAAACGCATTTTCCCCCCACATCTCTCCTTCCTCTTGTGTTGTTGGAGATGGTGCCCCGGGTTTTCGATTTTCAACAGTGGAATGTGTAGTGGCTCTCTCGCGTTAATGACATCAAGAACTTTACACACCCATAGCAACTGAGAATTGGTTTTTTTTCCCTGACTTTACCCCCTTTTCTGAACCTCCTGTTGACTGCAGAAACGCTGCTATAGTCAATTTCCCTTTCGTATTTGTGAAGAGATTAAGAGGACCGCCTTCTATATCCTTCGCTTTGCGCGACTGTCGTCTTAACCCCCCCTGAGTCACTCGCTTCCACCGTGTTTAAGTTTCAGCAGAGCTCTTTTTTTTCCCCCCGAATCATTGATTTGCACCGGGTATAACCCCAGCCGAAGGGGCGAGAACTTCCGGCGCGTTCTCCCGAGCGGCTCACCCTTTATCAGCACGTTCTTCTCTTCCGTTCGATAAGGTTCCCCCCCCTTAGAGAGTAGGATGTCAACTGCCTTGTAGTCCTGCTACTCCCCACGCGAAGGATAGTTAGTCAGCTGGCTCGTAGCCGCGGGGTATACATGCATTATTCCTCGTTATTCCCGTTTTTCCCCCTTGATCACCCTGTTTTTTTTTTCACTTCGCCGGTAACCACCTTTTTCAGTCGGTGAGCAGCAGTCTCACTTTGACATGAGCAACAGCAACTCGTCCCCCAAAAAAAATGGTCCCCGGCTGTCTAAGGATCCCCCCCGTGTCCCTCCCCTTCGCCCTATCCAGCCCTCCCTTAGCGGTAACCCCTCCTCCTTTTCCCCGACAATCCTAACGCTCGGATAGGGGTCCTAGCACCCTCGATTTCAATCTCAAATTCTTTACCTATTTGACCTTTCTCATTTGACTTCCAGATCGTGCCTAACGTTGAAACCTCCCCCTGGTTGCCTGCTTGAACTTTCCCCTAGCGTGGGTCTATGGGGGCGTTGAGCCTGAGTCGCCCCCAAGCAAAGATGTTTTAGCCCCTCCTGCCCCCCCTCAGGATTTCCCTTGACTGAAATTTAGTTTCATACTCCTCCCCTCTCCCCCGACCAATATTAAAGCAAGGCCGTCTCGTCATAGCCAGGATGTTTACTCGGTTCACGTATATGGCCCCCCTTCCCCCTGTCGCTCCCCCCCCCCCTGCGGTGGGTCTTCCCGGCGATACTTTGACTATGCCGTTGGCTAACTTTTCGTCTGTTGCAGAGGAAGATTTTTGCTTTCTGTCATCCGTTAAAGCCTGTTGCCAGCCCCCACACTTGTTTACGCTCCTTTTTTTCAAGAATTCCGCTTTCCGCTTTTCGTCCCACTTTTTCGGACATCCTCAATCATCAGCACAGCGATCTATTTCTCTCCACTTTCTCTTCCCTCCATTGTAAAATCCTCGAACCCTTTCCCCCTTCCCTCCCACTAAGGCTTGCAAGGTCATTACGGACCACTCATCAAGATTCATGTCATTCGATGACAGACCCACACAAATAACTTAAAAACCTCGCGATCCCACGAGTATTTTTCGATACTTTTACCCACCAGGTTTGGCAGCCCTTTGTGTTGATTTAGCGTCCTCCCTTTTGTCCCCAGCGGTCTTGTGCCCCCAACAGTTGCGGGAGATTTAGCAAGGGTAGCGTTTCTACTACCGGACGCTTGAGGATTGGTTCGCAGTTTTCGCCTTGAATTTTTTGCTCGGAAGTTTCTTTCCGGTAGTCTTTTCCTAGCAAGCCCCTTTTTCGTACTCATGCGTATCGCTGCCCCCACAACGGCGCCAAACCGCACCCCATCCCTGACAAAACCTCCGTTTGTTCCACCATACAATTTAAAGATGTCAGTAGGAAGCCCGGCTTAGAGAGTTTGTACAGAGCGACCGTTTAGCAACATCGAAGCGAAAAAAGGAGGATCTTGGTGCTTTCCCCTTTTTTTTTTCTTTTTTTTTTTTTTTTTGAGCCTACCCTTCGAATAAACTTTTCCTACCCCCCATTGAAACTTTGGCGTCCCCCTCGAGTTTCGGCTTAGCTTTTTGCTTCCACTTATTGGAACGTTTCCCGTTACTTTCTTTTCCAAGAGGCTGAAAGTGTGTTTTGCGCAACACGTCTCAACCGACTTCGGCTTTTTTTCTAGAAGTGGTCGACCAGGTTTAACCCTAAGATTCCGATACTGCCAAGAGTCCTTCTGTTCTGTGACCCCTAGCCAGTTTGATTAACCAACCAGCACTTGTCGATCTATGAAAATTTTCAACCTCTCTTGCCATGCATGCTTTCTTTTCATGTTTCAAGATTTTCCACGAGGATTCTCTTTGGGACGTTTCATCTCCCCCACATGACCCCCTTTTGACTTTCCCCTAGGCGCCGTCTTCAGTAGCGAGCCCCTTCGCGCAGTTTGTAATTCAGCCTTTCCCTTGCGAAGCACGACATCTCAGCTTCCTTCCTTGTAACCGGATGCTTCGAAACGTGGTGGGGCTTGCGGGCCATTTTCCCCGCACCCCCACGCCGCCCTAGGTCAGGCTTCCCTTGTCCCCACGATTTCCCAAGCTCTCCCCCACCTATTAGGTTTCACGTTGCCCCCAAGGACCTTGCTCTGAAGGAGCAATTCCCCCGTATCTCCTTCTTCCCCCTGGTCCGTTGCGAACTCTAATAAGGGTTGTGGATTCTCCCCTTCCAATGTTATCCCCCCGGCGTCCCCAGACTCTCTAATCTTTTTCCTCCCACTTAGACGCAGGCTTGGTTTTCCTGAGGTCTTTCACACAAAGTAAGAGGGGTTTTTGAGCTTGGGAACCCCGTTTTTGCAACATCAATATGATCCTTCTATGGATGACGGGCCCCCCTGTCCCAAGCCCCTTTAACTACCGGAAAGAACCCTTGTTCGGCCAGTTTCTCCTTTCGCTTGCCGCCTTGTCTTTTGGCCTTCCACGAGCCTCCTACCATGTCACTTCCCTTAGTTTCTCCTCCTGGCCCCGCCTTTTCTGTTGTGAGTGACCCCACTTCCCCAACAGAGTTTCAGTCCTCCTTGCTTTTGTTTTTTTTTCCTGAGACTCCCTTAAGAAGAGCTCGCGGTTCAAACTCCCGACAGTTCTTTTTCCCTTCCATGGCTGGAGAAGGGACCAGCCCGATTTTTTGCTTTTTCGTACGGAAGCATTCTTCTAGCCCCCTGTGGTCCTACGAAGTCGAATCCCACGACCGCATTTTATCGGTTTTTTGTTTTATTTTTCGCAATAGAGCCTCTGTCTCGGTACATCCCGGCTCTTGTTTGTAATTCCCCCCTTTGCTTACCGTACAGCAACCGCCGAACCCCCCCCCTTTTTCGGGAAGGCTTTTCCGAAAATAAGAAGACAGCGTCGACCCTGGTCTTTGGCCTGGCTACGAGCTTGTCGACCCCGCCTGCTGATGATTTTTTTGATCGTCCAGTTTTCCCCGTCGAACTTTTCGTATTTTTTTTTCATTTTCTTTCCCGGAGCTCCCCCCACGTATTTGGTTACGCAACCCCCTCCATTTTCCGTCTGGGCCCCCTGATATAGGACACTTTAACTCGAACAGCTTTGCTCTCGGCGCTTTCCCTTCACCCTCCCTTTAGCGTTCCCCGAGACGCTTATCAGCTCCCTTTTCCTATTCCCGTGACAATAGGATCTCCGGAAAGAAAAAAAAAACCCCCCCCCCCAAGGCTTCCCCCCTTTTGTAACTCCCTCTGCATACGAATTCCTTTGTAGTTTGCAGATTGTTTTTTCCCAGGTCTTGTTTTTCTTCCTCCCGTTTTCTCAACCATACGAGGAGTGAGCCGAGTAAGCTCTCTCTTCAATCGGCTCTCTCCCGCCGCTTAGGTTAATATTTAAAAGGGAGTTTGATCGCTGTGAGAGAAACAGCTCTTCCGCGGGTGTAGGTGTTATGATTTCCATGTCGTTGGCCTTTACCAAAAGCTTGAGAAAGGATGTAACAAAACACCGCTGGCTTCCCAAACTGTGGTGGACACATTTTTTTTTACTGTTGCCAGCGACCAGTAGTCCACCCCACCAGCAAGCTGTTCTTGGATTGGCACGATATTACCTTGTGATGAACTTCGTCCTAACCTGTGTTGCAATTCGTTCTCAAGTTCCTGTGAGGGTCCCGGAACACACTCAAAAGTCCTGGACTATGACCGGCTTTTTCCCTCAGGAGATCATTCATCCCCCCCCCCCCCCCCTCCCCCTTCCGGGATTTTTCTTTCCCACACCTATCCTGTGTGACCCTGGATGTGCTTTTCTTTCTGCTCGTGTTTTCATGACTCAGGCTCACCCGCTCCCCCCTCTTCCCAACAAAACCCCTAAAAGGGTGTAGCGCACTACAACTTCCCCTGTTTTTTACACCCTATCAGCGGACGGACCGTCTTCGCGCGTTTTTTTAACTAGTAAGAATGTGAGTTCCCCTCTCGAGGTTCTTTTCCCCTTTCAGCGCAGTCCGTTCGGTTTTGAGTGGCCCAATCTAGTGACTGATGATTATGTTAGCGTTATCGTCGACCTTCGTGCGCAAGTTTGGCCTTCCCCCCTAGCTGACTTCAACCTCTTTTCGGCAGCGAGGTTGCACTGTCGCATGTTTTCTCACTCTAAGCTGAAAGGACTCAAAGCCCCTGTACGGAAATGCGGATGTTTCATTGAGAAAGTGAATCCACTTCTCTCCCGCATGGTCGGGCGATTTTTTTCTAATGAGATCCGTCTTTTTCCTCCCCCCTATCCCGGCCTATTGCCAGAGAGGAAAGTGAGGACAGCTTTTGGCCGCGCGAAGGATTCTCGCCCTCTTCTAGCGAAGCCCGCAAGCCGATGCTGTCGTTTGATACGTCCCCGGTTTAGCCGACTTTCTCGCGCGTCCCTCCTACGTTTTCCACTTCTCCCTAGAGAAACTTAACATCGCTCCGCGATAGATGATTAAGTCTGTCCCCCCCCCAAGTGTTACGCAGTATATCTTAGTGTCAATAGGCGCCCCCCTCCCTTCGATTGCGGTTTTCCGAGGCCCATACACCCAAACTATTTGATGGTCGGTCGGTTCATTCCCCTTTTTCTCACGTGGCCTCTCCCCAATATGTAACATCTCAACCATACCAATGCTCATTTCCCCTCTTTTATGGACCGATTTTCTTCTACCTTTTTGATACGAACCCCTCTCCCGTTCCCTTGGTTGACCACACGCCTCGTTGACGAGAAACCCCCC
>Ga0179593_1408116_pt1 | contig 13367 bp, 21 predicted proteins | sample CZODoug2_1_08_16_FD_185931 | JGI IMG/M metagenome (GOLD analysis project Ga0179593, IMG submission 185931) | Vadose zone soil fungal communities from Angelo Coast Range Reserve, California, USA - CZODoug2_1_08_16fungal (PacBio error correction) | ecosystem: Environmental > Terrestrial > Soil >... | reverse complement strand
CCCTTTCTCCACCTCTGACTTTTCTCCCTTCCCCTATACTGGGCTCCAATTCAATCAGTATTCGTCATAATAAGGTAGTTTTTCCACTGACCCCCCTCCCTCGTTTCTCAAACAATGCACTCTTTCGGCACGGGTCTTCCACGTAAACCGTACTGCATTTCAATACCACCATTGTCTTCACGGCACTCTGCCTGTGACGAGACCCTAGTCTCCACCCGTCCTCTTCCCCTCTTCCCGCCACTCTCTGAGAACCACCCCCTTTCCTGCAGACAACCCCAGCTCTTTGATGGATTAAAGCGCTGCATATTCTGCTTACCGTGGTCGCTGATCACGCCCTGTCTCTCCCACCCCCCCAGCCTTTTTTTCCCACATCCGCAGCTCCCTGACTGCGCATCTGCCGATTTACTGCCATTGTCCTCCCCAAAATTAACCCTGAATGTCCGTCCTGACCTGAAGTCCGCCGTGCGTACCCTTCCGTTCTTTCCCCCCAGCATTTTCTCCGCGCTAGTTCCCGGCGCGTCATCATCAGATTGCAATGAAAACGGGTTCCAATCTGAAGTGAATAGCTTCCGGTTCGTTGCTGTTCTTTGAGTCCCATTCTTTCATCCCCACTGAATTCTTGTCTTCTCCCATCTAGAAAGTAACGGGCTTGTTGATTCCGCCGGTTTTATGTCATTCGTTGTGGTGTCCTCTTTCCAAGGAATTACGAATTCCCCAAAGACCCCCACACCCCCTTTTTTTTTCTCTTCCCCGCTCCCCTTTCTTTCTTTCATACTCCGGTGTTTGCGCGTAGTAACTAAACCAACCACAAACATGCACGTCGTGTTTGTATCTGATTTCGTTCCGATTTTTACACACAAAGATCATTTTCCATGATTCCTGCCACCAATGTTACGGAGTGACCAGCCTCCCTTTTCTCTTCCTTCAAATTTTCCCCTTCAAACCCCTCCCAACGAAAACTACGATTTCACTTTTTATGTTACCCGTGTTCCATTGGTCTTTTGCTTCTCCGGTATTTCCTTCTTTTTCCCTTACTGCAATTGATTCCTTCTTGTGGACCTAGCCTTCTTCTTCGGCTGCCTGGCCATTCGTCCCGTTGTTGCTGCCCTCACTCGGCGATGTGCTAATTCTGACTTGCTCTTCCTCGTTGCCCCAAATGTTTTTTTTTGGTCCTTTGAGCGCCCTTTCCCTTTCCGCGAGGCCCTCCGACCATCAAGGATTCCCTCAATTCCGGTACCTCCACGAGTGCTTAGTGTTGCGCCGGACACGATGTTGGTGCTTCCAGTTTCCTTTTCCCGTTGTGGCACTTCCTTTGTCCTGGGGTCGTCTGTCATTTGTTCTTCTTTTTTTTCCTTCCCATTGGTTGTTTTCTTCCCAGTGGGGCAGGATTTCTCTTGGAACCTCCTTGGCTACGCGGAGTTCTTGCAGCTTGGATTCCTGAAGAAAGATCCCAACTGCCTTTAGTTCCCTACCCATTCTTATGGTCGTGCTCCCCTGCTTTACTTTTGAGGACACGTCTTTTGCTATCAGCCTGTGGCTTCTTGTTTGTATGTCAGCTACCCAATTGTAAGTCTTACTATCGTTGCTCGCGTTACGGCACGTGCTATGGTTTCCCTCTATTTTCTATTCTTCCCCCTAGAATTATTCCTCCCTGATTGTTTGTGTCATAATGACCTAATGCCCCACACCTGACTACTTTCCTTCCAGGCTTTCTTCTTAATAGGCGACTCTATTCCTTTATCACTCCCCCCGACCCAAATTAAACGTCCTGTCTAACTTGTATTGTTCGTGTTTCGTCCACGGGCGCGTTTCACCACTAATGCCATCTTCTCATCATATCGCTCAATTCGTCGTCTCCCTTACCACCCCCCTTCTTCCCCCCTATACTGCTTTCTTGAGAGTACCTCTCCCCCCACCACAAGGTACAATGCCACAGTTCGCTGCTTTCCTGAAGTGCCTTTCCCCTCCAGGCCATAAGCCTTCGATTAATAAGTCTGCCAATCCCTTGTTTTAAGACACGTAGTCACGTTCATTATTCCCCTCTTCCCTTCCTTCCTACACTTCCCCTGCATTATCATCTCCTCCATCTTTCAACACTCCGAGGATTATGAGGACTTATCGTTCAACTTTTCGTTTCTTATTTTATTTTTCTTGACCAAATTTTTTAAGTTTTTCCTTCCTTCATTACTTCCGATTCTCACTTTTCCTAACTTACTGCGGAAAGTTTTCCCCTTCTGACGCACCCTACCCGTCTTTGAGACTCCTTCCCTAACCCTTTGGACCACCCCTTTCCCTAGTTACCCCTCTCCCTGCTGGAAGAAGGTGGCCTTTTTCCCCAATCTAAGCCTCCTTTTTTGTAGAATCCGTTTCAAAAGTTGCAAACACATTTCATTTGTAAAATACTCTTCCCCTTTTCATTTCATTGTGGCCCCCTTCTCCCTCCCCCTTTTTTTGTCTCAAAATTTGGTACTTGGGCGTCGTTTGGCTTTCCCGACGGTTGTCGTCTCACAGAGAAACATCCGTCTTTTAAGTATTTTCAGTCCCTCCTCCGCAGCTCTTCTCCTTCCCTCCCCCAGCTCAGCTCCTTTCCCACGGAATACCCCTACTCCCCCCCTTTTTGGTGAGACGATCCCGATAGCTTCTGCAGCCTTCCGCGGTTTTCCCTTGGAAAGGACAATTCTCTGCCTTGTAATTCCTCCTTCTCCCTTTCTTCCCTGCACTGCATGACCTCCTTGTTTTTTCTCACGGGCCGGCACTTGAATTGCATCTCTTTTACTCGAGCCCCCTATTCTTCTTGGGCTAGTTTGATTATCTGCACATCCCCCCGTTTCATTTCGTTTCCATTTCTTTACCATTTGTTTGTCCTTTACTCCAATCTGTTTCGTCTGGTTGGAAAGGCTGTCCATGACATATTATCGGTTAACTCTAACATGACATATCGTATGCCCTTATGCCAAGTCCCTTGACCAACCCGAACCGTTCCTTCCGTGGCTTACTCCATAGTTGTTGTCGTACCTCTTCTTTTCGGTTTTATTGACAAATCAATCAATCGCGCACACGTCCCACCTTCCTTTCTGTGTTATGTATTTCGGTCCTTACCATTGACGAGCCCCTCCCCCTCTTTTCTTCCTCCTTAGTTTTTCAGTAATCTCCCGACGGCGACTAATTTCATGCGAAACCATCCGCCCTCGATAAAATTTTATCTTTCGCCTGTCCCCCGCCTTTTTTTACTGAACCACCCCCCAAACTCTCCCTTCACGCCCATATCGGGAATCACATTATTCAATCCGTACCTTTTTTCCGCCCTATAATCCTTTTCTGTTGTCCTCTTTTTCATGCTCACCTTCACATCCCCACTCCGCTTAGGACAATGGGATGGTTCGCCACCCTCTACCCCTTCCCTCCCCTCTCAAATCACACACAATTTCGCCTATCTCTCCTCTCCTCACTTCCGCCCACCGTAATTCCCGATTTGAAACAGTCTCTGCCACTCCTGTAGGCTACAACCCATCCCCTCCTTTTTCTGTTATCTTATTGCATTTCTTATTCTATGCCTCTCTCTTATTTCCGGGTCTTCAACACCCAACAGTCCCAACTTTTTCATAACCTCCTTGCTCCATCGCTCTCTCCTTCCCCTCTCTCTTTTACGGAAGAAACAAAGGTTTATTAAACCGAGTAATCCCTCCTTCCTTAGTAATCAAGGTCATTGAACAACAGAAGCCGTCTTGCTCCTTCGAGCAAGCGCTGTCTGGTCTTGCGTTTCATCATCCTGAGTCCTCAACTGTTTGACCTCATGTTGCCCTTCCGTAGTGCATCGTAAGTTGTTCGTTTTAGGTCTGTTCCGCAGCACCCATCGAAAGAATGATGTCATCTCGAAATCTTACTCATTGATTTTTTCTAATTGACCGCACGTCCAGTCCTGTGGTGCCTTTTAACCTTCACGAACGTATTACAGAACTCAAAGTCACCCGCCCACCTTCTTTGTGTGGTTCGACTGAATCTCTCCTTTGTGTGGCTCCTAGTTCCATTCTTTCCCAACCCCTTCCTCTTACTTTTTCGTTTGATCAACTTTCTGAACCTTACACCCTCGTTCCAATGTCCCCGCTTGCGGTCAATGATCAACACACCCGTTACGTTTAGATGTTCTCTTTCCTTCCCTTTCATCTTTCTTATTAATTCCCCTGTGTCCACATTCAACGCAAAACTGACCACTATGCTACCACTTTCACATTATCTTCTTTCCTGATATGACGCGTGGACCAGCTCGCTGTCGATGTGATCCTCCCCGTCCCCACCCTTTTCCTTCCCGTAATGGTAGTAGGGGCCCATTTTTCTTCTCTTGTATCGTCCTCTTTGCGAATGCTTCTTTTGCTCTGCTAGTATTCCTTTTCAACGTGCTGTGTGGTTTTTCGAGCCTTTCCGCAGCCCCTTAGTCATGACTGCCCCCCTCCTGTATCCGTGCACGAGATGTATTTGTTTTTCCTTACCTTTTGGTGCACAGGAGTTGCTCCTGTTGCACTTGAAGTTTGGTGCGACGTTTAGGGATTCTTTTTCTCCCTCCGTCGAGGGCTCATTGCACCTGGTTTATGTGTTGTGTTTCTTTTCTTGTTCCAACCCGTTCCCCCTGTGCTATTCTTTTCTCCGCGTGTGCGGCAGTGAGAGGTGACAAACTGGACCCGTTTTGCGTTTCACGAAAATTTCCCTTGTCGCTTCATTGTCTCCGTACTCTGGCGAGACTCTTTTGACAAGTTTGGATTGAGTCTAAACCCCAAATTTAGGCTTTTCGCAAATTTCTTCTGTGGGGTCTCCTCCACGGGTAGAATTTCGTTTGCTTCTCTTGCCTGACTTCCACCTCCCTCGGGAAGTCCGTCTCCCCTTGGTCTGGTCATACACTGACCAGAAATTTGGTTTCCCAACCAGTTTCTCGCCTAGTTCTCCTTCCGGCGCGCTTATTGACTAGCATAAAACACCTCCCCTACATTCCCATCTTCCAACAATTTAACTGGTTCGTTTTCCCCTTGCCCTGTTTTCTTCTTCCTCACTGGAATTACGATACTTGCCTTCTTATATTATTCTTTTCGGCCTTTCCCTTACTTAAACGAGGACCTGTGACCCCTTTCTGCTTTAGTACAAACCCCCCACCCCGGTAAAATGCCTCCCATGCCTTTTTTTCATCGTGAGTGAACTGTCTCTTCCTTTTCACTTCTGTCGATTCCCCCAAGTCTGCCATTCCTGCCCCCTTTCAATCTCCCCAAAGTAGACCTTGAATCATTAGGACCGAACTTTCCTTCCTCTTAGAGTTCCTTTCTCTAATAAATCGTTTTTTCCGATCCGAGAGCTTTGTCCTCCTCTTCCACTCTCCCTCCCACTTTTTGTTCATTGTTTTGATCAAGCGGGAGTTTCTTTACTCCGTGCGGAATCCGTGGACTTCTCCCCCTGCCTACTGTCAATCTTCTCCCCCCCGGTCGCCGCCTCCGCCGTACTAGGCCACTCCCACCCTTTTTCGTTTGCCCCAAACACGTTCCGCGGTTTTGACTCAAAAGGTCAGTTGCAATACACTCGCTCCTTATTGTTCTTCTCTCATTGTGAACAGCTAAAAAGTACTTCCCTTTGCATCCTTGGTTCTTTGTCCCCTCTCCTCTGACCTTTTTTTAACTGGAAACTTGGTTGTTTAGTCGGGCCTTCTCAGTCTTTGTTGCGCAGACCTCGAAGGGACCCGATAACGCAGTTACCTTTTCCCCCCGTGGTCCGTCAAAGGAGTCAAGCATGCGTCCCTCTTGCACCCCAGCTTCCTGGTCATTTGTCACACTACATAAGTCAAACATAAAAGTGTTGTCCATTTTGATAGTCGGCCACACGTTTGCGCTCGTTTCCTTCCCTCTCCTTGACCTGCTAAAGGGACTTTCCGATACGGCACTCCCTCCAATGCATAATTGTCACTTTTTTCTTCACCTGGTTGCACAAGGGACCCACATTGTAAGGGATTTCCCCTCTCTATGGCCCGGGACGTTCCCACTCTGGTCCCCCGCAACGTGTGTAATACCTTTTTTCTTGGTTTAATCCTAATTCCGCTCCGGTCGGTTTTATAGATTGAATAGGACCTCCATACACGCATAATAATGCTATGTCGTAATTCATGTTTATAGCGTCTTCCGCGTGGACACGTGCACCCTCCCCCCGTTTTGGAATTTCCCCGATGGGAATTTGGTTTTCCACCATTTTATCACGCTTCCCTCAACATCCGACCGTCTGTACCTTTTCTTCAAACTCATGTAGTTCCTTTTTACCATACTGATCTCCTCCGAAGTCGCCTTTATGGCCGCATCGCCACGACGTCCGAGCACCTCCCACCGTCCCCTCCTGGATCACCTTTCTCGTCGTCCCGTTTCCCTGTGTGTGTCCCCCCACACTTTTTCCCGGATTAATCTCATACGGGGCCCCCCATCCACGATCCCGCTTACCGTCTTCCCCCCAAACCCTCCACCTAGCCCTTTTTCCTTTTCTCTATCATCCTCCCCTCTTCAACCAATCCTCTGGCCTGCGGGTTGTTCCACTTACACCTTCGGCCCCCCCCTTTTTTCCCCCCCTTTTGAAGTTCTTTAGGCCCCTAGGCTCGCGCTCCCTCCCCCGTTTCCGCCAACACTTAAATTTTAAACAGAAGCCTGCTTTTCAGCACCAATCCTGTTCGGCTCCCAAACCCACCTGATCTTTCCCTCTTCCTGCGCGCAGTGCAGCCTTGAGTAATCCTTTTGACGATTCCGTTTGTGTACAGACCCCCAAATTTTTCCCCCATCAGCCCTCGATGCAGGTCCTCCTCAGCATCGCCGTTCCGGTCTGCAACCCGTTTTCGCCCTTTTCACAAAGGGCCCCGACTACTCCAGTTACTACTTCGGAACCGGCAGGTTTCAGGCCCAGATCTTTCCTCTTGTTCCTAGCGCTGCCGTTCGTAATTTCGAATGCCCTGTCGTCTGATTGATGGATATTACTTGTTTTGCGTTTGACCTTTTTTCTTTCCCCTGCTGTAAGAAAAATAGAAGAATTATGCTGATAGTAATTTCTTTTGATTCAATAACGCTGGTTTATTGTCATCGTTGGTTCCTTCCCCTCCCCTGCCGTCCTGCCCCCGCCCCCCCCCAATCCTCTTGTTTTTTGTTTGATTTGCCCTTGTCCCTACTCTTTCTCTCCTTGTGTGGTTGAGATCTCTATTTCCAATCCCCCACCCCCAAACATGCCACGATCCTTATGGTGATTTCGCCTCCCCCCTTGACTGACCCCACCGCCTGACATATTTCTTCACCATAGACAAAGTTACCTTTAGATCTAAGATTCATGCCTCATTCTCTTTTTCCTTCCTTCCGTCACCTCAAACCCACCGTCACCCTACTAGGATCCTTCACCTTTTAACCCGCATTTCTGCGCCCGTTCTTCTCTCTGATCTCCCGTCTTTTCTCAGTTTCGTGAATGCGTTCTCGTACTGGCCTTCTCCCCCATTCCCCTTTGCAGGCCTACTTGGGTTCTTCTGATTTAGACTGCTGCTGTTCAGCGCGAGTGTGATTTTCACCCTTCTGTTTTGGTTATTCATTTCCACGTGATAAGAGAGAATCGTATCCTTCATTCTGCGTCCTGAGCCCGATCTTTTTATTTTTTTCTAAGTAATGATGTTGCTGTTCAAAAGCGTGTGCTTGTCACGCTTTTTTCACTGACCTATGGTGGCGCCCCGTCTTTTTCTGCGAACCCCTCTTCGTTAAGTGCCGTTGGGTGATTCTCAAATGTGAAGGACTCTTGACGAACCTTCCACTTTCTCCCCTTAGGATTTGGTCCTCCCGCTGAGGCGCAAGCGTTTCCAACTCTTCATTGGCCGGGTTCCGAGTTCCGTTTACAGAATTGGCGGTCTTGGCGATTGCGGTTACCTTCCTGGTTTTGTCTTCCGCTGCCCAACCTTCCCAGGCCGAGTACGTCTTTTGAATGATCGCTGCTGGGGCTTTCTTGAGTATAATTTTCTCCCGGATTTCAACGCCCGAAGGACAGCGCTTTTGGTCCTTGTTACCTCCCTAACTACATGCCACACCCTCCCGGTCCGTCCTTATCTCATTCTCGTTCTTTGATTGCTTGGAATTTGTACTAAACTGCCAACTTACGATTCTCCAAACTTTAACCTGGGTTAGTGTTCTCCATGTTGTTTTCTTCATGCCACAGATCTGTTTCACCGTTTCCTAACTGATACCTTCTCTTCTCTCTAAACACCAACCTGAGTGGAGTAACCCCTCCCACCCCCACCGTCCCCTTCATCCATCACTATTTTCAGTTCGGCATTCCGGTACTTGCCTACCCCGTTCTTGCCGTCTTTCAAAGTATGGCACATCCCTCCTCGTCTGACCCATTTCGGACAATGTTCATGCCCATTGCCGGACTGCCTTCGTAACCCCACTCTTTCACTTTTCCTCGAGCATCTTAACCCCTCTTCTGACTGGCCTTTCCCTTCATTCCTCGTCCACGGTTTGTTTATTATTCATTAGTGACCCCTGCGCTTTGTGGGTCTGAAGTCTAACCCTTCCGCTGCTCTCCCACTTGTTACTTATTTCCCCAATGTTCCGGTCGATCTTTTGCCCCTTCCTTTGAGAAGGCAAGACTCCCCCTTTTTTTTTTCCCAACGGTTCAGGGCCCCCTCCCTTAAATTCTAGGTTTCCCCCCCCCTGACATCTTTTCTGTTTAAACGCCCCCCCAGACCAGATTAATTTGTAAATGCCCGCTACATTGTTTCACTCGACTCGACCGGTGTTTCTCAAAATGGTTCAAAATTTTTAGGTTCGGTCCTCTCACCTCGGTCGTTGAGTGCTCCCTCTCCACCGATTCAAAGCTAATCCCGTGGTCGGTCAGTCTGCAGGTCTTAATCCTTCAGCCAGTCTACGAGCCTTTGCACTAATCCCCCATCCTCGGGTGTGACTTTCCCTTCCGGCGGCGCGGCTCGTTTTAAAGTCCCTAATTCGATTTCTCACGTCAATGTTGGTCTAATTCCGAATTCAGGTTTCGCAAATCCAATTCAATGAGAATGTCTACCCTCAAAGGGCGTGGCAAAGGGAATTGCAGTTACACTGAGCAAGCGTTCTGGATGGCCGTTCCGGTTAGTAGTGTCCTACCGATTGGACCCTAGTTCGCCCATTTTCTTCTCCCCCCCCTTTTGTTGGAGAGTTCCAACGAATTAAAGTGGTCTCTTGCTCGGTTATTCGAGGGAATTCCGACCAACATTATCGTTCTCCTGATACTATAGCGTCGTTGAGTGATAAGCCTGGAGCAATCCGGCCCTGGAACACTTTAACCTTTCCATTAGGCGTTATGGGAATGTGGCGGCTGCTTCATTGCGCCCTAACAGGAGACATCTTATCCGACTGTCATTGTTTCCTTGGTATCCTGTTATTCCCTTACAAGTGACCTTCAGTCCACGTTTCTTGGCCGTCATAGCAATCTCCTTCGGCGACCACCACTCAGTTCTTCCCACATATACGATCCCTTCGTACCGCCCCTTCTGTTTCATGTGTGGCTTCCCTTCCATTTCCACCGGCCTCATCGCCTCTTGAGTTTTCTTCCCCCCTCATACTCCAGTAAACAGTTCCTTTACCCCAAACAAAGGCCTCTTTTTCCCACTGCTGCCTCACCGCTGCGTTAAAATCACTCCGCTTCTTCCAGTGTTCCCGGTTCGCTTAACACCCGGTTCATCACAAAACAGGGGCAGCCACTCTCACAGGAACACTCCCTTCGCCTATCCTCACTCCCTTCGCCCATCAAGTGGCACAGCGGACAGCACCCTTTTCAGCCCCCCCTTCATTAAGGGCCCCCCCCAGCTCGTTCTTCTTTCCTTTCGATTGAATAATTCTGATTCCCTGAGGATCTGCGATCCCCTTTCCGTCCCCGTGCAGTTTTTCCCACACCACCCTCGATCAGTTGCAACCCAGTTCCTTCGCCCCCTCAACTGCCACCCCCTTCTTTGCCCGAGACGCAAGTAGAATTCTCCCCTATTATCAATGGGTCATCCAAACAGGTCATCACTGTCTCTGCTTCTTGTTCCCTCTCCCCATCATGTTAAAGGTAGGTTCTTTTCTTTTAGTTTTTTTCCCTTCTTAAGAAATAGAAAAGTAATATGTCTGAGTCTCTCACAGTGAGGTTGTTGTCTTCCGCACGGTAATTGTCCCGTGTTTCTTCCCTCAACCTTCCCCCCGAACCTTACACTACCTTTTGTTTTGTTCTTTTTTCTCCTCCATCCTCTTTCCCTTCCTCCTTTTTGGAGTTCAGTGCTAATCAAAACCCCCACCTTCCTAGGTTTGGTCTGTTTGAGGATACTCTGACCCTTTCTGCAACCCACAACGCTGGACCTCCCCTGGTTTTTCATAAATCATCCCAAGTACTTTAATCTCAGATCATTGATTCTTCTTCTTTCCTTCCCCGTTCAAAATCAACACCAACTCACCACTACATGCTCCACTCCCGATGCTTTTCCTGCTCTGTCTGATGACGCGCGGCAGCTCTGATGCCGATGACCCGTTGTCCTGCTCTGCTTGATTACATATTCCTCGTGCGTTGGGCTTGGGCCGTCCACCCCCCTTTTCTTGCAGGAAACGGACCTTGCGGCCTGCTTAGCTCCTCTTGTTCTTTTCAAACGTGGCTTTTGGGTCTTTAGACTTAATTTTATCTCCTTCCCGTCCCTAATTTTCATTCGCTGTCCTGTCCGAGTTAGGGTTTGCTCGTAAGGTGTGTTTTCCCTCGATGTTCCTTTTTTATTCCGTTTTGGTGGCGCCTTCTTTCTTTTTTTCATAAGTCTTGCATTTGGCCGTTTGACTTTCCTGTTGATGTTCAAGCGGTTGTCAGGGACTTGTGCTCGACCCCCGTCCCTGGCGGACGTTAGGTGATTTTGCATTTTTTTTGGAAGACGACTCTTTTCCAAAATGGCCGGCGATTGGCGAGACCCCTGGATTTATGTTGAGTGATTCATTGGAGGCCCCTTTCTTGGCTATGCAGCGTTTTCTAAATTGTTTGTCTTGTCCGTGCCCCCCCCCAGCCAGGACTGTACGGTGTTGCTCCCTTGCTGCTTGGTCTGCAGGAACAGGTCTTAGCCCCGGTGGCTCTTTCGTAGCTTTGTCGAACCTGGTCCAAATGCCGTTTAACAGGCCGTCGTTGTGATGATTTCCGTGCCTTGACCAACCTACTCTGCCCCCCCCGCTGATAAGATTTACTATCGGTTCGTTTTCTGAATTGATAAAACCGAACTCCATGTACTCTCTCCCACTTTTCCCGTTTTTCGTCCCAACGGTGCTTTTTCCTCATCATTGCCCGTAAGATAATCTCCTCTTATCAAGTTCATACCATGTCTGTTGTCCTTAAAAAAAACCGTTGCCACGCTTCTGTGATTCCCTCTGCCCCCCCACCAACACGGGGAAAACGCACCGTCCAATCTTTGTTTGGCAATCACTTTTCTGACGTCTGCACTTTCCCGGCCCTTTCATTTGGACCGCAATACAATTCATATTTCCCGGCCTTCTCTTCGTACCCCCTTATCCAATTTCCCCTTCATCGCCACTTTAAAACGAGACGCGATTTGTCTGGAAGCTATCCCTTCGCCACTTTATGTCTCGTTTAGTGACCCTCCTCCCCGTTCTGGGCTGCTGCAGGCCGTGTTTCTCAGCCTTGTTTACAAAGTGACTTTTCCCCTTTGTTTTCCGCGTTCGCTCCGCGTATTGAGAGGTTGCCAGACACTTTACCCCTGTAGACCCCTTTTCCTATTCAGATTGTCCCCCCACTGACATGAAAATGTTGACTCATTGCAACCCCCCATGATCTATCCTATTTATTGGAGACCATAATTTTTTTCCAAGTCTGCATGCCTTCTTCCGGTCAGCTCAGACTTGACGGTTCTCAATGCCCCCTTTTTAGTTCTTCCTTCTCCCCGTTTCGCTTGACCGAGACCCACGATCTCTCCGTCGTCAATTCTTTCAGCCATGGCGCCTTCTTGCGATCCTTTTTCCCCCGAAATAAACAACTAAAAGTGGCTCTTTCAATGATCTCTCTCCCGCTCCCGTTTCTTGCTCGTGTTTTTTTCCCCCTTATCGTGAAAGGAAAATTTCTGAGTTGGGAATACCTCTCATTCCGGCCCAATTTTTCTTGAATCACTCAAGTCATCCACCTTTTCTTTACAGTTTCTTTCTTTGCCCTACTGACGCATTTTATGGCTTGCCTTTTTTGCGTCTCATGCCAAGTTGCCATTTTGGACCTTTTGTTGGAGACCCACTCAATTCGTCTCGGTCTCTTTTTTTTTATTCTTCGGTTTCGCCTACCCTCTATAACTTGATAATTTGATCGTACTCCTCTTTTCATTCAGCCGAGTTCCAACATGGACACCGTGAACACTGCACCCCATTTCCATTTTTTGAGATTCCCTCTTTAATTGGGTTTCCCCAGTAAATCCCCCCTCTCCCTCTTCTAGTCATGCTACCTTGTATTGGTCTTGGTTTAGGATTCGGTTCTTTGACGTTCAATACCTCTCTCCCCGTTGATGTTCCCTTCGATTTGTGCCAGTAATAGACCTAGACGGTCGACCCCCCATTCCTCCACTATTTAACACAGAATACCCCTTCAATTTTCTCTCCAGCTTTATGGCTTGTTTTCCTTACCCCAACTAACTTCATTTTTCTAGCATCACTGTCTTCCAACCCCTCTCCTAGTTTTTCCCCCCTGTCCAACCTACAAACTCTTCAGGTTTGTCCCTCAATTCTTCGTCTGCCCTTCCGCTCCTCACCATCACTTACCCCTTTTAGTGTGAGTGTTTCCCCTACCCGATCCCCCCACTCCTTGACCCTCACAACTATGGTGAAGATTCCCTGCCACTCTGCTTTATCTGAAGGAGAATAACCCCGGCCGTCCACCAACTTCCCAAAATGGTAACCAGGCAACTAGCTGTCCCCACATCTGCCTACTCTCGTCTCGCGTTACATCTCTTTCTCTCTTTAAGAGTTACGCTGCTCCTCTTCCGTCCCCCACCGTCAACCTTGTCAGCTGCCTTGTATTTTTTCATTGCAATTTCTACCCTTAGCAAACTGCTCCAAAATGTCGAAACGCCGTTTCTACTCCGTCGAGAAATTCGTTCCGGACCCCCTGATCTGTTTTCCACCCTCTGTCAGCTGCGCGTCAATCAGTTCCCACGTTGAAGCTTCCAGCTTTATTTTATCTGGTGTTCCCCCCTGGTGCATGTTCCTCCAAAGAACATGGATCTTTATTCTCCTTTCCTACAGAATGGTTCTGATTTATGACACGTCTTCCTCTTTGTTTTTTTCCAAGAACGTATCCCCGGAAATAAACCCTTCCCTTTTTTGATCCCTGAC
>Ga0179593_1394681_pt1 | contig 13368 bp, 16 predicted proteins | sample CZODoug2_1_08_16_FD_185931 | JGI IMG/M metagenome (GOLD analysis project Ga0179593, IMG submission 185931) | Vadose zone soil fungal communities from Angelo Coast Range Reserve, California, USA - CZODoug2_1_08_16fungal (PacBio error correction) | ecosystem: Environmental > Terrestrial > Soil >... | reverse complement strand
TTTTTGTTTACTTCCCCTCAAACCCCTGTGCATAGCCCCTTTCCCCCAATCACCGCCCGGGACTTTCCTATCAAGAGATTACCAAAGTTCTAGCCCTTTAAAAAAGTGTGAATGCCTTCCCTCCCCCTCCCCCTCCCAGCAGCACTCCATATCTGAGTGAGGAGCACTTTTGCGTGCTTCTAACCCTGTATCTTCCCCCCACTCTGTAAGTTGCAAATACCCCGCTTCCGGCTATATATGCGCGCGAGTGAGTTCTCCCCACTCTCTTAAATCCCAGACCTCCCCCTCGGCGCGCCAGAGCCTCGCTCAGCTGTCCGACAAGCGGGGGATGACTCCCACAATACCGTTTTGCACTCTAACGCTATTCCAGTGCCCCTTCCCCCCCAGGATCTTCCCCTCTACACCCCCGCCGCTGGCTTCATTTTCTCCACGTAGCGAACCCGTGCGACGCTCCTCCGCGTTAACTCCCCCCAATTTGAATCCTTCTCGCGCCAATCGCTTTCTGCCACTTCCTTCGCTGTTTCGTTCTCTCATTACCCTCCTTTCCCTTCCAGCTATTTCTTTCCCCTGTGTCACCGTCCCTTTTGCATAAATTTGACCCTTTCTCCTTCTCCGTGACAATTTTTAATTTACGTCAACTTTTGCGTATTCTCCCAACCTTTCTTTCCGTATTCCTGTCATACTTCAACTTTCTTCGAAACAAAGGACCTTTGGTCCTCTCCCTCGGCATTGCACCGCCCTCGCGTCCGTATGCCCCACGCCACGCGCGTCTCAGTTTTTTTTGCGCCCCAAACACCTTCCCTGCCCCTCTTTTCCGTCTTCTCCTCAGAATCCCGACGTTTTCTCCTTAAAACCTTTCAGCCTCAACGCGCTCCCGATTCATTTTTGTACGTGTTTTTTTTTTTTTTTTTTCTTTTTTTTCTTTTTGTTATTTTTTTTTTTTTTTTTTTTTTTTTTTCATTTTATTCTTTTTTCCAACCCCTTAATCGTTTCCGAGCAGTCCCAATCATTTTTTTCCCCCATGCGCCTTTTGCCTTTCGGAAATTCGTAGAGCGCGTGCTCCCCCCCCAAAGAAGACCAAACCTCCCACTTCTTCTTTCCCGTGACACGAACTCCTTTCTCCTTTTGACTCTGCCCTTCCAGGCATTTAATGACAGTCAATCACTACCCCACTGATCTATTTGCAGATTCTTTCAGCCCGGGCAAAACTCACTCCTCCCTCCCCCCCAGCCATTCTGCCTACCAACGCCTGTCTTTCTCTTGCTTCGTCAGCCCACCCCTTAAGGCGCCTTGACGAAAATTCCGGCCTATTCCTACCCCCGTTTGCAAACAACGAGTAGACAATGTCTCACCACCATCTTGGGTGGGGTGCGGGGACCAACCCTCAGTGACAGCTGACGAGTCCCCCCATAGACCTTTCAAAAGGAAACCAACCCCCTAAGCGATTAGACCCTCATGCCCCGTAGGAGATTCTCCCCTCTTTCTCCCGTTGCTCGGTCATGATGGAAGTAGTGGTTCGCTATGTCTCTTTCCAATTTTCCTTTGACCTTCCCCCCAGATCCTAACTCCTGGTCGCCCCAGCCCCGAAACGACATCCTCTTCTTTCCCATCCATACCCTTTTTTTTGGGTTTTTGTGGGAAACACTCTTTTTTATGACATTTCCCTCCCTCTTTTGACTATCTTTTCTTCCGTGACTGATCGAGCAAGGTCCATGTATCGAGAGAGACTTGGCCTGGTCCGTTCCGATTGTTTTTTTCTCTCGACCTTCTCCTCACCCCAAGTGTTTCCTCACAAGACGTTTATCTACCTATTTCTTTCCCTTTCTAAAACTCTTCTTGAGTGACAGATTTTGAGCCGCCGGCGCTTGCGCGTGCGCGACTGATCCTTCTAAAATGTAGCTGGCCTTTCTTCTGCAATACTTCTTACTTCTTTAGGCCCCCCGCCTGATTGGTGCTGTCTCTTCTTATTTCAAACCTCCTTAACTTCCCTGGTCTTCTCGCACTGCATCCCTACCCCTACATGCGGGATCCCTTTTGCACTGGTTTCTTTCTTTTGTGCCCGCCCTGTGTCTATTGACAATCGACCGAAAAACCCCCGAAGGTCTCCCTCTACCCTGGCAATTTCTTCTCTTCTTTTCCTGTTTATGATCTCTTTTCCCAAAAAGTTTCCTAGCACTAATTATATAAGGCCCCGGCGCCATTCTGCTTGGGCTACTTCCCCCAAAGCGATGTGAGCGACTTTTTAGTCATCGACGCGCTTTTTCTTTCTCTGCCCCCTGGCCACCCTTTCGGAACTTTCAAACCCGACCTTAATTTCCCTCCCTTAATCATTGATCCCCAAAGCTCTCTAACCCCGACCTCAGCACAATCCCGCCCTTATTCCCTCCGTCCCCGTCCCACGCTCTTTGATTGGGCCCTCTTTGTTCCGCGTCTCTTCCTTCATGGAGCTCTCTTCCAGCTCTTGACGCTTTTTCTTTACCCCGATCAAAAAGTTGATCCCTCTCATATGCTTGGGTTTTTTCCCATTTTCGTTTTACCCTCCCTTTACACCACCATTTACCAGTTCAGTCTTTAATAACTCACGAATTGTCTTGTTTTTTGTTTGCTACCCCCCTCCGAAGTCCTCATTTCGCGTGCGTAGCGACGTTTTCCCGGTCTTTGGATCGGCTAGCGTCGTACACTTCTTGTTTTATCGTCGGGCATTTCCTCCCAACTCAGCCCCCCTCTTCCTCCCTTTTGTGACTACTTTCTTTGAGTTCCCCCCCCTGCATATCGTTATTTCAGTGCTTATTGTGATCCTTTTTCTTCCACGTCGGTTGGAGCGTCCACAAGTTTCGGACTCTGCCGCCTTGACGTTTTCCCCCTCTTTTCCTTTCCGTTTTTTTCTTCGAGACGTTCAGTGGTAGTGAAAACCCCCGGATCTTTCCGCGTGGCTGCCCGCTAGCGCTTTTGGCTTTCCCTCTCATTCACCAGTTCGACAGATTTCTTATTTTTCCCAGGGTATTCCTGCACGGGCTAAGTTCTTCTCCCTTTTTTCCCTGAGACTCAAGTCTTGATTCTAATGAACGTCGATGCGTGGATCCTTACAACTATTCCAGAAACAGAGTCACCAAGGAACTCTCGTCCGCCCCTTTTTTCCCCTTCTGCGTGGCTGCGCCTATAGACCCTTTTCAAAATGCTTTTCTTTCCCTCCCCCGCTCCATAGCCCCTATCCCCACTTTTGACCCCCCACGGGGTTTTTTTTTCCTACGCGCTCTCTTATTTTGACCTAGGTCCCAGTTTCCATTCGTAATCTCCGCTCTCGCGGCTTCCGGAGCCGCCATTGAGTTCTATTTTCTCCCCCCCTTCTCTCCTGTTTTGTTTTTTGCCTTGGATAAGCGGTTGTGCTGTTTATGTCCGGAGCCTGTAGTAGAAGGTCCCCCCTCCTTTAAAACTTTTCTCGCTTTTTCCCCACTTCCTCCGACTAATCCGCTATGACCCCAACTTTGGTGTCCCCTTCTTTCTGCCTCCCCCCTACTTGGGAAGAGGTCGGTACCACTCTTTTTCTGTTTTTCGCACCCTTTCCCCCTTCATAGACCTGCATAATGTGGACCCACTTTCGACCCGGTTTTCTTTTTTGTCTGCTTCTCTTTTCAGTGGACTCCTCCCTCCTTCCTTTTTATCATTCACCCTTTTCAGCTCGCTCGTAATCTTTGTCCCTTTTTAGAACAGTCTCCTGTCGGCTTTCTCTTTTTTTTCCATACGTTCCCTTTCCCCTCTTGTTCCCTCTTTTCTGTTCCCCTTAGTGTAAGCTTTCCGCCCCGCTTTCCTCTCTTTTTCTCCCCCCTTTGTCCATCGCACCCTGTCCGTCCTCCGTACTAAAAAGATGCCCCTAGTTGTAAAACGATCCACCAATTTTGACCTTTTTCGGAACCCCTTAATTTTTTTTTCGCGCTCCCCTCCAGTGACATGAAAAGCCCCATCAGGTCCCTGCCCGCACTCTTCATTGCCAGTTTCTTTGAGTCGTCCTAACCTGAAAGGGACTCCTTCTTTTTCCTTCAGTTAACCACCCTCTCCCACATGATTTCCACTCCTTTCTGTCCAACTTCTATCAATTTGTATCCTTGAACAGCCCTTTCCTGCCTCCCCAGGTGGATATTCTTTTTGCCTTTTCCCAGAAACACTCGGCTTGACTTCATGGCAACCTGTTTTAAATACTTTTGACCCTGGATTGTGAACCCTTGCTTCCTCACGCCCCCAGGTGTAACTTCCATCCTATGACCCTCAAGTGAGGGCCCACCCTTTTCGTCTTTCTTTTTCCCTCTTTTTTGCCCATGAGTCAGTCTCTTCGGCGGCTAACCACGGACCCCCTTTGCACTAGAGCTATGAGAGTTACTTTTTACGAGCTCTGGATGCTGGTAATTCGGTTTTCTTTCTTCCATGTGCATCGATTTGACGCATGTTCAGAAGTTCCTTTTTGAGTTGAGGTCGCACCCCCAACTTAATTGTACAGTTTGACCTTGTTTTTCAGCAGGACGCTCCTCTTGCTTATCCGGTGGACTTAGTCGCTCCCGCGATGTCTTCTCTGCCCCGCAAGAAAATTTACTAAGACGGCCGTCCTTGTATAGATGCTTGTCCCTTTGGCGATTGACGTTTCAGGTTACGAAAAGAATATCCTCCTGAGCCCCCGTTCTTTCAGCGGATTATTTATTCTTGTTTTCGTTCTTTTTGCTCTTTTCTTCGCAATGGCTTCGTAACCTGGACCCCACTGTTAGTGTGCGTCAAAGAATGGTCCTGTGGCGTCCTTCTTTAGACTTTTTCTCCTCCTCTAATTCTCTCGGTTTTTTAGGAGCAGACTCAGCAGCTCTTCCGATGTAATGCTGTTCTGTGGTAGCGATCGTCTTATCGCAAGTTCCTCTAAGAGCATTTCCAGATACCTCGATTCTGACTCCTCCCTCTCCTTATACTCTCATAAGAAGAGTTTGAAACCCCAAAGTTCAGTTCAGTATTCCGAGGTCTTTTTTCTCCCCACTTTCCTCGAGCCTTAGTTCCCCCCCCAAATCGGCCTGTTAGGAAACTTTATCCGCTGCTCTCAAGACATCCCTCGGGCTCGTCCGTCCGACCTACTTTCGATGATGGCTTCCCCATATTGACCTCGATTGTGACAGGATGAGGTCGTTCCAGTTTTCGGGTTCGTTGCTGCGTTTTGTCCTGGTTTTGGGAATCAGTTTTTTTCGGTCACTTCAAACTCTTTCCCCCCCCAACCACTATCTCTCCGGACTCCTCCTTCTTTGTCACTAGCGCTACCTTTTATTACATGAGGGAAGTTTTAGTCCCGCCTTCTTTTTTCATTGTGCCAGTGTCCCTTTTTCCCGTCCTTTTTCCCGGGTTTTTATTATTTTTTTTTTTTTTACTTTTTTGCTTATTGAGGTCAAACCCCTTAAGTGAATTGCGCTCCCCTCCTTACGGATTGTTTTTTTGACTCCTGCAGATCATCCCAGTCTTTTTGGGTTTTGTTCGGGATCTGGTTTTTCTCTTCTTTTTGTTTCCTTTCTCGAAGTTCATTAGAAAGAGAATCTCCGGCAAGTTTAGTTCCTTGACGGGCCTTTTGCAAAAATTTCTGGTCCCCCTGCAGGGCGCGTTCAAAGGCGTCTTTTTGAGGCGCTTTTTCTTTGTTATTCTTTTTCCCCTCCCTCTCTCTCCTTATTCTATGAAATTACCATGGACGAGGCTCTCGACAAAAGCTGATTTTTGATGAGATCCTTTAAGATCCTTTTTTTTTCAGTGACTCTTTCCGATCTCCACCTAAGTCTGCGTTTCTCTTCTTTTCACCATGGCCTGACTTCCCTCGCTAGCTTCTCAGTCCCACCCGGAAAATCCGAGCGGTTTTCTTTTCATTTTTTTGTGAATTCGGCCGTCAATCCTTTGGATTTGCTCTGCTGTGCATACGACTCCTTCTTTCGTTCCGTTTTTCCTTTGCCTCTGGATGAGCGCCCTTTTTCAACTTCACTTTTTTGTGTCGCTACCCAGTTTCTTTTTTCTTTTCCGATCGGACGGGAAGTTTGTGTATCCTCCCTTCCACAAGTTTACCCATGAACCTTGATCGAAGAGAGTGTCAGGTATATCAGTGCTCCCTGGTCTTGCTGCAATGGCATTTTGGAACACCAGTCCTACTTTTTTTTCGCGTTAATCGCTTCCGGATTTTTTTTTTTTGCCGCGACGAACCCTACCCAGGAAGGAAGACGCGATGTTGAGCTTCTGTGGCCTTTATGGCCAAAGTCAAGAACCGTGGTGGGTTTCCAGCGTTAGCTCGCGGGTCTCGCCTTCCTCGTTCGAAGATTTACGCAGAGTTCTTTTTTTGTTCTTCTTCTCCCTTTCTCGGTTGGTTCACCAGCGTTATCGGGCCCCAAATTTCATTGCAGGTGTGAGCCGACGCAGGAAGCCCGTTTCCGTGCAATCAGCGGTCCTTTTTTGCCGCGATTGAGTTTTTCTATCGCTCTTTCTTTCTTCCCTACCGAGAGAATATAGCTTGTAATCGTTTTTGCCCACGGCTTTGACTTTGTTTCCTGATTAGTATGCCCCTTTTGTGCGCCTTCACGCCATTTGCCTCGGTTTGGGGCTGCTTTATAGGTTCTTCTTCTTCTCATCACCCGCTTTTTTTGTTTAAGTGCGTACGATTGTTTACTCTTTTTGAGCATTCTTACAGGGGCCGGTGTTGGGGTTTTTTCCATTTTTCCTGGTTCTTGAGATGGGTGCATTCTCATGGAAACATCTATTTCTTTGTTGTTTTTGCTTTTTTTTTTCTTCACTGGCATTCCATGAAAAAATACTCCTAGACGAAAACACTTCTCCAAATTTAACCTCCGGCCTTCCTTCCCCCCCTCTCTTCCCCCGTCTCCCAGTACAGTGGTTCATCGGGTTACTTCTCATTTTCTCTCCGTCCATCCATTCTCACCGTGTGGGCGCTCTTTTTTTTTGCCGCGGACACCTTTCTTCCTTTAACAAAGCCCGTTGAGTACGGCCCGATCTACCCTCCCCTTTTCTCTCCTGACTCTCTTTTTCCCTCTCTTTTCTGACGTGAGACTTGAATCCCAGACTGTCCCCCCCAACTTTGGCCACTGCTTTTTTTTTTTTTCTTTGTGCCTCCCCCCTTTTGTATCCCTCAAAGCCCTCCAGTTTTGCCCGGATAACGCTATTCCTCAGAAGCGCTAACCCAGATACGCGGTTCCACACAGTCCCTGATGCCTCCTTTTCCTTTCCTTCACGTAGAAATTCTGCTTCCGCGCGCTTTTTCCCCCCCAAACTGGGAGGCTTCCCTCGCCTTCCTCCCCTGACGCTTCCCGTCCCACACCTTACCTGTAGCTTTTCGTTTATCCTCCCCCTAACAGTTCTAATATATGGCTCGTCCCTTCGGATGTTTTCCCCTCCCCGTGCCAGACATCTTCCGTCTATTAGGGAAAACGCTTATCTAACTTTAGCACAATTTTCTTATCCCCGTCCGTTCGCGTTCGAAGAACCTTCTCGCCGCCCCTTCTTTCCACCTTCATCCCTGAGGACTCCCGGCACGACTACTCCTCTGCTGATCTTGCCCGTCACTCACCCGTAGTCAGTTCTTGTTTTTTCGCTCCACTTTTAACCTTTTCTTCCGGCCTTTTTTCTCCTGAACCCCCCGTACCGTTTCATTCCCTAAAAGCACTCACGCGGCGCAGATTCATTTTTTAACTCGGAGAGTCACTGAACCCCATTTTCTTTCCTCGTAGGTCGATGCTACTCCTGCATGTATGAGGAATCTTTTCTCTCGCGTGCCTGCAAAGTATTTCCCCCCCCTTCCCCCCGCGATTGCCCCGTTTCAGATTCCATCCCCTCTTTTTTTACAGAGCCTGGACAGGAAGTTTTTTTCCAGGACACTTCAAGCCTTCCCCTGCGATATTCTCATGATATCTGATTCGGTTCCCCCTCCTCCATCCCCACCCCCGTCTCCTCAAGACCCTTCCAGGGAACTGTGTGCGTTGCGCTTTCTCTCCCTCACCCCGCGTTTCACCCCCCTCAGCTTTTTTTTCCCCCGGTGCAACCACCCGAGTATCAACGGTCGTCACCACTCCTGTCAAAACACTTTAGGATGGACCCTCACCCTCTCCTTTTCCCCCCATAGCGATATGTTTTTTTTCCTTCTTTTCCCCCCTTTCTGTCTGGTTACAGTTGGCCACAAATGTGGTCGCATTATGCAATTTCCTTCTGATGGATCTTTATTTTCGATGTCTTTTACTCAATTTTTCTTTCAACACGAGAACCCTTTTTTGACTTGATCCCCAGCCAATCCGAAGAACGTTTGAAATCTTTCATCCTTTCTTGCAACCATCCTTTTCCTTCCGTCACACCGGTCTTCTAGATTAGTCGGCCTGACGTACTCTCCCCTTTTATTCTTCGCGTCTACAATGGCCGGTCCGGCGAGTCCCTTGCTGCCTACGGCCACTGTTTCGAAAAGCCGGTTCTTTCCCCTGGGGCGCTGTCCCTTGTTCAAAGAGTTTCTTTCTCCTGAATTCACGCTCTTCCTTCCTGATCTTTCTTCTGCGCTCTTCGTTTTGGCCCACGTCTCTAACTTCCTTCCACCTCTTTAGTGGATGAATGATTCTATTGAAAACCCATCGGCATTGATCGGCTTCTCGCACGCCTCCTGACACCGCTGCCATCAGCCTATGATAAGATTTCCCTTCTCTCTTCGTCGTGCTCGGGTCGTCGAACCCTCAAACCAGACGATACTTAACCTCAGAACACCTTGGTCGCCCCTTATATTCTTGTTATTTGGGTTTTCCCTCAGACTAGACCAGGCAAGAAGTATCCTTTTCTCTCTCGTTCACTTCGCGCTCACCCCAATTTTGGGATGCTTTTTCTTTTCCTCTTTATATAGAGATTTCTTACTTCTACTCACAGACTCTTCCCTGGACTCCTTTTTTTTCCTCCAGTCCCCCCCTCCAAAAGACTGGCTTAAGCATAGGTAACTTTTCCTTTCAATGGCCAAGCGATCCCTCACCCCTGCCTTCCAGTCATCTGCATAGAAACAGTAACTCTCCTATTCCTCTGCCTGTTCCTTTCTTTTCTCGAGTCCTTTGCGAATCATGGATATCGTTTCCTTGACCCCGATGACGATTGGTGCGATCCCTCCACCTTTTCTGTTAATATGCTGTTGTTTATTCCAATAGCTCTTTCTCTTCTCCACTTTTCTCTTTCCCCCCAAATTTCCCCCCCCCAGTTGAAGGATACGTCTGCCATCCATCCCTCCTATTGTTTCCCTTGAAGCCCAATCCTCCTTCTCCCTCCGTCCTTTTGAGCAGGTCTTTCCCAGGGCATTCTTGTACGGCATTTTATCTGCCATTCTGACCCCCCTGTGTCGGTATCTTCGGGCCTTTCCGCCCGACCCCAAATCGCGACACCCTTTCAGTTCCTCTCCCCATTCGGAAGCACTAGGCCACTATCTTTTCTGGGCAGTCTTTCTGTTGGGATCTTATTCCTCTTTTCTCCTCCCATTGACGATTAATGACTTTTTTTTCCCTTTTTCATCGGGGCCTTAGCTTTTTTCTTCTGCGTGTCTGTCTCTGCCCATTTTTTTTCTTCCACGTGCATCTCTTTCCTCTTGTGTTCGGTTTACTATCAACCCTCTTCTGTATTTCTCAAGTATGGTTTTTCCTAGGACGACCTTCTGCCCTCCATATTCCCTATCTCGCTCGCGTGTTGCCGTATTTTAACGCCTTAGTTTTTCTCCAGGACCCGCACAGCACGCTTTCCTTCTTTCCCGTTCCGCTGTTTATTCACCCCTGAGTTCTTTGGCTGCGCCGATTTAGCCCCAATTTTTGCTCCAAGAGAGCTAGTGACCTCTGAAGTAGCTTGGGTTTCTCCCTTCTCCCCCACGGCCGAGGTACCTTACGCGCTTTCTCGTCATTGTGCCGCTGACAAATTCTTACTGCGAAGACTGCCCCCCTGCTCTTCGCTTGGCTATTTCCCAGAACCACTTCAGAGTATACTCCCCCCCTTTTTCCTTTTTTTCCCCTTTTTTTGGACTTTTTTTTTTTAGATCCTTTTAGTTTCTTGAAGGCCTCGGAGGAGAGCTGCAGGCCGTTCATTCTTGGAAAACTTTGTCGCTTACAATGACCTCTCTCGGTCTTTCTTTGACCCGTTGTGTCCTTTTTTTCTCGTGAGTTCCCCCGCTACGGCCTTTGGCTTTTCAAAATAGCCATGGTTGTTTTTTCGCACAATTTTTCCTCGTCGTCCGCCCCGTATTGGGAGGACAACAGGTTCGACCTATTTTTAATTTTTCTCTCTTGTTCCCGTTACCAGGATCCACCTGCCGTTAATTCCTCTTGCAGTTTCTCTGCGATGTGTAAGATTTCTACCTTACGGACCTCGGCGTCTGCGATTCCCCCCGTCTCGTCTATCTTTCGTTCCCTTTTGTCCCCGCCATTAGCTGTTGCTTCCCCGCGGTACGGATTAGCGGACAATCTTCCGTCTCTTCATACCAAACGCCCTCCCGATTTGAACCTCTCATTTCCCTCAAGTGCAGTAGTGCCGAACGGACAGTGCGCTTTCCTATATTCACTATCCCACTTTCCCCTCTTCTTGCCGAGGGCTCGTCCGTGAGTGAGTATTCACCCTTTCCCGGGTATCTTTCTTATTTGTGGTACCCGAGTTCCACTCAAGAGATTCCCAACCTCCCTCCCTAATTCCCCCCCCAAACGACTTTCTGTTGACCGCCCCTGCGCCGCGACAGTGGAAGGAGAGTCTTGACTCCCAAAAAATGGCGGTATGTCTTGTTCACGACATTTTATTCCTGTCCCCCCTTGTTCTTTCTTTTGGAAATGCTGACCACAAACTTTTTGAGAACGGTTTTTTCCACGAAGATGTCTTGTTGTGTTTCTTTTTACCTACCTTTTCTCTGTTTCCTGCTCTAAATGGGGGGTGTTGTTAGTCAGAAAAATGTGCTTCCAAAGCATGCCCAAGGAAAATTTCTCCTCTTTTGAGTGGAGGTTTCCCCCCTCCCTAGGTGGGATGTGCTGGTTCCTCGGGGGTGAGGTCTGCGCCTTTGTTCGAAATGGGGCCTTTGATGAGGAAGAGATCCTCCGTCGGTTTCTTTGGTGTTGGGCGCAAAGTCCTGTCCCCAGGGCAGTGGTTTGAGGCATAATTCCGAGTCTAGTCTGTTTTTTGAAAGCTGTCGCTTCCATCGCTTGGTGTGTAGCTCCCCGTCCTAAAATGGCGCTCAGGATCGAATCTTTTTTTTCCTTGAGGTACCTCGCCGCCCCTTAAGAAACCGTTAGCTGAAATACTTTCTCTCCCCGTTGTTCGCACTTGGACTTGATCCCCCCTTTTTTTTCTCCTTTCTTCCGCCAGCGAACGAATTGCCTTACTGGCAATCTTGAGCCTGCGGGAACAGTGCATGTCTGTGGGGACTGAGGAGCCGAGCCTCCGATCCTTCTGGTTGTCCGTACTAAGAAGCATCCCTCGCTTTTCCGCGCTTTCCTTCCGTATTGCGATTCAATGTCCCGCTCACCTTCTTTTCAGAGGAAGCTCAGATATTTGATAGGAAGTCCTAGAGTGGCTTTCCAGCTCACTCGATCTTCTTTTTTGACAACCCCCAAGGGCGCTGACAGTAGTAGAGACCTGTTTTCGCCCCACGTGGTTTGAATATCTGTCGATTGCTTGTTGAAACGCCCCCCCCAGGTTTTCGGCCTTGCTCGCTTTTCCCGAGGCCTTCCCTTTTTATCGTAAGGCCCTATCAATCCGATCGCTCCCTCTATGTCTGCTGTTCCTCAGCATCAACTTTTAGGTGCCAGCCTGTAGGATGGTCTCCTCTTACTGTTTGTGTTTTCCCTGCCTGTCCTTGGCGCTTCGCGGTTGTCTTTCACGGAAAAAGCTCATTCCACGACCCCTTTCCGGCGCCGGACCTTTTTTCATAATTCCCCGGGCTCGAACTCTTCGCGCCTCACTTGGTAGCATGTCAAAGGCATGGGGCCTGAATTACGTTTCCCCCCCTTTTTTGTTTGTTGTGATCTAGGTGTGATGCCTTTTCTCTGGTTTTTTTTTGACCCTCAGGATGCATTTGTATCTTGCCCGGCATTGAGGGACACCCCGGGAAGTGTTTTGAGTTAGCTTACGTTTCTTCGGCTGTCTTCCTTTTCAGTATTGGTACTCAATTTTGCTTGCGGTGAGTTTTGACCGTTTGGTTCTTGAAGTATTCGAAAGAGAATACAGTAGAAGTATGTTCGTGTCTTTTTTCCTGAACCTTCCTTTTTTTCAGACGGTTTAATTTTGTTTATCTTTACGGGAGGCGCGTGGTCGTTGTTTTTTCTTTTGTGTTCCCCTCCTTTCTCCTTTTCCTCTGCCCTTTAAATGGAAGCGGCGATCGACACACCAGAGGCTTCTTGCGTTTCGGTAACTTCCCTTTTTTTTTCCAGTTCCTTACACCCAAATTCTCTGCGGCGTGATGCTGCCAAGTTTTGAGTCTTCCCCTTGAACGGTCGGGATTCTTTTGCTTATCAGAAAAAAATGCGTCGATAGGTTTCGTGCTTTTTACCGTTTTTTAATCTTTCCTCTTCATAGGTTTTTTGGTCGCCTTTTGTCATACGGACTCGGCTTTGTCGTGAAGGGATATTCCCCTTCTTTGGATGAGCGCAGCCGCCATACTGTTGCGTTTTCTCCCCTTCCAGTGTTTAACGGTAGATCCGGAAGGGACGTTTTGTAGAATAGGCCAACTCAAGTCTTCCTCTCTTATTTTGCCAGTATACGGAGCATGGGTGGTTTTACTGGCGTTTGTCCCCACCCGTTTTAATTTCGATCCATAGTTGTTCCTTAGGTTGATTTAACGAACAGCTAAGGAATTGAGAAGAAGCGATTGTTTTTTTGCTGGACTTTCCTGGCCCTCCGAATTGTTGACGATAACCGGAGCGCGCGACTTTGAGCGCACGATTTTTCTTCTTCTTTGGATTGCAAGATGCGCAGCGCTTGTCCCGCTCTTCTTAAGATTTTTGACATGAAATCTCGTCGCCCAACTTTTCCAAAACGTTCTTATTGCGGAGTTCTCTTCAAAAGCTTCTTTGACTTTGATGCGTGTGTCTCCCCCCGATTGTTTTTTTTTGATTCATTTTCGAATGAATCGTCGCAAGCGCGATTCTCTCCGGACGGAGGGCTCTTTTTTTTAAGGGCAGTACGAGTGATTTTTTAGATATTGGCCGCCCGTTAGAAATCGGCTCCCCTTTCTTCCCTTGCTTCTTATGGCATGTTCAGGAGAGAAGCCCTCCCCACCCTTGGTGTGACTTTATTTTCCTTGATTCGCGATTGGGGAATCGCGGTTGGACCGGTGGTGATTTTTTCTGTTTCGGAGCGCTGGGTTGACTAATTCCA
>Ga0179593_1236389_pt1 | contig 13368 bp, 15 predicted proteins | sample CZODoug2_1_08_16_FD_185931 | JGI IMG/M metagenome (GOLD analysis project Ga0179593, IMG submission 185931) | Vadose zone soil fungal communities from Angelo Coast Range Reserve, California, USA - CZODoug2_1_08_16fungal (PacBio error correction) | ecosystem: Environmental > Terrestrial > Soil >... | reverse complement strand
CTCCGGAGTCCGTTGACCCTCTCAGCTCCTGCAGGTTTCCAACTCACTGTTAACTTAAAAGGTGATCACCCTCTTGCGAAGACCCCCAGTCCAGCCCCCTTTTACCTTCACCACCCCCTTTGTTTCTTTTCCCCCCCCCCCGAACCCTCACGATTCCCCGATGCCCACCCTCCCCACCCCTTTTTTCTCATGACGACCCGGTTTCCTTCTATTTATTTGTGGAGCTTATCTCCGAACTTTTTGCTTCTGGCCCCCCTTTTCCCTTCTCCGAACCTCTTCCTTCCGCATCCAGCCTTCAAAGACATCGACCCGGACCTTGAGGCAACCTCCCCCCCCCCCGAAAATTACTGGCTGGAAGTTGAAAAGACCTCCCCGTCCTTCTTTTTTTTTGAGTCCCCTACAACGTCTTTATGGGGTTGATCCCAAGATTTTCTTTTCTGTCGACTCGGGGGCCCAACAAAATGAGAACTACCCCCCTTCCCACGCCCCTTTTTGTTCAACCTACTCCCAGAGACCTCTACTTTTTCGTTTTACTCCAACAGGGTTGTTAGGACCCAGCCATTGTTGAGGGGTTTCAATGTTTTTAAGGTCCTTCCTTTGTCTTTTTTCCCTTAACCTCTCCCCGGGGTGCAGGTATGCCTTCTCCCGTAAGTTACCGGCTCCTTCCTCTTTTTTCCCCTTTCCAAATTTGCGATTTTTCCCCCGACCCCTCTTCTGGTCTACTAAAATGTCCTCTTTTTTTTTGACCCCTGCGACCGCGTCCCTGTTTCTAGGACTTTTTCCGCACAAAATGGGAGATGAGGCTGTCCTTCAGCTTTTCATTCCTGTCCTTCCCGGCCGCCCCATTTCCTCAAATGCGCCTTTTTGGCTTCAAGAGAATTTTCTTTCCCCTTTAAATAGTTACCCACACTTGTCTTTCTTCCGGATTCAAGTCTAATACTTAGAGGCCAGAGTATATTTGTCCTCGAAACATTTATATCCTGTTGTGTTTCCCCCAGATCTGCATTGACTGACCTTCCTGCGCTCGTATAGTACTCCTCGTCTTTGTCAAAAGAATCGTTGCTTGACGTTTCTCGTTTTTTGCACTCTTCCCCTGTAGTGTATGAGTCAATTTTTAGTTTACCTCCTTTGATAGTTCTCTGAACCTTCTGATAACCCATTTCCCATTTTTCTTTTTTTCCTTTTCTTTAAACAGAAGAGACAAGTACGGGCCGGTGAGGATGAATGCCTTCTTTGGCCCGCTTCGACCATTTTTCATGGACGGGTTTTTTTTTGTATCGCGCTGACCTTAGGTATCTCCTGTCCGCGTCCGGCAGTCCCCCTGTCTGTATCCTCACCTTTTTCACCCTGGTTGCGTTCTTCTCCCCCGCTGAAATGTTGCCTCTTCTGCGTCGACAATCCCCCCCTTCCCCACTTCTGTATGACCCCCGCGCCCTTGACTTAATTGTAGATGGAAGTGCGATACGGCGTTTGCCCGAGACTCGATATTCTGATCCCTTTCCCTCTCCCGCCGGAACATGGTCTTAAGTTATGACTTCTTCCTTTTTCATTTGCTCTTGTACCCTCCGCGATGGTGGTGAGCGGTTGTTAGACCATTTTTTCTCCCCTCTTGTATGGTTCCTTCTCGATAACAGGCCCGCTTTTTGCATGACGTTTCAAGACATGTAAGAAGTCCATTCGTTTTTTCCATTCCTTCTAGTTCTTCGTCGATTCATTGTCTTTTTTTTTCTCCTGAGTCAGCACCCCAAAATCTACTCCGACGTTTGGACACAGCTGTTCCTCTTCCTCTTTCAAAACCGTTTTCCCGGACGCGGCAACGGGAAACTTCCTCCTCTTTTATGATGTTGGTCCCTTTTGCCGAAAGCTGCCTCTGGTCTTCCTTCTCGTGCTTTTATACCTATCTGGGTTGACCGATCGATATTCACCCCTTCCTCTCGTTTCCTTTCGCTGCAAAACTTTTCCTGATTAACAAGTTCGGGTAACTACGAGATTTTACGAATCGACCTGGTGTGAATTTTTCCCCCCCCGACGTGAACTTGGTGGAGAACTTCGAACTGCCTTTAATCTTCCACCTTTTTCCCGGACTCTCCTCAAAGTTGAAACCAGTTCTCTCCTTGCAACTTTGATCCCCTTGCCCCGACGTCCTTCCTGGCTCGCGTTTAAAGCCCTCCTGTCTTGCTAAAGACCAACTCTACTTTTACTCTTGTTTGCTGCCGGGTCGCCGTCTTCTTCGTCCACTCCTTCTTTATAACGTTTTCCTTCTTGCCGAGCGCCCTTAGCTCTTTGCCAGACTGGTATCCCATGATATAATTATACTAGGAACCCCCTTTTGTACTGCTTCCTTCCCCTCCAGTCCCCAACCCTTCCGGCGGGCTTTACTGAGTTACTGGTCTTCCTTTCTTCGGGTTTTCGGACGGCAGGACTGTTTATCGATCGAAGTTCGCGGACCCCTTTCTGTTAACTCCCCAGCTAGGACGTTTGGGGTGGTCTTTAGGAACCAGACCCCCCCCCCGTTCTTCTTCGCAGCCTCCGCGTCGTTCTCCCCTTGGAGCAGGTTGCCTGTTACTGATTTCGGCTTTCTTCTTATTTCGCTCCTCTTCCACCGGGCAATCCCCAGTATAAGGGAGGCGCTCCCCTTTTCCCCTTGCCAGTCGCCTGGATCCCACCCCTTCTATCTGCTCCGAGCAGTTTTCCTTGTCGTCCAGCCCTTTTCTGTTGGCTTTGATTCAACTTCAATGCATGTCGCAGCGATAAGAGTCTTTTCGCCCCGCACCCACCGTTCGTGCCCAGCCCCGTCCAGGATTCAGGAAACGGTTTTGGTCTTCCCCTTTTTTTCCCTGTCCAACTATGCCGCCATCGTCTCTTCACGCATAAGAGTCCCCAGGTTTTCCATGCTGATATCAGACTTTGCCGAGGGGCCTCTTAGGTCCCCCTTTCCTCCTTGGCCTTCTCCCGGCCATGACCGCTTATCGTTCTCTCTATACCTTGAAATGGCCCTCCTACCCACAGTCCCCTTTTTTCCGGTCCGGTTGTTTGGATCCTCGGAGTAGAAGCGCTTCCCGATCCCCGCCAACCCCTAACCTCACTGCCACCGCTTAGAAAGATTATTTGAATATTTCAGGAAAGGAGGACCTCCCCCCCCCTTCTTCTCTCGATCGCTGTTCGCGGCGCAGTGCCCGCACCACAGTGACATTGCTCCACAGGTCTTAAGGATTGATTGACTCCCTCTCCCTGTATTCAAGATAGCTTTGTAGACGCCCAGAAGAAGATAGATTCATCTTTCGTTCCTCCCTTGACCCCCCCCCCGTCTTCCCTCATTCTAGCTTTTTCATCATAATAATTTTTTTTTTTACGATATCTGCCCTCCTTTTTCTTTTTTTTTTTTCCCTTTCATCTTCCTGATGATCTGTTGTCTTTTCTTTCACCCTTTCAGTCTCTTCATTCTTTTCTGAATCCTTGGAATTCCTGACGGCTTGTGGAAGAACGGTTTGTTTCTTGCCCTTTTTTTTCGATCCTTCGCGGATCGAACTTAAAGGGTTTAGGCCTCCTTTCCATTTAATCTCCCTATCTGACGATACCCCCGTGGTCCTCTTTTGTTTTTTTGTCTCCGTGGATCGGCTGATTGGCTGTCCAGCCTCCCTGAATCTTCCGGTCCCCCAAACTCGGGTTTTCGCGGCTGTTGTACTTCCCTCTCTCGTGTGACCTCTTTCTACTTTGCCCCCCATACAGTGTTCCTGGGCCAACGTGCTGCCAGTTCCGCCCATCCTTGACAGCTGCAAATCTTCTGTTGCCCGATTAGGAATGGCTCTATTCGTTGCCCGATTTCCTCTGAAGAGTGACCTTTTTTTGGATGCTGGACCGGTCATGTCTTTCTCGTCCGGATGGAAAGATAGGTTTTTGGAGGTCCTTACCTTCCTCTCCCTCACAGCTCGTGGAAGGATCGGCCTCCCCATTTCTGCCCCCATTTCGTCGGAGAAGTTTAAATATTCCGAGGATCTTATTTTTTATCACCTGGCTCCTGGCACTAACGAGGCGCGCGACCCTACATTACTTCCTCTCCTAGCGCTTCTTGCATCAGGAACTCCCCCTACTAAGGAAAAAGGAGAAATTAGCTAGGTTCAGCCTGCTACTCGATTACGGGTCTTATTTTTACGTCCCCGCCCGCTATCATCCTTGTCCTCTGCCTCTCTTATGTCCATCACTCCGCCCCCGTGACCACCGAGAAAGACGCTCTGAAGCGTTTTCCAACCTCCCCTGCCTTTTCCGTCGCCTTGCAGGTTGGGGACGAGCGCGAGCCTGACATTTGGTTTCCGTAAGGATTTCATGTCCTTGTCTCCCTTTGTACCGAGAGCTTGCGCTTCTTCGTTTACCTGTCCCCGTGATTAATTAAAATTGTTGTCCTCGTCTTGCCTTTCCTATCGCGTATCCCTTTTCTTGGCTCAGACATCTTCACTTTGAACACTCCTCTGCCATGCCGTCCCCTTTGTTTGCGTGTTATTCCCCCCGCCTTGCTATTTCCGAGAGAGACTTTGAATGCCCCCCGTGGATCGACTCCCCTTCCGGGTTGCCGCGTGCCCTCCGGTTTCGACGTTATAACCTCCTGGTGTGAAATTTAGACTTCCCCGTGTTTCCGTCGGTCACCTCTCGTGTTGTACAGTCCCATGGTTCTCAGGAATGGTGAGAACGTGAAACCTTTTTATTCCTTTGATTTTCCTCATTCCTCGGTAAAGACCAGATAGTCGACCAGTCTACCCTTCTGCTTAGTGTTGTCTCCCCCCACCCCTAGAACTTTCCGTGCTTTCTAAGTTCATAGTACGGTAGTTTCTAAAGTCCCAACCTTTTTCCTTCTCTTGAGTAGCATTTTTGTGTGCTGCAACCTTTTTACTTCTGCTCCGCCCCTCCTTCAGGTCCCCTACCCTTGAAGGCCTCGTTTCCCCCCAAGCATGCTGTTTTTGACTGTTATTTCGTTGAAAAGCTTTCATGGCATTTATTGAAGCTTCCTCGCTTTTCCCTCTTTTCCCTGCCACGCTCCCCCCCCTCCTCGTCGGTGTCAGTGCTCCCCTTTTAGACCGTTTTCAGCCCCTCTCGCGTTCCAACAGTGCCGATTCTCTTGTCCTTTCTTAAAAGATCGCTTTCTTTGCAAGCTTTTTCCAAGAGATCGAATTTTCATGTGGATCCTTAGCGGCCGCCCGTTTCCCTTTTTCTGTAGAGTCCGAAGCCCTCCCAAGTTCAGTGCCCTTCCCCCCCGCGCCTTTTGACAAGGGTCATTTCTGTGACGGCTAAAGGGGGAGGATCTTTTCCTCCCTGTCCATGTATAGTAGAAAGCATTGAAACTCCCCTTGTCCCCCTCTTGCCCCCTCTTCCGTTCATCAGACACATAGCCTTAATTGAGAGTATGGTTACAGAATTTCCTTTGAACCCCCTTCTGGTACGGTGTTCATTTTTCTTGCAGAGAATCCTCTTTTTTCCCTCCTTGGCATCAGAATCAGAACCCTTATTAGTGAACCACCCCATCCCCCTCCCCTGCATTAGTAAAGCCCTGGTAGTGTGGTCAATACGCTGCGTAATGAGATCTTTCGGAAGTTTATCAAAGTCTGCTGTTCTGCCGTAGGAGATAACCTTTGACCCCCCCTCTTTGAGTGTAAGAGGAAGAGTTCCCCCCCGCGTCCTTTTTCTTTGGCTAACCCGTTAGACCCTTCCCCAATGTATGTGTTGCCTTCACTCCTTTCCTTTTAATTTCACCATGTCTTGACCGCACCAACCCCAAAGCCGGAGAGGTGCAGTCCCTTTTTTTCCCCCTTGCCTGGACCTGGCCTGACATCTCATCCTCTCAATCCCCTGTTTTTCCTTGAAACATCTCTAGAACATTTTATTATTTTAGCCAGGTAAGCAAGGTGAAACTTGGTTGATCGCCCCCCCCTTTTTCTTCCCCCAAATTCTCCCCTCTTCCCTTTTGATGAAAAGAGCCCTCTCTGTCGTTTGACCCGAGCCTGACCATCCCCCCCACTTGCTTGTAAGTTAAATTCCTTTCTCAATTGTAGGTTGGGAGCGAGAACCATGACAACCCGACCATCCTCTTCGACCCTTGTGTTTCCTCCCCTCCCCCTAGCGTCTCTGGACCTTATTGACCGGCATGATTTTTTCGGATCGCCCCTGTTTGCCCCTTCTCTACCTTCCACTACCTTTGCATCAAAAACATTCGCCGTTGTAGGATCTCGGAAAAACCAAACATCTCTTTTTGGGGCTTCCTTGCCCTCAATTTCGTGAGGGGGACGTTCGTTGAAGTTGAGTATCGCGTGTCAGAGTTCTTCGGACGGCCTGCGTTTTCTTTTGTTGCGGCCCATTTTCCCCAGTGTTCAGGTGCAGTCGGAGTCCCCTCTCCAAGTACACATACAGAAGACAGGGGTACTGAATCCCCTCACCTCCGACTGTGTTTTTCTGGCGTCCCTCTTGAAGTCGGGTGTGAGGACCCTCCCAAAGGTTTTTCAGTGTGACCGTGTCTCGGCCGTTTCTCTCATCCCCCCCTGGTGCGTACCCCCTGTTGCAGATCTTCCAACTTTAGGAAATCAGGAAGGCGCCTGCCTTGTCCCCCTTGACTCCGTACATACTCTCTCTTTTCAGTAAGACTCATTTGTTTTTTTGATAAGCGATAAGGTAGTCTGGCACCATCCTTCGGTACCGCTTTTGTGTTAAAGAACTTTTTTTTTAGATCCCGCCCTCACCTGATAGCGACGAACCCTTCGGAGACCCCCGGCAAACTCCCCCTGCTTGTGCTTACCCCCAACCCTTACCACTGGAGAGAACCGTCACAAAAAACCCCATAGTTTCTTTCCGACCCCCTTTCCTGTTTACTTTGGAGATATCGACGACTCCCCTCTCCGTACCATTTCCTCCCCCCCCCACACACCTCTCCTCCCCCCTCATGTTAGAATACGACCTTAACTTCCTACGAGCAACCCGGAAACGTTAAGGACGGCACCATCACGAAATAGGCTGGAAGTCCAGTAACTCACCTTGAAGCTGGTTTTTTTTCCTTCGGTCCACACCTTCCGACGCTTGGTTTGGATCACGGATTTTAGAGTAGATCGGGCCCCCCACTGTTGTTTTTTCCCCCCCCCTTCGCTGTTTCCTCACTACGATGAAAGATTCCTTACTGGTTTTAACCACCTTGTTTCGGCTGTCAACGCAGTTTGTCTTGCTATGTTTTAAGGTATAGACCCACAGACCAGGTCTCTTCATTACCAATCTTTCTTTGCAGGTCATAATGTCAATAGATACCTCCTTGATCCGTTCTTCCCCTGTTTAAACCTTTTCCCCCCAACTTGTTCAGCTTGTTACCAGAAAAATGGAGGCGAGAAACGCCTCCCGTTTTTCCCCCGCCCGTCAAGCCCCCCCCCCCCCTTCAACCTTGTTAGAGGATCTTTTTGATGAAAAAAACCTGGTCTTTTTTGCTTTCTTTCCCTTCTGTCCTAGTCTTTTGGAAGAACCCTTTTCCGCCACGAGAAGCTTTGTGGGGGCTTAGGACCCCCATCTGAATTTTCTCCTTCCGTTGCCGCACACCCACCCGAACTGGTTCCCCAGCCAGGTATGAAAGTCTCTTAGTCCGAGTTCCATTCTTCCGGCGAGAAATTTCTTCATAGAATGCTTGCCCTCGCCCCGCTTTTCCCCAGTCCCTTTCACAATTCATCGCGTTAGTAAAGAAGAGTTTTCCAAGCTCCAGGTTTCCGTTCCATTGATTTTTTTTTTTTGCGTCATACGGCCCCTTTGTGCCCTAACCCACCGACACCGATTACCCAAGCGAGGGAACTCTTTAGATCCTTCCCTGTCCTTCTCCACGTCCCTGTGTATCTGTTTACGTTTACGGAGGGAACCCTAACTCCGAAAGTCCGGGAAGTGTTGTTATGCCCTGTCCCCTTTGGTTCCGAGTGTCAACGACACTGTTTCCTGTAGGGTATCTCAATTTACAGGCACAGATGTCTCTTGGCCCTTTCAGTGGACCAGACCCCTTCTTCCTTCTCCATTTTCCTGCCCATTTGAGTCGTTTCTAGAAAGTGTATGTCACTCTCCTTTTTCCCTCCTCCCCAGCCCCTCTGCCAAGTGTGGCTTCCCTCCCGAGCGGTCTACCCCAGGCCCCCGTATAGATCGTCTGATTGCTCGTGGCGCTTCCCCTATTTTCCGCCCCCGGGTCTTGGAGTGAACTGCCACTTTGCTCATTTTTTTAGCTGACGCTTCCCGTGCCGGGATAGTAACCTTGCGAGATTGGTCGAGCTTTTGCTACCCGTGTCCCCCTTGTTTTTAGGCATCGATCCGTCGAGTTTTAAAAGTGACCCAGGATCGTTCCTACTTTCTCCGTTCAAAAGCGCGCTGGATGTGACTTCTCCCAGTTCTTTTTTTTCCCCTCTTGTCTTTTTCGGGAGCATCCGTCCGTTTAGACAGCACCCCACCCCCTCCCCCTCCTCCAGCATTATGAGGAACCCCCTATGGTGATTACAGAAACTGAAGTACGTCCGGACCCCTCCTCCCCCCTCGATCTTTAGTCGTGGGCTTTGCGCCCAGTCCAACTATCGCAGACTGATAATCCCCCTGTTTCCCCCAGATCTTTTTTTTCCCCTCGGCGATTTCTTTCAATAAAATTCTCTCCCTTGGTCCAGGTCAGTGAGTCCCCCCCCCCCTGGCTGTTAAAAAGGTAGTTCCACCATATCGTTTGCCTCCGGCCTGTGGTGAAGGTATTCATTCACCTTTTTCCTCACGTCGCCACGGTAAATCAGTTTTCCCCTTGGTTATTAGACTACCTTTTTAGATAAACCTTCTCTCTGCTTCCTTCCCCTTTCCTGCCACCCCCCCGTCCCCAGAAGTTTCCCGTTTAATGTCCAGTTATGCGTTCAAGGAAAGAAGTTCTTTCCCCCCCCCGCACAATTCCGGTTCCCTCTGCTGCACGGGAGCTTCTCCTCTTTAACCGCATTTTTTAATTTCTCCCAAGGTTCGCCGACGAGCGCCTCTATAGGGTCTCCTGCCCTGGTTCAAAAGTCGTCTTTCTATTGGAACCACTTTTTCCGCTTCTTCCCCCAAATGAGGCGGGTTTCTCTGTCAGGTGTTACTGTGCCTTCATCTTGAGATTTGAGAGGTGCACGGTCCCACGCGTTTTGGTACCGCCGATACCCTTCATCTGGACACGTCTTCCTTTTTTCTTTTTTACCTCAGTCAAGGAATACATTTAGAGACCTCTTACGACTCTTACGGGCCCGGACTTGGGAGAACGGTGACCTTCGTTCTATGCCTCACTTAGAGGAGTATGCGATCTCGCGCGTACCTTAGTGGGGCAGGATCTCGATCGTGTTCCTCCTTGACACGGCTATTGGATCCCCCACCCTTCGTCGCCTCTCTAATCTTTAAGGCGTCCTCCCTCCATTCGTTTGTTTCTTTATACAGCTTACCCTGTCAACTGATCGCCCCCTATAATCTCTCCTCAAGCCTGCCGCACACCCCCCCTCTAAGGGAAAAGACTCCCCCTGGTCCCCAGACCCGGGTCTTTTCGCCAGCTTTCCCCCTGGAAAAGGTCTTGTTTTACCCGCCTATCAAGGATCCCCCCCTGCACCAGCGCCATGGTCCCTTGTCCCTTAGCAGAAGCAAAGAAGTGAACCCTTTCCGGCGGAATGCTTCCTCCCTTGGTCCTCATCACGGTATTCCCTTCTTTTCTATGTAGAGATTTCTTCCCCCAACCTTAGAGAACCATGGTTTCCATGATTTGTAGGATCTTTTCTCCCCTTTCTTCTCCTCGTTACCCTCCGCCCTGCCCTAGTCCGCAAAATGTCCCCCCCCTGCCCCTCTCAGTTCTTTCATATGACAAGATTCTTGGACAGGCTTCCCTAAACAGGTACGTTTTCCTACTTAAGCTTCCTCCCGGTCGCATTGCCCCTCCCATTCCTGCTCGTTTTCAGGCCCCGGCCCCGCTCCAGATTTCCCTCTCTAGGTGGTAGAAGCCCCTCCCTCCGCTCCCCACTTGCACTCTTTCTCCCCTTTACCCCTCCCCCTCTGCCTCCTTCCCCTTCAGTTCATACTACCTTTTTTGTTTTTGAGTCTCCTCTCTTCAGCGGTTTTTGGGTCGTGGTCCGTGCTGCCTTCTCCTCCCCCCTCTTCTGTCTGTTTTTTATTCTCCAAAGCGATCCCCTTCCCTCCCCCCGATGGACCTGGCTGCTTTTGTGTTTGCAAGCTGTTTGTTTGATTTTCACTTGCTCCCCGCTCCTCCTGGATAGACTTCAATTGTCCGGGACTCCTTTTTTTTCTCCCCTCTTGATCGGTGCGTTCCGTTTCTTTTTTTTTTGTTATCGTTCTTAATTATGCTGGAGAGGCCCTCCCCTACCTTGAACCTATGTCCCCTTGTGCCTTTGTTCCTTGTCCTTTTTTCCCGGTCCCGATCGCCTTCTACTTCGTTGCACGATACCGTTTTGTTACTGGACAAGTTTTTTTTTTCTCCGTGGCTCTACTTCCCCCTTCTTGTGATAGTCGTGTCTTCCCCCTTCTCCTTGAGCTTTCATCCTGATATCTTCAGTCGTGGCCGTGGCTTTTATCCTTGAAACCGTTCCCCTTTTCCGATAATTTGACGGTTGGCCATGCTCGGGTGGTGTCGTTCCTTTCCCTTTTCCTTTTCTACGTCGATAAGGTCCTGATCGGAAGGCCCTCATGCCTGGCTGGCTTGTATCCAGCTGATCGTCGGTGATTATTGGTGATCAATTTTTTTCGGTAAAAGCCAACCCTGTCGCCTCCCATTCTCCGTTTTTTTTATTTCTTTTCCCCTTTTTTCCCCTACGCCTCAACGAGAATCTCCGTAAACCCTTTGTGAGCCCTCGCTTTCCGCTTCCACTTTATGAAGCTCTCCTCCTCCCCCCCGATTTCACCGGTATGGCTGTAGCCACCGCCCTCTTTTCCCAGTCCTTTCTAAGTCCCCCTCTTCGAGAACAGCCCTCTGCATGAAAATATCACTTCCCCTCCTTCCCCTTTTTTACCAGTACAGCAGCAACAGAAGACGGCCCTTGTTGGGTTACCTCTCCTACTCTCAGGCCGTTTTCCGAAGGACACTCTTCCTTCCTTGTCGCCTTTGTGTCACCATCTGCTCGGGCGCTAGTAGGGACTCCCCTTGGAATTCGCCACCTTTTTTCTCCTGACCTAGCCTTGACTCCTAACCGGATACTCTTTTTTTACTTCCCCTTAACTTCACTTGCTCGGACGGCCCGCCTTCATTCTTCGGTGGCACAGACTTCCCCTCTTCAGAGAGCGCAATGGTTCCCCGTATGTCATTCCTCCTCATCCGTTTTTATTTACAAGTAAGGTTCTCGATTTTCCTCCCACAGCGTGACCCCCCTTTTAGAGGCTTTAGATGTTATTTGAGACCCCCCAGTTGGTTCCCATTTCTCCCTCTTGTTTGCCATTTCCCGATCGATCGTGATTTGAAGATTGCCTGGTCCAGACCCAGACATTCTCCCTTTCCTAGTTCCTTTCTTGCGATCTTTTTTCGCAAAGCACCCCAACTCTTATGATTTCAAGTTTCGTTTTTAGTTGTTCAACGCCCATACGTTTTCTCATAATTTGGAGTACGATTTTTTTTTGTGCTCCTAAGTATGACCCATCCCTCCTTTAGGCGACGAGCCCTTGCCTGCACATCATTTTCCGTTTTCAAATTGTGAAAGGTTATGGAAATAGATTCAGGCCGGTGAGTTTTCGACAGACCTAATAACCTTTACTCCCGCTAAACCTGATCTTGAGTACCCCCCCCACCCGCCCGTGCCCCCCCCCCCCCCCCCAGCCACCCTCAAGCGCCCCCCCCCCACGCCCCAGTTCACGCCCCCACATTTCACGCCGCCCACCCCCCCGCCCCCCCCCCCTTTCCCCCCCCTGCCCGCTTTTTGAGTTCTTCAAAAAAGATAGTGGTCGCTCACTTTCCTACCTCGCACGAAGGCCTTTCTTATCCGGTTTCTTTCTGGGTCCAGAGTGTCTCGTGATGTCGAGATCAGTTGCCCCTTTTTCCGCTGCTCTGATCCCAAGTGGAACAGCTCCTTTGGTTGGAACTGTTCATCCCCTTTTGTGCCCCCTCGCTTCACCAGCCATTACAGTTGATAGCCTCCCCTCTACGAAACGTTTCGGCCCCCTCCCTTGCAAACAGCTTCCGTCCCCGAACCTGCCCCCTGCGTTTTTTTTTTAAGAAGAACGGACAAAGATAAACATGTGGTACCGTTTTGGATCCCCCTTCTTTGGCTAGACCACACTGCTTTGTTGAACTCATTTTTTACTTCGGACAGCACCCCCAGTTTAAGAGGTCCTCCCAACCACGCCGACCCTTTCCTTTTCCCTCCCCACGTCCCCTTTTGGAAAGCAGCTTCTTTAATCTAGAGAGAGAGCAGGAAGTGCTCCTTCTCTACCTGCACTCTCCTTGATTTCATCACTCATCCACGTCGCAGAGTGCCCTTTCCCCTGTCTCGTCATGTATTCCCCTTTCAAAAGGCGTTTTTTTTTCCTTAACATCTTGAGAGGACTCCATGTTCTGGCACCCCCCCCACTTTACGTTTCGTGCGTACTGGTCAGAAACTTTTTCCATGCCTTGGATGAAATAGTACCGCATGACCCTTTTCTTTCTCTTAGTCCCGCCCCTATACAAGGTTTTTGTTTTTTGCTTTACCCAATTGGTTGACTACCTCGCCATCACGTGGCTGGTGAAACCCTATCACATTTGACCGGTGCTGAACCTGTTTCCGCTGTCTTCTACGAGGATGAAAGTGAAAGACAACCCTTACGCCTTTAAAGTGCTGCCTTGACGTGGTAGGTGGAGCGAGAAATTACCCTCCCCCAAGCCCCCCCTTTTGATTTCCCTACAACGTGTGTCTCCAGCCCCTTTTTCCTCCCTTTTCCCCTGATTTTAACCTGAATGAAGTTGGAAGGATTTTCTCCTGTTTGGAAGATTTTCCCTCCCCCCCTACCGTTGTCCCACCAGAAGTTGTAGTCCATAGACGTGTCCCAAAACCCTCAGTGTTGGCGTTCTTTTCCCTCTTCCAGCCGACTTCTGCTTTCCGTAGTTTTCCGTTTCTCTCGTTTGCTCAGTATGAGGAGCCTTTTTCCTTCTTGAGTTTTGGATGCTCTGCCCTGATATTTTCTTAGATTTCTATAACAGACCCATAAGAAGATTTGGTCCTGGAATGCGCAACGAGATGGTGTTTCTTTCTTTCCCGAGCCGCATGAAGTTTTTTTGTCCCCAGAACACAGGTGTGAAGTTTCCCTTTTGGAAGCCAGGATTGTTCGTCATCATCCCCCGTGTTTGTCAGTTCCTTCCCACCTTTTTTGTTCTGGAACAATGAATTTCGGTCCTAGTTTTTCCCCCAT
>Ga0179593_1377462_pt1 | contig 13369 bp, 28 predicted proteins | sample CZODoug2_1_08_16_FD_185931 | JGI IMG/M metagenome (GOLD analysis project Ga0179593, IMG submission 185931) | Vadose zone soil fungal communities from Angelo Coast Range Reserve, California, USA - CZODoug2_1_08_16fungal (PacBio error correction) | ecosystem: Environmental > Terrestrial > Soil >... | reverse complement strand
TTTTTTTCTTTTACGTATTTCTTGCTGCTTGAGACAGCGCGTTTTACGGCGGTTCCCATTTCCTTTTTCGCTTGTTTCCTGAGGCTATGGCTCCCTTTTCTTTTTTGTCCCCAGTGTCTTTGATATGTCCTTTAACCCCTTGAGCCCCCATTTCGATTTGCAGGTGGCCGCGCGTTTCTTTTTTTTTGCCTCCTCCAGTTTCCAAAGTTGAAATTTTGTGATTTGTTTCGGGTACCTGCTCTTATCCAACACTCCGTTTTTTTGATCCTTCCACTCGCTTCGGATTTTGGACATTTTTTTTCGACGTCGTTTGGTTTTGCGAATGGTTACAGGTTTCCGAAACCCATCCCTATAGTTTTCTCTTTACCACACTGGTTTCAACGTTTTTCTTTTTCCCTCTTCCCTCTCCCCCCTTTCTCACTTAACACCGTTGTTTTTTTTGTATTTGGTGTGTTGATGCTGACCCTCTTGCTTTCACCCTCACTTCCCAGTGTAGTCTTCAAGAAGGTCCCCCCCTTTTCTCGCCCAGAATCTTTGACTTTGCCCCCCTCCCGCTTGTCATTTCTGCGGCTGCGCTTTCGTCTGTTCTGCTCTCACTCCTCTTTACAGAAGTTTTCCCTCGATGCTTCTCCGAGGTTTCATGTCTTGGGTCACCACGTCCCTGCCCCCCAATCCTTTCGGCCAGGACAACGTTGCTTTTTGTGAGGCTTTCTCCCCCATCTCTTACTTTGTTGACTGCAGTTTTGTTTTGCCGGATGACCCTCTTTCCTTCCGGATTGTCTTTTTCCCTGCTTCCTTTTCGGCCGATTCTTTAAGCTTTTGTTTCTTTGGCCACCCCCCCCCCCCGAGAAGTGGCACCGTTTTGCAAACTCCTGCCTTTCTTTTAGGCTGGTTTGTGCTGGGTGACTGAGTGGTTTTCCCCCCTCTGCTGTTAATTTTTTTTTGTTTAGACTTTCGATCTCTCCATCGGGGTCCCCACCCTTCCCGAGTTCTTGTTTTCGAGTGCTTCCGGCCGTTTCCCACGCCTTTTTTTCTTCGTGAGACTTGGCGGGTCTCACCGCATTAGAATTTTTGAACTTTCTTTTTTAGCGGTTTTTCCTTTATTTCCCCTTCGCTCAAATGTTTTTTGAAGGCCAAGTTTTCCCCCCCATCCCCCACACAAACTTTTTCCCCGGTGAGCCATGATTGCCCGCTTGCTCCACGACGAGTCGTCATCTGTGTTACTACCCACCAGGCGGTTCGTGCCCGGATTTTGCTTGCTGGTCGGATCTGAGATTGTTCTCCGAAACCCAGACACACCCCCCCCAATTTTTGTGAGGATTGGGCGTCGGTCATCCTCCACCCGTTCCTTCTTTTAAGCTTCCTTTTCCCGCCCCCTGTGCGTTCCCGAGTTACCTTTTTTTTGCAAGCACCACCAATTGGTGGGTCTTTGGAAAGTCCAGTTTTTTAAGCGTGCATGCGATTGAAAGGCCCTGTCTTTCAATCTTTCACTCGTTGGATTCCGGCATGAATTTTGCCCCTCACCACACTCTGTTTTTCCTCTTTTCAGCCCTATTAGTCCTCCGTTTCGTTGCGTACTCCGTTCACGGCAATTTTTGAGGTCGTGGCGTTCTTTTGTGTTTTGGTTCACCCCCTCCCATTCCCTCAGACCATTTTATAGTCCACCACTCTCTAACGCAATCCCACAGGAATACCCCATGTTTTCATCCCCTCTTGTCAGTTTTCCTTGTTGTACACTTCGTTTTTGGGTCGTTTGTGCGAAACATCAACTTTTTACCCCCTCCTTTCCTTTTGCACGAGTTTTTATTTCCACTGTTGACCCTTTATTGTTTGTTTGGACCCCTGGGCCTACTTTGGTATCGTTTCTTTAAACCCCTTTGGGTTGCTCCCCCACCCAGGACCCACTCATCCCTTCGTCGTGCAAACATGTTCCCTTTTTTCCTGATTTTCCAGCTAAGGGGATTTGCCCCAAATTGTTTTGAACATTTAGGTCTGGAGCTTTACCCCTTTCGGACGTTTTGACCTTGGGCCATCTATAGTGTGGATTTTTTCTTCCACGGTCGGACGCTTAACGTCTTTTTGAACCCCCAAATACGGTTTTCAACCTACCCGGCCCCTACAGTATGTTACTGGCCCTAATTACGACCTTATTGGCCTTCTAATACCGCTTTGACACACCCTCCCCGCAGATCGATTTGAGTTCCCCGGTCCTGTTTTTTCGTTTTTTTTCCCCTTCTTTCAGAGAGTTGTTTTCATGAACTCCTCTTTTTTTTTTTTTGGTGTTTTTCCCCTGTATTTCCCCCACTGGTGCCCAATCTTTTCCCCTATTTGTTATACCCCTGACGTCCCGCTGGCCTTGCTTTGTTTTGCCTTTCCCCTTGTCCACCCCCTTGCTGGTTCACTGTTTCATGAACGTCCTCAGTGTGATTTTTCCAACTGCTACCTTTCCACCTTCGTTTGACTATGCCCATTTGTTTTCACTTTTTTGCCCCCTTCCCTTATTTTTTGACGGTGAAGTGTGGGGAGATTTATGACCCCCGGTTTTATTTTACTTTCCCTTCTCTTCCCCGTGGATCCCCCCCTGCTTTTCCCGTTTCTCCCTTAATTTCAATGCCGTTAAGGAACCATTGTGCCCCCCTGCCAAGGTCGAGTTTTGTTTTTTTCTTTGCTTCCACTTCGCAAACCGTTGCCCTAAACACTCTCTTTTTTCCCCCCTTTTTTTTTTTCCGCCCTAAGCGTTTTTGTTGTTTGTCGAGATCTGACTTTTCTGTTGGAATTTTCGGGGTGACCTTCCCCCCTCCCTCCTCCCGATTTAGTTTACTCACTTCCTCTCCCATTGTCGGTGGCCCCTTTTCCCTGCTCGGTCCCCCCAGGATTACTGGATCGGTTCTGTCATTGTTTTTCGGATCCAAAACGTTTTAGAGGCCTTTCATTATCCCACCCGTTTTGTTTTCCCCCCTGAAACCTTCCTCCCCACCCGTCCCCGTCCCTATTTACTTTGCACCAAAAGTACCACCTGTTGCATCCGGAAACCGCCTTTGCGCCGTTTTCCCCGTGGACCCCCCACTTGTCTGTTTTTTTTTGGCAGGTTCTCTTTCACCATTTTCGGACTCAAAGTTGGTAAGAGTCCAACAGCCCCCTTTTTCTTTCAGTGTTTTATGTCCCCCTACGGTTCCCCCAGATGGGTGCCCAGGTTGGGTCCATTCCCCACATCCCTTTCTTTTCCCACCCCCCCCTCGCTGCGACCCCACCCGGGCCCAGGTCGCTGGAATTCCTCCTTTTGATCTTCGGGGTTGTTTTTTTCCTCTTTAACTTCCCCCTTTTCCGGTCTATAGTCCCAGCTTTTTTTCGGCAATTCCCCCTCCTTTGCTGCCGTAGTGACGTATTGGGTTTGTTGTTGTTCATTCAAGATGGGAAGCACCCTCTCTACCATGAAGACTGGGTTTGTTCATATCCTTTTACCCCCCTTTTCCCTTTTTTTCCCCCCAATTGGGTGGCCTAACTTTTTTGTCAACTCCATTCCCTTTCCTTTTTTGCAGCGATTATATGTGATGTTTGGGAAGCCACCCGGTTCCCAGGTCAGGCAACGTCTGGGCCTTGTCACCTCATTCCCCCTTTTCCCCTTTTTTTTTCAAAACATTCGTAATTTTTTGCTTCGTCGACCCCCTCCATTTTCCCTTTCCTTCAACTCATTTAAAAGTTCTGGGGCCTTTTTTAGTTCTTCAAAGCGTGTTTTTCCTCCCAAAAGGGAAGAGTGCGGCCGGAATTTCCACCCCCCCCCCTTCTCCCCTCCACTTTTTCTGCCCTCCCTTTCTCCCCAGTTATCTCGTACTGCCCCCCACCTTTTCTTTTTTTCTATTTCTGAGAGTTCTTTTTTTCAAAGATGGGGTCTGTTTCTCCGGCCTTCAGAATTTTTTTCCCCCCAGACTTCCTTGTTTTTCCCTTCTCCTTCCCTTATTTTCCTTTGATTTTTCCCCATTTTACTTTGGTCTTTCCCCCCTTTTGTCCCCTCTTTTGTTGCGAACGGCGGTCCTTTATTAAAGTGTTGTTTTTTTTTACTCCTTTTGGCCTTGAGCAAGTATACCCCCCCTTTTCCATCCGGGCCCCCCTTTTTTTTCTTCTACGAACCTTCCTTCCAGTTTCGCCCCTCCCCATTCCATTTGCGGCCGAGTTGCGGTCACCTCCTTTTCGTTAACCATTTTCGGTTCCCTCCACCTTTTCTCACACCCCCTCCTTTTTTTACAGTGGCCTGAGTTGTCTGGGATTGTGTTGGATGGGTGTGACTTTCCCACCTTTTTCGCCTCGTTTCAACCGCCCCCCACCTTTTCCCTCTATCGGTGTTGAACGTCCATCCTAGGCCCGAAGGAAGACCAATTTTTTATGTTGTCCTTACTTCAACCCTTTCCTCCCCCTCCCGGCGTTTTTTACATTGGCTCTCTCGGATCGCCTCCTTCCTTGCTCGTGAACCATCTTTCTTCCCCCCCAGCCAATCCAAAGGAACGGGCTTCTTTTTAAATTTTTGCCCCCCCTCTTTCTGGTTTCCCGTTACTACTTTAAGGCGGCCTGACTTCCACTACCCAAAAAGGCCAAACATAAGGAAAGAGAAGCCCAGAAGCGTTGGTAATCGCACTCCACCCCCAAGATACCGTCGATTTTTCTACTCTTCCTGAAGCTTTCCCTGGACCATTCTTGGGCGTTTTTCTTCTTGTCCTCTTTTCCACAGTGGGACCCCCCTAAACGAAGTCACCACCTCAGACACCCTCATCTCTTTCCTCCGATTTGTGCCTGTTTCGGTTTTCCGGGCAAAGATGTCTTTCTCTTTCCTCCAGAAAGCGCCCCCGCCCGCCTTAACCTGCACAGCGATTTCTGGTTGGTCCTTTTTTCTCCCCCCCCCCTTTTCCTTTGCGAAACTTGGTTCCTTGGCTCTTCCTTCCGTTTCTTTTCTTCGGACATACCAAGTCAAGGGGTACTAGAGTGGTCATCATCCACCAACTCCCCCCCTTTTTTTTTCCTTTTACCAGTATTGTCTTTTCTTTTCTTGTGTGAGGGCGCCCGAGATTTTTTCTCTTGTGCTGTCTTTCTCCTCCTCCGGGGTGGGCCAAATCGCCCTATTGGGAGTGTTATTTTCGACCTGTGGAACCCCCTTCGGTTTTTGCCCCCACGAGTCGCCAACCTCTTTCTTTCCCTCCTCCTTTTCATCGCTTCTATCAATGGAGTTTTTTGCGGTCCCCTCAAAAATGGCACCCCATTTCCACTTCTGCTTCAAACTCCGGCAGGCTCCCAGCGCTTTTTCCCCCATCGTGTTTTCTTTCTCCTCTTTTGTTTAACTTGCCGTGTACCCCCATCAAAATCGAGGTCCCCTCCTCGCACGCCTTCAGTTTTCCCAGCCCTTCCGGCCGATGTTTTCAAGAGTCCCTCCTCGGATATCACTGACGGCTCCCCCACATCTGGCACCAAGTCTTCCGTTTCTAAACAAATTTTCAATCCTTTTTCCTCTCTTCCTGTTGTTCGCTCCGTTTCTGATCTCCACCAGGCGACAGGTACACCCCTTTTTCTTTCCGGAACACGTTGGGACCTTTTTGGAAGTTTTTCCGGTAGTGCCGTTCTTCTTTCTTGCGCCCCCCTCTTCTTCGGAACTGTTTGCTGTTTTATCTTTTGGTTTTTTTTTTTTTTGAGTTTCTGGACCTCCTTTTTATGGTGCTACGGCGATAGTATTTTCCACAGAGCCCCTCTTGAAATCTCGTTCGCGCGTAGGGTGCCGTTTTTTTTTGCCTCCCTCCTTTTTCCCATTTTTTTCTTGGTGGATGTACCGTTATCTACCTTGTTTTCTTTTCCCCTCCCTTCTCTAAACTTCGGCGAGAAGGAAACGTCTTTTTCTTTTTGTCGTGGGTTCGGTCTCCTGTTGGTCCACAGGTCGAACCATTCGGTCCTTTTCCCCCCCCCTTCCCCCCTCCCTTTTTCTTTATAATCCTTTTTTTTCCCCCCCACCTTTTTTGTATTGTTTATGTTGGTGATGACCCAGTTCTTGTTTCCGAAATGTCCCCCTTTCGCTCAGGCAGTGCCCTTTTGCTCGGTCAGACTGTTCGATTCCCTCCTCCTTTCCTTTATGCGGTTTTTTTTGGTTTTTGGATTGAGCTCTTAATCTTTTTTTTCGAAAACGTTGCCAATCTCTTACTCTCATGAGTCTTGGCCTTTTCGTCCACGGGCCTTTTTTTCATACCTGCCCCCCTTTTCCTTCCCCTGCTCGGTTTTTTTTTTGACAAATTCTTTTTGTTGAGCAGTTGTGAGGCCTATGTGGTCCGCGTCTCCGGATTCCCAGCTTCCTTTTAGTTTTCCTTTGATTTCCCTTTTTTTACCATCTTTTTTCCGTGGCGGCTTTTTTCAAAATTGAAAGGCCGTTTCTGGTTGGAGAGTTCTGGAACCTCAGATGTATGAGGCTGATAGAGCGGCAAACCGGACGTTCCCCCCCGCACTTTCGGTTTTCTCAGTGCGTTTTCCAGGGACCGCGGAACCTTTTTTTTGTTTTCCTGGTTTATTTCCTCCCCTTTTCTCACCGATTTTAGTAATCGTTTGATGTTGTTTTTTCGCGTGTTGAAAATCGCTGAAGGTTGAATTCAGTGCCCCATTCCCCCCCCCCCTCCCACGTCGGCCCCTGGTTGATCAGGGATGTTGTTTATTTATGGTCTCACCGATTGTCTCATAATTTTGTGGACGACAAACTACTTCGGCTTTCCCATATTGCTGGCTGGCCGATATGGAGTAGTTCGTTATTGACCTCCACCCCACATTTGTGGCGGTCTGTGTTTCCTTTTTTTTGCTTCCCTGTCCCCTCTTCGTAGCGGCCTTTTTTAACCTTTGTTTTCGAACCCGGTCGGTTACAGTTTGGGGCGAAAAATTTACTTGGTTTTTGTTCCACTCTCGCTTCTGATGGGCGGATGCCTTACCCCCATGGTAGAATTTTGTCCCTCCTTCTACGGCCGCCTGTGTTTTGTTCAGGACTAGCCTAGCTTTTGGGCGTACGAGTTTCTTTTCCTGCACTGAGGTCCTCATTTTTAGTGATTGAGGGGACCCTCCCCGTGCCCGACTGCTCTTTTCTCTTTCCCCCCAACGTCTCTCTCCCTTTCCCACGATAATTCGTTTTTGGTCGTTTTTTCCATTCGTTGGCGTGGCGCCCCTTCCCAAAGGCCCCCCATGCAAGGTTTTTACCAGAGGATGGGCACTGGTGTTTTCCATTCACCTTCATCTTCCCTCTTCTTCACTTTTTTTTTTTTCCCCCCCCAAGAAAATATCATCTTGCGTTTGGTTTCACCCCTTTTTCGCACTTTGTCGTGGAACCAGCTACCCGGGGGAGGTGCCCCCCCTGTCCCCTGAATTTTCTGAGCGTTACCCCTTCGTTTTTTTTATTCATCGGTTTGGCCTTTGAGTTCTATGTGTTTCCGTCTTCCTTTCACCCCCCCCACTCTACTTCACTACGCACCTTTTCCCCGTCTTTGGTCTTCCCTAAAAGGGCCGTTTCCCCCCCTTTCTTGTGGCTTTTTTTTTTCCCCCCTCTTCGGGTACTCCCACCCTTTTAGAGGCTTATTACTTTCCATCCTGTTAAGTGTTAACCGGCATTGGTGAGGGTTTCCTCATTCTTTTTTTTTTTGTTTTGGTCTTTTTCTTTCCCCCACCTGTGTCCCAATAAAGTTTTCCTTGCTGATGGTACCCCCCCTTCAAGAAGGCGCTGGTTTGAGAAATCTTTGGCACATTTGAGTCTTCCCATGGTTCCCAAGCCACTGGTGTTCCCCTTTCTTTCAACGTAACCCCCGCCCCTTTTGTTGACTATTGCCAGTTTTCTTTTTTTTTGAACCCTTATTGGTACCATTTTCCGTGGGGGTTTGATTTTGGACCCCCTTTGGGATTCTCCTCTTTTTCCCCGGTGTGGATCGACACCTTCCTTTTTTTTTCCACTCCTCCCCCTGGCTGTTGACCTTGGGCCCCAGTCAATGCTGTAGGGGTGAGGTTCTTCTTTCCTGGTTTCCTCCCATTCAACACATATTCTCTTTTCACTCTCCACGTTTGGGGTTAGTCTTCTCTTTTTCCTGCGGTTTTTTTTCTTTAAACTCCCTGCCTTTCGCATCCCCTTCTCGCTCTGGGGCAATTCCTGAGAGTGCATTTATGAAATTTTTTCTTTCTTTCCTTTGCATTTTTCGGATTCCCCACGGTTGTTTTTAAACATCCCCCCCAATGTTTTTTTTTCCCCTCCCTTTCCCCACCCGTCCGTCCCCCAATTCGTTTGGCCCAATCCCACATGGGGGCATAGTCCCACCGGGCCTTTTTTTTTGGCTTACTTTTCCGTGGACATCCCCTCCGGCCAGGTCTGGACCTCTACTAACTGTTTTCCCCTGAAGTTTCCCAAACACCCCTTTTTTTTTTTCTTCACTGGTTTTTCCCCCCCCCCAGCAAAATTTTCAGTTTTTGTGACAAGATGGTCCAAGGTTTGGTCCCCCTTCCCCCCCCTCCATCACAAATTCTTTCACAAACGTCGCTTTTTACCCACCCTTCCCCCTTCTTTTTTTTTCCAAGGTTTTGCTTGTCCGTTTTTCTTTGGCTTTCCTGACTCGGTTCCAGCCCCCCTCCTGTCGCGATAGCGTGTATTGGCATTTTTTTTCCTGTGGTAGGTCGTTTTTTCTTTTCTTCTGCGTTTTGTTTTTTCATTTTTTTTCGTTCCCCTTTTCTCCTTCCCCCCATAGAGAGGGGTCCCTGCTTTCTCTTTTTAATGACTTTTTTACCCCCTAACTCAAAGTTCAAACATGTTTTCTCCCCTCTTTTTGCTTTTCACCCTTCCATTTTTTCCCTAAGTTGGCCGCGATTTTGGATTTTTATTGGTGCCACCCCCAACGGGTTTTTTTTTTTTGGGTTTTTTTTTTTTTGGGGTCCCTTGACTAGGCAAAAGTTGTTGTTCTTGTTTTCACCCACCTTTCCCCTACCATTTCCCCTCTCGTTTCGCAACTTCCACATTTCGTTTCCGGGTTTGCTTTCCCCCCCACGTCAACCTTTTGCATGTCCCTTTTTTCCCCAACTTGAAATTCCATTGTTATGCTTTTTTTTGAGTTTTTTTTCCAGGTTTTGCTTTTACCCCCCAGATTTGTCGTTTGCCATTGAATGTTTGTACCCCTCAAACCCATCCTTCAAGTACAAGGCCCAGAAGAAAATTTACCCCCAATTGGCGTTCCCTTCCCTCTCTTTACGTCCCACTTTCTGTTGATTTTTTCATCTAGTTTTTTCCTCGACCCCGAGGTGGGGTGTTGGTCTTTCGTCTCGTTTCCCATGCCGACTTGCTCCTTTCCCTTCCCTTGCTTCTCCGTTGGGTTTTTTTCCCTTTTTCTTTGCTGTAACACTTGGAATTGTGCTTGCAAAACCCCAAAATTTGTAACCAAAAGAGGTTTGCCCCGCAAAAACGGCGTCTTCCGTTTGAATCTAACATTGGTGCGCGTACTCGGGCTTCCCAAGGGTTGCAGTCTCATTTTCCTTACTGAAATTTTTCTTTCTTTTACCGCCTCCCCTCCCCCCCTATTCCATGCCCCAACCCTCCCCCTTTCTCCCCCCTCGTTTTTCTTCCCTTCCATTCGTTTCGCCCTCTCAACCCATGACTGCTAACCCCAGTTGAACGTTGATTTTTTTGATGGGGGGCTTTTGCCCCCCTTCGCGATTTCCCCCGCTCCCCCCTTCCTCTTTCTCTTCGTCCCCCTTCTTTCGGTTGTGCCCCTGCAGACCAAAAGGAAATTCACAAAAAAGAGTGTTTTTTTCCCCCCTCTTTCTTTACCTCACATCGAAACCCGCCAGTTTTTTGTGTTTTACACCCTTTCCCCCCTTCCCCGATCGCTCATTCTTGTTACGCCCCCTTTGATACCCCGGGACGGCTTCTTTTGCCCAAAGAAGTGCAACCTTTTTACTTTTGGATTTCCTGGTACTTCCAGTGAGCGATCAGCTTTTTTCTCTTACCTCTACCCTTCCTCTTTTCCTCCGGACCGAAGTGCGTGTTTTAAAGTTGCCTCCCCACATATCCCCCCCAGGATAAGAGTTTTTCCCTTTCCCCCCTCCCCTGCGCGTCCGGAATTGGGAGGAATTGGCATAGGTCCTTGTTCGGAAAAGGCGTCACTCGCATCTCTATTTCCCCCCTGTTTCTTTTAACTCTTTGATGGAGCTCATCCTGAAAACAAAGTCTCCCCTTTTTTTTTGTTTAACTGTCAACGCGGATTTATTGTCATTCCTCTTCGTGGATCCCCCTCCTTGCCCTTTTTTGTTATTTTCGTTTTTCCTTTCCTGAGGAAAAGAACTTAACTGGAGGCTTTTTAAATCCCCCTCCCCCAATCCAACCCGTTTTTTGTTTCTTCCTTGAAGCCTCTCTGCTTAGTCGTCTATGTGCGTGAATTTTGAAGTTTTGGGTGAAATCGTATGATTTTGTTTTCGGAGTTCGGACCCTGGTGACTTAGACCCCTAGCCTTTCCTCCCAGTGTTCTTTTTTTTCATTTTGACGATTTTTATATCGCAGGAATTTGAAATTGGATCCATTTGCGTACCATCCCCCCTCCCATTTCACTTTGTGATCACGGATTTTATTCTTACTTCTTCCTCTTTTTCCCGTTTTTTTTCTTTTCCCCTTCTTATTTCTTTCTACTTTTTTCATCACTTCTGGACCTTTTCCTTCTCACGCAGCTAAGATTAAAGACTTCAGACTAGTTTTGGGCGTCCCTGTTCAGTAAATCCTCGTTTTTTGACGGCGACCCCTTTTGTGCACCCTCCTTCTTTATCGAAAAACTTTGTCTTTCTCTCTCTTCTTTTTCCTACAATAAGTTGTTTTGTTTTTGTTTGTTTGAAGTCGTTCGCTTTTTTTTTGCTGCCCATTTACTCTTCACCCCCTCGTTCTTCTTTTTTCCTTCTTCTTTCCGTTTTTTTTTCAAACTCTCCCTCTGTGCTCACCCCCCCCATTTTTTTTTTTCGGAAGGGGCGGGCTATTTGCTTTTTTCTTCCTGGGGTCCTCCCTTCTTTGATGGGGTGTTTGATCCCGTTTTTTACACCCCCCCTTTTTTTCTCCCGTTCTTTTTTCCTTTTGTCCAAGTGTTTAGGCGCAGTTAGTTTTTGCATCAGGTCAAGTGAAATTGTTTGCTTTGATGTACCTCTTCTTCCAATGGCATGAACATCCTTTCTTTTTTTCCCCCCACTTCCTTGATTCGTCTTCTCCCCGGCTTTTCGCCTTCCTTTTTTTCTCCTCACTGGGTTTGGGTTTTTTGAACCTTCCTCGGATCCCACAGGATTTTCCCAACTCACAGGGTCTGCTCTCCTCCGCGACTATATTCCTCCCCCCCGGGCTGTTGTTATTTTTTTTTTCTTTTTTTATTATGACCCTCTTATGTCTTTCACGGAACCCTTTTTTCGTTTCCACTTCTGCCACGTCTTTTCGCCCAAGAAGCGTTGGAGCCCATACGCGTGCAGTTTCTTCTGTTGCGCTTTTCTGGAGAGTTTTTCCCCTCCCATCTTTCGGACCCCCTTCCCATCGAGCCGTCTCTGGGTCCGTTTTTTCCCTTTCCACGGCCCGGTCTCCCCAATAATAAGCCACAGGGACGGCAAACCCGCTTGCGGGATAGTCTACCCCTTTTCTTTTTTTTTGTGTTATTTTTCTTTGCCGATGGCCCTCTTTCCTTCGTTTTTTTTTTGGTTTTAAAGATTTTCATTTTAGGCCGAATCTGCTCCAAAACGTAGGGAAGGTCCAAACACCGAGAAGTTTTCCCACTGGCTTTGCAACCGACTGTGATTCTTTTAGCTTCTTGTTTTACTATTTTTTCACGATCGGACTTTGCGTTCCCCTTTGAGTCTTCTTTTTTTGTCCCACTGCCACGGCGGGTTCGGAGTTTTAAGGCCGCTTGCAAACATCTTTTTTCGTCTTGTCTCCTGCTTTCGCCCCCCCTATATGTCGGTCATAGTGTCGTGTAGCTTGTTCACCCCTACTGAAGGTTGAAAGCAAGCCCCTCCAAACAATCCTTCTTTTTGACCTTTGGTGTCTCCTTCTGGTTGAGATGGGTTTTCGGAAAAACCGAATTTTTCGAGTCTTTTTTCCGACCACCTTCCCGGTATGTTTGTTGAGGCCTCTTTATTGCGGCGTTCAGAAGACCCCCCCCCATTTTTTTTGGACGGACTCTTATTCCACTGCGCCTGCTTACGCACTTTATTTTAAACTTTTTTTTTTCTCCAGCGTTACACTTTTTTGGGCCCATCACAATTAACTTGGGGAAGCCGTATCCACCCCCCTTTTCCTTTGCTGAGCCGAGCCTTTTTTCCCCGCGCAGTGGCATCGTGCGACGCCGACCCCCCCAAATCGGGGTCGTTCCGCTCCTGACACTCTTGTTGGGCTCCTGTGATTTTCTCTCCCTTGATTTTCCTTCCTTTTTTTTCCTGTGTTCTGTTACTTCTCCCTTTTCCCCCGCTACGAAACCTAAAAAGTCCAAACTGTCCTTTTTCAGTTGAATTCCAAGGGTACCATCTTTTTTTTCTTTTTCCCCCAATCCACGGGTCCCCCTCCTCCTTTTGCAGTCTTTTCTTTACTTTTGACCTTTGTGTTCCAAACCTCAGACGGCCTAGTACTTGCCCCAATTTGTTTTTCTGCCGAAACCCCGAAAATATTCCACTCGCTTTCCCCCACCTCTTTTCTTGTTGACCTCTCCTTTCTTTTTTGGTGCCTGTTGTTCCCTGACTTTCTTCTTACCTCGCTAAGGAAAAGATAGGGCATGTTTTCTGGCGATTGTTCCTTTTTGCCGCTTTAACTACCACCGGAATTCCTCCTCCTTCCCTTCTGTTCCTTTCCCACCCTGCATCGAATTTTTCCCTCCGATTCGGAAGGAACACCTTTTCCCTGCAGAGCTGCTGGCCTTTTCCAGCCCGTTCCGGTTGTCCACCCGGGTGAAGCGCTTTTGTTTTTTCCTCCCGTTACTTTTCTTTCTTGGAGTTACATGGGCCCATCGTTTTCACCCCCATTTTTGCTGATACCCCTGAAGAAGATTGATGTTTGAGGACTCGGGCCCATTGAGTCGTACCTGGTTCAGAAACTTTGCAGTTTTTGCCCTTACAATTCGCCCCTTTTTTTCATATTTCCGTTTCCATGTTTCCAATCCCTACATTTGGAATTCTTTGTTTTGTCTTTCCGGTGGGGCGTATTTCCTTTTCCCCATTGATCTTTCCTTTCCCTTTCTCCCCGGTGTGGGTCTTTCCCCCCTCCGTGACCCCCTCCTCTGCGTCATTTCGTTGCCATTGGGCCCCAGCAATGCGTTTTACGGGAGTTGGCTTTTCTTTTCGGTCGGCTTTAACTGTGCGTCACCGACCCTTTCCCCCACAT
>Ga0179593_1287209_pt1 | contig 13369 bp, 12 predicted proteins | sample CZODoug2_1_08_16_FD_185931 | JGI IMG/M metagenome (GOLD analysis project Ga0179593, IMG submission 185931) | Vadose zone soil fungal communities from Angelo Coast Range Reserve, California, USA - CZODoug2_1_08_16fungal (PacBio error correction) | ecosystem: Environmental > Terrestrial > Soil >... | reverse complement strand
ACTTACGACCACTTGCGCTTGCCTTCCATTCTTTTCTCTCCCCGGTTTCTTCAGGTCACAGATGCCCTATGAAAGTCCCCTTTTCAAAGTACCCCTACGGTTAACGGATTAATATGAGCACTCAGTGTTCTTTATGTGTTAATGTGAACCTATCCTATGGATTTGGTTCCGTGCCCCAGCTTTGTATTCGGCGGTCTTGGAAACATCGATAGACTACTGTTTAGAAACCTTCTCCCACGGTCTGAACTTGGGATGCCTTCTCTAAAGTGGTGTCTGACTGGGCTCTTCAAGGTAGCCTGTTTTCATCTTACACATAAGACGGTATTCCCCACAGGTTAGAGAAAGCCAATAGTAAAGGTTTACCGACTAGAGTTACTTCCCTCTGCTTTTGTGCCCTTCCCGTTTTGTATTGGAAACCTGTTTCTTGTTGAAACGAATTTGATTATCCAGCGATTTCCCAGTGAGACACTTTCGGGCCGTCCCTAGGCGTTGTAGCTCCCAACCACTCGCAATCCTCGGAAGGCTCACATTTTTCCCACGGTATGTGCTTTGTTGTTTTGACTCACATGATAACCGCTTTTTTCGCCGCTGAGAACCTCTATGGGTTAGGCACGCCCGTTCGCCAAACCGCCCCCAAGACGAATTTTTCTTTGTTATTTTCCGCCGCAGCCCGTTCCCCTAGAAACTTCCTCTCAGTCGCGCACGTGCACTTTGCGATTTAACGGTTCCAGCCTTCCCCCCGTTCCCAACACGCCGAAGACCCTCCGTCCCCCTTTTTTCCCCCATTATGCTGGCCTCGCGTCTGACCCATCTCAGTACAAGTAAGGAGGTCTGGGTTGATTTGACATGCCCCTCACCCCCCCTTTAAATGTCAAAGACCGGAAACACTTTTTTTTCTTCTCGCCGAGTGTCAATGCTTGGGCGAACTCCCGAGCTTGTAGTCTACGATTCCCTTGCCTGCGCTCCTGGCCAGCTGAGGCACCCGGTCTTTATTCTCTCATAGGTAAAATGCTTCCGGTTTTTGTCTGGGGATGCTGCCCGCTTTTTGATATTAGGTTCATTTTTTCTGTGCCCGCTTGCTTAGCCAACTTGATTGTTAACCAACTCCGATTTTGATTCCCAGTCTCTTTCGTTTCGGATATTTCAGGGAGGACTCGAGCCTCCGTACTTTCTAGCTTCAGGGAATACTCTTTTTGATGTCAAACGCCCCATGTTGCGCCCGAATCCAACTGGACCCTCGTTGTTTTTTCCTATTTCCAGACATTGGATGCATTACTAAAGATAGTAAAAAATTTGTTCCCCTGTCATTCCTGAGCATCACTGGTGCTTGTAAGGACATCCTTTATTATTTTAAGATCGGGCCTATGTTGGTCCATATTCCATGAATCCAGGGTCCATTCAATTGAGGTTTCTACTGACGGTGGCATCTACCCTCCGCATTCCATGCCAGAACGAGCTGAAAGACTGTTGTTGCTCTCTTCTCCCCCCCTAAACTCCGCACGTTGTTCCCGTCAACCCTCTCTGCAGCTTCTCCTCCAGTTTTTCCCCCTCTCTTCACCCAATACATCCCCGTCTTTCGCCGCCACTATTTTTTTCCCCCCTTTCCCCGCAGTGCCTCCTCCCGAACCTTTTCAACCCCGACTTAGGCCCCCTCTCCGGTTCGAAGCCGACTCCCAGTGCCCATTTTTTGAAGGACACTCGTATGGCCTCTTCTTCTGGAGATCGTGATTTCAATCCTTTCTCCTCCTCCGTTGTTGATAGACCCTCACTTGTTATGATATTATCCTCTCTACTCCGATCTTGCTTCCTTAATGGGCGTCGCTTACCGTCTTCCTTTTTTTTTTCCTGTTTTTGAAGTGTTCATCATCGCCACCCACTTTCCACGTGTGTGTATTGATCCCCTTTTCTTTTTTTCTTGTACGTTTCTTTTGTCCTATGACATGGTTTGGGAGCCTCCTTACCTCTCTGGTTCTGTCACCACGTTTTTTCCAATGTTGGAGTTTACCGCAGCCCAAAGGGTGTTGAAGTTTTGCACGTTTGGCTGCTGCGCGATGAAAATGTCCCCCTTCTTGCCAACCGGCCTTTTCACCTGGCCCGGTCGGTAGTCGGGGCCAACAGTCAGACTCCAGGTCCGAGATTATGATCGGCGTTTTTACGGTTCTTTCCTGCTCTCTTTGCACCCCGTGCTGCGAACCATTTCCCGCTGCGATGAAATTATGTTCCGAGCCAACTTTTTTTTATCTCCGTCTGTGCGTTCTGCGTCAGCGGGATTCAAAAAAGATCCTCTTCCAATTTGCGTCTCACACAGCGTGTCAGCCCTCTTTGATTTCCTTTCGTCCCAAATTCCTTCTATCGATATACCGTGTCCTCCATCGATCCTACCGAATTCTGGGAGAGAGGGATCCCTTTTCATTTCACCTCCCTTCTTCGAGTTCTGAAAATCGCCCGAACCCCTTTTTGTGCAAATTTCTCGGCAGAAGTTCCCATCGAGGCCTTGCGAGTGTCCTTTTCCCTTGTAGACCTTCAACCGGGCCGCGAGTCTTTTCCCTTCGACTGGAATGAACGAGCAATCGGAGCCCTTAACCTTTTTCCCCTTCCCCTTTTCCCCACTGAGGAACCTTGTAAGGCGTGGATCCCTGTCTGATGTTGCGCTTTGCCCCCCCAAACTTGGATTTCCTTGTAGTCTACTGATGACGTTGTCGTCCTCTCCGCAGACCAGTGAGAAGGGGGCCCGGATCTCTATAAGCCTCGTTGGTGGCACGGGTTTTGATTGGACAGGACTCCGAACGTTTCCTCCCTGTCTGGCTTTTGCGGGTTGGCTTTTCGGGAATAGCCCTGAATCGTCCTTTCCTGAGGGGTCTCCCGGTTTCAAGAACACCTCTTTTTCCGTAGACTTCACCTCCGTTTATCCATGGTGATCTGCAACCAGAGAATAAGGGTAGCTTGTTCTCGTGTATCGTCCTGACGATCTCCTGTTAGTCTGTTGGGGGCGTTTGAACCGTGAATGTTTTAATGTCGCGGTGGAGGGTCAACATTCCGGGTTTTATAGTTCGCTTCCCCCCCTTTTCTTTACCCTTTTATTGATAGCAGCGACTAGGCACCCTTCCTCTTGAAGACTACACGCTCGGCGGGACCCAGGTCGCTCAACTTGGTCAGACCGTGCTCCCCCTGTTAACGAGAGTCTGTCTACGCCACCCCGGGCTTTCTGGTCCCGCCTTATTTCCCTCCACAGGCCCCACCGCCTACGGCTCCATTTCCCCCTCCCCTTTTCCGAAGGACGGTTCTCAACCGTCAGCTGGATTTGTTTTACTGAGTGCCGCTTCATAAGACCCGGCGCGTGTACCAGCCAAACCCTCTCCTCGTGCTGGTTTCACCCCCCCCCCTTGTTGCAAACCAGCCCTCCACGCCCTGCGTTTCCTCTTTTCCCTGGATTGCTCCGGTGATTCTGCGGCCGGTTCCTTTTTACGAACCTTTGTCTGCTCCCCTTTTATTCCTCACTGTGACAGGGAGGTAACGTCTCTATCTCCCTTTTGTTTATACTTTTTCCCTTAAGAAGGGTTCAGAGGGTCCTCATCCCTTTTTTCAGATAACCGGTTTGCAGGTACGATCGGAGCTCCCTTCCCCTTCTCCCCCCCATGGGTAATTCTTTTAATCGCTAAAGCTTGAGTGAGGGCTTTGGTACAAATGGAAAAACCACTGTTCGATACAGGCAGGGGGCATTTCCCAGAACGCCTGGTCGGCTTTTTTGTCAACCTCGTCCCCCTTTTTTTCCGATCATTTGCGAAAAGGACCTTCCAGGTGGGCCCTGGTTATTGGTACATTTTTTCTTCTGGCGGTCTTATGTCAGGCCCCGGCTAAGACTCTGTGAATACAGTACTCCCCCCCCTTCCTTCCGTTCGTGATTCACTCTGTCGAGAACAGGCCTTCCCGACGGATCTTTCCCCCATCTGTCTTTGTTTCTTCCCGTTCGTAGGGCATCTCAATCTTGTCAGTTTTTTTGGCCACCCTCCTTCTTTAACTCATCAGTACAAGGTTTCCCGCTCGTGCCCCCTTTTTCTTTGAGAAGCCCCCCCCCTCCTCCCTTGCGTGAGTCTGCACTCCCCCTCAGACCCTCTGAGACGGTGTGCTCTCTTCGTCCATTTCCTCGAGCCCAGGCTTGCAGTTCGCTCGACATCGCCATGTTTTATTGAAAGTCCGCGACCCGAATAACGCTTCCTGATCTTTGGATCGCCCTTCAGTTACTCACACTTTTTCCTCAAAGATTGATCGGCCAGGGCACTGGTTTCTCATGTTCCCCCTTTGGTAAAATCTTTTCCCTTTTTCAACCCTTTTTCAGGCACTCCTTGCGTTTTCGGCCAGCTCCCCCCGTACCCCCACCGACTTACGCCCCTTAGTGTATGTCCCCCCGCCCCCGACTTAACTGGAGCCCGCCGAAAACTTGTGTCGCAGAGGTGTACCGGTTCCGACTGCTTGTTCTGAAATCATCTTGCTTTGTGAGGCGCTCCGGTCAAGAAGTTGCAGGATGGCGCATTGAGATTGAAAGAGGAAAAGGACTTTGGATGTTTTGGGGTGGGTTTTTTTTTTTGGAGTGGGGTAATTGGACTTGGGTTTTGGTGGAAACAGAAGTCTTTGGCTTGTTAGGTTTTTTGAGTGGTTTTTTCAGCAGGTGGGGTGGGACTTTTGGCCTAGATTTTTTGGTGTGGGTACAAAAAAAGCTTTGTGGTGGTTGTTGTTTTTTTTTTTTTATCCGTTTTCTTTTTTTTCCCCCTTGTTCTTTTTTTTTCTTGGTTGTTTGAGGTCTTGTTTTTCTTGCTTTTTTTTTTTTTTCCCCTGGGTTTTCTCCCCCCTGCTATAGGGGAGTGGCTCTGATTGCCCGCTGCCCTGAATGAGTTTCATGGAGATTGCCTTTTTTTAATCCTTTCTGGCCAGTCCTCGTCTCACGCTCTTTTCCCGAGGTTTCCTGTTCTGGATCTTTTGAATGTTATGATGCTATCGAGTCTATAACCGTTCGTCTGGTCATGAACGGCAGGTAATGTCCCACTTCACCCCCTATTTTTTTCTCTTACGACCTGTACGACTCGTATTGAACTAACGCGCTTTCTAGATATTTTTTCCATAGAGACACCTTTTTTCTTCTCTCAATCTGGTCATTTATTTCGACTGAAACTTGTCCATCTTATTGACTTATTTTTTGAAAACTTCTACTCTTTGGAGTGCGGCGTGTTTGATTCCTGTTCCCATCCTAAAGGGCCATTCATGTTTTCCCGTCCGGTGCTCCTTCCCTTTGATCGCGCAGCAGGCCAGGAGAACTTGGCTTCCTGCTGCGTTGGTGTTGAGAGTAGCCCGCCCTTCGCGACCTTTTGTCTCCGGTTCCAAGAGACCTTGCAGAGTTTCCCCAGACCCCTGCCGCCAGCCTCCCTATAGCAACCCGAGGTTACATCACCCGCCCCGTTTTGTCAGAGTATAGCACCCCCAACCAGCTCTTTAATCGCCTTTCGCCGGCGCTTCTAACCCTTCCGAACTCTAGATGCCTCAGCGATTGAGGAGCATCTCCGTGATAATCTCTTCGTTTATCCCTCCAAGTTTTTTTCGAGCTTTAACTCACGGTTCTCAATCTTCCTCCCCCTAGATTGCTCTGACTGGATAATGGGTCGCCTTCGACGGGGAATAGTGTTTTCCCCTTTGGCCTGCATTCTAAACACCCACTTCTGGTTTATCTCCTTTTTAGGAGGCGCGCGTTCTTTCTGTGGGAATGTTCATGTTGCGTTCGACCTACGCGGTCCGGCGGTTTGCATACGTCCAGAGTTCTTTTTTGATGTCCGGAGAGCCACCAGTCAGTCTTGCCGACTTCGGGAATGTTTTTTACCCGAGAATCACCTTCTTCCATGCGTTTCTGAACTTTTTGTCTTTCCCGTCCTTGATGTACCAACACGCGCGCCAGGAAGATTTTTGAGATCTTTAGGTTCTGGGCATTTCCATCTATTGGAAACCGTTGCTGTCCCCATCCTCTTTATGACAGCCCGGGACCCCAATGTGGTTACTCTATTTTTAGTTTCTACACTCTGTTTCTTTTAAAAAATCTTATAGTCCTTCCGTTATATCCAGGCCCTGTTGTCCCACCTTAGTCTGTCCACGTTTCCTGCCTATGTCGTTCTCCTCCCCTATCCTCAAGCGCCCGGACCGATCCAGACCTGATCTCGGTTTCCCAGCGCTCTTGCTTTCGATCCGCTTAACTCCCATTCCAGGCTCGCAGGTTCTCTCCTTCTCCCCTTTCTGTGCCAGGCTCAGCTGCCATTCATAGCCCCCCGTCCCATAGCGCCGGAGTTTTCCTTTCCGATGAGCGTCGAATCCCCTGACCGCGGCGCTCGGGCGGGCAGGAGCCTTCCCCTTGTGTGCCTCTGGCCATTCGGCCCCGGTCCGATTGACACCCCGTTTTTCCCTTCGTGCGCAGGTCCGGGGGCTTTTTTCAAATAACCCTTCCTTCCCCTTTTACCTCTCTAACTTTTCTACGCGCTTGGCACGACGGACTCGGGGAGGGACCTTCTTTTCCTGCTACTTGGGTCATCGGGTGATCGTGGGATTCTTCCCTTTTCCCACTTTCCCTCTTTAGTCTGGATTTTCGATTCTTCTTTTTCCCGATAACCCCTATTTTAGATTGAGCTGTGCGTTCGTTTGGTCAGTTTTCTACCCCCTTTATGTCGGCCTCTTTTCCCCTACTGTTTTCTCTCTTTTTTTCAGGATAATCCCCCCGTTTCCGCATCGGCTTCTTTTCTTTATGACCCTCCGGCTTCCCTCATTTTCGTAGTTTTTTTCGTTCTACCGACCTACTTTTCCTCTCCTGTTGAGACATTTGTTCCTTTTCGGGATATCTTCACTATGTTCCACGATCTTACAATGATTTCGGATGCCCGTCTTTTTTTCCAGTGGACCCCCGCATCGGCATGACTACCCGCTCGGCTGTCCCAAGTTCTCTTAAACCATGTCCGCCCTTTCACGCCCCCTCCTTTTGATTGTTCCGAGTGAACCCTAGGGAGAGGGTTGCCGCAGCCTCCCCCCTTATCACCCCGCTGTCACATATACAGGCAGCCAGGGCACGCTTTTTTTGAATTTGGTTTCTCCCCTTACAGAGGGGGGGTGACGGCGGAAGTTTTGGGGCCGCCGCCACTGAGGTCGACCTTCAAAGCTAGCTTTTTCTGTGTGGCACCCCTTTTCCCCCTTAAATAACCCCCCCCACTCAAGCGCGCTATTTTTTTGTCGATTGCCATTTCGTGTTTTCTCTTGACAGAGATTGCGGCCGGTCATAGGGTACCTTCAGGCCTGTTCCTCCTGTTTAGTTACCTCAAAATGGGCCAAGGTGAGTCCATTTTCTAGGATTCTCCCCTTCCCTTTTTTTTTTTTGCTTATTTCCGTGTCCTCTGCGTTCCAGGTGGGAACTCATGTCTTTCAGATCCTTTTTCCTTTACCGATGACCAGTCAGCAGGCTCAGGTCATAAGTTCCCGGAGTAACCTGAGATTCTTTGTTCATTTTCGTTGATTGATGGGGTCACAGTTTTTTTCCCCCCAATTCGTCAGGAATGGTTGGTACTGCCCTCCTGGTCTTCCCGCGGCGACCTTTTCAACCAGACCCTGACCGTAGTACGTTTAGACAGAATCTTCCCGAGTGAAATTTGGCCTGTCTAGGAAGGATTTTTCTTCTTTCCTTTAGAGGAACAAGGGCTTAAGCCTAGAGTCTAACTATTACTTCCCATTCTCAGTCCTCTCTCATGTTTAGAACCTTTCGTCGAAGACGGTTAATAGACCGGGTCCCCTCCCCTCTTAGTAGCCTTCCTCTTAGGGTGGATTCCATTTCTTTTGCCCTCTCCCCATAATTGTAAGCGAAGGGTTGTCTTAGATATACCCTCTCCTTCAATTCTCCCGCTCGTGCCCTCACCCGGTGGGTCTGACTAACCACCGAGGCACTTTAGGATACGCGCAGGCCCCTTCCTCCAATAGAACAGTCCTTGCGCCGTTTTGATTTTAAGTACCCGTGCTAACGACTATGGAGAAAATGTTTCTCCCTTAGCGTGCCCCCCTCATCGATGAGGTCTCGGCATGGCTGGAACCAAATGCGAATACCCAGCTCGAAGGCTGCCATGTTTGGTGCTGGCCAACCTCCCTTTTCCGCGGCAAAGAACCATATGCAGGCTCCGTGCTAACGTGTTCTCTTCTCCCTATTACATGATCACGTTCCCGCCCCCCCTCCCCCCTTAGCAGCCAATCCGTTCCTGCAAATGTTCCTCCCCTCCAGCTCCTTACGACCCACGTCATTAAGTACTCCCACAGTTGCCCGCCGGGTTGATGCACCGCGCCCCCCAGACCCGGACACCGCCCTCCTCTGACTATAGCAGGAATTTCCCATATGTTGTCGAAGGGTGCAACTGGGCCTTCCAGAACCATGCATTGCTAACTATCCGCTAGTGAACTTGAGCCCAGGCTGCTACTTTCCTCTGCGGACCGCCAGGGATCTTCCTTCCCTGCTCAAAGTTCCGCTCCGGGCCGCCTCCTTTTTTTTCGTTTCTTCTGACCGCTGATCATTGTCCCCCTGATGGTTTTCCTTTTCTATTGTCATGACTCGAAGCTGGCTTTTACAAATGTCATAACCCCCCTCGCTTTCCCCCCGAGTTACATGTTTTTTCTTATTTTTTATTTTTTCCTATTGAGGCTCGATAGAGCATAGTGCCCTCTTGCTTTTCACTTTCCCCGGCATGGATGTCCCTGCCCCCTCTTTGATCCTCCGCCCTTGGAACTATCGGTAGTTTGCCCTCAGCCGTTTGCTTAAGTCGACCACCCGAGATCACCATTTGGTAGATACCTAGTTTAGATATTGGCCGCAGCGGGTTCCTTATTGACTTTTCCCCCCTTCCCCCCGACAATGACTCAGATCATGCTTGCCGGATTTTTTTGTCTTTAAAGTATCACCCGAACCGGGAAGTTCCTTCAGGAGCGGTCCCTTTTTTTGTCCATCAGCCGAGTCTCCGACAGAACCGCCAGAAAAGTCTCCTTGCAGTATGTCGCTTTTGCGCGATTTGAAAGCCCCTTCTCGACGTGGTGAGCAGGAATCGTCCGTTCCTCCAAGTTCCCCCCATGGACTTTCAGTCCCACTCCATTAAGCCCTCCCCTCCAAATTAGGCGTACACGACCCGCAGTTTGCCGGATTATCTCAATTAAACCTCTCCTTTCCCCCCCTAGTCCGTGTTCGAACTTCCCCTCCGCCCCTGGGATACAGGAAGACCATCGCCTTTTCTGCCATAGGTCTTCCTCTAATTCGTCTTTCTTGTAAACTTCTCTCTCTTTTCCCCTACTTTTTTTTTTTCGCTCTATTTACACGGCGATTGCCTTCATTTTCTTCTCATTTGAGATTTTGAATTTCTTCAAGGTTCTTCGCCTTCGTGACCGGATCGGGGCGTTGCTTTTTTCTTCCTTGTCTTATTATAGCACCCTTTTTCTGATAGCCTACGTGTGGCGGCGCCGTTTCTTTTTCGTTCCGGGGCTTTTGCCCTAGGATGGGCTCTTTATGGTAGAGATCCTTCTCTTTTTAATTCTCCAACTTTCAGATGAATTTTTTCTTCTACTTGCCTTTTTCCCAAAAATGGTCTAAGTTCTGTTGACACTTCTTAATGGAATTTGCCTTTCGATTTTTATAACTGATGTCCCCTTTTCGGAATGCTTTCCCCGTTCACGGAAGACGCGGGCCCCACCCCCCCTAATTTAAGCCCCCCTTACTCTTATTTGATTCGTGGCGGGCCGGTAAGTCCATCGCTTTCCACACGTGCATGCTCAGAGTCTTCCCCCTAGGTACGGAGGCCCAAAATTTGTTGTCTCCTCGGCTTTTCTGCTTCCATCAAGATTTGGATGTTCAACAATTCCCTTCTTTGTTAGTCCCCCATTCTTCGATCATAGTTCGTGCCTTTTCAAGAATTTTCCCGGGCGAGACTTTTTTTCCCCCCGTACCCTTGCTTGCGACTCGATCTCAAGCTGCCATTCCCATCTAGAAAATTCTCCCTTTCTGGGTTCACCGCGAGCGGAGACTATTCCCTTTCCCCCTTTCCAGAGTCTTCCGATTCTTCCTCTGAAACTAATTTTCAAGGATCAGCTGGAAGTCCAGCTCCCATCACCAGCCGGATGCTTTCCATTTTTTTTTATGCCTCTATCTCTCACCCTGAAGGTTACAGCAGGATGCCTTGCTTTCTTAATTACCGTTGAATTCTTGCGAAACTGGAGTTATTCCCCTGGACCCCCCTTTCCCTTTTTCCCCTCTGGTTAAGTCAGTGGCTTTTAAGGCTTTCTCTGTTGCCAATAACACCGGACCGTTCCGTTTTAGTACTACTCTTACGTGGTCGACGCGGTTCTTCCTCATTTTGCCTTTTCCTGGAAGATTCGGCTCCTTTTGTTTTCACCCCCGGTTTATCGTGGAAATTCCAGGATGCTTCACCTTTTCTTTTTTGTCGAAGGTTCACATCTTTTGGTCGAGGTTGGCTCCGGCTTTCTTTCCGATTTCCCCGCTCTCTTAGAATCTTTGCAGGGCGTGTTTCTCGTCCGGGCACTACCCCAGCCTGCTTCCCCCCCCTTCTTACATCCCCCCCGAACGTATTGAACTTTTTTTTTCGACCGAAACCACGGCCCTAATCCTTTGGGTAGACGGTGGGCAGCGTGGTAAAGATTATCACCCCCCCACCCAGTGCACTTGTGGTTTTTTGGTCTTCTACACCCTTGTGACGGACCACTTTTTTTTTAGGAACTTTCACCTTATCCGTTCTTCATCTTAGCATTTCCCAATTTCTGACCCGTCTGAGTTTTGCCCTGACTCTTCCTTTTACACCCCTCATTGAGTAGGACTCCAAAGATAGGGAGGCTTTATCCGGTCTATCCCCGTAGAGACCGTGCCTTCCACCTAAGTCGCTTTCTGGTCTCAAGGTTGAACACCGAGTTCTGACGCCTGGGCCGAATGGCCTCCCCACAAGTTTCGACCCCCGGCATGTACCTACCTGTAGCCCCAGCCGGGGCCCGACCGGCCTTGTCTACCCCTGAAGCGTTGTGTGACACGGACTGGATGGAAGAGGTGGTTCTCGCCCGCAGTAAGACACGGAGTTCGTCCTGGCCACATCCTATCCCTCCTGTTTCGTTTTACACCAAAGTGTCCCCCAGCAACAAAGGGTGTATCTGCTAATCGTGAGGGGATACTGACCGAGATGGGTCTTTTTTACCCCCTTTTCTCGACTCCCCTGGTCGTTTCTCAATGTGACAAGGGCGTCACGTATCTCTCTCTTTTCATCACCCACTCTATTTTTTTTTTTCTATCTTCGTTTCCATGGGTCCAGGTGCGGAACTCCTTGTCTTTCCTCTACAGTGTGCAGGGATCCCGATGAAAGTTACTTTCACGCGTAGTTCAAAGTTCTCACTCCCCATCTGGATATCAGCATGAACGGACCACTCCTGGCCGTGGCCAGGTGAATTGCTTGTCTGTGGGTAACACTTTTTGAAAACCCATTGCCGATAGCGTATGGTATGTTGTGCAGGTCGCACGAATTTCGGCCCCTCTGCAGTTCAAATTTCCACAGTTCACGCTGAATTTTATGACACAGGCCCCGGCAACGATTCAATTTTCTCCTGTTCCTCTTTATGGTAACTGGCGGTTTGATTAGGTTTGTGGCGGCCCCGGTCTTAAGCTCTTTTTCCATCTTCAGACTTCAGATGTAGGTGTTGGACCTTTCTCGCGTTAGAACGCGGATCCCCCGAGCGGGTTGTATAGCTGGTTGTGAAATTTCCGTCGGCTTGGTGCATCAATCCTGGTCATAGATGTTTCCCTTCTCCTCGGAGAACGAAGAAGTACGGTCTAACTCATAGGTTCCAAGGCCAAGTTGCCGGGTATTGAAAACCCAAAAGAAATTCAGTTCTGCCATCGGTAAGGAACTCTCCCCTTCTACCCTGAGAGACGGTTGGTGTTTACTCGACACCATTTTTGATGATCCCCTTCTTTTCCTTTCGATGGCCCACGCGGGGGGCAGTTCACTCCGGATACCCCTGCCGCACCTCCCCCTAATGCGAGAGTGGTCTCTTTCCCGTTTCCGCTCCGCGGCCACCCCGCTCCCCCCGTTCTCCCTGTCGCCCTCACGTTGAGCTTTTCTTCAAGGTCCACGAATCACCCTTTCCACCGCGGAGCCCGAAATCCCGTTCCGACCCCCCCCATTCTCCTTCTTCACAGCTTTCAAGTAATCTCCGTCTTTTCCCCCGTAAGGAATGGAGGAAAAACTTCCACACGCCGCCCTTTGATAACTCCCTTAACCCTAGGGTGTCTCCCCGGTTGTCCCAAGGTCCAGTGAAAATGCCTTGCGTACAAGTCTTCTCGGCAGGCAGCTATGAGAAATCTTCTTGCCGACACGGTCAGGGATCTATCATAGTCACCGGACGATAAGTGATATTTCTTGGTCTTGCCGATTCACTGTACAGAGGTTCCCTTTAGAGTGGGAATAATTTCTGGTTTGAGAATGGAGTGTTAAAGTTAATACCTATTCTAACGCTAGAGGCTAACCAGAGTAAGGTATTGTATCGTGTGATATTGCGGATCTTTTCAGAGTATCCACCCCATTTTTTTTCTGGGGGACAGAGAAGATGACCAATGGTGTTCTTTCTTGTTGGGGTTACGGGGGGGGGTGGTGTGGGGGTCCAGATCCCCCCTCAGTGAGTCTGAGTTCAGCCCCGACCAGGTGTTCTTTTCCCCAACTAAAGTTTGATAGAAATGAAGATCTTGCGTAGTGTTGACACCAGCAGCTCGGATGAGAATGTTCAAATATTAGATCCCATTTTTTTCTGCTCCCTTATGGTAATACTCTTTGTCTCCCCCATCCCGGGTCAATCTGACGGACCCTGCCCTGAACCCCTATCATAGTCTGACCGGCCTTGTCTGTCGGTTTTCCCTCCATGCCTACCCTTCCCCTTGTACTGGGTTACTTAAGTTTTACCATAGTTCCGCGAGCGGCCCCTTAAGAAACGTGTCGTCCCTGGATATGAGTGGCGTCATCCCTTCCTCGACCGTGGTGACGTGAACCCGATCGTGCTTTCCCGACCCTCCATAGTCCCACTACAGACCGCGCCCGCCATTCGGATTCCACGTCCCCTCCCTTTTTTTTTTTTTTTTTTTTTTTCTTTTTTTTTTTTTTAGTTTTTTTTTTTTTTTTTTGTTTTTTTTTTTTTTTTTCTTTCTTTTTTTTTTTATTGGCGCTGATCACCCATTTACCCAGAACGACTTCCCTCCCCGGTTCGGAGGGCGTACCCGCCTCTTTGACCAAGAATGAACCCGCTTTCTAATATGGGAATCGCATCGCCGTGTTAA
>Ga0179593_1379407_pt1 | contig 13370 bp, 18 predicted proteins | sample CZODoug2_1_08_16_FD_185931 | JGI IMG/M metagenome (GOLD analysis project Ga0179593, IMG submission 185931) | Vadose zone soil fungal communities from Angelo Coast Range Reserve, California, USA - CZODoug2_1_08_16fungal (PacBio error correction) | ecosystem: Environmental > Terrestrial > Soil >... | reverse complement strand
TTTGACCCCCCCCGGCTCTTTGTCCAAAATCGTTTGACAACACTTTTCTTCCCTTTTTTATTCTGTCTATAAGGGAATTGGTTTGTGGATATCTCTTATTTTCTGACACCCCGGGGTTGTTTCCTTGTCACGGACTTTTCTGGACGGGTGTTTACGACTTTTTTTTTACTCCTAATGTCGTCTTTTGGAAGATTTTTCCCTTCCACCAATCCTCCCAACCCAAGACGATCCTGGTATTTGTTTTTCCTCAATAATTCCCTCTTGACTTTTTTTGTTCCTTGCTTCCCCCCAGCAGCCCACGTTTTCTATTTTCGATAGGAGATAAGGGGAGTTTTCAGATTTTTTGCTTTTTTTACCAACCCGTCAAGAAAAATAAACAAACATACAACAAACGCCAACCCACCAACCCACCCTCAAAAGGGCTTTTCTCGTAACCCACAACCCACAACAAACACACCAACCACTTTTTGGGTGGTTTTTTGGTTTTTTGTGTAAAGGGTTTACCCCCCACCTCTTCCGCTCATTGGTTTACGATTCCGGTCCCCCTTCCAACATGGGTAGGGTGAATTCTTCCTTACCATTGTGATTTCTCAAACCCCTGGAACTTCCCGACGGTCAATTTTCAATGACCCCCTGAGCTCTTGTTCACCCCCGTGATAAATTTTGTTTACGGTCTTACATAATTCTTTATGGTTCCTTTCATGTCTAGAGGTTTCCTTTACTTCTCCCCTGCTTGTCTTTTTTTCACCCTGTTTTCTTTCCTCTCAACCCGCTTTCCGGATGCTTGGTCTTTCCGGAGATTTCCCTTCACCCATCACAGTGTGTCGGCCCCTGACGATTGCGTTTGCCCTACTTTTCTCATCTCCTTCCTACTGCAGCCTGCACAAACCCTCTGTTCCTTACCACCTAGGCGGTTTCCTTTCCTCCAATTTCCCTACACGAGAAATTACTTCCTCGGTGCGAACCCGTCTTGCCCCCCCCAACGGGACTGTTTTTTTTTTCCCCCCTTTCTGTTCCAAACTTGCGTTCGATCCTACCAATCCATGGGATTGAAGGGCGTTGACCACCCTTTTGTTCCCGGCTCATCACACTTCCCCGCATACCGACCTCCCCCACCGCACAATTTGGTCTTCTTTCCTTCGAACTTGGCTTCCCCATGGACCCCAAGCAACTTGCTTTAGTTTTACGCCTTTTTTGACCGAGCCCTGCGGGCCGCTTTCTTTTCCTTTTTTTCCCCTTCGTCCTCACCTTTCTTCCCCCCTATACGTTAATGGCGGAGTCACCCTTTTTGAGAGCACCCCGACGGAACTTGTTGACGCCTTCTTTCATTGTCTGATAGACTTGTGAGCCCTGGGTCTATGTTCTTATATAACCCCCCGAAAGAAGGCATGGGACCCAGATTTACCCGTTTCGTCCCAAGACACCATTCCCCCCACCGGACTTCTATCTTTTGCGTGGACCACCCAAAAACGAGTCTCCATTTTTTCCCTTGTTTCTCCCTCTCCCTCTTTTTTGTTTGTTTGGACCTGGATCTCGCACTCTGTAATAAGGTACTGCTTGCTTTCTCGGTTTACTCCCCCTTTTTTTCCTTGAACGATTCCGGAATCCAACCCCAGGCCTGGAAACCTTTCTTTTTTTCTTGCTAATCTTTTTCTCCCCAAACATTCGGTAGTGTAATCTAATTTTCTGCCAAGAATGAGGACCGTTCGGACCAACCCCTCCTTTTGTTGTTGTTATTTTGCTTTTTCTCCAAAAGGATTCCGCAGCTTTTTAGAAGGAGATTCACTCGTCCCTGTTTTTGGCGCCAACAATGATTCTCTTCCTCCTTTCCACTTTCGTTTTGGTGATTCCAGGACGGACGGTAGCGAGGTGCCAGTCCCTCAGAGTACAGTATTGCCAGTCTTGCTGAGAGATAACACCCCCTAAGGGTGATCCTGTTCTTTTATTCCGTCCGTTTCTTTTTTTGTTGCCCCCCCCCCTCTCTCAGTGAATTCGATTCAGGTTCCGGAAATTGACCTTTCCCGTCAAACCGTGTTCTATGTGAGACTGCCTTTGGCGATTGGTATCTCCCCCCAGTTGCCCGGCTATCTGAGCTCGATCCCTCGAGCCCTCCCCCCCCTATTTGCGTCTTTCTTCCCTCCACGGGTGTTGCTTGTCACACTTAAATTCATTAGGATGTGGCGCCACGCTTTCCCCCCCGTGGTCCCTGAAAACCCAGCGGCCAATCTATTTCTTTTCAGCTTCCCCTCGAGTCGCTTTTCCCCCAATTCTCCCAAGGGCAGTTAACATGGGGCCAACTCCTCCGAAAATTCAGGTCCTCTCTTTGTATGTCTCTCTTCGTAGGTCGGCCTGACCAATTTTTTCCCCCCAGCGCTCAGTCCCCCACTCTGGACCCCGCTTCCTAAGTCCCCCTTAAGGCCACCCCCCCACCCTGGTCAATAAACTTGGTGGACATTTTCCGCGGTCTGAGGGGCTTTTCCTGTTATGCTGGACTGAAGAACTGTACCCCCTCGAGGGTTTTTTGCGCTTCCCGTATTCCTCAACCCTATTCCACCCTCCTTCTTTTCCTTCCTATCCACCGCGCAGCGGTTCGTTCTTGAGTGACAACTTTTCGCTTCCTGGAATCTCCAAGGCTCTGTTTTTTTTTTCCTTTTTTTCTTCGTTTTCAACAATTCGGTGTTTTTTTTGCGTTTCCCCTTTCACCGTTCCCCTTCCCTTAAACCCCCCTTCTCGATTGGTCTTATTTCCGAATTTAGGAAGTGTTTCACAAAGATTCTTCCTTTTTTATTTTCCAGACATTTTCAGTACATTTTCCGTCGTCTAACCGCTTCCCTTCTCCTTGACTGTTGCCTTCTGATGTCCCTTCCCCCGTCCACCAATTGTTACTTGCTTGTGGCTTTCGATCGTACACACCCTCTTACAGCGCTTTTTCCCCCCCTTGTTGACAGTCGGCCTGACTCAAGTCATAAAATAGATTAACATCTCCTTTGCGGAAGAGATCCACCACCCCCCGGACCCCAATTTCCTCCCTTCTTCTGAAAACGAAGACAAGGCTTAGCGCTCCTTTTTTTTTAGTTCCCTGGCAGTTTGGAATGTCCATGCTCTTTCTTTTTTTCCATTTGAGAAATTATCCCTTCCCCCGCCTCTTAGTTTTATGTCCCCCGTCGAACCCCCCCTTCTTTTTTCACCGTGGTGGGAGTTCAACAGGCGTTGTTCCGTACGTAAAAAACCCCCATGCCTTCTTTTTCCCCTATCCATGGTTCAAGCGATTATTTTTCAATCCCTTCCGTATTCCACTCCTAATCCTTTTTTTCTTTTTTCGAGAGTGATCGAAACTAACAGGATTAAACCCTCGCCTTTTTTTTTCAACCCCCCTTTCTAATTTGATCTGCGTCTCTCTCGGCTTTGGTTTTTTTTTTTTTCCTATTGCGATGGTCCCTCCCTGCCCAACAACGGTTTTGAAAACAGGGGGTCCCTTTCGGACGTGTTCATTCCGAAGGAGTTTCTCTTTTGCGTCCGTTGCGGCAGCATTTCTTTCAATTTCCCCAAGGTTCCCCACTTTTCCCCCAAACCACCCTCCTGCCGACTAGAATGGATTTTTTTTCAACATTTTCACTTAGTGGGTTTTGATCTGTTTCCCACCAACGTGATGATGTCTTCTCCTCTTCTATTTTTTGTATGTTTTTTTTTTTGCACGCCTTCCCCCAGGTTTTGGCCAAAAAGCAGCTGTTTTGTTGAAAGAACATGCTTATTTCCCCCACCCTGCATCTGTTTTTTTCGTTTTTTCAGTCCACGTTTTTTGACGTACTTTCTTTCTCAGCTTCCCCTTTTCGGGTCGCAAAGGGACTCTAGGTCGGCAATGTGAAACAGTTTTTCGTTTCCTTGGTTCCGCTTCCTTTATTTCGGTGGAATTTTCCCATCTTCCCTTTTTTTTTACTGTACCCCCCGGGTTATCTTCCGTTTTACTAACGCTCCCCCTGAATGTTTTGGAACCCGTTGGGCATTCCTCTTCCCCTCTTCCCGGCGTCTTGGAGACTCCCTGCTACTTTTCCCCCTCCCCATAGCCACCAAGAAAGGGCCGATGTTCTTGCCTGTTGACGCGCGAATAAATTTTTTGACTTTTTTTTACCTTCCCCTGCGATCCGCATCGATGAAACCAACGAGCGGTCTTCCCTTCCCCCAATTCGACAATTTAAATCTAGAATCTCCTCCGACACAAGCCCTCTGGCACACCAAAATACTGATTTTGTTTCCTTAAACTTGTTTCTCCTTGGATTCCCCATATTGTGACGTTGCGCTTTCGTCCCCCCCTTATTTTGGCGCCCGCCCCCACCTCCCCTGGATGACCATTCCACCGGTCCACAAACTCAACTCCCCGATACTTTTACCGTTTTTTTTGTCTTCTTTTGGGGGACTAAGCCCCCTTGGCTCTTTTCTTTTATGTTCACTTCTAAATCTCCCCTCTCCTTTTTTCGCTTCCGCTGTATTTTTCATAGAGGGTGAGTACAAATCGGTGGGAGCAATCTTGGGGAAACTTCGGTCCGTCCCACCCCCTTTTTTTTTTTCTGCCCGCACTCCCACGCATTCCCCCTTTTCCTTGCTGACTTTCCTCGGCTCAGAGTTAGGAAGCCGGTCTTTTGATGGAGATCCCTATCTCCCAAGCCGTTTGCCTTCTTCGTCCAGATAGGCTTTCTCCCCTGGACAAGAGGCAATCGGTCACTGTATCGCTTTTCGCTTTTGGTAACCCCCAAACGAGAGACCCTTTGAACTCCTTCCGACGTTTTTTTTTCCCCTTGCTTCCTTTTAACCTCTGAATACTTTTTCGCTTCTCGTCCTTTTCACCCCCTCGACCGCCGCCCGTACTGAATCCCAGAAGGACTTTTTCTTTTTCGTTTGAAGCGAAATCTTTTCTGCCTTTCAAACATTCTAGTTGTTTAATTTGCGGACCCTTTTTTTTTGTTTTTGAACCTTTTTTCTCACATCTCTCTCTCATATCCTTTTGTTTTTTTTTGAGAAGGATTTCTAACGGATCCCCAGTTTGAGCTTCCCTCGAATGTTTTTTTGCGCCCCACCGACGGGCCCCTTTTCCTTCGGGTTTTTATACACGGCGGTTTTTTGATGGTCCTCCCCCTCTCCCAGGGCCCCCAAGAAGTACCTCTATAATCTGCGAGCTTTCCAAAGAAGGCCGTAGATGTGTTCTGCGAGTCCTAATTGTTTTTTTTTTCCCCCCACGCAGCTTTTTCATTTCTGGACTTTGCCTGCGGAAACCGTTCCCTCTCTTTTCCCTCCGACGGTTTAAGGCTGGAGATATGTTATTTCTCAATCCTCGTCCCGCGGTGCTCCAGTTCCTCTTTTTTTCGCTGTGTCCTTGCCTTTTTTGTTCCCATTTTCATCGTCTCCGTTTGCCGTGCCCAACCCAGGGTTTCTCCTTTTCTGTGCTTGTTAAAAAATCTGTGGTCCTCCCCCGCTTTTTCTATGGGACAAATAAACCAATTTTTACGGGCCCCCGTTTATTTCTTTCGCTCTTTTTTGTTCAGGTCCTTCGACTCCAAGGGGAGATTTACGGTCATGGCTCCAATTGATCACACATTTTCTTTTTTTCATTAAGTTCGTTTTTCTTTCTGTCTGTAGTCTCGCGTGCCTTTCTGGCCCGGCCATTAATGTTGTTTCCCATCGCTCCGGTCACCTCTGGAATAACCTCCTCCCCGTGCAAGTACTAAGACGACCCCCAAACTCTCCCCTAGTTTCGCCCCTGCTTTAGTAGTATTGTCTTTTGTTTTTTCTTCCCCCGCTTTGTCATTCATACCTCCTTCATTAATTATTGTTTGGGAGGTTAGTTGACTCTTTAATATACCCCACATCTCATTTTTATTCCTCCAGAGTTGTATTTTTTACCCCTACATCTTCTTTTTCTCCAGCGATTAATTCCCCTTTGCCCGGCTTGACGAAAGGGTATTAGTTCCCAAACTTAGGTGCGACCGTTACCCCACCTGTTTATCTATTTTCTTCTTTACAGGTTGCGAGATTTCGGCATGGCCCCTCAGGGTATTTCCCCAGCGAAGTCCTTCTTCTTTCTCACCCCGCGCATGCAGAAAACCCTGTCCTTACATTGACGTCGTACTGTTCCCTCCTTTTTTTTCATTTTTCCAGCTTCTCCCCCATGTTGTTTTAGGATGTACTGCACCCTCACCCCCCCGTTTCTTGCCACGTCGATTTTTTACAACCCCCCAATTCTTATTAGCCTTGGGGCCCGCGTGTCCAAGCCCACCACGTCAACCCCAGTCTATTCAATTCCTGTTTCCTGCTTTTTAAACAGACCAACCCTCCCATCGCGAATTAAGCCTTACTGATAACGAAATACGGCTCTCTCCTCTTTTTTTTTCTTTGCTTTTCATTTTTCAATTTGCATTGTGCCTATGCATCCAAATCGGGATGGACGTACCCGCCTCTTTTCTTTTCCCCCCCTCTCGCCAGAGTCTGTTTCCACCCGTTTTTTCGTTCTACATCGCCGGAGTCACTTCCCCCCCCCAAACCCCCATTGCCCTTTCTCTACGAATACGACCCAATTGTTAGTCGCGATGATTTTTGCTTTTCCCCCTCTCTTTTCTCCCCCCTCCCTTTTTTGAGGTATACCTTGCTATTCAACCACTCCTCGCGCCACCCCCTTTCTTCCCGGTTTCTGACGGCGCGGTAAGGACTTTGTTTTTTGTGGACTATTGCATGTCTACGACCACAGGGTTTTACCCCAGCGCGACGGTTATCCGAAACCGATTCCTTTTTTTACAATTTCCCCCTCCCCCCCACTTGCGCAGAGGCACCGTACTCCAAACCCTCCTCAAAAAGCCGTTCTACTCCTTCCTACTTTCGCCAATTTTCCTTTTTCCTTTCGCTTTTTTTGGTGTTTTTCTCCTCCTTCCTACAACCCCCCAAAAGCAGTCCCGGATTGTAGATCCTCATTTTGGGTTTTGTTTGGTCCTTCACACAGCGGGGCCCCCCCCTCGCGAAGCATAATTGGTTTTTCGCTTCTCCTCACAAGGCCCCATAAACACTTGGTTGTGGTCAGGTCCATCCGCCCGCCCCCCCCCCGTCCAACTTTTTATTCCTTTTGCCATGTCCTCTTTCCCCAAGTAAACTTTTCCTTGACCCCATGTTCCTGCATGCGCGGCAAAGTAAGACCATTTTTCGCTTTTCAGTCGTCCCCTTCCAGACAATCTTGCTCCTGGATGGTTATGGTTTACTGAGTTTATCCCAGTTTCCGCCAGAGCAATTTGGAAGGTTTGGTCCTGAATAACCCTTCGTCCCCCATTTTCCCCCCTATATTCTTTGTTTTGGAGCATTGAGAGTTTTTCCTTCTTCCATTTCGATCCGACCGCCCTGCTCCTTGTTGATATCCCCTGTCCGATTCGTTTTTGTAGACTGGTTTCTTAAATCGAGCCTGCCCCCCAAAACATCTTTTATTCAATTCCAAGGCGCTTCCGTCCTCAAGACTTTTGTGCCCCCCTTTTTCATAGACTTCTCCTCCCCAACGCTTTAACCCTTCTTTAGGACTCTCTTTTTTATGTTTCAAACTTGCTTGAAGTTCCCCAATCTGGCTTTCTTCCTGGCTCTCTTTAACCAAAACTTATTTTTTGCCGCTCCCCTCCAGCGTTCGCCATTACAGACACCAAAAATTTCCCCCACCTCTAGGTCCCTTCTCCCGTGTTTTCTTCGGTTTGTTTCCCCCCCGTACGCTCCCCTTCTCTTTAGTACATCCGGACGACTTCAAATCGAGAGCGTGGCGCTGAGTATTTAACTGGTCTTTCTTCTCCCCCCTCGTTCTGCCACATCTTACGTTGTACCCCCAATTTTCTGTTAAAGTCTGGACAAAATTTTAGGCCGTGCCCCTCAGCGATGATGTTTCCCCCCTTTCCCTTGCCTGAGGATCACGCTCATCTCTCGTGAGTCCTGGTACTCGGGATGTAGAACAAACATTCGTGCCTTCCTCTTCCCTTTTCTGGCCCCCTTTAGACCTCTTTCCCCTCCGTGTAAACTGATATTTCGCGCGTGTTGGTGAAACCACCCCCCCCCGAGATTATCATTAATAGGACATCTCTTTGACGCCTCCCTCTGTTAAGAGTCTCCTCTCACACCTTGCCCCATATGTCTTTTTTCTGTACACCCTCTAGAAGCGCCGAAGGGTAATGAGACGGACTTCCCGGCGTCGCGACTTTTTTTTTTCGTGCAGCAAAACCTTTCTAGGCCCTTTCAATCGTCCTCCCCTTGGTCGGAGGCAATGAGCTTCTTTCCTTCCTCTGTGGGTTGAGAGAGATTGTTTCTTCCCCCCCCGGCCCCTGATTTAGAGGATGCCTCGAATGTTTTTCTTCCTCCAAAACTTCTTGGGACGGGTCCCCCTTTTCCCCTTGGTGTGGTCCGGACGGCGGCGTCAGAGGTTTGTTTACGTCCTTCCAGTTTCCCATGGAAGTATTATCAGTCGTTTTTCGCGACTCCAACCTCCTCCGTGCGTCTCTCATGTCTATCTGCATCCCTCCTCTTTTACTTTCCCTTTTGTTTGCCAAAAACTGCGTCCCCCACTTCGCCCGATCAGGTCTTCCCTGGCCTTCTTTTACGAAAAAACCGGGTCATCTGTTCGAAATGATCCCTGGGTGTCCTCTTGTATTTCCATTCCCAGGATCCCCGAGTTGATCACGGCTTCTTTTGCGACTAATTCTTCCCGAGCCCCTTTCACGTCTTCGTTTTTCCGGCTCCCCGTGGTTGACAGTCGAAATTCACCGAGTGGCGCCACGTATTGTACCCTGGTCCCCGAATGACCCCCCACTACCAGCTCCCCGCGTTTTTCCTCTTATTCGTTTTCACCCAACCCGCTCCAACTGGGGAAGCCTGTCATGTCCCCCGTCCACCTTTTCGAATTTTTGGTGACTTTCTCCCTCGAGTTTTAGTTGCTGTCTTTTTCTCTCAGGGAATTCGTTCCCCAAACATAAATTTGGTTCACAACGAGGAGGCCCCTTCACAAGCTTGGCCTTCGAACACCCGCAATTTTTAATGGGACAACCATCTTTTCCTTCCTAAATTTTTTGGGCCATCGTTTTTCGAATTCTCTTCGTAGTATTTCTATTTTGGACCTTTTCTAGGTGACCATTTTGCCGCCGATAGTTTTACCTCTCGGTTTGTTCGTGGATTCCCGTCTTCCAACCAGTATGTCAAAACCTCCCTAGTTCATTGCCTATCTCTCGCGGTTTTTTTCCTCTCTGGTGAAACCGAAATAGATCTGGAATTCCAGGGACGGCCGGCATCCGGTTTCCGGCCTATTCCCCCACCATTCTTTTGTCCGCGTTTACCGGAAAAACATGGTCTCCTATTTTCCATCAAACCATCCCCCCCTTTTTTGTTATTTTTCCCCTTTCCCCGGCCCGACTGCACCCTGAACGCTTATCCCTGGCCCATTTCACGTCCAGTTGACCCTTTTTTCCATTTGAAAGAATGTCGTCCTGGAAGGGCACGCTTCTCCTTGCTCTTTTTTCCCGTCGAGAGTTGACTGTCCCCCCGTACCCCAAGTGTTAGGAATGGTTCGTCTTTTTCTCTTCCCAAACCCCATTATTTCTTTTTCCCTCGTTTTTGCCCTTCGGCCAAAATCCAGGTAACCTCCCTAGCCTGGACTTTCCCCCCCAGTGGAGTTTTTTACTCCCTTCACAGTCCAAAACACCAGTCGCGTCAAGTAATAAATATCGTCGGCTCGTTCTCTCTTTTTTTTTGCTTGCTCCCTGTTGGCCCTTGCCTTCTGCCGCAATCGTCTCCTATTTCCCCTCTAGGCTCCCCCCCCCCCCCCGTCGTTCACCGTCCTGGTTTCAAAACCGGTCGTCGACATTCGCTAGTACACCCCATGCTCTCCTCTGCCGCATACTACTTATCCATGTTCAGTTTTCTTCTTCAATACCCCCCCCCCCTTCTAGTATTTCCTACTATATTATTTCCTTCTTTCAGTGTGTGGTTTCTTCTAGGATTTGAAATACGTGCCTATTTGAACCCCCAGACGATTCCCACTTTGATAAAGTTTGCAGGAGTTCTAAGTCTGGTTTTGGAATATTCAGGCGATTGTCGACTACCCCACCCCACGGTTTCCCCCCCACCTGAATTGTTTTCTGGCCAGACGGGGTTTTCGAAGAGGGTACTTTCCTTGATTTCCGGCCTGGCCTCACAAATTTTTTCTTCCCCACCTTCCGTCAAATAAAACCCCCCAGTTTCGCCTCTCCTGGTAGGTCTTCACATTTCTACTGCCCCGTTTTGTTTTTATTGCTTAACCCAACAAAGCGCCCTGTCTTTTTTTCGATCATATTTTCTCTTGCCTTTGGCTTTTTTTGCCGAATTTCACTATCGCGCTAAGACGAAGGTAAGATCTTGGCCACCATTCACTCCCCCTTTCTTGGTTCGGTTTGAATTTTCCACTCATAGAGTCCCCCAGGGTACAGAGCCTTTCCTTTTCGTTTGTTTAGCCCTTCATTTGAGGCGGACGTTCCAATGTACTTACCTGTCCCCTCGCTCTTCCCAGCCCTGGTAAGGGGTTTTGAGCTCTTTCCCCTGGGGCCACTCCATAGAATCGGATGGTGTCATTTGTGCCCTCCGGATTTTCCCTGTCCTTGGTCCCTCCCCCCGAACGTGACGATTCCCTTTTTTTCCCTCGCACCCGAGTCCGTTTCCTTCTTGGGAAGAATTCCTGTTTTTTCTCGAGGTAGTTTCCCCCCCCAGACCCCTCCGCCGCGTGACTCTCTGCATGCCCTTGGTTTTCCATTTGGTTTCTCTCTGATACTTTTCTCCTTAACCCCTATCTTCTTATACAACTGCAGCGTCTCATGCATAAGCCGTTCCTTTTCCGCGGACATGCTAGCTTTTCGAAACAAACCCACGTATGTTTGCCCCAATTAGAGGTCACTGATGTTCTTCTTGTCACCCCTGATTCTTCCTACGTTTTAAAAAAGGGTTCTTGTTTGTCTTGTATTGGAACCATTATTTTTGGCCCCCCGGAAATCCGCGTAGACCCTTACTCCCTCAACCCCTTTAAATTTCCCTTCAGAGCTTCCCGAGGTGGCTGATCTTGTTCCACCCAGACCCCGTAAGCCCTTGTTGATTCTTTTTTTTTGTTTGTGCGGACTAATGAACTCCCTATCCTGTTACGTGGTTATTTCATATTCTGGTCCCCCCCTGAGATCCAACTCTTTGGTGGGACCTCTAATTTTTAAACTTGAATTTGGACCCCCCCTTTTTGATGCAGGCACCGCCCGATGATTTTATTTTTTCTGACTTTTTCCTGGTTGTCCCCGCTAATCCTAGAGTAACCCAACCCGCGTTCAGGTGTAGGCAGAATCTGGGGGCCCCCGAAGGCTCCTTTAGGGAACCTATAGTACTGTTTAGAGCCGGACAGTCCTGAATGATCTGGCGCTGCGTTGGCCCCCCCCCCCCGACTTTTTTGCTAGATTCAGATATCATAGACACTCTTCTCCTCCCTTTCCCGAGTTTTTTGTGACTCTTTCGCAACACTTTTTCCTCATCCCCTTTTGGTGGTCTAGTTTAAGTAACCATTTTCTTCTCGACGTTGAGTAAGGAACCACCCATAGACTGCCTTCCCTGGTCATCCTAATTTGTTTGGCGTCAATTAGTGAATCCTCCTTTCTTCACCCCGCTGCTTCTGTGGGGGTTTCCCCCCTATATATCTTTCCTCCGCTCTTGGTGTGTGGCGGATCGTATCGGGCAGTTTTCTTCAGGTCGTCCTTTTCCCCCCCCTGTACTTTCTTTAAAAAGTTCTTTCCTCTTGCGCGGGAAAGTTTTCAGTTCTGTTTCTTCCCGGAGTCTTGCTTTGTAGTTCAACGCCAGGACAAACGGTTCCCGTACCAATGCAAGCTTGTCGAGCGCCTCTCTTCCCACCCCCCCTCGAGCTTTCTGTATCTTGTCTCCGATGAATCGTTGTTTTTTCCAAACCCCCTTCGAGACCGCGTTTTTCTTCCAGTTCCTTGCTCTCCGCGAAAACTGGGTATATGTCTTGAAGTTACCGGCCACGGCTGTTCCTCGTACCCCCTTCCTAAAGCTTGTTGTTAACGCTATATGAGGTTGTACTTCCCCGATTAACGCCCCCCTTTTTGGTCGGGTTTTTGCCTTACATCCCCCCCAGGTGTTTAATGCTTCCTCAAGTTAAATTGTGTCTCCCACTCTAGTAATGGGTCCCAATGAACAACCTACCCCCTTTCCCCCCCTTCGCTCCCATAGCTTCTATGTAAGGGCACTTCCAAGACCCCACTCCCTCTTTTCCACCCTGCTTGACTTTCCCTGGTGGCCCCCCCCAGTCCTCCCCCCCCCGTGCAATTGATTTCGCGATTCTTTTCTGTTCTTCTCTTCTCTCTAAGTGGCTGATGCCTGCCCCAACAACATTTTCCCTTTTCCGCTGCCGTCCCAAGCCATTTTTTGGGTTCTCTTTCCTCTTTTACCCGCCTCCAAATATTCTCCCCTGGGGCACTCGTTCTGCCTTTTTTCTTGAGATCTTTTTCTCCACCCTGCTGAGTGAAAAAGCATCGTTGTCTAATCATCGATGTTTTGGCTCTGCCTCTTCTATCTACCCCTTCCTCACCACCGAATCGTAATGGAATTCACCTTCCCTTATTTTGTCTGTGCCCCCCCCCCGGACCCCGCTCTGAACTTCCCCAGAACGGGATCTGTTTGCAGAGTCCTCCTTGGTTTCTCCCCCCAGGTTGTTCCGGTTCGGTTAAACCTGGCATTTGTTCTCCCCTGATTTCCACCCATCAGGGCTAGCGGAGCTTGTCGGGATTGCCGCATATGAAGGAAGCTGACCCCAGATTTCTCCCCTGATTTCAGTGTCATGCTTCCCCCATTTACATTGACGTCGTCCCACCCCTTCCGGCACTTCGCCTCTGCCACCCTTGTTTTCTTAGCACCCGTAACCCCCCGTTTTTATGCCTTGATTCTCTTTTTCCCAACCACCCCCTTTTTCTTCATTAATCTTTGACCCCCGCGGTGTCAACTTTAGCCTAACCACCTCCATTCCCTACCATAGTCTACATCATCCGTGCTTTTTTTTTTTAAGGGACCTCTTGCCCCAACCCCATCGCGACTTCCCCACGCACTTGAACTTTCAAATACCCCCTTTTTTTGCTTCGTGTTTTGGAATTGGACTGGAATGCCTCTGCCGCCCCCTGTTCCCTTGGAAGAACCCCCTTGTTCGTTCTCACCCCAGTCGCAGACATTCATTTTATCGTTTCGTTGACCATCTTCGCTGAGTAAAGTCAAAAACACCCTGAATTCTCTCGCCGCATACTCCTTTATCCATGTTCTTCCTCCCCTCCATTTCCCCCTTTTTTTTTCCGTATTCC
>Ga0179593_1377814_pt1 | contig 13370 bp, 22 predicted proteins | sample CZODoug2_1_08_16_FD_185931 | JGI IMG/M metagenome (GOLD analysis project Ga0179593, IMG submission 185931) | Vadose zone soil fungal communities from Angelo Coast Range Reserve, California, USA - CZODoug2_1_08_16fungal (PacBio error correction) | ecosystem: Environmental > Terrestrial > Soil >... | reverse complement strand
TACTAGGCGCTTTCGCCCTTTTTTCTCCGTTCCACTTTTTCCCCCTATCCTTTCAGGAATTTTGAGATCTTGTCTCCCTTTCCCTTGCACGATCTCGGTGCCCAGCTTTTTTCATCGGCTCGCCCACACCACCCTATTTCGCCGTTAAGGGGCGATCTGGATGATCTTGAGCAATCGTCAGGTTGCAACAAGTTAGTTCCCTTTCTTTCCTTCCTATGGCCTCATTTCCCTTCTTTTCTCACCTCCTTTTCTCCCTTTGAGGTCTTTTGAAGAAGTGCTTTTTTTGTTGCCATCTCCCCCCAGGTTGACGTTGCTCGTGGGGGTTTTTTTTCGCGGTCAACCTGATGAAGAGTGTCTTTTTTTTCAGTTTTAGTTGGACCATGCTTTTTTTCCAAACCCCGTTTCCGCTTCTGCCAGGTAGATGAACTGGCGTGCAAGTTCTTATGATGAAATATTCCCGGCTCGGAATCGGCGTCGGTGTCGGTGGGGCTTTTGTCTTTCCCGTTACTTGATGACGGCTACTTCCTTCCTTTTTTCTTTCACAGTACTCTTACCCATAGTTTATCTTTCAGTTCCTTGTACTGACAAGGTTCCTTTTCCTTTTTTCTATCACGGGGGGGGGGGGGGAATGGTTTTTTTCCAGTTGTCTTCGGGTTTTTCTCTTTGTCATCTCCAATACTTTTTCCCTGTCTTTTTTCCGAAAGGTTCCGCCCCTTTCGTATTTGCGGCTAGGTTTTTCCCTCACTAATAGATTCGGTTTTGTGCCTTCTTTGAGACTACGAAACTGATTTCGGAAAGTTTTTTACCAAGCTCTCTTCTTTACCTCGAATAACATTTTCACTTTTCTGAGAGCTAGGACATTTCTACAGTTTTCCCGATCAGTCTTATTCACGCCTCTTGCCGTCTGGATGAAGGGCCCCCTCCCTTTCACACCGGTTCCTCTTCGTATTCCAGTCGCCTACACCTACCGCGAATTGTCCGACTTGGCACTTGTTTTTCCACTGGGTGTCCCCTGTTTCCTCCGGAGGTTTCCCTTTGATTTTTTTTTTTTTAATCCCGAATCCTGAAAGATCACTACTTTTTCTTGCCTTTTTATGGTCCTTGCGATTTTGTTCGCCTTTTAGTTCCCCTGCTCCCGGATGGGACACTAATTTCTTAGCGCTGTGAGAACCGATGCGGTTTTTTTTTTGCTTTCAAGCCCCTATTAATAAAGCGTTCCTTTTTCACGTTCATAGTCCCTTTTTGAGTAATTGATATCCTTGATTTTCACCGTTATCGTTTATTCAAATGCGCGTTTCGCTTGGCGACCCCGGGCGCCCCATTTTCCGCTCGCTTCGCCTTCTTCCTCATCCCTTTTTTTTTTCCTCTCTTCTACTGATAAGCGCTCTGTCCCCCTCTTTGTTTCTCCTGGGTAACGACTTTTTTTAAACAAGAAGTTTGGACCTTTTTTTTAGCTCTCCTTTAAGTCTGTGTTGCGGTTACAGCGGACATCCTGTTGCGGAGCCCCTTCTTTTCTGGTCTCGCACAGTGACACTATGTTTTTCTGAATCCCTTTTTTCTGCCCTCCCCAGTGTTCGACTCCCTCCTGATCTGCTCTATTATTTTTTCTCTCTCCTTTTTTTGATAGGTCTTTAGAGGGTGCTGCAGTAGTTAACGATAGGCAATCTTCACCAAGGCTGTCATGTCCGCCGCACGGCACCCTTTTTCCCGTTGAGCGTAACATCGTGATGTGGGAGTTCGGCCTGACGATCTGGATGTATTGCGGTATCCCCCTGACCCCCCCCCCCCGAAATTTTCCCTCGGCGAAAAACCCCATTCACATGCGTTTTTCATTGATTACCTGTTTTTTCCTTCGTGTAGGTTTTTCCCCCAGAAAAGCGCGATATCAGAGGCATTTAGGAGTTCTTTTTTGGTAGCTTCTGTCCCTTTCAGCGAGATGTGCCATTTTCTTTTTTCTCTTAGATCGCAAGTTTCCCCCTCCCTGTCTTTTGGACCCTGCAGAGCTAATGGTTCGAATGCTGAATTTTTTTTTTCCAGCTTTTGTACACCTCTTGCGGCCTTGATGACTAGGGGGTTTGCGTCCGCAGCCGCTCACTAGGTTTAAATTCCCTCTCTTGACTCTTTTTTAAACGTCCCTTCTCTTTCCCAATTGTTTCCACCCTCTCCATCTCCACGCGGCCTCAGCGCATTTAGTTTTAGGCTTTTTATGGCGTCCAGCATGATTTAATCTTCTAGTTAGTCTTGACCCTTCTTTCCAGAATACAAGTTGCGTTTAGTTCGGCGACTGAAATACCAGGTCCGTTGTCGGGATTCGTGCCAGGCATCCAAGCTTTCAGAGGTTTCTTTCTTCCCTGTGCGTCTTATTCGCTTCCTGTCTTATTATCCCCCATCTCACTTTCTTTCTTTTGGTGAATGGTTCAACTTGCCGGCTCTGTCGTAGAGGTTCTGCGGATCGCTCCGCAACGGCGCGAGCTTTTTTCTTATGGTAAGCCTTTTTTTTTTTTTCCCTTGTGAGAAAGTTCCCTGACATCCTCTCTGCTTGTGTTCTCGTCATAGTGTGTACCAGGGGTCCTAGTAACCAACGGTGCCATCTTTTTTTGCTCATTGACACGGAAGGCCTTTCTTTTTTCCGGTCTTCCCATGTCCCCTGAGTCATTGCAGGTGTCGTCACTATTTGAAAAATCTTTCCTTTTTTGCTGCGTCCCTCACTTCTTCCCGTTGCTGAGCTGATACCCTTCACTACTTCCGCGTACTTTTGATTTCCTCCTAGTCTTGCGCCCCGCTTCTGTGCCGTACGGCGTGAACTTTATTAGTTTTCTTCCTACCTCTCGCGTCCCCTCCTAACGATTCTTCGCCGACGAATCGGTTATGTCCCGGCTTTTTGAGTTGAAAGCCTTTTGATTCTACTAATTTTTTGCAACCTTGTCTTTCCAATCTTTATCAAGAACTTTAAAAGTGGCTCCCCCTCTGGACCGATGGAGGCCGATTGCCGGTGAATCGCGGATATCCAGTGTTCGCTCCTTTTTCCTGACTGCGTTGCTTGATCGATTTTTCTTAATTTTTCCCCTTCCTATTAGGCTCGAATTTGATTTTGCCGCTCTTTTTGCAAAGAGAATCTTTCTTTTCCCTTGGCTCCGTGACGCGACCCCGGCCGTCGGGTTGGTCGAACACATTCTCCGTTTCACCTCGCTTGACCTCTATTATCTTTTTTCCTCCTCATGTTTTTTTTCTTCTATAGAGTAATCCTCTTCGGTTTTTTTTCGTGAATTCACTTTTAGTGACACCCCCTCCACTTACTGGCTTTTTCAGAATAGTCTCTCTTTTGATACCTTTTCTTTTCTTCCTCACGGCACCAAGATCTATTTGCTTGATTCTTGATTGATCTCTTTTTTTGAAGGCAGCCCCTGATTTCCGACCTTACTGGATTATTGCGTCCCCTCCTTCCTTTTCCTTCTTCCCCCTTTCTTTTGCCTAGCGTCTGACTGGAGTTTTGTGTTGGTCCGTTATTAAATGGAGTTTCGGCCATTCCTTGAAAACGGTATGGGCTGTTTTCCAGCGGCATACACCCTGAGGGGAAATCCGATTTCTTTCTTCTGTTTCGGCATCTTTGCTTGGGTACTTCGCTAGTTCTTCACCCACCTCCTCACTACGTGCCGCCGTCGGCACTTCTTTCTTGCTTTCCCCTGGACATCTTTCCACTATCCCTTTCCTGAGCTTCTTCGTCTTTTTTGTTTTGACCTTTCCCCTCTATGACTGGTATGAATTCTTACCTTCACGACATGTTATACGTTTTCCCTTCGTATCCCCGGCTGGCGGTCTCGAGGTCAATGGGCGTTTAAGGCCTTTTCCTGGGGTATGATCCTCTTTCTTTCTTCCACTTTTTTGCCCTTACCTTTTCGAGTCAGTCGCTTCTCCCCTCCCTCTTCCGGTATTGAACTACGGGTCGCACCCCTTTTTCCCCTTTCTGCGAAACGGCAGGGGCCTTCGTCTGCTCAGGGCCGGTTGCGGCGCCGTTCTTGAGACATTTCTGAAAAGTAATTAGCTTCCCCCCATTTTTCCCCCACTCTCATCTATTCACTAGTTCCAGCACCAAGTCCCTTTTTCCTTGACTCATCAGTGCGGATCGTCAGTCCTTACTTTTCTTTGCAGCGTTTGATTAAGCATGTTCTTACCATGAACCTTCCCTAGGCTCTTCCCTTCTCTAATCCCCCTTCTTTCCCTGACTTGGTAACTTTCTTTTCCCTCCGTTTTTGCAAAGCGCAATTGGCTTTTTTTGGTCACGTTAGCGGTTGGTTGCTCTTGGCTTATGTTTCCCCTTCTAACCCCGAACTCTTCCTTTCTTGAAGTGGTTTCTCTTTTCTCTCTGTGTTTCTTGCTTTTCGAGCCCCCGGAAAGGACTGTTGAATTCTTTTCATCCTCTATTTTAGCACCTGTTTTTTGCGCGCTGCTGGGAATTCGCCTTCCTTATTCATCCCAGTTCTCTCTTTTCTACTTTATCATAGTCTTTTAGATTCGTAAGATTCTTTGCTTTTGACACCCTACTTTTCTTGGTTACTCTTTTTCTTTCTTAGCCCCCAGTTTTTGCGCCGGCTCAGTCGCTTCGCCTTCATCATCCTCCTCGCGACTTTTCCTCTGTCCCCTACTTCCTATCTAGCCTTTCTACAGAAACGTCGGGTCCGCTTTGGAAGCGACTGCCTAGTTCCACATAATTGGTCCCTTTTTTTTGCCGATGTGTTAAAGGTCTGTTGCGTTTTCCCGCGAAGAATCTGTGCGTCCTCTCCCATCATGCTTGGTGGTAACATCTCTCCTTTTTTTGTCTTTAGGACATCACTTTTCGGCCTACGGTCTCTGACTCCGCCCCCACTGATTTCTTTGCTTCCCCTCTTTTTCTCTGTTTTTTTTTTTTCAGTTACTGAGATAGATATCCATGGTTTTTGCTTTGCCGACCTCATCCGTATGTATCCCGCCCGCAGGCGTTCTTTCAATTGCTCGATCCGGTGATTGGGTAAATTTTTTGCTGCCGCAAGCATGATGTCTTCTCTCAACTAACACTCCATCCCTTTTACCCTCCGGATCTAACCACCCACCTGGGTCCCTTGTTGTTGCCCAGCGTTTTCTTTTTTTTCCCCTGCTAGTACCCGACTTGGTCTGCACTCGCGAGCTCAGAGGATTTTTTTGCGATCTTGTGGAACCCCCCCCCCCCCCGTTGTGCTGGCTTCCTTTCGAAGAGATGATTTCTCTTTCTTTTGCCTCGCCGAAGACGCAGGTTTTTTTTTTTTCGACTGGTCGGTTTGTTGTCTTTTCTTCAGATAATTCCCTCATGAGACCCCATCCTCTTGTTTAATAGTTTAGTTTCTTTTCTTTTTAAATCTTTCCTTTTGTTCGTAGCGAATTCTGACCCTGCTAACTCGGTTATCCCTCTATAACCTATATTCGTAGGGCACTTTTAAGTGATCTTGAATTTCCTTGCAGCCCCCCTTTCTCATTCTAAACGCTTAATCGCTATCTTTCCGGTATTCTGGTAATGATCCTTGCCTCCTTCCCAGCTAAGTGCCCAGCTCGCTTCCCAGGTATTTCTAATTTCCTTTTTTTTTTTGGGGCTCATGGAAATCATTTTCTTTTGTGTCGGTCCTCGTGTTCCCTTCCCTTTTCCCCCTGCCCTCTTCCCCCTATTGCATTAAGGTACTTTTGATGCATCTTACGGAAATTTGTTCTTTTCCTTTATCGATCACCCCCTGCTTATTCTCGGTTCGAATTTTGTGAGCATGGCCGTTTCATCTCCGTCTTGGTGAGAGCGTCCTTCCCTTCTCTATCTTGCGTGGGCTCTCTCTCCAATGAAAGTTGCTCCGCAATGCCTTCTCGGTGATGAGTTTCGGTTTCCTTCCCCTACGTTCTGGATGGTGGGTCGATTCGCTTATTTTAGGGCGAAACGGCCTGTTCCCACCTGTACATTTCCCATATTTTGGATCAGACGGTTTTCATTTTCATTCGTTCCCTGACCTTCGCTCTCGCCAGCGAGCTTCCTCCCTTGTCACCTCTTTTTTCGGCCCGTCGTTCCATTCCCTTTTTCTTGTAGCGACAGGATCCACAACTACCCTATATCCCCTTGACCTTTTCTCTTCCCCCTCTTTAGTATTGAAGGACCTCACCCAGTCCCCACTTCAGTGATGACGGTAGTCACCAATGGATTTTCTTTTCTTTTGTCCTCCACCGTTTAAGTCCACCCTCTTCCCTATTTACAACACGCGACTGATTGCATCCCCGGTCCTTCAGTTCCCAGCGCGTTTGCTACCGATGAAAAGACCGATCAAGATCCCGTTCAACTCTTTATTCTCGACACCGTCCCCCTTCTCTCCCTTCTTAGTTTCAACTACCCGGTCCTCTTTCCTGGGGGAGCTTCTTATTGTGAAGATTTAGTCTCTCAGGCGTTCTCGCTTTGAGGATGACTTCCGTTGCATTTTCGATTTTCTCCCGATCTCCTCTGCCTTTGAGTTCTCGACTTTGTGCAGATTTCTTGTTTCCTTGCTTTTTTGACGGAAAACGTTCCGTTTTTTTCCACGGCTCCTTTCTTCTCTTTTCTCCCACCCCTTGATTTCGGCCCTTCCGCTCTCATGTCCTGACTCCTTCTTTTTTCTCCCTCTTTTTGTTTGGGATCGTCTCTATTCTCGAGGCTGCTTTTCCTTAATAAGTGTTTCTACACTACCTTACGGACGGGTCTTTCTCCCCATTTAGGTTCTTGCATCACGAGTCCTTTTCAGCACGTTACTTCCCCGTCCTCTTTTAGCCCCCTCTTAGATTCTGATCTCTTTTTCATGATCTTTTCCCCTCCTTCCTTGATCTCCCTTGGTTCTCAACGGCCTGGTCCCTCTCACAGACGACTCTGAGACATTGACTTCTTTCTGGTTGATCCGTGGCCTCAGTTTTGTTAGCCTTTTTTTTTGGCTCTTCCTGTTTTTTGAACGGACTGGTCTTTGTCAGAGTCTTCACCCCGCTTGTGTTCCCTACCGATTTTTTTTTTGGTTGTCCTCTGGCGCGTTTGACTGCGTGTTTTTGTCACTACTTCCCTTACAGGCATTCTCGGCCCTTCCTCTTCTTTTTTCTGCGCCTTTTTCTTCGTCCAATATTAATTGTGCCGGTCTGCTTCCCGTTTTTTTGCGATATGTCTTTTTTTCTCTTAGGGCAATCCCTTCGTTTTTTCAAGTCATCCTTATTCGCTTGTCTGTTTATTGACGTTTATTTGTAAGGCGAAGGCATTTGCTTTTCTAACAGAGGGATAGGATGGGAAACCGTTCCCTACGTTTGATTGATTTTTCGTCTTCTTCCTTTTTCCCTGTATACAGAACTTTTTCTTTTTTCTTTTTCTTCGGCGACTTTCCTGTGCCTAGCTGCTTCTCTTCGTTTCTTGCTTTTTCTATCCCCCCTTGAATGAGACGCCAATTTCCATTCTACGACAGGCTCCCCTCGTCTCCCCCGTAATGGATTTGTCGCGGGTTTTTTGTAGTTCTCTCCAGTTCGGTACAAGCTCCTGTTTCCTTTTCTCCTTTTTCCGTTTGCTGCAGCCTGGCATTCAATACCGCCACAAGGAACTTCCCTCCCTTCCTCATCCCTCTTCCCTTACTCTTGAGGCAGCCTTTTCCTTACTGTTGTCTTTTCCCCGTATTTTTTTGTTTTGGATTACTTTCAACGAATACGTCCTCTCGAGCTGAGTTCAGCTTGTTTCCTGGGGAGCCGATTTTTTTCATTTTTTCCCCTGCTCTTGACTTTTCCCCTCTTTCTATCTTTGCCCCTGTTTTCTCTGCTGGTATTGTTTAACCCCGTCCTCAGTTTCCTCCTGAGCATGTCTCGGCCGCTTTCTCATGTTCCCTTTTAGAAGGTGTCTGATTACTCTTGCTTTGGACAAAGACGTTTCCATTCACCCTGCGATTATTGCGAGTCGCCCTTTGAAACCTCTTCCTTCGCCTTCCCTCCTCCAATCTTTTTGAGCGCCTATAAGCTCCATGATATCTTTTTTTCCCCTACTTTCGTGTAACGAGGGTTAAGCTCCTTTCGGGTAACTCTTTATTTATTGTTTTCCGTCTCTCGGGGTCCAGGTATGTTTTTTTTCGTCCGCCGAATCTCTTGCTTTCGATTTCCTTTCCCCCCATCCCCTCTGGTTTTTCTTTTTTTCACCTAATTGTGTTTCCTTACCTTGGTGATTGTCCTTTTTCAAGCAGAACACCCTTCTTATCCCCGCTCTAAAGCTTTTATCCCCCCTTCCCCCTCCTTTTTTTTTTTTGAGTCTATCTGGATTCTCTTTTTTCTGCTATTCGAAAAGATAGTCAATCCCCATTTTTTCCGCCGACTTACTGTTCCCTTTCCTAGACACCTTTTTTTGTGTCTCCCTTGTCCCTTTGCCCTCCTTGATTTATTCGTTCCTTTCCCATGCACCCCATACCTTGACCACTCGTCTCCCCCCCAACATTTCTTTGTGTTGACCACAGGCGGTTTCCCCTTTCGTCCAGTGAAGTTTTTCCGAAAGAGCACCCGATTCTCCCCATCTAGGAAGGATCTCTTCTCTCTCGGTTGATGCTTCTCCTGCCGTTTTTCTTTCGCCCTGGGCGCCTGGGGGTCCGCCCTTATTTTTTTTGTTTTCTAAACCTAACGGTCTCTTCCGGTCAGGTCTATCCAGACCCTTCTCTGGTCAAGAACTCTCCACTCCTTTTGCCCACCCATTTCTATTTCCTTTATTTGATTGTGAATACTTCTTGGCTGTGCGTTTTTTCTCCGAAAGCTTGCACTATTATCCTTCTATACTTGACTTTTCGTTACATTCCTGAGCCCTTTCAACTTCCTCCCATCAGCTTTCCCAGTTCCCCCTCCCGTTAAATCATCGTTCGTTTTGTCGGGTTGGATTTTTTAATGACGCCGTGGCGCTGACTTAATGTGTCCAAGCAAAGGGCATTTACACCCCTTGTTTTCTCGTCCCAAAATTGTAGATTCTTTGAGCTTTCCTGGACCACCGTGCTTGTCTGTTGTTGCTTTTTTCCTGCCTCCTCCCCTTCCTTTGCGTTTCAAAGGAAGGCTGATCGCTTCATTCACTGATGAGTATGATCTACAAATCTTTTCTTTCCTTGGGCGTTTTTTCTCCTTTTTTTTCAACTTGTCCGGATCATTCCGTTTTCTAGAGGTCGCGACCCTTAGTGCTCTCAACGGACCTTTTCCTTCATGGCTTTGATACTGATTTAAAATGATTGCCCGACTCCCAATTCTTCTACTTTTTTACCTTTACCTTGCCCCTTATTTATTTTTTTCGAATGATTTGACTTTTTAATACCTCTTCAAATTCTCCTTTGATAAGACCCCGCAGGTCCATTCGCATTGTCCACAGGTCTTAATTCCTTTTGCCTGAGGTCTCTCCTTTGACCCCTATGCCTTTTTTTGACTTTCTCTTCCCTTTAGGCAGCGCCCTCTGTCTTCCCCAATTCTCCTCTCTCCGTCCTTTTGAATGATTTACATTTTTTTTCCCGCCCAGTCCCGCGACGTTGACCGTTTCTCCCCTTCGGCACTTATTTTGAGTTTGTTTTTTTTTCACTAAATCTTTCCCCCCTCTCCGCTTCCACCGAGCACGGACGGAGCTTTCTTTCTTTTGTGCAGCTTGAACCGAGCCTTCCTTTTACCACCTCTGTCGTCTGTCCTAACTTTTCCTCAACTCGAAACCCTTTTACGTTTAACCACATCCATGGCAATTTCCCGCTTCTTTGATTTTTCTTTGAAGATTGAGGCCTATCCAGGCGTCGCTTTTTCTTTTCTGTATCGTTCAAGGATTATTTTTTTTTTTCTTCTTTCTCCAGCTCATCTCTTCGATTTATGTCCCCCGATTTTTTCTTCTTGTTCCGCTTATTTTTGCTCTCTACTGAGAAAGGAACATTCCTTTTTTTCTCCGGAGATTTAATCCGTTCGTTGTGCTTAGAAACTTTCCGAGGACAGGCGCAGCTCGATGAAGCTTCTTTTTCTTATTTTACTTCCTCTCCATTTTTTGGTTTGATTCTATTTGCGTGACATGATTACTTCCTTTTCATTTTCGACCCCTTCCTATTCCTTTTTTTTTTTTCTTCTTCTCCACTTTAGGTTCCCGCTAACTCTCTTATCACTCCCGCTCATCGGCACCTCTCCTTTTCGCGAAGGCGATCTGGCTGATATTCTGCAGTCATCATCTTTTCCGTCTTCCCCCTCAGTCCTTCCCAGCCCTAGTTTTGACCAGCTGGTCTAATCTCTATTCACTCTCCCTGCCAGCATTCGGGTCCCTTCATTTTTTGGGCTACGTGGACTCTTTTTCTTTGCGGGGCGTGGCGGTCACCCCTCTTTAAACGGATAGGCTCGTGGGGGTCCATCGTCTTCCCTCTCTGTTCAATACTCTCCGTCGTTTTCGAGTTTGCATTTCTAGTCTTCTTCGTTTTTTTTTCTTCCAAAATTTCAATCCACTTGACTTTTCTTACTTTTGGTGCGGGCGCAAGGAATCTTTTTTCAGTACCAGTGACTCGGATTCTTTCTTTGTTGTGCCTTGGCTCCAGGGTTCTATCTTCCTTTTTTTTGCTGAACCTTCCTCCCTTCTTTCTTTTGTTGCAAAGGACTCTCATCTGAGGCTCTAGCGGTTTCATTGCAAAATTGCTTTCCTTGGGTTCTGATACCTCGTCCTTTTTTCCTGTTTGCACCGTTTTCCTAATTATTCCGCCTCTTCATCGCAACTACCTTTTCCTGATTCTTTTTTTTCTCCCTTTTTCGCCCACCTCTCTCGGCTTTTTATCGTGCAATGCTGTGCCATCTTTCCTTACTTAGAGGCCTTCGTTGCTTCTCGACCTCTCGTAAAAGGCCGTCCTTAAGTTTAAAATTCTCCCTCTCCAGTGCTAATACCTTTCCCTTTCTGACTCTTTCCTTTTTCTCAGTTCACGTTCCCTCTCCTCTTTCTCGATTTTGCTCCGGAATTTTACGAAATCCGAACCAGGTTTTATTTTCCAGTCGACTGACTAACGTAATTTGCCGATTTTCTCAAGCTTTTCCTTCTTGAGGGGCACGTTTTTTCCTGGACTCTTTTGTTTTTTTCATTCACTCCCTCCCTGAACTCTGAGCGTTTGCGCGTGGAGACTGGGGTTTGTATGCCCATTTGAGTTCCCATCTCACGGCTTTTCCATCACTCTTTATTTCTGATCGTATGGAGACTCGTTTTGTGTCCTCTTTTTGGTCTTTTTACACGTACTCTCCAAGTGCCGACAGGAGGAATGGGACGACTTTGCATAGTCGTTTAGAAGGCGTCCGCTTCTGTCCTTTTGGCCCCACTTGTTTGCTTTTTAATTCCTTGGCGTTGGCCCTCTTCTCCCCAGGCCGCCCCAAACTTTCTCCGCCCTCTTATTCATTAATCCCTCCCTCCACCAGATTTGTCTATATGCTCCTAGGCTTTCTTTTTTTCCTACACGTCGGGTACTCCGGGGAAATGAATCCTCTTTGACAACCCGACTTTGTTTTTTTTTCAGAGCCTCTTTTTTCCCCTTTGTCGTTTTATGGGGGCCTCGCATCACTTTATTTTCTTCATCCATTCCACATTTTAATTTTTCGATCCATTGAAACACGCTCATTGATTCCTTGGTGATGGGACTATCGTTTCTACTAAGCACTTTCTCTTCCTTCTATTCTACATACCCATTCTTCTTTTTCTTTTTTTTAGGTCGATGCGATAATTTCCCCTTTCTTTTTGATTTTGGCGGGTCGCTTTGCCATACACCACAATTGGAATGTAAGCCGGCTTTTTCACATTGTGTCTCTCCATGCTTTTGATCTTTTTCCTCCATTTTCTGCCGCACTCATTGATTTTCTGTACCTTTGAAACGCAACATGTCCCCCCTGCGTAAAACAAACATTGCAATTGCTTGTTTTCCCTCGTTTAGGATTAAAGTTTCACATTACGTTAGGTCCTACTCAGATCTTCCTGGATCTTTGTAGATAGGCGTTCCTTTTACGTATGATGTGAAGGACTCTTTTCTCCTCCACTTGTTGCCCACTTTTCTCCTAAAACGACAGTTGAATTTCCCGCTTTCGTCGTTTTTCAAAAGGAAGGCGAATCGGACTTTCTTTTCCTCAACTACTCTTCCTTCTCTTCTTTTTACATTCTCTTTTTCCTCTTCTCTTTTGGCCGAAGGGGGCTTCTCGCTCTCTGCAGCTCCTATTTATCACGCTACGACTGTAAGTTATTTCCCATTCCGTGAGCCGGTTTTCCCCCATTCCCCTTCATACAGTTTACACGCGGCCCCCTCCTTTCTCTTTTTTCGGGGCGTTATGTATGAAAGTCACAAGAGGACTTCCTGCCGCTAAGTGTGATCCATTGCTCTTTGCCCTGAGTTTCCCCCTCTTTCCCTTTTCTGCTGTAGGTGAGTGCGACTTTGCCCTGTTTTTTTTGGGTCTTTAGTGGCAGCATGTAAACTTGCAAAGGCGATGCCAGGATTCCTGCGCGATTAGGCGCGTTAGCGCCAATAATGACGGTCTTTTTTTTTCTTGTCTTTTTGAGTCTCTCCCTTGTCGTGATTCTCAGTTTCCCGTTAGTCGATTCTTCGACCCTTCTCGCAACTTTGACTCATGGAGGGCTCCGTTTGCCCTGCCGTTGCTCCCTACCCGGCCCTCGTTGCCTCTTTTGGAAATAATCCCTCTTTTTTTTTATTTTTTTTTCCTTTCTTCCCTCAACGGAGTTTCAAACTTTCCCTCGCGGTTTTTCGCACGGAAATTTCATCCGTCGGCATTGACTTTTACTGCGCTTTTCCCGCGCTTAGTAATTTTTATGTTGACACCCTATTCTTCTGCTCGTTATGAGTCCTTTCACTTGTCCGCGAGACCTTCTCCCCACACCCGACGCCCCGATATTTCTTTATTTTTTTCATTTTTTCCTTTGTTTTTGCCTCACGCATCAGTCCTTTTTCTTACGGCATGAACTGGGCTTTTCGGTCTTCCTTAACGTTTCCCTTTCCACCCTCCTCTTTCCCCACCCCACTCGCACTCTTTTTCATCGGTATGTCAAAGCGGTGTGAAGCTTGCCTAGCATAATTCTACAATTTTCTTTATTTCTTCCCTCAGGAACCGGCGACAAACTCCACGTTCTTCACTTTCCACACTACGTTGCCTCCCGATTCTTTCCGCTTTGGATCTTTCAAGGCGTTAGCGCCCGCAGTTAGCTCTCCCTGCGTTCACTGATGTTTATGCTGCCTTCCAGCTCACCCCTCTTTTGTTAATATATTTTTTTTGGGTCCGTTTTCGGGTTGCCCCCGCTATTTTCTTCCCTTTCTATCTCTACCACTGCGTATCTTTCGAGTTCTCCCCATGATTCACGTCGGAAGCGCCTAGATGAAGAT
>Ga0179593_1427328_pt1 | contig 13371 bp, 9 predicted proteins | sample CZODoug2_1_08_16_FD_185931 | JGI IMG/M metagenome (GOLD analysis project Ga0179593, IMG submission 185931) | Vadose zone soil fungal communities from Angelo Coast Range Reserve, California, USA - CZODoug2_1_08_16fungal (PacBio error correction) | ecosystem: Environmental > Terrestrial > Soil >... | reverse complement strand
CTTATCTCTCGGACATTGGTCTTTTTAGGAAGTTTTCGACCTCTACCCCCTTTCTTGAACCTATTCATATTTCCCCGTCTTTTTCATCCCTTTACCCATGCAAGGTTCCAGGCTTCTCCTATACTTTGGATGGAAAGCGCCTTTTGGATTGTTTTCCCTGTCTATGCTCGCCCCCCCATATTGCATGGATTACCCCCCTAGACCATCACTCTCTTTTGGTCGGGGTACATTCCAGACCTCACCGCCCCAACATTCCCAACTTGGGCCTTTGGGCCTTCTATAGGTTCGTTTCAATACGTATTTTCTGTGCCCCCCCAGCACCCCCCTTACCTTCTCTTTTCCCCCATTGTACGAAACTCCTCATATGTTTTCCAACGTACTCTACAAAGTTCTGCTCGATTTCTCCCTATCTGATTCCGACCCTTGCCTTTTGATTTCGCTGCAATTATCTTGCCTTGATGATCATAACTTCAGCGCATTCACCACTCCCCCCCTATCTATTTTTTTGCTTCTTTGTGTCTCACTGAACCTCGGAGAATCCTGATACCTCTTCCCCTAGGCATCAACCCCTAACTTCCTGTTTTTCACGCTTTTGGCCCCCTAAGACCCTCCATATCGTACTGTCCTGTTGCCACGGTGTCTCTGACCCGTTGTTGCCAGATGTTGGACCCCCCCCTTTTTTTTAAATTTTTGTAGGTTTTTCTTTTTTTAACTTTTTCTTTGATTGCTTCCCTCCGCCCACCCCTCCTATGAACCCATGTAGAATCTGTACTCCTAGTTAAACCCTCCACCCCGAGGTCCTGAGGCCCTACCGCCGTTTGTCTCCTTTTAATGTTTTACCACATGTGTTTTTGGGTCACCTGATTGTCCACCCCCCCCCCCGCACTGCTCTCTATACTTATGATGGCTTTTCGTCCCCGCTCTGTATTCCCAAATGTCCCCAGATTTCCACAATTCCGGTCTGAAATTCGCCCTTTGGGCCTCCCTCTTTTTTGAAGACTTTGTTTGTCACTCATTATGCTGTATAGTTCCTTTTGTTTTTATTACACTACCCTTAAGAGCTTTATTTCAGACTAGCATTAGTTTGATATTCCGCCCTTTTTTTCTGTTCGTGACACCACCTGTTTTCACAAGCACACCGACTTTTACAAAGTCCACCAACCCCTTTTTTTTACCGCCGCAATAAGACTAGATTCTGTAATCTCAGACCTCGTCCATTCGAGACTGTTTTTGCTCTAATTTGTTTCCCCATTGAACCTAGGGTCACTTTTTCAAGAAAACTAATATTTGTTTTAGACGCCCCACTTGATTCAAGTCCATTGGGGGGTCCGTTTTGAGTTAGTTTAACCGTTTCCCCCAATACCATTTTAACCGAAGTCCGTCGCATTCTTCCTCCCCCCCCTCTGGGGAGTCTCGAACTAAAAAATTACACCCCCGACCCGCTCAAACGGTGAGTGGCTCTTTTCTTTTTACCTCATCACGTTCCGTGGTTTGTCGCGTTGTTGATGTTTCACCTTTGTGTTTGAGTTTCCCTGTGCGTACCCCGGGCACGTGTGCCGTTTCCGCCCGCGCGTGCAATTTCCAGTTTACCCCCACCATCCTTTACCGTTTGTATTGATTTCCCCCTTTTGACAGTTCATACCCCAGTTTTTTATATCGGTACTCCTTCTAAGTATTTGGCCTGAGACTTTTTTCCTCCCATTAGCGTCGCTCTCTTCGTCATTCGTACCTTTTTTATATCTTTTTGATGATTTCCCTTTTTGCGTCGACGTCTTTACCGTTTTTCTATCGTTTTTTCCTTAGACCAACGGTTCTTTCTCGTGCTGAGAATTTGCCCTTTCTCTTTTTCCTTTCCCGTCTTCCCCTTAAAACCCCATTTTACTTATTTGTTTCCGTTGACCCCCTCGGTCGATTTTGGTTCTTTTGCGTCCATGCCCCAGCCGTTCTCCTGATGGAATTATTTTCAAGTTCCCCTGTTGATAATCTGCCTCCTTCCTGTTTGTTGAGCGATTCCCCTTGCAGATGTCAAACCCTTTTCCATCCCCCTAATCCTCGTCCGATTTTAGTCACTCCCAGCCCACTGACCCCACATATGTGTGTCGCCCTTGAGCCCCCAAAATACCCCTGAAACCTTAATGGGGTTTACCCCAACTTTTTATCCGCCCCTCAAGTCAGCTTCGTTTCCCTCATCCCCGCGAATACCAGTTTTAACTTCCCCCCTTAGAGTGCCCCGTCTTTCTTCGTCCTTCATCATCTCTGGAATTCTTACCAAGTAGTCTTAACTTTCCAATTTTATACGTTGAACTTTGAAACCTCCCATTCCTTGACCCTTTTATTCACCCGCTATAGGAATTTTCTCTTTTATTTTTCCCACCCGCTACTCACCGTTAACTTTTTCTATTGCCAATGTTTTAATAAGCTGAGCCCCCCCCCCAATTAAAGTTACACCCAACCCGTATTTATTTCCTGACGCTACTTTACTATTTTAAGCCATAGACTTTTTCCTACCATTTTCCCCCCACCTTTCCCCCTTCACCCCCATTCCCGTTTCCCCCCCACCCTGCGTCTTCAATTCTGTTTTCTCACTCCCCCCTTGCCCACAACAACTATAGTTTTTTGCTTTCCTCTCCCCCCTTTGTCTATTTCATCTGCCCCCCCAAGAAATTCCCCCCCAATCTTCAGTTTTTTTTGCTCATATGATTTTTTCGTCCCCGGTTGGGGTCTTTTCTTTGGGATTCTGGCCACCAATATGTTTTCCCGTCACCACCAATGAGGACTATCTACGGCTCTTCCCTTTTACACTCCTTAGTCCTTACAACCACCCCCCACCCCCACTCCCTCTCGATTTTTTTCAATAGTTATCCCCCATATAAATTTTCCCCCCAGTTCTTCCACAACTGTTTATACTCTTTTTCCCCTTTTGCGAATAACAGCGCTTTCCCCAAGCCCTCTCTCTCCCTGCAGCATTTTTTCTTGATTCCCTTGCCACCACCCTTTTTTGTGCCACAGTTCCAGTCCCATTTGCCTCGGCTTTTACATGTCATATGAGTAAGGATGACCTAAGATTTCTCCTCTCGGTGTTGCTTTCGTAATCCCACCATTCCTTTCCTTTCACCCCCGAGTCTACCCCTTTTTCCATCCCTTCTTTGACTACCCCCTTCAGTCCCCGCCAACATTCATAGCTTGGCCAGTTCTTTTCTTTCGGCCAGTCAAGGGTTATATTCCCTTTTATTACTTCGTTGACCCGGTTATAATGAGGTTCCTATTTGTACCCCAATCCCCCACCCCCCCAATATTTTTTATTCCTTGTTCCCTATGGCTGACGGGTCTCAATCTACCTGGCAAATTACCTGACCCCTTTACATGTCCCGATCGTGCCCTTCGAGTTTCTCCAAAAATCAGATCTTCCCTCTTTTCTTCTTCATGCTTGCACATCTGCGTTTCCTTTACCATTCGCATTCACTTTTTCCCGGATGCTTTCGCGGCTTCTTCTATTCCGCGTCGACCCACCGAATTAGCCCCATGGCCTGTTGCCCCCTTTACTGATTCTGCGTCTTGGACTTATCTGACCATTTACCGACATTTGTTAGGTTCCGCTTGTTGGGTAGCTGTCCTTTCACAGTACCCCCAGTAAGACCTCCACTTCTCCTTCCCCCTCCAAGTTTCTCTTGAGATGACTTTCAACCCCCGTTGCCCTAATCTGCAGTTGCTTTTATAATAAGGGTAAAATATTTCTCCAAACAAATTCAAATCCTGTCCTCCCCCTTTTTCCCCACCCCCCCCCAAGTTTACACCCCCCCCCCATTTCCTATATAATACTAGTTTTCCCTTTATTGACCTTGTTTTTTATGAAGATTGTTGTGCTTTTCTCGATTCTATCATCGAAAATTGTTGTTGAGAAGTTGTTCTACATATCTACAATTTCTTGGTTTCATCTGTTCCCCACTTTCACCTCTTCACTCGGCAACCATCTGTTGAATTCTCCTCTTTTCGAAAGTCCCCGTTTCTAAACCCCGTGTATTTCTTTTCACTGTTTTAACTACCGCTCGCCTAGGCTTCCATATTATCTCAGACAAAAATGAGACTTCAATTTCACTTATATCCCCCTTATAGCCCCTCCGAAAACCACATGTCTTTTTTTTTATTCCATTCACTCTATTGTCGATTATAAGCCGGGTGTGGGCCCTCAGACATTAGTCCCACCCATAAAGTTTCCAGCTTGCTCCATTTACGGCACAAGCCGCTCTTTCACCCCAACCATAAAATATCCATTTCTCTTATTTTCCATCTCCTTTCTTGATATCGTAAATCGTTCCCCTTTTTTCGTATTATTCCATTACGGATGCCATTGTCGTTACTTCAAGCCCCCTGCTCATTTCTTCATAAAGGGGATTGATTTTTTACACATACAAACATAATTTCTCCCCCGATTCCCTTAATTGAACTTTTCTTCCTTTTTCACGATTATAAACCTCAAGACCTGTCGCGAGTTACCTGATGTAAGGTTAAATTTTCGTTTGCCTTCGGCCGTTCCCCCCCCCACTGTAAAAAAGTTGTTGTTTGCGTCATTCCTAGTGTCGCGTATACACTACTCACCCCCCTATCCCGCGCCATAATTTACTAATAGCGCCAATAAATTTTTGGCCCCCCTTAATCTTTGTTGGCGTAGCCCCTTTAATGTTTCCAAAGGGTTTTGCGTTGAGTCCCCTCCACCCCTCCATGCTCCTGATCTACCGTTCCCCAAGTCTTTTTTCTTTCCCCCCCAATGACCAAGCTAAACCCCCTGTTCCGTAGAAAAACTTTGTCCTACCTTGGAGGCCTATTCTAAACCCTGTGAAACAAATATTCTTATCTTTTTCTATTTTCGTTGGTGGTTTCCTACGTAACTCTAGTTCCTTTTCCGGTTCATCTCCTGTAGGTTTCTATTCCGACCCCCCTGTGTTGGCGTCACCACTAGTTTTCCCCGCTTTCTACCAAACAAACCACCCAGGTTTTCGTGCTCACTCCCTTCCAGGCTCCCTCAGACATACCGTTCTCCTGTTGTTCATCCATTGGTTTCTATTTGAATCTCGACTAGTGGTATAGGCAAAATCCATATTTTTTGTTATGGACAATTTTACCTTCTTACTATTTAAATGCAGGCTTTGTTCATTGACTGTTGGGTCCACTTGACTCAGCCTGCTTGAAACTAAAGTTTTTTACCATCCCTGTTCATGCTCGCAATCTCGGGAATCAAACGTGCTAGCCAACACGTTTTCAATACTTCAAATGTTGGTCCTGGTGGTAACATCCGGGGACCCCTTCTTTAGCCTGGTGACCATCCTTTAACCTTGGTCTTTTCTTTTCCCGTACAGTTTTTTGACTCCAGTTCCCTTATCTCTTGACCTCCCTTCGCCTTATATTTTTCCTTTGACCTTGAAGAAGGTAGATACTTTCGAGAGCGGTAGACTTTCTATTCGCATCATTCTGCTTCCCTTTCTACTTTTTCACCCTCAGACGTTTCCTCTATTCCGTTGGCCTTTTCAAAGGGGGCGTGGCTTCGCGTTGAACCACCTTTTCCCCGGTTCCTTTCTTGAGCCTGCATCTTACCACTTGTTTACACCCACTCTTTTTCAAGGTATTGCTCCAGTACCTTGCCCCCGCCCCCCAATGTAGTGTTCTTGTAAGGAAATCCTTGATATTAGTTTCTTTACCTTTTTACTATTTTTTCATGTCCTTCTTCTTTTTTTTCTCCCCCCCGTTTGTTGTGCTCACAATGAAGTCCCTTTACCACTAATCTGTCTCGCTTTTTCCTTACCCCCCCCACGCCCTGTTTCCCTTAGGTCTCCCCAAACAACTCACTGTTTACCCTACAACTGGTTTTTTTTTATTCCCCCTTTTTTTTGAATCATCCCATTTTCCCTTTTACGGGATTTTGGTCACAATGATCCACGCCCCCGCCCCAGCCCATTTTTCCTAACTCCCAGGTATAGGAGGGAACCCCTTTCCCTTTATGGTGCCTACGATGATAATTCCTATTTTTCCCTTAGTACGTCCTTACTCTTCTTCTCTTTTTTTTTCTCCATTCGTTTGCCTTTAGTGCCTTGCCAATACTTCTCCTGAGTTTACGAGGCAGCTGGAACTGTCTTCTACCCCTGCGAAGGAGTAATAATGAACCAGGACAACTCCCGAACTAAAGATGTTTTGTCATCCCCAAATAATCCAACCCCTAGGTATTTCCTCTTTTAAGCTTTGATTCACCCAACCTGTTTCTTGAGAACTCTATATGCTTCCACATTATTCCCCATATTAAAAACCAATTACTGGCCCCCCCCCAATGTTTTTTTTCGCATCCTTTTTCCAGACCAATACCACTCGCTAACCCCATGGAGTATTTTACCTTACCCATCTTATTCCTGAACCCCAAGGGGTTTCCCCACCCCCCTTGCTGTTCCACCCCAATCTTTCTTTTCTCCATTGTCCTTCCGTGTTGCCCATTTCTCTGTGTAGTTTCCAAAACCTGTTTGTGTGATCTTTTTTCTCGGGCCCCCCCCCACTTTCCTTGCCCTAACAATTGTAGGACATCGGCTCCGGCATTACTTTCCTCTTACGTACTCCCCTTCCTTTTTCATAAAATCCTCACTCTCCATCTTGGCCCCCTAATTTAGTTTGACCCCACCTCTGGAAAAAATTCTACCACTTTTTTACCTTATTTTTTGGGCCCCCCTATTTGCTCCACCAAGAATTCATCACCACATCCTATCCCCCCTTATGTCCTTTCGGTTTATATAAGGGCCCAACCCTTTGTTACTTCCAACAGAGGGATTGCTTCCGCAAACAACTTCATTTCGGCTCAGAATGTTTTCCTGATCCCCTTTATTTATTTTTCTTGAGGGTTTTTCTATAAGTCAACCACTTCATTGCACGAGCTACACCCCTCTTTATTGCATCCCTCTCTTTTTCCTCCCCTTCAGACTTACAAGGTTCATACTCACTGTATATGAAGGTATTTTCTGCCCCAGGCGTTCACCCCCGGGAATCCTACTCCGTCCCCTTGCGTCTATTCTGTCTCTAGGTCTGTGCTTTACCCCCCCAACAATCCACCCCCCATCGCCTTTAGGAATGTAACCTATGTGACGTTTTCCTCGACATCAATGGCCCTATCTTTCATTGCTCCCCCCCCCTCCGATTTTCTAAGAACTATCCCCACACTTGATAGTTCTTATCCCCCCCATTGCCTTGAGTTCAGGCTTTGCAAATTCTTTCGGTCTTTTCGTATTTTCATTACCTTTTCGGTTTCTAAGTGAGGTTCGTTTCCCGTTATCAGGGTGACACTTCTCGATAGACACCTCCTTTTGGTCATTTTCTTTTAGTTTTGTGAGTATTTCCCACCTTTACGCAATTTGCTGCTCTCAGAGTTTCTTGATCTGTCGGTCTAACGTTCCCGTCCCCTCCGACACTTTAATTATAGCTTCTCTCCTTTCCCTTCTCCTTAAACCGTTGCCTTTATTTGCAGCTGTTCTCCCTTCTTGATTTTCCCCCACCCAGCCCTGTAGCTTCCGCTCCCAAAAGTCCCCGCCACCAAAGCAGTCCTCATGATATAGATCCTTCTTGTTCCGCATCTTGGGTCGTTTTTTTTTGAGCTGCTTCTCCTATCACTTCTTTTTTGCTGTTTGTGTCTGCCTATTTCTACATTGCCTTTCTTACGGCATAACATGTTTTTCTTCACGCCTGCCAACTTCGCCCCCTCTTTTTTACCGTGCTCTAATGGAGAACTGATCACCTTTCCGAATTAACGTGTTCTGTCGTGCCTTTAAATGTTTACCGCGACCCCCCCTCTTTCCCACTTTTCCCTCCACCCCCTGATGTACAAGGGTCCCCCTATCATCTAAGATCCCCCACTCAATCCAAAACTCCCAAAATGGCATTGTGGTCCTCATCCTGTCCGGCCGTTTCAACTCTTTTGCATCAGAATTCACAAACTACTTAAGCTGTTCACCTATTACGAAAGCCTTCCTTTTTCTTTTCCCCAGACCTGACTCATCCCACGCTCCCCGGCTCGTGCTTAGAAATATCTAGTATTAGCAATCGTCCCCCCGGGTGCTACTTTTATCAGTCTCACTGTTTTCTGACTTGGACAATACCAGTCTGACGATTTTGTCCCCCCCCCTCCCCTTTTCAATAATTGTTTAGTTTTGAAAAGCCCCCACCGAGAGGACCCTTCTTTGAGCCCCCTCTTCTACAAAGTCCCTTCAACTCACTATTCTGGTCACGTTTGGCCATAAACCCGACTTCGGGCTTTTCCCACTTTCTGAAGGATTTTAGCCGCAGCGGCTGGTACCAAGTAAAAGTCTTGTCTTGCTCGTTTGCGCATTAATAGTTTTGATTTATACCCTGACATCAACCTCTATATTCACATTTCGCGCCCCTCTCTCCCCCCCACTGGCCAACGAGGATTCGCCCTTTCCCTCCGTGTTGCCCCTGACCGTTACAACTTTTTTCCTGAGCAATACGAATGCCTTCGAGATAGTCTGCTGGCTTTTTTCCCAAGTTCTTTCCCCCCAAATTGCCATGAGGTCAACCCCCCAGTTAGGTCTTAAAACTCTTTTGCAAGACCTTCTTGCGCATATTTTATATTTAAGAATGTGACACCTCTATATTGGTCTTCTTGTTACCGTTTTTTTCTTTTACACTAGTAAGAGGATTTTTTCTTACCAAGTAGAGTCCGAGCCGTATTGATAGTCAGACATGTAGTTGGGCCCCCCCCCAACATAGTTTGGCCCCTCTCCAAAGATACACACACCCCCCACCCCCGGTTGGGCAAGTGCTCATCATCATATTCTCTTAGCTACCCCGACCCTAATGAGAGGTTTGCCCATCATTTCATTGTTCAAAATGTTCCCTGTCAAACCCCAATATTTTTGTTTTTTTCTCCCCCCGGAAATTAATTTTAATATCTTCCCTCTACGGGTGGTCCCCCTTGTGATATTTTTTTTTTCTTTTTAAGTGTTGAACTAAATTTTGAATCGGAGAGGCCTCCATATTGTGGTGCTCCAAATCTGAAAGACGCCCCGTTTTTTTGGGTAATTGTAATTTTTGCGCCACAAGATGGCTTCCCTTTTGCAACTAACTCCTTTTTTGCTGTTCTCTTTTCCGACCCTCTAAGCCACAGATGGAGAGGGGTTCCAAGTTCTCACTTACTAGTATTGCCAATCCCGACTTCAATGGTCGGATGAAGCTGTCATTCCGACTTACGAAGTCTCTCCATGGGAATGCTATTTCTTGCTTCGGGAGCACGTTCCGTCCCCACTATTGAATTCTATACTTCTGTTCTTAGACATTCGACAAATATTCTTCCGTTGTCTCAGTGAAAAACGGGTCTTTTTTTGCTTCTTGAGCCCTGTCAGTCTATTCCACCATTTGTCCACACAATTCAAGGTTTCCTCCTTTTTGTGATTCATGTAGGACGACCCATATTTCGTGGTTTGGTTTTTCAGTCCGGATCCTTTATGCCTTAGTTTCTCGGTACTGTTACTCTTTTCAGTTATCCCCTTTCCTCCATATTTTGGTTTGATTCCCAACCCTTACCATATTACAAATTGCCCCCCCTACTCCGGGAGCGTGATTATCCTCAACCCCCCAAAAGACATATTTCGGCCCTCTGGAGCCCCACCAAATACCCCCTGATGTTAATTTTGTGTGTCAACACTTTTCCGACATGCTCAATAAAGTTCAGCCCAGGTTTTTGTTTTCAAATGGGTTATGACCCCCAGCGTAAACAATTTCCACTGAAACCCTTTTGCGTAGTACTTGATCGGTGTGTTTTAACCTTCTCAGCAACGGAATTGCAGACTAAGCGGAGTAGTACCACGTTACGGCCCATTCGATTTTCTTTCTCCTCATGTCCCCCAAGTTTTCGGATTTTTGCACATACCTACTGACTTTAGGCCCCGCTCTAGGAACGGAGCTTCTTTTCGAACCCAAGAGGTCTCCCTTCCCCCCAATTTTTCCATGACTCCCCGTGGTCGCCAAAATTCACGTTCCCCAACCAGTTTTTTTCTGTGCGATGAGCACCATGGTCATTTTCCCGAATGCATAGCACTCGCACCCTTCCAAAATTTCGTTCAACCTTTTTCAAACCCCTGAAAACCCCCCACCCCTCTGAATCGGGTACCAGTACCTTTCGATCCCCCCACAATATTCGGGGACTGCCCTATGGTCCCCTTTCTGATATACCCCGACCCACCCCCCCTTGCTGGAAAAAGGCTCTCATTCTATGTCCTTACACTAATTTTATATTTTTATGGGAGCCCCCTTCCCCAAATGTTTGGGGTTTTCTCAATTTGGGTATTTCCCCAACCTAGCTACACAACTTGTAGGGACCTTCTTAACTAAGTTGATCCCTGTACTCTTACGGATTACTCAGGATCAAAAAACCCACTCTCTTTTTGGTTTTTTTTTTTTCACTCAATAATCTCTTGGGTCACCCTTTTTCGTCCGAGGATCCCAAATTTTCTTCCCAAAAGATTTTCTACGTCCTTGTCTCCTTCTTTTGGCCACAGAAAACCATCACCTCATTAGGAGCATTCGTTTTTCTTGCTCCCTTTTCCCCCCATTTGGGCCCCCATTTTCCCCACCTGGGCCTACGCCCAAAACTTCATTATTTCTGCCTCTTTGCCATTGGTTTTTTCCTATGAGGATTTTTACCCATTTAATTTTCTCCTATTGAGGGGTCTTCTTTACCCTTTTTTTTCCAACCAGCTTCCAAGACCTCCACCCCCTTTTACATTGGTATCACCCCCTTAGATGCCCCCTCCCTCACCCAAGTTTTCATCCCTTCCCCCGTCTCTTTTCTTGTCCCCCCGTCTTGACACCCATTGGAATAATTTCCCTTTCTATACTCCTTGTCACTAGGCGAAGGTCAGACACCCTTTCTTCTGGCTTCTTTTAAAATCCCAACCCTCATCCCAACAGAGAGCGTTATTTGAATGTGATGCCGATCGCAGGGGGTTTTTAGGCCATTGAATAGCAAATACTTTCCGAATATATGACTTTCAAAAGGACGTTTGCTTTTTCTCAACCTAGATCAGTCTTCCTCCCCCTTACCCAAAGCGCTCCTCTTATCCCCAGTTTTTTTGCAGGATTTTCTTACCATTGAGCATCTCTTAGGGTTCGTCTGCTTTTTCTCACTCTCTTAGCAAGCGTCGACAATATTTCGCTTAGCCACCATTAATTGGCCCCTTTCTTCTTTCGTCTAGTGGTCTACTTGACCCTCCCCGTTTTTCATTTTTTTTCCGGACAAGTCGTTCCTTCCTTACCTTGAGCTCGCGCTGTGCCAATTAAAGGACGACCCGCTCCCTCCCTTTCCTTTTTCAGTTCTCGCCCCCTTTCACCCCCCCCTTTCCTAACAGATTTTTACTCCTTGTTTTTTCAAACGTCTTTTCTGCAAGCCTTGGATTTACTGGGACAAAGTTTTCCCGCACACCCCACACCGTCCTTCTACTAGATAATATCTTTTCCCTCCCCCCATCCTTTTTTTGTTCTCATAGTATCTATCCTGAACTTGTGGTCTTTTTTGTTCGACATTTTCATCTAATTTCTTTTTGGCTACATTCCTCTTTTAACCTCATCACTCTCCAAAGTATGCAAAACTTTGTTTGGAACTGCTCTCTCTATGCTGGACAAGATACTTTCTCCCTTTTCAGTGTTATGAGTTGCTGTTAACTGTACTTCCCTCCCCTCGACATATCTCCGGCAAATCTTTCTAAGACAAAACCCGTTCTCGTTAATTTGCCAACTCTCCCCACCTCCGTAAACCAGAAAATTCAAAAATGGCTTTGGCTTCTTTTTCCTTCGATAGTTGTCGACCGCTGACTAATTCTTCGAACCTCAGCTAGACCCCCACCCAATAAGACAATTCTAAAAGACAAGCTCCCTTCAAACGCGTCCATCGATTTGAACCCCCTTTGTCTTTCATCTCAACAGTCTGTCTTATATTTTCTTCCATTAGATTGCCCTGATGACTATAATCCCCTTTCATGTCTACCCTTTCCTACGCCGCTTGGGAAGTTTTGTTAAATTACCCCCCCCGTCTGAATCCCCCCGCTTCCCCGAAGTCCGAACCTTTTTTTCTTACCTTGTCCCTTGACACATAATTTCCGCAGTCTTTACGTACGTATGAAAATGTCCTTTTGAAGGTTCGAGGCCGCGTTCCCAAAATGCCCAAGTGTGTATTAAGTCCTCCCCCCATTAATAGTTGTGCTCGTCACAACGACCAACACCTAGATCCCTTCTTCACCTTCCCCCTAGACCCCATGCAAAGACTCCCCCCCCTTGGAACGTTGTTCTTTCTGCCCCCCTGACTGTTACCCCCCCGTGGTGTGTACCCCCTTTTTGTTTGAGTAACGAGCTCATCTCGTATTATTCTTTCTTTGAGCAACTGTATTTTCCCCCCCCCAAACCTGCCTTCCCCTTCCGTGTATGAAAATCTTACGACATTTGGGCCCCCTTAGCATTTCCTTTCACACCCCCCCTCTTATTGATGTCTAGTGTCCAGTTGGGATTTTTTTTTTCTTTCAAATACTTCAATAATATCGTCCTTTTTCTCCCGTAGGTTCTAGTGACAATGTGTTCGGGTGTCCAAACAAACAAGTAGTTTCTGGCCCCAACAGTTTTCCCCGCCCCCCCCCACCCCTGGGGCCGTCTTCCATCATAGATTATGCCGGCTCAACGACAAGCTCGAGTTTTCTTTTGGCTTGGTTTCAAGTTTTAATCGACGGGGTCATAGTTGCAAATCCCCCCCCCCATTATGTGTTTTCCAATTTAATTTCTCCCCAGATTTACTCGTGGTGGTGGTTTCCCTTTGTTTAAAACCTTGCTTTTTTTCAACCACTTTTTGAATTCCAGTAGCTTCGATAAGGCCCAATTTTGTAATCAAATTTTGACCCCTCCCGTCCCCTGTGTTGTTTCCCTTCTTTTTTCCCTTCTTTTTGCGCAATGGGCAACATACTGGCCGGTCTTAATATCGTACCCTTCCCCTCCTGCCCTTGACTAAATTCAATGATATTATTTACATTCCGAAATTTTCCCTGAATCCATGGAGATGAAGAATTCCCTCGAAATAGACGTTACCCCTGCCGAGTAGAGACCCCCATTCGTAAAGCTTCGCCCCCTTTCGACATTTTTCCGTTTTCCCGGTTTAAAGGGGTATTCGATGGGATTTGCAACGCGTCCCCCCTGCCCGGTCTGTCTGATTCTCATTGTCCCTTCTTCCCCCATGTTTTCACCCCCCCAACCGTTTTCAGTCTTTTGGATAACGCTGTCGAACCTATGGTTTCCGTAAGCCCCAAAGATCCTGTTGAATTAGTTTTATTGAAGTTTTACTTCTTTTTC